>CAJIBI010000159.1_pt1 | contig 14963 bp, 15 predicted proteins | sample 9199321 | NCBI WGS metagenome assembly CAJIBI01 (sample SAMEA7708294, study PRJEB35096) | sediment metagenome | biome: marine neritic benthic zone biome [ENVO:01000025]; feature: sediment [ENVO:00002007]; material: shallow marine sediment [ENVO:03000034] sea grass bed [ENVO_01000059] ... | reverse complement strand
GCCTTCGCTGCGCGCCGCGGGGCTTCGATGCGCCTCGGAGAGAGGCCGATCTCGTCTTCGAGAGCTTCGCGAAGGCGTCGCCTTCGCTGCGCGCTCCGGGGCTTCGCCCCTTCGCTTGCGGCGGGACTTGCGGGGTCCGCGCTTTCGTCCTGGGTGAACTTCGCGAAGGCTTCGCCTTCGCTGCGCGCTCCGGGGCTTCGCCCCTTCGCTTGCCTAAGCGACCGCACCGTCGGCGCGGAGCCGCTGGAGCTCGGCGGCGTCGAAGCCCCAATCGGAAAGCGCCTCCTGGGTGTGGGCACCGACGGCGACCGGCGGCGACCCGATTGCCGAAGGGGTGCGGCTAAAACGCGGCGCGGGGGCCGGATGGATGGTCCCTTCGAGCTCGACAAAGGTCTCGCGTGCCACGTTGTGGGGGTGCTTCGGCGCCTCGGCCAGGCTCAACACCGGTGCGAAGCACACGTCGCTCCCCTCCATCAGCGCGCACCACTCGTCCCGGGTCTTGGACCGAAAAATCTCGGCGATGCGCTCTTTCATCTCCGGCCAACGCGCTCGGTCGTTTTGCTTGGGGAGGTTCATCTCCCGCGCAAGGCCCGACTTCTCGAGGAGCTCGGCGTAGAACTTGGGCTCGATCGAGCCGATCGCCACAAACTTACCGTCCTTGGTCTCGTAGGAGTCGTAGAAATGGGACCCACCGTCGATGAAATTCGAGGCGCGCTCGTCCTTCCACCAACCGGCCGCGTGCCCGCCATAGATCATCGCCATGAGCGCGGCGGCCCCGTCGACCATGGCGGCGTCGACGACCTGCCCCTTCCCGGAGCGCTGTGCCTCGAGCAGTGCGCACACCACGCCGTAGGCCAGGAGCATGCCGCCGCCACCGAAGTCCCCGAACAAATTGAGCGGCGGCGGAGGCGGGGCACCGGGGCGTCCAACGGGGTGCAGCGCCCCGGCCAGCGCGATGTAGTTGATGTCGTGGCCAGCGGAGTGGGCGATCGGCCCTTCTTGGCCCCAGCCCGTCATCCGCCCGTAGACCAGGCGCGGGTTGCGCTCCAGGCAGACGTCGGGGCCCAGGCCGAGGCGTTCCATCACCCCGGGGCGAAACCCTTCGAAGAGAGCGTCGGCGCTCTCGACCAAACGCAACGCCACCTCGCGGCCAGCGTCGCTTTTGAGGTTGAGCCCGACATTGCGCCGGCCGCGCGCCATGACGTCGGTCGACACCGGGAAGGTGGTCTCCTTCCCGACGCGGTCGGCGCGGTCAATCGCGAGCACTTCTGCGCCCGCGTCAGACAGCATCATTCCACAAAAAGGGCCGGGGCCGATCCCCACGAACTCGAGAATGCGAAATCCAGTCAGCGGTCCAGACACAACAGCGCTCCTTTTACACAGCCGCCAGCGGCGCGCGCAGCCCGGGGACGTCGACGCGAGTGCGAAAGATCGTGCCTTTGCGCTCGGGATCCTCGGTGTTGTCCGCCGTGACGATGATGAGGTCTCGAAGGTCCGACCCGCCGAGACAGAGACTCGTGACGGAGACGGCCGGGACGTCGAGGCGGCGGTCGACACCGCCGTCGGGTGCGAAGCGCAGCGCCGCCCCCGCCCCGTACACCGCCACCCAGACGCAACCGGCTTCGTCGACCGCAAGGCCGTCGGGAATGCCGCCGTCGATCGGGGCAAAGACTCGCTTCCCCGACACCTTTCCGTCGGCCCCCACGTCGGCCACCGTCACGGCGGGAATCGCCGAGTCCGAGTGGTAGAGCAGATCGCCGGCGGGCGAGAACCCAATTCCGTTCGTGAGTCCGACGTCACCGTAGAGCTCCTCGGAGCTGCCGTCTGGGCGCAGGCGGTAGAGCTCACCCGGTGTTTGTTCGCCTTCCGCAAAGGGATCCGAACGCAGCGACCCGACGTAGAGGCAGCCGTCTGCGTCGGTATAGAGGTCGTTGAAGCCGGGCACGCCGTCCACGGCGAACACGATGCGGGTCTCGCCGTCCTTGACGTGGCAGATATTGCGCCCCGAAATCACGAGACCCCCGTCGCGGTGAAGCGCGATACCGCCCACGCCGCGGCGCTTGGGCACGGCGGTCTCGATGGTTCCGTCGGGGGCTCGACGGTAGACGCCCCCGTTGGTGACGTCGCTGAAGTAGAGGTTTCCGTCCGCGTCTTCGCGGGGTCCTTCGATCAACCCATAGCCGTGAGCGAGCGTTTCCATGCAGCGAGTATACTGCGATGCCGTGCCGCTGGAGAAGCCCGCGCAGACGCCCGCCGAGTTCCGTTACTCCTGCTACACCCTCGGCGTCCTTCTCCTGGTCTACATCGTCAATTTCATCGACCGCCAGATCCTCTCGATCCTAAACGAGGAGATCAAGCGCGACCTGGGGCTGAGCGACGCCCAAATGGGCTTTCTCTACGGAACCGCTTTTGCGGTGTTCTATGCGCTCTTCGGGATTCCGTTGGGTCGACTCGCCGACGTCTGGGTGCGGCGCACACTGATCGCATACGCGTTGGCGTTCTGGAGCACGGCCACCGCCCTTTCGGGGCTCGCGCGCAGCTTTCTTCAACTCGGCGTGGCACGGATCGCGGTGGGGGTGGGAGAAGCGGGCACGGGTCCTTGCGCGTATTCGTTGCTCTCGGACTCCTTTTCTCCCGCGCGGCGTGCGACGGTGGTTGCGATCCTCACCAGCGGTGTCTACGTGGGTGTCGGTCTCGGGATCTTTATCGGCGGACAGGTGGTGCAGCGTTGGAACGATGCGTTCGCCGAAGGGGGTGCGCCCTTTGGGCTGGTCGGCTGGCAGGTCGCGTTCTTTGTGGTGGGGCTCCCGGGTCTTCTGCTCGCGCTGTGGGTACGGACCCTGCGCGAACCGGTGCGCGGCGCGATGGACGGCATCGAGTCGCCACCCGAGCCCTACCCCTTTCGGGAATTCCGGCGCGAGCTCCGCGCGGTCCTTCCGGGACTCACGATTCACAGCCTCTTGCGGCTCGGCGCGGGTCGGCGCGAGATCGCGATCAACCTCGTCGTGGCTGGGGGGCTGGGGCTCGCGGCCTGGGCGCTCGTCGCGAGCCTCGGCAACCCCGCCCAATGGATCGCGCTCGCGATCGGCGTATACGCGACGGTCTCCTGGGCGCAGGGCCTCGTGCTGCGCGACCCGCCAGCAGCGGTGCTCATCCTGAAAACTCGCTCGTGGATGGTGGGCGTCGCGGGCATCTCGCTGCTGGCCTTCTCCGCGTACGGCCTGGCCTACTTCACGGCGCCGTTTTTCATCCGCTACCACGAGGTCCCCATCGGGCGCCTGGGCTTCACCTTGGGCGGCATCACCGCCGCGTTCGGTTTTTTGGGCGTCACGCTGGGCGGGGTGCTCGCGGACGCCTGGCGCGCTCGCGATCCGCGCGGACGGCTCTTCGTCGCAATCGCCGCGGCGCTGATTCCGATTCCCGTCGGGATCTGGATGCTTCACACACCGTCGACGACCCTGGCGTTTTCACTCAACGCGATCGTGGTGCTCACCGGTGCCGCGTGGCTCGGGGTGGGCGGCTCGACGATCCAGGACCTCGTCCTGCCGCGCATGCGCGGCAGCGCCACGGCGGTCTACATCCTCAGCGTGACACTGATCGGGCTAGCGCTCGGGCCCTTTACCGTCGGTCTCGTATCGGATTTGACCGGGGAGCTGCGCACAGGCCTGCTCGTTGCGCTCGGTGCCAACCTGGGTGCGGCGGCGCTGCTCTTCGTCGCGGCGAGCTCGATCGCCGAGGACGAGCGCACCCTGCGCGACCGGGCCCGGGCGGCGGGCGAACGCGTTCTTTGAGCTAGCGATCGAGCTCCCGCTCGTAACGCCATGCGCCCGGAATCATCCAGATGCGATGGCGAGGCCCGGCGCGCTCGAGATCTCCACTGTCGAAGCCAGCGTCCTCGGGGAGCAACCCGACAAAGCCGTCGTCCACGCCGTCCACCTTGTGGGTGCGTGGGAGGTAGCGCGGAATCGGCAGATCTCGGAAATCGGCGAGGGCAACGCCGACGTCGGTGTAGGGCGCGAGCCAGTGACTCGTCACGAACGTCGGCCCGGGAAGCTCGATCTCGCCAGCGCGCTGTGCGTCGAGCGCGTCCCCGGGACGCATCCAGCGAAACGCGTGGATCTCACCGCCGTCGATCTCCACCTCCCACGACTCGGCGCGCGCGGCGAAGAACCAGGTGCGGAAGCGCTTGGGACGAATCGCCGGGGTCGTCCACTCCGCCATCTGCACCATGGAATGGGGGTCGACCTCGACGCCCGCCTCTTCTTTGGCCTCGCGCACCGCGGCGCGGCGTGCGGCCGCGTCTAGGTCGTCGGGGTGCTCCCCGAAGTCTTCGCGGTCGATCCGGCCGCCCGGATAGACCCAGGCGCCGCCGTGGAAGGTGAGCGCGGCGTTGCGGCGCAAGTAGAGCAGCTCGACACCGCGGCCCGCGTCGCGCAGCAGCAGCACCGTGGCGGCGTCGTGAATCTTCACCGGCTCTCTCGATTGACTCACCGACCCGCCTCCACGCTGCGCTCTGCCGCCTCGACGCACTGCGCGATCAACGTGACGATCGTCATCGGACCGACACCGCCGGGGACCGGAGTGTACGCCGAACAGCGCGGGATCGCGCTCTTGAGCTCGATGTCGCCGACCTTCTCGGGGTGATACCCGGCGTCGACCACGACGGCGCCCTCGCGGATCCAATCGCCGCGGATGAATTCGGGTTTCCCCACGGCACCGACGAGGATCTCGGCCTCGCCGACCACCCCGGGGAGATCCACGGTCCGCGAGTGGCACACGGTGACGGTGGCGTTTCGGTTGAGCAGCATCGCGGCCATCGGCTTGCCGAGAATCGGGCTGCGGCCGACCACGACGGCGCGCCGCCCCTCGAGCGGAATCTCGTAGTGGTCGAGCAGACGCATGATACCGGCCGGAGTCGCAGATCCAAACGCCACTTCACCCATCGCCATGCGCCCGTACCCCAAGCTCGTAACCCCGTCGACGTCCTTCGCGAGGGCGATGCGATCAAAGCACACGCGCTCGTCAATCTGGCTGGGCACCGGGTGCTGCAACAAGATGCCGTGGACGCGCGGATCGCCGTTGAGCGCCTCGATCTCCTCGAGCAGCTCTTCGGTGGTCGTCGTGCTGGGGAGCGCGACCCGCCGGGAGTCCATACCGACGCGACGGCACGCGTTGCCCTTCATCTTGACATAGGTCGCCGAGGCCGGGTCGTCGCCGACCAGAATCGTCGCGAGCACGGGCGCAACCCCGCCGCTGCGTTCGACCAGGCGCGCGACGCGAACCTCGAGCTCGGCTTCGGTTGCTTTCGACAGCGCCTTGCCGTCGAGAACGATCGCGTCTCCCATCGTCCGGCCCTCCTCGGGACGCCCGGACCGTAGCCGAACTTTGCCAAGGTTTCGGCGTGCCTCGCTCCATCAGTCTCGGAGTGTCTCGAACACGTCTTGGTGGACTTCGCTTTCGCTGCGCGCGACCCCGGTGCCCGGGTGCTTCGATAAAGCTCGGAGATGGGCGATTTCGTCTTGGTGGACTTCGCGAAAGCTTCGCTTTCGCTGCGCGCGACCGCTTCGCCCGGGTGCTTCGATAAAGCTCGGAGATGGGCGATTTCGTCTTGGTGGACTTCGCGAAAGCTTCGCTTTCGCTGCGCGCGACCGCTTCGCGGTCGCTTGCCTAATCGAGCGTCTGGAGGCGTACGGGGATCGAGGAGGAGCCGTCGCGGGTGACGCTGATCAAGGACTCTGCCCAACCGTACTTCTCGGCGATGCGGGCGTTGATCGCGTCGCGCACCGCGACATCCTCGCTTGGGATCGCGCGGAAGCGGCGACGCACTCCCGCGCGCACGACGACCACCTCGGGGCTCCGCCGAAGCCGTGCCAGCCAGGCCGAGCTCGGAACGCCGGCGCGCAGCCACAACGCTCCGTCGTGTTCCACCACCCAAAGCCGCGTCTCGTGGATCGCTCCGCGCTCATCCGCGGTGGAGAGGACCACCACTTCGCCCGACTCGGACGCGAGCATGATGAGGCCAAAGAAGAGGACGATTGCCACCAGCACGTACGCGAGCGCCCGCCCGATCTTGCGCATCCCACCCTCCCGCACGTCCCGCGCGTGGTGCGCGGCAAACGCGGCACCCGAGGCGCGATGGGCGCGAGCCGGGCGCGTTGCGTGAGAGGCCTACTCTATCTTTTCGAAACGCGTAACGGAGTAGCCGGCCTCGGAAAGCGCGTCGAACACGTCGTCCAGTTCGACCTTCTTGTCGTCGAAGTCGACGCTAACAGTGTGGCGACGAGCACTCGGTTCGACACGCGTGATGCCTTCGATGGGTGTGAGGGCCGCACGGGCCTTCGCAGCGGTGCCGTGTCAGACCACGCCCGGCGTGTGCAGGATATAGGTCGACGGGTCCGCGAAGACCGGCGCCGCGCGGAAGATCCCGAGCGCGATGACGATGGCGAGAGCGACGTGGCGCATTGCACCTCCGATTCTTGTCCCCAGCTGTCTTTTCGGCATTCGTTGCGAGGCGTTGAGCCTACGATTTTCCCCAGGGGGTCCGCAAGTGCCGGCTTCATTCGGCGGGAGCGGCGCTGTGCCCGCCATCCCCCGGCACTTCGGAGCGCAGCAAGATGTGCCACTTGGGACGCGACCAACTCGTGCGGAAGCGTTCGGCCCCAGACTCTCGAGCCACCCCGCGGTGCTCGTCGCCATCGAGGAACGCCACGAGCGCAAAACGCCGCGGCACGCCCTCGGCGTATAGCCGTGCGAGGGTGTTGGGCGTCATCATCGGCCGGCCCAGGGTCCGTTCGAGCGGCAGGGCCAGTCCGCGCTCCCCGGGTCGCTCGCGGTAGGCCTTGTAGACCAGCTCCGAGCAGACCAGGGTGTCGTCGCTGGCGAAGTCGAAATTGTAGTCGTAGGGCCGCCCCACGTAGTGAAAGGCACGCCACACGGCCCGCGCCTTATCGGCGCGGTCGAGCGCCGGGCGCAGCACGGCAATCGAGTCGGCGCGCGCGGCTCGCTCCAGCGGGGTGAACGAGACGCCGCCAGCAATGGCTTCGATCACCCGTGCGGGTGGGTGCCCCGCGGCGGCGCGCCGCTGCCCATCGGCCCGGCTGCGCGCGAGAAGCGTCTCGAAATCGCCGCTCGCTTCGCCCTGCTCGCGTACCCACGCCCCAACGGCCTCCGTCCCAAAGAACCCGCGCCGCTCCGCGGGGCTTCCGACGTAGAGGGCGGCGTGTGACCAAAAGCCGGGAATCCCGACGTTGGAGACAAACCACTCGCGACGCGTGAGCAGGATATCCCCGGGCTCGAGACGAGCGCGCAGCGCCTCGATCTGGACATCGCTCACCAGGGCCTCGTCGCCGCGGCGCACGCGAATCTCCGCCATGCGACGCGCCACGCTTTCCTGCACGGGGAGCGCAGCATCGACGCCCGCCGCTTCGGCGCGGCTTGCGAGGTGGCGCGCCGTGAGACGCGGCCCCTCGCCGCGACCCATTTCCCAGATCCGCGCCGAGTCGGCTTCGATCGCGGCCCGCAGAGACCGAGAGCCCCCGGTGAGGGCCACGCGGTCCACCAAACGGTCGGAGGCGAACGTGCCGGCGTGGCGGACCCGGAGAATCTGATTCTTGAGATCGGTATAGGAACTCGCTGGCAGGCCCAAGGCTCGATCGGCTTCGTTCAGCACCGCGTCGAGACCGGCGTCGCGCTCGATCCGTGCGATGAAATCGAGAGCGAAGCGGTAGTGGGCGAGCCCCGCCGCGTGGTGGATCTGGAACGATCCCGCTCCGCGGCGCAGCCCGGCGTGTGCATCCTCGATCGCACGGAGCGCCAGCAAGCGGTCGTAGACCGACGCCCAAACGCGGCGGACTTCGGTACGAGTCTCCAGGGCGAGGACCCGAGACGACGCGAGCGTCGCGGCGGGGAACAGCTCCTCGCGGTCGTCCATCCGGGCGAACGTCTCGCCGAGCGCGGCCCGTATGCGAAGCACGGTAGCCTCGCTTCGCCCGGCCGCGCTTGCCGTCGGGCCCGACCCGAGCACCGCGCCGACCGCGACGACCAGTGAGAGCCCGCCGGGCCGAAACGGCCATCCGCGGCCGCGTCTTCGGTTCATATCTACCCTCGGACTGCCGATCTCCTATCGGTAGCCCGAGGCCCCGAGGTGAGGGCCCGCGGGCGGGAGGGACCCCTGCGTTATGCTCGCCCAGATGAGTCGCGTGGCCCGAGCCATCCAGAACGTCCCTCGGCCGCAGCGCCGGGCCCGCCGCGCCCCCGCGCTGTGTGCGCTGATCGCCGCGCTGCTGTGTCTGAGCTCTGGGTCGGCGCCGGCCGCCATCGACGACGGGATGGCCCTCGGCTGCGAGACTCTGCCGCGACTGATGCGCACCTACCTGCAGCATCACATCGAGTTCCGCGACCTCTCGGTCGAGCTCCGCGAGCGCGTTGCGGAGTCGTACCTGAGACGGCTCGATCCCTCGCGCTCGCTGCTTCTTCGAGGCGAGGCGGATGGCATCCGCAAGGCCTTGGTGGACGTCCAACCGGACATCGAGCGCGGTCGCTGTGAACGGCTCCACTCGCTCCAACGTCTGATCGTGTCGCGCTACGCGCAGATGGAGCACTTCGTCGGCCAGACCGTCAACGCCGACAGCTACCAGATCGACCGCGAGGCGGTGTTGGTGATCGACCCCGAGGAGCGCGGTTTCCCCGCCACCAGCGAGGAACGAGACGCCCTGTATCTGAAGCTCATCCACTTCCAGATGGCCAACTACGTCGCGGGCGACACGGAGCTCGAGGAAGCCAAAGAGAAGTTGGTGCGGCGCTACGAGCTGATGCACAAACGCGCCAAAGAGTTCGACGCCGAGGATGTGTACGCGCAGTTCTTGGGCTCGTTCGCAAACTCCCTAGACCCCCACTCGGACTACTTCTCGGCCGACCGCTACGAAGATTTCGGCATCCACATGAGCCTCCAGCTTGAGGGCATCGGCGCCGTGCTGTCGTCCCGCGACGGTTACACCCTGGTGGAAGAGATCGTGCCCGGCGGTGCCGCCGATCTCGACGGCCGTCTGAAGCCCAAAGACCGCATTCTGGCTGTCGGCCAAAAGGACAGCGAGCTCGTGGACGTCGTCGACATGGACCTCCGGGATGTGGTCCGGCTAATCCGCGGGAAGAAAGGAAGCTCGGTTTGGATCGCCGTGTTGCGCCAGGGTACGAAGGCCGAGCGCTTCACAGCGGAGCTGGTACGCGACAAAATCAACCTCGAGCAGGGCGCCGCCAAGCTTCGTTACGAGGAGATCAAGAGCGGCGATGCCGTATTCAAGATGGCCGTCATCGAGCTGCCCACCTTTTATGGCGACAAAGATCCGACGCACCGTCAGGCCAGCACCGACGTCAAGCGGCTGCTCGGGCAGATCCGCAGGGAGGGAGCCGATGGCCTGGTGCTCGACCTCTCGCGCAACGGCGGAGGGCTGCTCGACTACGCGGTCGAGATCTCGGGGTACTTCCTGACCGAAGGCGGGATCGTCGCCGTGGGCAACTCGCGGCAGCGCGCGCGGGTCTACCGCGACCCGGACGACGCGATTCTTTACGACGGACCGCTTGTCGTCCTGACCTCGAGGATCACGGCGTCGGCGGGAGAGATCTTGGCGGGCGCCATCAAGGACTATCGACGCGGCGTGGTGGTCGGGGACGATCACACCTTTGGCAAGGGCAGCGTCCAGACCGTGATTCCGCTGCGGCCGGGGCTCGGCGCTCTGAAGCTCACCACAGATCTCTTTTTTCGACCGGGCGGCGCGTCGACCCAGCGCGCCGGGGTCGTCACCGATATCCAGCTCCCCTCGCTGACCGCCTCCGACGAGCTCGGCGAGGTGAACCAGCCGTACTCGCTCCCGGCCCGCTCGATCGCGCCCTTTGTCCCGTCGATGGAAGAGGCGCAACGACTCAAGCTCGGATACCACCCGCTTTCCCCCGACGTCTTCGCCTATTTGCGGGAGCGCTCTGCCGGTCGCATCGCGGGGGACGAGCGTTTCGCCGAAATCGAAGCGCTCCGCGCCAAAGCGGCCGAAAACGAGGTCGTCAAAATCGCCGATCTCCTCGAACCCGAGGGCTCCGCGGGCGAGGCGGCGGAAGACGAAAGCGAGGACGAGAATACTCCGCAGCTCGACGAGGCCCTGCAGATTCTCGTCGACCTCGTATCGCAAAAGCGGGTCGCGCTCCACTGAAAGGACCACCGGTGAAGCGGGTCTGCTTTTACCACGCGGGCTGCCCCGACGGGTTCGGCGCGGCGTGGTCCGCCTGGAACGCCTGGGGTGACGATGGGCACTACGTCGCCTTTGGGCACGAGGACGCGGTCGATGCCCGCCCCTACCGCGGCGCCGAGGTCGTCTTCGCGGACATCATGCCGAGCATCCGGGGGCTGGCGACGCTCTCTCAGCACGCCGCGAGTTTGATCGTGCTCGACCACCACTGGTCGGCACGCGAGCGCTGGAATGCTCACCCGGAGCTCGCGGACGCGTTGTCCCAACGCGGGCACCGGGTGCATTTCGACCTCGAGCACTCGGGCGCGGTTCTCGCGTGGAGCCATTTCTTCCCGTCACGCGAGGTTCCCGCGCTGCTCCGCTACGTCGAAGATGTCGACCTGTGGCACTTTGCGCTCCCCCATTCCGCGGAGGTCAACGCGGCGATCAATTCGTACCCGCGCACCTTTCCGGTGTGGGGGCGTCTAGCGGCAGCCACGGTGTCCGAGCTCCGCGCTCAAGGGGCGCCGCTGGTACGAGCCGAGCACACCGAGGTCACCCGCGCCCTCGGCGCCACCCACCGCGCCCAGCTCGGATCCCAAGCCATCGAGGCGGTCAACGCCTCGGCGTACCGCAGTCGCATCGGGCACGAGATCGCCCGCCGACGGAGCTACGGTCGGGCCCGCGGGCTGGTGTACCGTGTGCGGGGCGACGTGGTGCACGCCTCGATCTACTCGATCGGCGACGAGGACGTGTCCGCAATCGCCGAGGGCTACGGAGGTGGGGGGCACCGCAACGCGGCGGGTTTCCAGGTTTCCCTCGCGCGGTGGCTCGAGGAGTTCGTGGGAGGAGAGGCGCCGACGCCGGGCGACTAGTCCGAAGACTCCCACTCGCTCGGGCGGAGCGCGCGGATGGAAAGCGCATGGATCTCGCTCTCCATCATGTCGGCCAGCGCCCGGTAGACCAGGCGTTGCGCGGCGACCCGCGGCTTTCCCTCAAACTGCGCCGAGACCACGCACACGCGGAAGTGACCGGCCCCGCTCGCGGCACCGGCGTGTCCGACGTGCAGTGCGCTCTCGTCGACGACCTCGACGTGGCTGGCGTCGAGCGCCTGGCGAAGCTGCGTTTCGATGCGCTGGGCGCGGGCTTGCGGAGTGCTCAGAAGAAACACCGGGACGGCGCCGCGATGCGGCGCCGTCCATCCGTTCGGTTTATGGGTTTTCGAAGCGGCCTACGAAGCCGCTTCGACGGGGATCTCACGGACCTGCGCCGAGGCGGCTTTGGGCAGCGCGATGCTCAGGATGCCATCCCGATACTCCGCCTTGGCCGCATCGGCGTCGACCTCCACCGGAATGCGAATCGCGCGCTCAAATCGGCCGTAGCTCCGCTCGGCGCGGTGCCATCCGACCTCCGCTTTGTCGGCGCCCGCAGCGGTTTTCTCGCCGTGGAGACGCAGCGTTCCGTCTTTCAGCTCGATGTGGAAGTCCTCCGCCGCCATTCCCGGAAGCTCGGCGCTCACCCGGAGCTCGGTGGGAGTCTCGACGAGGTCGATCCGAGGCGTATACACCGCGGTGCGGGGCACCGCCGCGCCGCGCCAAAGGTCCTCAAAGAGGTGATCCATCTCGGTGCTCAGATCAAATAGGGGCGCGCGCCGGAGCGAGCGACGGATGGGCTTGGTTCGGAACAAGACGGGAAGAGCCATGGAATACCTCCTAATTGCGGACGTCCGCTTTCCTCCTGTGAGACTGCTTCGGACGTTGGAGAACACCTAAGCACGACCCAGTGGGCGTCAAGCGACACAGAACCCCGCGGGGTAGCTACGGTGCCTGCGGCGTCAGGCAGCTTGCTGGGGAGAACGCTGTTTTGAGATAATTTTCGGGTTCGCATGGTTCCAAGGCTCCTCGTTCACCGGGGCCAATCGAGGTCGCTTGATGTCCACCGCCGCTTCCGAGAAACCGTCGGTCGATCGGGCCCACCTGGCGGTTTCCCCACTTCGCGCGTCGGCGCGACTCGCGCGTCGCGCAATCACCTGGTCGCTCGGCAGGATCGCCGAAGGCGAAATCGCCCTCTCCGATGCAGACGGTGTGCATCGCTTTGGGCGGGCTTCGCCGGGGTTTCCCTGCAAGGCACAGATCACTGTGCTGGACGGCGCGTTTTACCGGCGCGCGGCGCTCGGTGGCAGCGTGGGTGCGGCCGAGTCGTACATGGACGGCGAGTGGTCCTGCGACGACCTCTCTGCCGTGTTTCGGGTGCTCGCGCGCAACGAGTCCGCGGCGCTCGGAATCGAAAGCAAGACCAGCTGGGCCACCCGCCCAATCCGGAAAATCGCCCACTCACTGCACCGCAACTCCGCCCGCGGAAGCCGCCGAAACATCGCGGCGCACTACGACCTCGGCAACGATTTCTACTCGCTGTTTCTCGACCCGACGCTCACCTACTCCTGCGCCGTGTTCGAATCGCCGGATGTATCGCTGGAAGAAGCCCAACGCGCGAAGTACGAGCGCATCTGCCGAAAGCTCGTGCTGTCCGCCGACGATCACCTGCTCGAGATCGGCAGCGGATGGGGCGGCATGGCGATCCACGCGGCCACCCACCACGGCTGTCGCGTGACCACGACCACCGTCTCTCGAAAACAACACGCGGTGGCGACCCGACGCGTCGTCGAGGCCGGCCTCGGCGACCGCGTCACCGTGCTCTTGGAGGACTACCGGGGGCTCCGCGGCGATTATGACAAGCTTGTCTCGATCGAGATGATCGAAGCGGTGGGGCACCGCTACCTCGAGACCTACTTCCGCGTCTGCAGCGAACGACTGCGACCGGGAGGGCTCATGTGTCTCCAGGCGATCCTTACCTCGGACCAGCGCTACCGCTTCTCGCTGCGAAATAGCGATTTCATCAAGGCGTACATCTTCCCGGGCGGCCAGCTGCCCTCGATCGAGGCGATCTCCAACGCGGCGCGGCGCGCTACCGACTTCCGCATGATCCACCTCGAGGAGATCGGCGAGCACTATGCGGAGACACTGCGCCATTGGCGCGAGGCGTTCTACAAGAACCTCGGACGGGTCCGCGATCTCGGGTTCCCCGAGACCTTTGTCCGGATGTGGGAGTACTACCTCGCGTGCTGCGAAGGAGCGTTCGAAGAACGCTACGTCGGCGACGCGCAGATTCTCCTGGCAAAACCCGGGGCCCGCCGGGCCCCGGTGCTCGGCGCACTCTGCTAAGGCGCTAGATCGAGAGAACCGCGGCGATCCCCAGAATGCTCCCGACCGCGGCAATCGCGTAGAGCAGGCTCCCGACCACGCCGTCGGCGCCGTGACCAAGCCAGTCCGCCATAAGCGAGCGTGTGTGGTGGGCGCCCTTCCAGAGGGGCAGCACGATGATCGCGGCAAACACCGCGCGCCCGATCGGGTGTGACGCAATCGCGTGCATCCGGTCATAATCGAGAGCGCCTTCGGCCAGAAGCCCCAGCGGGCCGCCGAGACCGATCGTGAGCAGATACGCCGGCAGCAGGATGGTTCCCACCATGATTCCGCCGCCAAAGAGCAGCCAAATAACGGGCTCGAGACGCAGCAGCAGGGTTCTCACGGCCAGATGCCTCCGAGGATCGCGAGCAAAACGACGGTGACCCCGAGCCAAGCGGCGTAGAGCATCGCGTGGAGCACCGGGGCCGGCGGGGGCTTGGCGGGCCCGAGACGCGCCGGTTGCGCCTTGGGAAACAGCCGGAAAAAGCGAACCCCGACAAAGAGCACCGAGATCAGCGCCACGACGTGAAAGAGCAGGTAGAGCGGGTTTGCGAAGCTCTGCATCATCGCGTCCCACGACGCCGCGCCGTCCCGCAGCGCCCAGGCGACGCGCAGGCCGAGCAGTCCGATCAGCGTATAGATGATTCCCGTGGCATCGAAGAGGAGGTAGGTGCGCATCCGCGGACGCGACCAGAAGTCGTCGGCCACCGTGGGCGGCGCGGTCCGCGTCGGGCCCGGGGCGCTCGGCGCCATGGCGTCGGGATCTGCGGGTCGGCTCATGGCTATTTCTCCCGGCGCATGAGGAACGACGTCGCCCAGTCGACGACGGCGTTGAGTTTGGCCTGGTTCACCGCCGCCGCGGGGTCGACGTTCTTCGGGCACACCTCGCTACACTCGTTGGCGTACGAGCAGTGGAACACGCTGCCCTCCCCGCGGAAGACCTCGTTGCGCTCGCGGGCGCCTTCGTCGCGGCTGTCCATGTTGTAGCGGTGACCCAGTGCCACCGCGGCCGGGCCGAGGAAGTCGGGTTCCTTGGTGACCACGGGACAGGCGGCGTAGCAAAGCATGCAGTTGATGCACATGCTGAACTGCTTGAAGGCCTGCAGTTCATCGGGCGACTGGCGGTGCGTCCCCTCCTCGACCGCCTTCTCCTTGGCGCGGATGATCCAGGGCTTCACCTTCTGGAAGCGCTCCATGAAGCCTTCCATCTCGACCACGAGGTCGCGGATCACCGGGAAGTTCGAGAGCGGCGCCACCTCGACGGTGTCGCCGTAGTCGGAGAGCGCGTCCTTGCAGGTGAGCTTCGGCTCGCCGTTGACCATCATCCCGCAGCTCCCGCACACCGCCATGCGGCAGGACCAGCGGTGCGAGAGCGTCGGGTCGACGTGGTCCTTGATGAAGTTCAGGGCGTCGAGGACCTTCCAGTCGGGCTGGACGGGGATCTCGTAGCTCTGGGTCTTCGGCACCTCGTCCACGTCCGGGTCGAAGCGCGTGACCACGAAGGTCT
>CAJIBI010000107.1_pt1 | contig 15137 bp, 14 predicted proteins | sample 9199321 | NCBI WGS metagenome assembly CAJIBI01 (sample SAMEA7708294, study PRJEB35096) | sediment metagenome | biome: marine neritic benthic zone biome [ENVO:01000025]; feature: sediment [ENVO:00002007]; material: shallow marine sediment [ENVO:03000034] sea grass bed [ENVO_01000059] ... | reverse complement strand
GTAGGGAGAAGCTTCCCCCGGATCGACGCACACGTCGGCACCCATCGCGACGGCGAGCTCGCGGCGCCGCGCCGAGAAATCTGCGGCGACGATTGGCGCGGCGCCCTTGAGCTTCAGCGCGGCGATCACCGCGAGGCCGACGGGTCCACAGCCCACCACCAGCGGGACGTCGGCGTCGTCGAGCCGCGCCTTCTCGACCGCGTGGAGCCCCACTGCCATCGGCTCGGTCAACGCGGCGTGATCGGTCGCGAGGCCGTTGGGGACCTGGAGCAGCAGGGCCTCCTGGAGCCGCATGAGCTCGCCGTAGCCACCGGGATTGTCGTTCGAGTATCCGATGGCCTGCATTCCCGCGGCGCCCACCAGGATCGGCATCGAGCAAACCCGAGTCCCCGCTTTGATAGCGCCCGAGGTGCCGGGCCCGTGGTCCACGACCTCGGCGCAAAACTCGTGACCCATCACGACGTCCCGGCTGGGGTCGAGATCGAAGACCCCGCCGGAGCGCTTCGTGCTCTCGACCAGCCGCTCGGTGTGCTTCAGGGCGTGGAGGTCCGAGCCGCAGATCCCGCAGGCGAGGGTCTTGACCAGAACCTCGCCCGCACGGGGTGCCGGGGCCTCGATTTCCTCGACGACGAGGCGGTGGTCGCGCATCACGGCTGCTCGCATGGGCTCCTCGCCGGCCGAAAACCGGGCGCTAACTCTATGAATGGGCGCCGATTTTACCCAGTCTGAGGGCGTCGGTCCAAAGGGCCGGCACGGCGTTTCGCTACGCTCTCAAAACTCTTGGGAGGACGCAATGAAATTCACCTGGTTCCATCTGATGCCGTGGCCGGATCTCGACGAGCACTTCCGCACTCAGAACCATTCGGTGTGGGTCGACATTCCCAACACGATCTACGAGCCGAAGCGCGGACACCACGTCTACCACGACTATCTCGACCAGCTCGAGGAAGCCGAGGCGCTTGGCTTTGACGCGATCGCGGTCAACGAACACCACCAGAATGGCTACGGCATGATGCCTTCGCCCAACTTGATGGCTGCCGCGCTCACGCGACGCACCAGCAAGGCGGCGATCGGCGTGATCGGAAACTCGCTCGCGCTCTACAACCCGCCGATCCGGGTGGCCGAGGAGTTCGCAATGCTCGACGTGATGTCGGGCGGCCGACTCATGGCCGGGTTCCCGGTGGGCACGCCGATGGACACCAATTTCTGCTACGGGCAAATCCCGGCGCTCACCCGCGACAAATACCTCGAGGCTCACGACCTCGTGATGCGCGCTTGGCGCGAGGACGAGCCTTTTGCGTTCGACGGAAAGTACAACCAGCTCCGCTACGTAAACTGCTGGCCCAAGCCGATCCAGGACCCGCACCCGCCCATCTTTATCCCCGGTGGCGGCTCGATCGAGACCTGGGATTTTTGCGTCGAGAACGACTACAACTACTCGTATCTCTCCTTTACGGGCTATCTGCGGGGCAAAGCCTTGCTTGACGGCTACTGGGACCGGGTCGCCGCGGGCGGAAAGGACGAGTCGCCCTACCGCGCCGCCTTTGCGCAGATCGTCTGCGTGGGCGAGACCGACGAGGAGGCCGAGAAGCTCTACAAGGAGCACGTCAGCTACTTCTTCAACCGTTGCCTGCACGTCCACATGGGCTTCGCCGACCCGCCGGGCTACCGCACCATCAACACCATCAAAGAGGGCGCCCTCAACCAGTACAAGCCGATCACGCTCGACGACTTGGGGGAGATCCCGTGGAAGCAGCTGCTCGACGACGGGAATATCATCGCCGGCAGCCCAGCAACGGTGCGCGAGCGCATGGAAGACATGATCAAGAGCCTCCACGTGGGGCACGTGTTCCTGCTGCTCTCGATCGGCAACATGCCCAACGACCTCGTGCGTCACTCCTCGAAGCTCTTCGCCGAGAAGGTGATGCCGGAGCTCCGCGACATCTTCCCGGAGTGGAAGGGCGACACGCGCTGGTGGCCGCAGATGATGGAGGGCCGCCGCGCGATGGACGAGGAGTTGTCGAAAGCGCGTCCTCGCTAAGCCCGGCGCGGACACGCCGACCCCGGTGCCGGCGGCCGCGATACGGCCGCCGGTGCAACCCGCACCCCCCTGTCATTCGGAGACCCCCCGATGCAATCCAGCTATATCGAGACCAAGAAGGGCATCAAGGTCCACGTCCGCGAGGCCGGCAGCGGCGCGCCGCTGCTGTTCCTCCACGGCGCCGGCGGCCTCTTTCCGGAGAATCCGTTCCTCGACAAGCTCGCCGAGCGCTATCGCGTGATCGCACCGGAGTGGCCGGGCTACGGCGAGTCGACCGACGAGGAGCGCATCGAGGACATGCTCGATTTCACGCTGCACGCCTGGGACGTCGCGGACGCCCTTGAGCTGGAGCGACCCGCCCTGATGGGTCATTCGATGGGCGGGATGATTGCCGCCGAGATGGCGTGCATCGAGCCGAGCCGTCCGACCAAGCTCGTGCTTGTGTGCCCGGCCGGGCTGTGGATCGACGAGCACCCGATCCCGGATCTCTTCTCGATGCTCCCCCACGAGCTGCCGGCCATTCTGGCCCACGACCCGATGGTCGCGATGAAGCTCCTCGCCGCGGGCGGCGTGCCCGACTTCAACGACATCGAGGTACTCAAGCAATTCCTGATCGTCAATGCGCGCCAGCTCGGGACGGCCGGGAAAATCCTCTTTCCGATTCCCAACCGGCAGCTTTCGAAGCGGGTCTACCGTCTGCGTGCGCCGACCCAGATTCTCTGGGGGGAGTCGGACAAGCTCATCTTTCCGCTTTACGCCGACCGTTGGAAGGAGCTCGTCCCCCACGCCGAGCTCGTGAAGGTCGCCGAGGCGGGTCACCTGCTTCCCTACGAGAAGCAAGCGGAGTTCGTCGACGCGGTCGCGCGCTTTCTCGGCTAGCAGCTAGTCGCGTCCGTGTAGCAGCTCTTTCATCAGGACCGGCACCAGCTCGGCCTCGGGGTCCTCGGCGCGCTTGGCGTAGTCCTCGTACTCGACGCGCTCCACCGCGATTTGGCTGCCGGGCTCGAAGTACGTATCGGGCAGGTCGAGGTCGCGGGCCCAGTCGACGAAGTCCTCGCGGCGCGTCGCCCCGCTGGTGCGGTCATAGCGGATCACGCGCATCGGGAGGCGGTGTTCGTCTTCGGTGACCCACGCCTCGCTGGAGGCGAGGCGGTTGCTGACCCGATAGTGCCGGCTCGCGCGGCCGCCGATCTTCTCGGACCCCACCTGCTCGGCACCCTCCTCGATGAGGCGGTCGGCTTCGCGCGCGAAGGGCCGCTTTTCCTTTTGTTCGCGGTCGAGCTTGAGCGCCGAGGGATGACGCCGGATCGCGATCGCGCGGTTCCGCACCGGGTCGAGCACGGTGTAGTACTCGCCGTTCACGATCGTGACAAAGGGCTGGGCGCGGATCACCGTCTCCATGCGCACCTTGCGGCCTTTCGACCAGAAGTGCTCGACGCGAAGGGGGGTGTCTCCGCCGGTGATGCGGGCGGCGTACCAGCTGTCGATCGCGCCCGCCACCCCGGGCGCGACGAGCGTGGCTAGGCACGCGACGGCAAACAGGTTCAGCAATCGGATCGGAATCATGAGCGCCGGGATCCTCTCGAGCTTGGTGGGGGCGCCAAGCCTAACTCGCAGGCGTCACGCCGGCCGGAGCGCCCTCGCGGGGGGCGTCGAGGGCGAGGGGGCGCCCTTCGACCCACGGCGGGATCGGCACGCCCAGTAGCGACAGGATGGTCGGCGCCACATCGATGCTGCCGGCGCCGCGGAGCACGACGCCAGGTCGCACACCGCGGCCCGCGGCGCAGATCATGGCCTGCATCGAGGCGTCCCCGGGGCGGTAGCCGTGGGAGCCATTCAGCGCGCCGAGTGACGCAGCGGCCGAGCCCTTCGCCCGCACGATCCCCACACCGGGTGGCGCCATCACCAGTACGTCGCCAAAGCGCCGGTGGCCGTCGTCGAGGCCCGCCGGGCCCGCCCCCCGCGGCCACGCCTGGAGGCCGAGCTCCCGCGCGATCTCGAGAAGCTGCTCCACGCGCTGGGCGCGCTCTTCGCCGGCGCCGCGGTGCAGGCTGAGGGTCCCGAAACCGCCGCCCCCGCGCAGCGTCGCCCGGGCGCCAGCCGCCGCGAGCGCCGCCGCGAGGTCGACGCGGCGCTCCACCGTGGCCATCCCGTGGTCGGAAACGATGAGGAGCGTTGTGCTGGCCCAGCGCCTCCGGCGGTCCAAGAAATCGAGCAGCGTTCCCAGCGCCTCGTCCTGCGTTCGCAACGCACGTCGCGTCGCGTCACTGTCGGGGCCGTGGCGGTGCCCCGCAGTGTCGGAGCCCCGGAACCAAGACGTGATGAGGGCCGGGCGCTGCGACGGGGGTCGCTCCAGCCACTCGATAATCTGCGCGACCTTTTTGTCCTCGGGAACCTCCGCGTCAAATTCGCGCCACTCCTCGGGGCCCCGTCCGCTGCGCCAGGGCCCCTGCGAGCCCACCCAGTGATAGGCGGCACTGCGCAGCCCGGCGCCGGCCACGATCGACCACAGCGGCTCCGCCTCGATCCAGCTCGGGTCGTTGTCATAGCGGAAGGAGCCGCGTTCCGGGTCGCGGAAGCTATTGTTGACGATGCCATGACGCGCCGGCGCGACGCCGGTCACCAGCGTGACATGGTTGGGAAAGGTGTTGGTCGGGAAGACCGGCCGCAGCGGAGCGGCGGCGATGCCCCGCGCCGCGATCCGCTCGAAGGCCGGGAGCGCCTCGACCTCGGACGCCCGTGTGCCGTCGAAAGAAATCAGCACAACCGCCGGCGGGCCCGGATCGCCTCCGCCACGACACGCAGCGGACCCCATAAAAAGCGCGAGAAGGAAAAGCGCGACGGCCCGACGCGGGCTCATGCGGCGAGGGAGTCGAGCAGACGCCCGCACAACCCGTCGAAATCGCCGTTGCTCATCACGAGGACGACGTCGCCGCGCTCCGCCCGCGCCGCGATTGCGGTGGCGATCGCGGCGCCTCCCTCGCGCACCTCGGCGTCGACGCCCCGCTCGCGCAAGGCCTGCGCGGCGCGTCCGGCGTCAAAAAATTCGGTGACCTCGCCGGTCGCGCTATACAAGGGGCCCGGTGGCACGTGCGCCAGCACCACCCGGTCGGCGCCGCGCAGCGCCTCGACGTAGGCATCCTGGAAGATCGCCCGGCGACTCGTGTTGGAGCGCGGCTCAAAGGCCGCCACGAGACGACGGCCCGGGTAGCGCCCGCGCAGCGCGCGGACCGTTTCCCGGACCGCCGTGGGGTGATGCGCAAAATCGTCGATCACCGTGACCCCGGCGACTTCGCCGCGGAGCTCCTGACGACGACGAATGCCCTCGAACCGCTCGAGCGCGTCGGCCGCCTCTTTGACCGGCACCCCGAGCCGGTGTACCAGCGCGAGCGCGCCCAGCGCGTTCTCGATGTTGTAGTCCCCGAACATCGGCACCTGCGCTCGCACCACCCGCCGCCCGTCGAGCCAGACCGAAAAGCGCGTACCCTTCTCGCCCACTTCGATGTCGCGTGCGCACCAGCCCGTGCCGTTCTCGCCCAGGCCGTACTCCTCCACCGCACACGACGCGGCGCGGCACACCTCGCGCACCGTGTCGCGCCGCGCTGCGATGACGCGGCCATCGCTCGGCATTCCCTCGAGCAGCGTGCGAAACACCGACTTCACGTGCTCGAGGTCGCGGTAGATGTCTGCGTGATCGAATTCGAGGGAAGTCAATAGCAGCGTGCGCGGGTGGTAGTGCCAGAACTTGGGTGTCTTGTCGAAGAACGCGGTGTCGTACTCGTCCCCTTCCACCACGAAATGCTCGCCGGCGCCGATCCGAAAAGGCCCGTCGAAGTTGGCGCTGATCCCGCCCACCAGCAACGACGGGTCGCGACCCGTCGCCAGGAGCAGCGCGGCGACCAGGGTCGTGGTCGTTGTCTTCCCGTGGGTTCCGGCGATCACCACAGCGTGGCGCCCGGCCATCGCGAGCTCGTAGAGCGCGTCGGGGAAAGAGCGATAGGGAATGCCGTTGTCGATCGCGGCCCGCGCCTCCGGATTGTCCGCGCTCACGGCGTTCCCAATCACGACGAGGTCGGGCGGGTCGCGCAGGACGTTCTGCGCGTCAAAGCCAATCGCCACCGGGATGCCCCAGCTCTCGAGGGCCTCGCTCATCGGCGGGTAGAGCGCGCGATCCGAGCCGCTCACCGCGTAACCGCGGGCGTGGAGCAGACCTGCGAGCGAACCCATCCCGGTACCGCCGATCGCGACCAGGTGAATCCGCCGCAGCGATTTCGGCAGCGCCGGTCGGGTCATCGCCGCGCCTCCTCCACCAACCCCGCGTAGATCGCGGCGCCGGTTGCGTCGAGCTCGGGGTGCCACTCCACGCCGTAGAGCGGGGCGCTCGCGTCCTCGATCGCCTCGACGACCCCGTCGGGCGCTTTCGCGGCGACGCGAAACCGCGGCGCCACCACGTCGATGGCCTGATGGTGCGACGATGCCACGTCGGCACCGGTCCCGATCCAGGCGGCGAGCCGGCTCGCGCCGTCGGTTTCTACCCGGTGCGTGGCGATGGATCCGCTGCCGCCGTGGCCCCCCGCCGCGGGCAGGAAGCTGGAGCGGAGGCTTCCGCCGAAGTGGAGATTCAGGAGCTGCATCCCGTAGCACACCCCGAGCACGGGAAGGCGCCGGGCGAGGGCCGCGTCGATCAGCGCGCGCTCCCAGCGAATGCGCTCCGCCTGCTCGGGGTCGCGCGCGGGTGCGACCCCACTCACGGTTGGGGCGGCCGGGGCGGCTCCGCCCGCCAGCCGGGTCGGGAGCTGGTCGCCGCCGCTCAATACCAACGCGTCACAACGCAAAAGCCGCTCCGCGGCCGACGCGGGGTCGGCGGCGGGTGCCAAAAACACCGGAACGCCCCCGGCGGCAGCGACCGCGTCGGCGTAGCTGCGCTGTGCGTAGAGGTACGGGACCCCGCGGCGGAGCCTTTCGCCGGGATCGATGCAAAGCGTAATTCCGACCCAGGGGGCGTGCGCGCTCACGTCAGCCCGCGCCGAAGGATTCGAGGATCAGGTCGTGGACCTCGGGGCGGAGCTTGAAGGGGCTGCGCTTCTCCACGAGGTGCACGCGGTTGGTGAGCATCACGACGATCGCTTCTCTCTCTAGATCGATCCAGAGCGAGGTTCCAGTAAAGCCGAGGTGGCCGACCGAGTTCGCCGAGAAGTGTGTGCCCGACATCGAGGCGCCCGGGGTCGGCGTGTCCCAGCCGAGCGCCCAGCTGGTCCCCTCTGGTACTTCTTGACGCGTGAAAAAGCTCTGCAGCGCTCCCCGTGGCAACACCGTGCTGCGGCCGTGCCAGACGTCGAGGAGTGCCTGCGCATAGGCCATCACGTCTCCGGCCGTCGAGAAAAGACCCGCGTGTCCCGCGACCCCTCCCATGGCCCAGGCGTTGCCGTCGTGCACCTCCCCCCACAAGATTCGATTGCGCCACGGGCAGTTCTCGGTGGCCGCCGTGCGGCGGCGCAACGCCTCGGGCAACTCGGGCGCGCCGTCGCCCAAGGGAAGAAAGCGGGTGTCGCGCAGACCGAGGGGCGCAAAGATGCGCTCTTCGCAGAAACGGTCGAGGGGCTGGCCCGCGACCGCCTCGACGACCGCGCCGAGCGCGATGAAGTCGAGGTCTCCGTACACTGCGGCCTCGCCGATCTCGTGCACGGGCGCCGAGCGGCAGATGCGCTCGAAAACCATCTCTTTGGCCGCCGCCGTACACAGCAACTTGTCGCCGGTCTTGCGCTCGCGCTCGGCGAGGGCTTCGTAGAAGGGACGCCAAGGCTTCAGCCCGGCGCTGTGCGCCAGCAAATGGCGCAGCGTGACGGCTTCTTTTCCACGCTCCGCAAAGTTCGGGAGTACCTTCGCCACGGGGTCGTCGAGACCCACCTCACCCGCGTCGACCAGGAGCATCACGGCGGTGGCCGTGGCGAGTGGTTTGGTCAGCGACGCCAGATCGAAGAGGGTGTCCGGGCGCATCGGGATCCGCTCCGGCCGCACGACCGCGTTGCCGCGCACGGACCAGTGCTCGAGCCGTTCGCCCTCCCGCGGCATGCGGGCGTGTACGACGGCCCCGGGCATTTCTGCGGCGTCGATGGCTTTGTCCAAAGCGCGGTCGACGCGCGCGAGCTTGCGCTTGATCAGGCTGTGTTTCACCGAGAGCTCACCCCCCGCTCGGCGATGTGTAGCGTCACGCGTGCCGGGTCGAGCTCGGCACGCGCTCCGACCGGCCAAGGTAGGTTGGGCGGCGCGTGACCGAAAGGGAGGCCCTGCAGCCAAGGCACCGAAAGCTCCGCGAGCCAGTCCGCCAACACTTCCTCACCGCGCAACCCGCCGTCCGGCTCGTCGCAATCGCTAAACGCCCCGAGCCCGACCCCCGCCACGCCCGCCAGCTTCCCGGCCAGCCGCAGCTGTTCGAGCATCCGATCGAGGCGGTAGGGGCGCTCGCCGACGTCTTCGAGCAGCAGGATCGCGCCGCGGGTCTGGATTTCCCAGGGCGTGCCGAGCGACGCTACGACGGTGGCGAGGGAACCTCCGATCAGCCGACCGCGCGCGACGGCGCCGGAACCGCGGGTGCCACGCCAGGTGCCGGGCGGCGGACCCTCCCCGGTCAGAGCGGCGATCAGCGCTTCGAACTCGCCCGGGCGCCAATCCGCGCCGCGCTCGAGCATCGGGGCGTGAAACCCCATCAGGCCGGCGCAGTGCCGTTGCCACAGCAGCAAGGTGGTGATATCGCTGTACCCCACGAGGGGCTTGCGCGCCGCCCGCACCGCGGCCGCGTCCAGGCGTTCGACCATACGCTGCGCACCATAGCCGCCCCGGGCGCAGAGAATCGCGTGCACCTCGGGATCGCGGACACACTCCATGAGCTCCGCGGCTCGCCGCTTGTCGTCGCCGGCGAGAAAGCGATGGCGGTCTTTCAGGTCGGCGCGATAGCGCACCGAAAAACCCGCCGCGCGCAGGGTCGCGGCCCCCGCTTCGACGCGCTCGAGCCGCACGGCGCCCGCCGGCGCGACCACTGCGATCGTCCCACCCGGTGGCAGGGCGTAGGGCTTGATCAAACGGGGCACTTAGAAGGGCGCTTCCTCGTCGAATTCACTCGGATCGGGGCGCGTGAATCCACCCCCTCCGGCGCTGGGCGGACCGCCAAAGCCGCCTCCTCCTGCGGCGCCAAGATCGTCGCCGGAGCGGTCGAGGAAGCGCGCGAAACGCGATTGAAAGGTGAGCTCGACCGTCCCGGTGGGGCCGTTGCGCTGCTTCGCGATGATGAGTTCGGCCAGGCCCCGCACCGACTCGTCGTCCCGGTTGTACACCTCGTCGCGGTAGATGAACGCGATGACGTCGGCGTCCTGTTCGATCGCGCCAGATTCTCGGAGGTCCGCAAGCATCGGCCGCTTGTCGCGCCCAGTACGGTTCTCGGGCCCACGGTTCAGCTGCGAGAGCGCGACCACCGGAATCTCGAGCTCCTTGGCGAGCGCCTTCAGGCCGCGGCTGATCTCGGAGATCTCCTGCTCGCGGCGTTCGGAGCGGCCGTCGGAGTGGGCGAGCTGGAGGTAATCGATGATCACCAGATCCAACCCGCGCTCCGCCTTCATGCGGCGGCACTTCGCCTTCATCTCGAGCACGGTGATCGTGCCGCTGTCGTCGATCCAAAGCTCCGCCTCTTGGAGCCGGCTCGCGGCGCGTGCGAGCTTGGTGTGGTCGTGGGTGCTGATGTAGCCACTGCGGAACTTCGACGCGTCGAGCTCGGCTTCGGAGGAGAGCAGGCGCAGGACCAGGGACTGGGCGGTCATTTCGAGCGAGAAGACGGCGACCCGCTTGCCGTGCTGGACCGCCGCGTTGCGCGCCATGTTGAGCGCCAGCGCCGTCTTCCCCATGCTCGGCCGCGCGGCGAGGATGATCAGCTCGCCGCCCTGGAGGCCGCCGGTTTTCTCGTCGAGCTCTTTGAAGCCGGTCGGTACGCCGGTGAGCTCGCCGCCCCGCCCCATCAACGCCTCGACGTAGTCGAAGGTGCTCTGCATCTCCTCTTGCAGGCTGCGGAAGGTTTCGCGCGCCGTCTCCTGACTGATTTCAAAGATTTTGGACTCGGCGTGGTCGAGCAGCCGGTCGGCGGTATCGGGCGATTCGTAACCGGCCTCGACCACCTCGGTCGCGGCGCGGATCACCGCGCGTTTGACCGCCGCGCCGCGCACGATCCGCGCGTGGTGCTGGACGTTGGCGGCGGTGGCCTCGTAGTCGGCGATCTCCGCCAGCCCCACCGGACCGCCGACCTGGTCCAGGAGTTTGTGGCGGTTCAGGTAATCCGAGAGCGTGTGGAGGTCGACGGGCACACCCTCGTCTTTGATCGCCACCATCGCTTGGTAGAGCGACGCGTGCACCGGGTGGTAGAAGTCGCTGGGCTTGACCTCGGTGTAGACCGCATGAATGGCCGTGTTGTCGAGCAGCAGCGCCGAGAGAATGGCCTTCTCGGCGTCGAGGTCGTGGGGCGGCACGCGCCCCGCGGACGCCGTTCCGCGACCCGCGCCCGACCGCTGCGGTTGGATCGATTCCGGTCCCAGAGCGCTCAACGATCACCCCCCACCCAGGCAAAGTTGTACACCAAAGCGGGGCGGTGCGGAGGAAAACTTCGTAGACGTCGGTCGCCTCGCTGCGCCGTATGGCGACGGGGAGGCGGCGCCCGCGCGTCGCGCTAGGTGGCGCCGACGACTTTCACCTTGATGGTCGCGACGACCTCGCGGTGCAGCCGCAGCGGCACCTCGTACTCGCCAGCTTCTTTGATCGGCTCGGCGAGCTCGAGCTTGCGCCGGTCCACCTTGTGGCCCTGCTGCGCCAGCTCCTCGGCGATCTGCGCCGCGGTGACCGACCCGAAGAGCCTTCCCTCCTCGCCGATCTGCGCCGCGATCTCGACGACGCTGCCTTCCACCTCGCGCTTGCGCTGATTGAGCTCTTTGAGATCCCGCGCGACTTTTTCGGTGACCACTCGGCGGTGATGCTCCAGCTCCCTCATCCGCGCTTCGGTCGCGGGGATCGCCTTGCCCTGGGGGATCAGAAAATTGCGCGCGTAGCCGGGCTTGACGTTGACCAGATCGCCCGCCTCGCCAAGGGTCGCAACGTCTTCGCTCAAGATCAATCGAACTTGGCGCATGGAGTCTCCCTAGCTCGGGTCCGCTTCACGCGGTTGCGGAGTCTCGGCCGGCGCTTCATCGCTTTCTTCCGAGGGCTCCGCCGCCCCGGCTTCGCGCGCTTCATCTGCCGCTTCCGCCGCGGCGGCTCGCTGGGCCGCCTCGGCTTCGGCCTCGACCCGGGCCGCCTCGCGTGCCGCGCGTTCCTCCGCTTCGCGGGCGGCGCGCTCGACCGCGCGCTCCTTGCGGATGCGCTCGGCTTCGACGGCGCGGGCCTTGCGCGTTTCGACGTCGATCACTTCGTCTTCTTTGCGCACCGTCAAAAAGCGCAATACCGACTCGTCGAGGCGCATCGTGCGTTCGAGTTCACTGACCGCCTTGCCGTCGTCCAAATAGAACAGCGCGAGATAGTGGCCCTTTTGAAAGTCGCGGATTTCGTACGCGAGCTTCCGCTTGCCCATGTCGTCCACCTCGAGCGGCATCGCGCCGGCGCGCTCGAGCAGCTCGCCTAGCTTCGCGATCATCGCCTCGCGGGCGTCTTCGGTGATCTCGGGCTGGACAATGAAAGTCGTGTCGTATTCGTGCATCGGTCCTCCCGGTCAAAGCGCGAAGCCTTGGGCTCCGAGAGGCCGCGGCGCGGCGTCGAAACCGAGGATGTGGACACCCGGAGCGGAGCCCCGGGCGCGGGACGCAGATGGATAGCAGAGTCAAATCGCTTGGAGCAAGAGACCGTGGACCCGCGGGTCCCGGGTGAGCTCCGGGTGAAAGGTGGCGGCCAGATAGCGTCCCTGCCGCACCAACACCGGCGCCCGATCGACCCGCGCCAGCACCTGGACACCCTGCCCGAGCTCCAGAAGCCGCGGCGCCCGGATAAAGACGCAGCGGAGCCCCGCCAGCTCGGGGCTGGCGTCGTCATCCACCTGGTCGGCGAAGGAGTCGACCTGCGTCCCGTAGGCGTTGCGCTCCGCCACGCAGTCGAGCAGCCCGAGTGTCGGCACCGGATGGTTGCGTGCCTCGCGCGCCATCAAGATCGCCCCTGCGCAGGTCCCGAGCATCGGGCCCGGGAATGCCTGCAGCGCGTCGCCGAGGCCCAGGCGAGCGATCCCCTTCGCGATCGTGGTGCTCTCACCCCCGGGCAGGATCAGGGCCTCCACTTCCTTGAGATCGCGAGCGTGGAGGACGGGACGCATTTCGGCCCCAGCCCGCGCGAGGGCCGCGGCGTGGGCCTCGATGTCGCCTTGGACTGCGAGAACGCCTACCACCCTCGGTTCGCCAAACGCTCCGCTTCGGAGAGCTCGGACATCTCGATGCCTTCCATCGCTTTGCCGAGGCCCCGGCAGGCGTCGAGCACCTCGGCGGCCTCTTCCCAGTGGGTGCAGGCGCGGACCACGGCGCGGGCGCGGCGCTCGGGGTCATCGCTCTTGAAAATCCCCGACCCGACAAACACCGCCTCCGCACCGAGAGCGCGGCAAAGCGCGGCATCGGGCGGCGTCGCGACACCGCCGGCCGCGAAGTTCGGCACCGGTAGACGCCCGGTTTCGGCCACTTCGCGGACCAGGGCCACCGGCGCACCGAGTTCCTTTGCCCGCGTCGGAAGCTCTTCGGGTGCCATCGCGCCGAGCGCGCGAATCTCCCCGATCACACTGCGCAGGTGGCGAACCGCCTCGACGATGTTGCCGCTGCCGGCCTCCCCCTTGGTCCGGATCATCGCGGCGCCCTCGCCAATGCGGCGCAACGCCTCGCCCAGGTTGCGTGCGCCGCAGACGAAGGGCGAGCGGAAGTCGTGCTTCCACACGTGGTGTTCTTCATCGGCGGGGGTCAATACCTCGCTCTCGTCGATGAAATCCACACCGAGCGACTCGAGCACTCGCGCCTCAACAAAGTGTCCGATCCGCACCTTGGCCATGACCGGGATCGACACCGTGCGCTGGATGGCCTCGACGACGGCAATCGAAGCCATCCGCGCCACCCCTCCGTCGCGTCGGATGTCGGCCGGCACCCGCTCGAGGGCCATCACAGCGGCAGCGCCAGAGTCTTCGGCGATCTTCGCCTGCTCCGGCGTGGTGACGTCCATGATGACTCCGCCCTTCAACATCTCGGCGAGCCCCACCTTGATCTCGAAGCTCTGCGCGCCGCTGCGCGCTCCGTTGCCGTTGCCCTCTTTCATCTGATTTCTCCATGTTGGGTTCCCTCGAGCCCGCTCTCCGAGCGGGCCGGGGCCGGGACTAAAGCTGCACGCGGGTGCTCCGCGGGCTAGGCCGCGCGAGCGCTCCACGAATCGCTCGCCCCAGGGCGCGCACGCCGGAGCGAATCTCATCCTCGGGTGTCTTTGCCACCGTGAGCCGCAGCTCGCGCGATGCGCGGGCCGGGTAGTAGAACTGGTCGCCGGGCACGAAGAGCACCCCGTGGCGGACAGCCTCGGGCAGCAGGCGCCGTGCGTCACTCCCGGGCGGCAGCGTGACCCAGATCTGATATCCGCCCTCCGGGCGGGTCCAGGACACCCCGGGTGGCATCTCGCTCTCGAGCGCCTCGAAGGCTGCGGCAAAACGGCTCCGCAAGTCGCGCCGCAGGCGGCTCAGATGGCGGTCGTAGTGTCCCGACTCCAGAAACTCCGCCAGCGCCGCCTGGAGCAGGGGCGAGCCACCGAGGTCGACGGCGCTCCGCAACGCCAGAATCGCCTCCAGGGTGCGGCCGCGGGCGCGGATCGCACCGGCGCGGGCGCCGGGAAAGAGCGACTTGGAAAAGGAGAGGAGCTGCACCACCAACCCGCGGGTGTCGAGGGCCGCGAGGCTCGACACCCGACTCCCGCGAAAGCGCAGATCCATTTCGTAAGCATCCTCGATCACCGGTTTGCCGGCCTCTGCGGCGAGGTCGAGGAGCGCGCGTCGATGGTCGAGGGTGGTGGTGATGCCCATCGGGTTGTGAAATGTGGGAATCGTGTAGAACGCTCGGACCTCGGGTCGCGCCAGCACCCGCGCCAGCGCCTCGAGATCGACCCCGGCTTGCGCCATCGGAACCGGTGCCGGCCTGAGTCCCCCGGCGAGCACACTCGCGATCACGTTCGCATAGGTCGGTTCCTCGACGGCCACCGCGCTGCCGGGCTCGACGAAGACGCGGAGCGCCGTCGAGATGCCCTGGGTCGCGCCCTGGGTGACGACGAGATCGTCGGCAGAGGTCGGCACGCCGTGGGCTTCGAGGAGCCGGGCCATCGCGCCCCGTAGCCGGGGGTCGCCCCGCGCGTCGCCGTAGCCGAGCAGCGCTCCGCCGTCGCGGGCGAGAACGCGGCTCAGCGCCTCGCGGAACTCGCGCAGCGGATACAGGGTGGGGTCTGGCGCGAGCTCCTGCATGGCGACGGCGGACCCGCCCGGGCCAAAGGCCGGTCGCGCCCGCTCGAACTCGATCAGGCGCTCCGCCGCGCTGGAGAGAGCGGGCTCGATCCGAGCCGGTGTCGAGCCGGCGGTCGATGACGACCGGACAAAAGTCCCCCGACCCACCCGCGCCGTCACGGCCCCGGCGTCGGCCAACTCGTCGTAGGCCAGGGCCACCGTGTCCCGGTTGACTCCAAGCTGCGCGGCGAGGCGACGAATCGGAGGCAGGCGCTCGCCCGCGGCCAGCTCGCCGCGCTCGATGCGCGCGTGCAGCTCCGAGGCGATCTGTCGGTAGACAGGATGCTCGGAATCGCGGTCGAGAGGGATCTCCATGTCGCGAAGTCTAGTTCCGGGACAATCTCTGGGTCAATCCGACAATTTGGTCAGAGGAGCGCCGAGTGAGCTCAAAGCCATGAGCCCAACCCGGACAATTGGAGGCCCAGTGCTACGAGCCTTCGTGCCTGGGGAGTGAGCGAGACAGCAAGCCCACCCCGATGACCGTGGCCAGCGCGGATCCGATGAGGATCCCGATCTTGGAGCCGTCGGTGAAGTTTTGCTGATCGAAGGCGAGGCTCGTGACGAACAGGG
>CAJIBI010000371.1_pt1 | contig 15247 bp, 18 predicted proteins | sample 9199321 | NCBI WGS metagenome assembly CAJIBI01 (sample SAMEA7708294, study PRJEB35096) | sediment metagenome | biome: marine neritic benthic zone biome [ENVO:01000025]; feature: sediment [ENVO:00002007]; material: shallow marine sediment [ENVO:03000034] sea grass bed [ENVO_01000059] ... | reverse complement strand
CGAGGCCGTGGACGGCGTCGGGCCGACGATCGCCGAGAGCGCCGCCGGCTTTTTTGCGGACCCCCGCAATCGCGAGGAAATCGCGCGTCTGCGGGAAGCGGGCCTGCACTGGCCGTTGCGGCCGGTAGCCAAGCGCCGGGGGCCCGGCCCCTGGAGGGGAAAAAGCTGGTGCTCACCGGAACGCTTCCCCATCTCAGTCGCGACGAAGCCAAGACAAGGATCGAAGCGGCGGGCGGGAAGGTCACGGGATCGGTGTCCAAAAAGACCGACTACGTCGTCGTCGGCGCCGACCCGGGCAGCAAGGCCCAGAAGGCCGAGACGCTCGGCGTCGAGGTTGTCGACGAAGCCGGCCTGCTGGCGCTCATCGGCGAGCCCCCTCGATCACCAGCGTAATCTCCCCCCGGCTCCCCTCGCGAAAGCGCTCGGCTAGCGCGTCGAGCGTGCCCCGCACCACCTCCTCGTGGAGCTTGGTGAGTTCACGGGCCACGCAGGCGCGGCGCGGGCCGAAGGCGTCGCGCGCATCCGCGAGGAGCGCCCCGATCCGGTGCGGCGACTCAAAGAGGACCAGGGTCTCGGGGCGGTGCTGATAGGCCTCCAGCCGATTGCGGCGCGCCCCGCTGCGCCGCGGCAAGAACCCCAGGAACGCAAAGGGGTGGGGGGCGAGACCCGAGACACTCAGCGCCGCGATGACCGCCGAGGGACCCGGGACCGCCTCGACGGCGTGTCCCGCCTGGACCACCGCGTCGACCAGACGAATGCCCGGGTCCGACACGAGGGGCGAGCCGGCGTCGGAAACGAGTGCGACCTGCTCGTCGGCCGTCAGGGCCGTCAAGACCTCGCGGATGCGAGCGCTCTCGTTGTGGGCGTGGAGCGAGGAGACCCGTGATGCGATGCCGTGGTGGCGCAACAGCACCGCGCTGCGCCTCGTATCCTCGGCGTAGATCCGATCGGCTTCGCGCAGAATGCGCAGCGCCCGCAGCGTAATGTCTTCGAGGTTGCCAATCGGTGTCGCGACGAGGCGAAGCGTACCCATCGCGGGTCATTGTATGGTTCGCGGACCCCGCGGTCCCGGGAAGCGCCCGGAGACCGACGATGGAAGCAGCGCACAAGCAGGCCCTGGGGCGCGAGGGGGAAGCGCGTGCGGCGGCCTACCTGGCCCGCCACGGCTACCGCGTGCTCGAGCGCAACGCGCGGGCTGGGGGTGTGGAGATCGACCTCGTCGTCTCGCGCGGGCCGCGCATTGTGTTTGTCGAGGTCAAGACGCGTCGCAGCCAGCGCGCCGGAGCCGCCCACGAAGCGGCCGACCTTAGCAAGCAGACGCGGCTCCGGCGGGGCGCAGCGGCGTGGCTGCGCGAGCGGGGGCGACGCGCTCCCGCGATCCGCTTCGATGTGATCTGCTGTTACGCACTCGAGACCGCGTGGCAGATCGAGCACTGGGAGGCGGCCTTCTGACCCCGCAGCGCGCGAGCTTGGGGCCTGCTAGCGACACTGGAAGTAGAGGCGGCTCCGCGCCAACGGCAGCGGCCGTTCGCCGTAGACGGTCGAGACCTCGAGATCGGGTGCGAGCTCGCGGACACGCTTGGCCATCGAGGCCTCGGAGGCCAGCGACGACACCAGCACGCTGTCGATACTTCCATCGGAAAAGGCCCGAGGCCCGCGAACCGGGAGGCCGGCCACCCGCTGGGTCCATTTGCTGGCGTCATCGTCGACGAGACAAGTGAGCCGGGCCGACCCCCCCTCGCAGAGATCGAGAAGACCCAACGTGTGAAAGCCGCCGCCGTAGAGCGCGGCACGCCGCCCGGCGCCGTGCCACGCGCGCAACCGCTCTTCCACGCGATAACCCAGCGCCTGCAGCCGACGGTGATGGCTGCGCATGCAGGTAATCGCCTCGGAAACATGGCTCGCGGACACTTGCGGCGCCTCCCGGCCCTCGCTGTGGCATTTGCGTGCCACCGCGCGCAAATTGGACGGGTGCATCAATCCCATCGGATGATGAGCGAGATGCAAGAGCTCGAACCCCGCGCGTTCGAGGAGCGCCCGCAGCACGGCGGGGGTGAACGCGTAGAGATGCTGGCCGGTCGCGATGTAGAAGTGCTCGATCGCGGTGACGGGCAGCCGTGTGGCGTCGGGCACGTCGAGAATGAGCAGACCCTTTTGGCCCAGTGCCCGCCACACCCGCTGAAGCGCGTCGAGCGGGTCGCGCAGGTGTTCGAGCACGTGGAAGGAGCACACCAGGTCGAGCGCGTCGCCGGCCTGCAGAACCTCGACGCCTCCTCGCTCCACCGGTCGACCGAGCTCGCGCGCCAGCCGCACCTGCGGCTCTGAGGGCTCGAGTCCGCGGACGCAGGCGCCGCGCGCCGACAGCGCCGCGACGAAGTGCCCGTAGCCGCTGCCGAACTCGACGGCCTGGGCCGGGCCGGCGATCCAGCGGGTGACAAAATTCGCGCGCTCCCGCGCGGCGTGCGCAAAGGGGCTGGCGGGATCGTTCAGGTAGTCCTCGGGGTAGGCCTGCTCGTACGCCCGGTAGAGCGCGTCGGTCTCCTCCGCGGTGGGACGCGGCGAGAGATACGCCAGGCCGCAGCGACGACAGACCTGGTTGGCGATCCGACCGTTTCGGTGGAGAAAGACCACCTCCGCGTCGTCGCTCCCACAGAGGTTGCATCGACATCGCTCCGGCACGTTGACCCCCCTCGCCCGAAAAGGGGTGCAACCGCGGTGCCGCGCGGGTCTGCCGCAGGCGGCTCCGGGCGGAACGCCGATGTGCAGTCTGGAAGGGGGCGGGGGAACAGGCGTGCAGTCTGAAGCACAGTCTGCGAGCCCCTTGCAGAGGCCCGCACGCGCGCCGCCGCTACTCCGTCTTGCTCTCCTCGGGCTCGCTTACCGCTTCGCCCTCGGCCGCGGTGGACGGCTCCGCAGTCTCCGCGGACGGCGCCTCGGAGGCTTCGGCTTCGGCCGGGGCATCCGCCGCATCCGCCTCGGCCACGGCGCGGGCCTCCGCCTGCTCGGCGGCCGCAGCGGCGGTGCCTGCCTCCATCTGGTCGGGCGCGACAAGCGCCGAAAGGTCGCGCACCTTGGAACGGAGCCGCGCTTTCTTGCCGCGCAGCGCGCGCAGGAAGTACAGACGCGACCGCCTCACGTGACCGCGGCTCTTGATCTCGACCTTCTCCACGATCGGCGCTTGCACCGGAAAGATCCGCTCGACGCCGACCCCGTAGGACACCTTGCGGACCGTGAAGGTTTCGGAGCTTCCACCCCCGCGACGCCGAATGCACACGCCTTCGAATACCTGGGTGCGTTCTTTTTCGCCCTCGCGAACTTTGACGTGGACGCGCAACGTGTCGCCGGGCCGGAACGGGGGAAGGTCGCGACGGCGATCGGCGAGTTCGATGGCATCGAGGCGGTTCATGATTTTGCTTCTCCATTGCGGCCCTTCAACAGGTCGGGACGCCGTTGTTGGGTCCGGGCAAGCGCCTGCGCGTCGCGCCAGCGCTGGATTTCCGCGTGGTGCCCAGAGCGCAGTACTTCGGGCACTTCAAGATCGCGAAAGCGTGCGGGCCGCGTGTACTGCGGACCCTCGAGCAGTCCCCCGCCGAAGCGCTCCGTCGGCTGGAACGACTCCAGCAGCGGTGAATCCGGGTTTCCGACAACGCCGGGAAGCAAGCGGGTGACCGCTTCGATCACCACCAACGCCGCGCTCTCTCCTCCGGCCAAGACGTAGTCGCCGATCGAGAGCTCCTCGTCCACCGCCACATCGATCGCGCGCTGGTCCACGCCTTCGTACCGACCGCACACCAATACGAGGTGCGGCTTGTCCGCGAGCTCCGCCGCTTTGAGCTGGTCGAAGCGGGTGCCTTGTGGATCCATCAAGAGCACCCGCGCTGTCCGCCCCTCTCCTTTTTCTCCTGCGAGCGCCTCGATCGCCGTGACCAAGGGCTCGGGCTTCATCACCATGCCGGGACCCCCCCCGTAGGGTTCGTCGTCCACCGAACGATGGCGGTCCGCCGTAAACGCACGCAGGTCGTGCGCCGCAAACTCCACTTGTCCCCGGCGGCATGCTTCGCCGAGGAGCGAGGTCTCGCGGAACGGCCCAAACAGCTCGGGAAAGATCGTGATCACGTCGATCCGCACCTTCACTCGGCCTCGCTTTCCATCTCCGGGCCCTCGCTCACCCTCGCCGCCGTTTCGGGTACCGCGATTACGATCCGTCGGGCCTGCGGGTCGATCTCGCGGAGGAGCGCCCCCGCGGCGGGATAGAATCGTTGTGTCGCGTCCTCTCCTTCTACGACAAACACGTCGTGGGCACCGGTTTCGACCAGGCCGCAAAGCCGCCCCAGCGGTTGCCCCGCCTCGTCGTACACCGAGCACCCGATCAGCTCGTACCAATAGAACTCGCCTTCGGGAAGCGGGTCGAGCTGCCCCGCGTCGAGGAGAACCAGGAGCCCGCCGAGAGCCTCTGCGGCCTCGCGATCCGCGACCCCGTGGAGAGCCAGGAACGCTTCTCCCGGCCGGCCCGAGCGCGCCTCGCGCACCCGGTACGAGACCGCGTGGGCGTCCCCGGGGCCGCTTCCGATCTCGACCCGCGTCGCCCGCGTCAGATGGTGCGCGTCGTCTCCGTGAATGCGAATCCGAAGCGCGCCGCGGCGTCCGTGCGGGCCGAGAACCTCGCCCAACACCACTCGCGGCGTGGGAGCCATAGACCCCTCTAGTCGACGATCTCCAGGCGTCGCTCCGATCCGCCCCGGGAGGTCGCGAGAACCAGCCGCATCGCCTTGGCGACCCGCCCCTGGCGACCGATCACACGTCCCCGATCCTCTTGTGCCGTCTCGAGTTCGAGTACGTCGCCCTCCCCATTCGTGACCCGAACCGCATCGGGTTGGGTCACAATCGCTTTCGCGATGAATTCTACGAGCTCGATGTCGGCTTCTGAATCCGACATCACGAAGCGTCCGAGGTTGCCGCCGGCGTGGCGGGAGCGGCGGCAGCGGCGGCCCGCGCCCGCCTGACCAGCGCGGCGGCGGTGTCGCTGAGTTGAGCGCCCTTCGCGAGCCAGGCATCGATTCGAGCCACGTCGACCTCGAGCTGCTTGCCGCGGGACACCGGGTTGTAGGTCCCCAAGAACTCGAGCGGACGGCCGTCGCGCCGGGCGCGCGAATCCGTCGCGACGAGCCGATAGTACGGACGTTTCTTGGCTCCCAGCCGCGTCAGTCGAATCTTGACCACGTCTACCTCGCGCGGGCAACGGCCCGCTCGGCTGTTGTCGGAAGGCGCGGGAAGGTAGAAGAGTCCCCCCCGGGTCGCAAGCTCAACGCACCCGGCACCAGAGGCTTCGCGGCGCCTCGCGGCCGTGGGTGCGCCGCAGCGCGCTGAGGATCGCCCGGCTCCGCAGCGTCAACTCCTGGCACCAGAGGCTCGAATCGGTGTCGATTTCCAGGACACCGTCTCGGAGCGCCGCGGGCTCGCAGTGTTGCGCCGTGGCGACGCCGACGACGTCGGGCCACTGCCGCAAGATGGCGCGCAACACCTGGTTGGATTCGACCGCCAGGTCGTCCAGCACCCCGGACACCAGCTCGCCCAGCGGCCGCGGCTCGCGGCGGCCGCGGCCACGTCGCGGCCGGCCGGCGCTGCGATTCGAGCCGTACGGCGCATCCGGCATCTCAATCCTCTCCGTCCACGAGGGGTCGAAACAGTAGGCCGGAAGGAAGCTTCGGGAAGAAAAAAGTCGACTTCTGGGGCAGCACCTCGCCGGCCCCGGTGACCTCGAACACCTGACGAGCGGTGAGCGGGTTGAGATAGAGCGCCAGGTGCCCCTCTCCGGAGCGGACCATCCGCGCCGCCTCGGCGGCGCTCTTGGGAAACGCGATCGCGCCATCGCGCACGCCCTGGGCGTCGATTTCAAAGACGTGTGGCAGGACTTCGTCGTGGATCACCCGGATCGAGAGCTCCCCAGCGCGGTGCGCCCGCTCGAGGATCCACGCTCCACCCGACCCGTCGTCCGCCGCGGTCGCGTGCTGGTGGGCGCGCGGTTCCAGATGCTGCGCCAGCCACGCCGGGAGCGCCGCGCCCTCGCGGTCGGGCGGCGCCACCGGGGTGATCGACCAGCCGGCGAGGCGCGGGATGCGCTCCTTCCAATCGGCGGGTGGCGGCCGCAGTAGCACCCGGTGGATCGGCAGCAGCGATGTCCCGTTGGCATAGGCGTTGGCGAAATATCCGAGCAGGAACCGGGCTCCGGGAAGATCCGGACGCTCGTCCCGAAACGCAAGCGCGGTCTCGTAGCGATGGTGACCGTCGGCAATCACGACGGGACGCTCCCGCAAGAACGCCGCGATCTGGTCCTGCGCGGCGGGGCCGGCAAGCGACACCAAGCGGTTGTGGATGCCGCTCGCGTCCTCCCCTTCCACGCCGGTCTCCGCGTCGAGCGCGTCGCCTAGGACTTTGTCGAGCACGTGATCGGGGTCTTCGTAGAGGAAGAAGACTGGGGAGAGGTTGGCTTCGGCCGCGCGCAGCACCTTGAGGCGGTCTTCGACCGGGCCGCGCATCGTGCGCTCGTGGGGGCGTACGACGCGGTTCTCGTAGTCCTCGAGGCGGATCAGCGCAAAAAACCCGTCCCGCGATGCCGGCCTGCCGTCGGGAAGGGAGAAGCGTTGGCGAAGCGCGTAGAAAGCGGGCTCCTCGTCGCGGCGGAGCACCCCCTGCTTCTGCCAGTCGCGGAGGGTCGCAGCCACCTCGGCGTAGTCGGTCGTCCGCTCGTCTTCGACGCGCCGCGTGAGCTCCAGCCGAATCGCGTTGTGGGGGTCGCGGTCGAAAAAGGTGCCGCGCTCGTGGGGCGCGACCACGTCGTAGGGGGGGACCAGCACACGGCCGAGCTCGCTCCGCGCCGGGTCGTAGCGCAGTGCGCGAAAGGGCCGAAGCACGCTCAACGCCGGAGCTCCCACTCGGCGAGAGCTTCCGGGGGCAGGGCGCCGGAGCGCAAGACCGCCGGCGCCGGGGTTGTGAGGTCCACAATCGTGCTCTCCTCCCCACCCCCGGCGTCGACACCGGGCGGAGCGGCGAGATGGCACGACGCCTCTGCGCAAAGACGCGCTGCTTCGCTTTGGGTACGCGCCGGCGGCGCTCCGGAGCGATTGAGAGAGGTCGCCGTGAGCGGGCCCAGCCCCGCGCCCGCCACCGCCTCGGCCAGACGCCGCGCGCTCGGGTGGGAGGAGCAGCGCAGGCCCACGGCGCCGTCGGCGCGACCGACGTCCCGCGCCCACGCTGCGCCGCAGCGGAGCACGAGCGTCAGCGGTCCCGGCCAAAAACGCTCGGCTAGTTCCGCAGCGAGAACGCTTGTCTCAAACCCCAACGGGGCCAGCGCATCGTAGCGGTCGACCAGCACTGAGAAGGGCTTGTCGCCGCGAAGCCCCTTGAATTGTCGCAAACGCCGCAGCGCGTCGGGCTGCGCGGCATCGGCTCCGAGCCCCCAGACGGTTTCGGTCGGGTACGCCAACAGCACCCCGCGTTCGGCCGCTGCGACCGCCCTCGCCAACCAGTTGTCGGGATCGGCGCTCACGCGCGCAGGGCCTTGTCCGCGATGTCGCGCCGCAGGTGGCAGCCCTCGAAATGAATGCGATCGGCGGCAGCGTAGGCGCTCGCGCGCGCCTCGCGTACGTCGCGGCCGCGGGCGGTGACGCCGAGCACCCGTCCGCCGCGGGTCTCGAAGCGACCGGAGGCGCCCCGCGCTGTGCCCGCATGAAACACGATGACGCCGGGAGCGGCGTGTTCCGCGGCGCCGGACGCGTCGAGGCCCTGGATCGGCCTGCCCGTTTCGTAGCTTCGCGGATAGCCGCCGGAAGCGAGCACGACGCAGACAGCGGCATCGCCCCACCCCGGAAGCGACGCACGTTCGAGGCGGCCCCGCGCGGCGCCGTCGAGGAGCGGCACCAGGTCGCCCTCCATCCGCACCAGAAGCGGCTGCGTCTCGGGGTCACCAAAGCGCACGTTGAACTCGACGACGCGCGGCGTGCCGTCGGCCTCGATCATGAGCCCGACGTACAACACGCCGACGTAGGGCGTGCCCTCGTCGGCCATCCCCCGGATCGTCGGATAGACGACCGCTTCGAGGACGCGTTTCTCGATGGCGGGCGAAAAGACCGGGGTCGGCGAGTACGCGCCCATGCCCCCGGTATTCTCCCCCGCGTCGCCGTCGAGGGCGCGCTTGTGATCCTGCGCCGCCGCAAGCGGGACCACATGGCTCCCGTCGCTGATGGCGTAGTACGAGGCCTCTTCGCCCATCATCCGTTCTTCGATCACGACCCGCGCACCCGCGGCGCCAAAGCGACCCGCTTCCATCATCTCGACCAGCGCCGCTTCCGCCTGGCCGACGTCGTCGCACACCGCGACACCCTTCCCCGCCGCCAAGCCGTCGGCCTTCACCACACACGGTCCGCCCTGCGCGCGCACGTAGTCCCGGGCCCGGCCGAGGTCGTCGAAGACCTCGAAGGCGGCCGTCGGGATGCCGTGCCGCTGCATGAAGCCCTTGGCAAACGACTTGCTGGATTCGAGCCGCGCCGCGGCTGCCGAGGGCCCAAAGCAAGCGAGGCCGCGCTCGCGCACGCGGTCGCCGACCCCCGCCGCCAGGGGGTCTTCCGGACCCACCACGACCAGGTCGACCCGGCGGGCTTCGGCCAGCGCGGCGACGGCGTCCGGGTCGGTGGCGGGCACGTCGGTCACGCGCTCCGCGATCCCCTCCATGGCGTCGCTGCCGGGAAGCACGAGCAGTGCGTCCACCAGGGGGCTTTGGCGAATCTTCCAGGCGAGCGCGTGCTCGCGCCCCCCGGAGCCGATCAGCAAGACGCGCACGCCGACCTCCTAGTGGCGGAAGTGCCGCGCGCCGGTGAAGACCATCGCAACGCCGAGTCGATCGGCCGCCTCCACGACCAGCGCGTCGCGGTTCGAACCGCCCGGTTGAACCACGGCGGTGGCGCCAGCCTCGACGGCCAGCTCGAGGCCGTCGGGGAACGGGAAGAAGGCGTCGCTCGCGAGCACCGAGCCGGCGAGCGAGTTGCCGACCCGCGCCGCCTTGTCGCGCGCAATGCACACGGCGTCGACCCGCGAAGTCTGGCCGCCCCCGACTGCGAGGGTGCGGTCGGGCCCGGCAAACACCACGGCGTTGCTCTTGACGTGCTTGACCACCTTCCAGGCGAAGGCCATCGCGCGCAGTTCCTCCTCGCCGGGCTTGCGCGCCGTCGCGACCTGCGCCTGGGAGAGGTCTTCGTGAGACACGTCGGGTTGCTGCAGCAGGAGTCCGCCAAAGACCCGCTTCCAGTCGGGCGCCTCGCGATCCAGGCGGGCCGGCTCGTAGCGCAGCAAGCGCCGGTTCTTTTTCTTTTGCAGCAGGGCGAGCGCGTCGTCGTCAAAATCGGGGGCGATCAAAACCTCCGTGAAAATCTCATCGACCGCCTCGGCGATCCCCAAGTCGTAGGGCACGTTGCTCACGATGATGCCCCCAAAAGGGGAATCGGGATCGGTCGAAAAGGCGGCGCGGTACGCGTCCGCCGGGTTGGCGCCGAGGCCCACTCCGCAGGGCGTGTTGTGCTTGAGGATCGCGACGGCCGCGCCTTCCTCACGGGGGAAATCGAGGATCAGCTGCAACGCCGCTTGGGTGTCGACGACATTGTTGAAGGAGAGCTCCTTGCCGTGGAGCGCTTCAACCGCGTCGAGAAACCCACCGTAGAGCGCCGCCCCTTGGTGGGGGTTCTCGCCGTAGCGCAACGACGCCACGCGAGGCAGGTCGAGCTGCAAACGCGGCGGGAAGCTCTGCTCTCCGTCGCGGGCCCCCTGCAAGTACGCGTGGATCGCCGCGTCGTACTGTCCAGTCCGCGAAAAGGCCTTGACGGCGAGTCGCTGCCGGGTGTCCGCGGCCAGAGCCCCGCCTTCGGCGAGCTCCGCCAGGATCCCGTCGTAGTCGGCCGGGTCGACGACCACACCGACAAAGGCGTGATTCTTCGCCGCCGAGCGAATCATCGAGGGCCCGCCGATATCGATCTTTTCGATGGCGTCGGCGAGCGTACAGCCGGGCTGCGCCACAGTCGCCTCAAAGGGATAAAGATTGACGACCACCAGGTCGATCTCGCGCAGCGCGTTGGCCTCCATATCAGCCCGGTCGCCCGCGTGATCGCGACGCGCGAGGATGCCGCCGTGAACCCGCGGATGGAGCGTTTTGACGCGCCCGCCCAACATCTCGGGACTCTCGGTGAGCACCGCGACGTCGAGGACCTCGAGGCCGGCGTCGCGGAGCGCGGCGGCGGTGCCGCCCGAGGCGACGAGCTCCACCTCCAGGTCGGCCAGGCCCCGTGCAAAGTCGACGAGGCCGGATTTGTCGGAAACGGAAAGCAAGGCGCGGCGCACGCGTTGCGGCGCCTGATCGTGGGGGGCCATCGATGTGGTTCTCCGCGTCGTGAGGCGAAGGATCCTGAGCGTTTAGCGGAGCGGTTGCCACGGCGAAACACTGGGAACGGAGGTCGGGGGAGACGGACAGAGGTTGGCAAACCTCCCCGTCGGCGTCGAGACGCTAGTCGTCGCGATAGCGACGTGTGACGCGGTCGCCCACGCGAACCAGCAGCTCGTAGGAGATGGTTCCGGCCCGCTCGGCGACCTCCTCCACGCGGAGGCCTTGGCTCCCAAACACACACACCGGCGCGCCAACCGGCACCGCCGCGGCGCCGAGCCACACCCCCGCCGAGTCCATCGAGACACGCCCGACGAGGGGCGCGCGGCGACCGACGACTTCCACCTCGCCTTCGCCACCGAGGTTGCGGGGAAGGCCGTCCGCGTAACCCAAGCCGATGGTCGCCACATAACCCGCTCCGGGTGCGCGCCAGGTCCCGCCGTATCCCACCGGTTCTCCGGCACCCACCGCTCGCACCGCGATGACCGCTGTCTCGAAGCGCAGCGCCGGCGACAGCTCGGCGCCGAGGTGGGGAGCCGGGCGCGCCCCGTAGAGCATCAGGCCCGGCCGGACGGCCGTCCCCATCAAGGGAAGACGCGGCGCAGCGAGCAGACCTGCCGAGTTGGCCACATGCACCTCTGCCACCTCGGGCGCGTGCTTCGCGAGCAAAACGCCGAACTGCTCGAGCTGCGCCCTGCTGGCGTCGAGATCGCCTTCGTCGGCCCTGGAGAAGTGCGTGAACACCCCCTGCAGCCGCAACGTGCCGCGGCGTGCCAGCGCCTCGAAGACCGGCGCCGCCTCGGCGGGCGCGACCCCCATCCGCCGCATCCCGGTATCGACCTCGAGCTGGACGTCCACGGGGCGCGTGGCCCCCCGCGTCGCCAACCCCATCCATTCGATCTGTCCGCGGTGATGAAGTACCGCGGTCGCCCGGCTGCGGACGATTTCGTGGGCGTCCTCGGCGTCGAGCAGACCGGCCAGCACCAGCACCGGCGCCTCAATTCCAGCGTCCCGCAAGACGACCATCTCCTCGACCGAGAGCACCGCGAAGCGGTTGCAGCCGCGGCGGGCGAGGGCGCTTGCGACCGCCACGGCGCCGTGCCCGTAGGCGTCGGCCTTGATCACCGCGATTACGTCTCGCCCCTCCGCCATGCGGCGGGCCCGTTCGAAATTCTTGCCGATCGCCGCGAGGTCGATCAGGGCTGTGCTCGGTCGCGCCATGGCGAAAAGGTCCTGCAGGGGCCGCGACCGCAAGATACGCAATCTGCCGTCGCCGCCCGAAGCGCTTTGACCCCCTCTCGGCGCTCCGGTAGCTTCGCCGTAGGGTGCCGCGAGCGAAGCGGCGAACACGCGCGAGATAGCGACATGTCCCCCGCCACCGAGGCCACTGAGGCCACCGAGGCCACCCGGGCCGACGCCCCCGCTCTCCGGATCGAGGTCAACGGCGAGGCCCATCACGTTCCCAGCGGTACAAGCGTCGCCGCCCTCCTCGATCTTCTGGGGCTGCGCGACCGCCGCGTCGCGGTCGCGAGAAACCGACGCGTCGTGCCGCGTTCCGCCTATGCGGGGCAGACGCTCGAGAACGGCGACCGCTTTGAGATCCTCGACGCGGTCGGTGGAGGTTAGATCGATGGCAGACGGCTACACGCTCGGGTCCCACACCTTTTCATCTCGCTTGATCGTGGGAAGTGGGAAGTACGCGAGCCTCGAAGAGACGCGGCGCTGTACCGAAGCCAGCGGTGCGGACATGATCACGGTGGCCCTGCGGCGGGTGGACCTGAACGCGCCCAAGGGTGAGCGCTTGCTCGACGCCATCCCGGACGGGGTGACGGTGCTCCCGAACACGGCGGGTTGCTACAACGTGGAGGACGCCGTCACGACCGCGCAGCTCGGCCGCGAGCTCCTCGGGCACGGGTTGGTGAAGCTCGAAGTGATCGGCGACGAGCGCACGCTGTTTCCCGATGTTCCGGCCACCCTCGAAGCCGCAAAGGTCCTGCTCGAAGACGGTTTCGAGGTGCTGCCCTACGTGACCGACGACCCGGTCGCCTGCCAGCGTCTGGCCGAAATGGGGTGCCCCGCGGTGATGCCGCTCGCAGCGCCGATCGGCTCGGGCCTCGGGATCCGCAATCCGGCCAACCTGCGGATCATCCTGGAAACCGTCGAGGTTCCCGTCGTCGTCGACGCCGGCGTGGGCACCGCGAGCGACGCCGCCGTCGCAATGGAGCTCGGGGCGACGGCGGTGCTGATGAACACCGCGATCGCCGGTGCCAAGCACCCGGAGCAGATGGCGCGGGCGATGGCGCTGGCCGTCGCCGCCGGCCGACTGGCCTACGAGGCCGGGAGGATTCCGCGCCGGCTCTACGCGAATGCCTCGAGCCCCCTCGACGGCCTCGCCCGTTTCTGACCCCCTCGGCCAGCCGGGGCACCCGATTCTCGCGCTCGTCGCGGATTGCGGCGCCGACCCGGCGGCACAGCTCGAGAAGATCCGCGCCGCCCTGGCGGGCGGTGTGAACTGGGTACAGATCCGGGACCGCGGCGCCGAACCTGCCGATCTCTTGCATTTTGCAGACGCTGTTCGCGAAGCCGGTGCGCCCCGCCTTCTGATCAACCGACGTCTCGACGTGGCGCTCGCCAGCGGTGCCGATGGCGCCCATCTGGGCTTCGACGCGCTGTCACTCGCCGACGCCCGGGCGTGTTGGCGCGCCGCCACCGGCAACTCGGGCCCTGCGCACGCCTCGGCGCCGCTGTTCGGGGTGTCGACCCACAGCGTGGAAGAGGCCCACCAAGCATGGAAGGCGGGCGCGGATTACGTTCACCTCGCTGCGATCTACCCTCCTATTTCGAAACGGGGCGGGGCCCCGGCGATCGGCCCGGCGCCGCTCCGCGAGTTGGGGCGGTTGGGCATCCCGGTGCTCGCTCAGGGAGGAATCGAGGTGAAGCGCGTCGAATCGGTCATCGAAGCGGGCGCGCGGGGGGTTGCCGTGACCGGCGCGATCCTGGGCGCCGACGACTGCGAGCACGCCGCGCGTGCGCTGCGCGACGCCCTCGACCGCTGTGAGAGCCACGCTTGAAGCGCTTCGCCCGAGCTCTCGCCCTCCTCCTCGGGGTCTTCGCGGGGCTTGCAGCACACGCCGCGGAACAAAAAGCCCAAGCCTTGACCACCGAGGAATTCGCCGCGTCGTACGCGGCTCTCCAAGAGCGGATCATCGAGACGTCGAGGCGCGTGACGCCCTGGGTGGTCCACGTCGAAGCCATCGTCAAGGTAAACGACCGTCGAAACCAGGTGACCGGCTCGGGCTTTGTCGTCTCCAAAGGGGGCCACATCCTCACCAACCAACACGTCGTCGAAAAGGCGCAGAAGGTCACGATCCTGGTGCCGGGTCGAAAGGGCAAAATCCCCGCACGCATCGTGGGCACGGACAAACAGACCGACATTGCGGTGCTCGAGATCGACCCGCCGGAGCCGCTCTCGGTCGCCACGCTGGGGAGCGCAGAAGACCTCGAGGTCGGCCAGTGGGTACTTGCGGTTGGGAACCCCTACGGACTCGACGGAACCGTTTCGCTGGGCATCGTCTCGGCCAAGGGGCGAAACCTCGCCATTCCGCAGCTCCTCAACGACTTCATTCAGACCGATGCGATGATCGATCGCGGTTCCTCGGGCGGGCCGCTGGTGGACCTCGAGGGACGCGTGGTGGGAATCAACTCGCGCGGTCAAGGCCGCGGAATCGGCTTCACCATTCCGATCGACACCGCGCTTCAAGTGATGGCGCAGATGCTCGACGGCGGGGTGGAGCGCGGCTGGCTCGGCGTCGGGGCGCAGCCCCTCGACCGGGAGCTGGCGGCCTACTTCGGCCGCCCCGACCTCACTGGGGTCGTGGTGACGAGCGTCTCTCCTCGGTCTCCGGCGGAGATCGCGGGGCTCCAACCGGGGGACATCATCACCCACTTCGGCGGAGAACCCGTCGAAGCGGAGAAGCAGGAAGACCTGGGCCAGTTCCAACGCCGGGTCGCCAGCTTTGGGCCCGGCGCCAAGACCGAGTTGCGGTACTTGCGCGACGACCGCGAACGCTCGTTGCGGGTGGCGCTGCGCGCGGCCCCCAAGGTCGAACCCGAAGAGGCGGAGAGCGACTTCGGGTTTCACGTGCAGGAGATCACCGAGGGTTTGTTTCGTGCCCACCGGCTTCCGCAACGGAGCGGCGCCTTTGTCTCCTTTGTCGCTCGCGGCTCTCCGGCGGCCGAAGCCGGGCTCGCCAACGGCGACGTAATCGCGGAGGTCGAAGGCCGAGAAGTGAACGACCTCGGCGGATTCCGGAGCGCCATGTCGGCTGTCCGCGGCCGGCCACGGTTCTTGATCACGGCGCTGCGCGGCGACGAGCGGGTGTTGCTCTTGGTCCGTCCCGGCGGCGCGCTGCGGGCCCCCGCACCCGCCGCGGGTCCGGCTGGCGCCTCGCCCGAAGGCGGCGGCAATTTGCCCGACTAAGGCCCCGGGCCTACGTTGCGAGGCACCTAGCGCCCACCGCCCGCGGCGGCGCGACCCTCGAGACGTCATGGCCCAACGAACCCGAATCCGCTTGCGGACCGCCTGTGTTCTCGCCTTCCTCGGTCTCCTCGTCGCACCGAACGGCCAAGCTGCGGACCCCTTCCTTCGCCGCACAGCAGCCGTGCGGGTGGCCGAGCGCGCCGGCCCGGCGGTCGTCAACGTCACCACCGAAACCGAGGTCCAGCGCCGACCCTTCTCGCAATTCGGCGGCGACCCCTTTTTTGACCGCTTTTTTCGCGACTTCTTCGAGCCCGGCCGCTCTGAGCGCAGCCAAAGCTTGGGGT
>CAJIBI010000051.1_pt1 | contig 15272 bp, 18 predicted proteins | sample 9199321 | NCBI WGS metagenome assembly CAJIBI01 (sample SAMEA7708294, study PRJEB35096) | sediment metagenome | biome: marine neritic benthic zone biome [ENVO:01000025]; feature: sediment [ENVO:00002007]; material: shallow marine sediment [ENVO:03000034] sea grass bed [ENVO_01000059] ... | reverse complement strand
CCGCGGCGTCCGTGCTGTTAGTCGGGTTCCGAAATGCAGACTGTACTCCATTGGCCCCGCGTACGGTTGCTCAGCCTACGGACTTCATAAGGATGATGAGGTTAGCAAGTTGCTTGTCCGACATGATGATCGTGATGCCCTTTGGCGAAAAACCGGCGGAGCAGGTGGCGAGCCTCGCCGACGTTGTGAAGGCCGTCGGCTGAGCAACGGGACGCGGGGCCAATGGAGTACGGGCTGCATTTCGGGACGCGGCGGGTCGCGGGGACGCCGCGGGGCCTGCGAGAACTCGCCGCGCATTGCGAAGCGATGGGCCTCGCCCACTTCGCGCTGAGTGACCACGTCGTGATCCCCCGGCGGGTCGAGTCGCGTTACGAGTACCACGAGTCGGGAAGCTGGCCGGCCGCCGACACGGGCTTTTGCCTCGAGCAGCTCACCACCCTGGCCTATGTCGCGGCGGTCACGGAACGCATCCGGCTGCTCACGTCGGTGATGGTGCTGCCCTACCGACCCCCACTGCTCACCGCGAAGATGCTGGCCACGGCCGACGTGCTCTCCGGGGGGAGGCTCACCGCGGGCGTTGGCGTCGGTTGGATGGCGGAGGAGATGGCGGCCCTCGGAACGCCGCCCTTCGCTCGCCGCGGCGCGGTGTCCGACGCATACATCGCGGCCTTCCGCACACTTTGGTCGGACGCCGCGCCCAGCGCGCGCGGCGAGTTCGTGGCGTTCGACGGCATCTTGTTCGAGCCCAAGCCGGTGCAGCGTGCGCTTCCCATCTGGGTCGGGGGGGAGGGCCGCGCCGCGCGACGCAGGGCGGGGCGGCTCGGCGACGGGTGGTACCCGGTCGCGCGGACCTCGAGCGTCGACCTCGACACCCCGGCGCTCTACCGCGACGCGGCTCAGGAGGTGCGCGCCGCCGCCGAGGAGGCCGGCCGCGACCCGGACGCGATCGCGTCTGCGCTCTACGTCCCTTGGTACCGGGTCGGCCCGGCCGTTGAGCGCCGCGACGGTAGCCGCCTGCGCTTTACCGGCTCGGTCGAGGCGGTGGCGGCGGACGCGGCGGAGTTCCGGGATGCCGGTTTGCAGCACTTGATCGTCGGGTTCGAGACCGAATCCCTCGAGGACGCAAAAGACCGCGTCGAACAATTCGCCCGCGACGTCGCGGCCCGCGCTCGCTGAGCCCAAGGTGGTGGGGAAGCCGTACACCTCGACGACGTGGCGCCACCCGCGGCGTGGTAGCGTTTCACCGGTTGCGGCGCTGCGCGAGACGGGGAGCGGTGGGACATGCTGGTCATCTACGGGATTCCAAATTCTCAGCCGGTCCGGTCGGTTATCTGGCTTTGTCTCATCAACAACCTTCGCTTCGAGCTGCGCCTGACCAGCCAGGATCGCGACGCCAAAAAACGCGAGTACTTGGAGGGGATCAATCCGCGCGGGACGGTGCCCGCGATCGACGACGATGGCTTCGCGCTCTGGGAATGCCCGGCCATCATGATCTATCTGTGCGAGAAGCACGGCTGGCGCGACTGGTGGCCCGACGATCTCGCCCACCGCGCGCGTGTGAACCAGTACCTCCACTTTCACCACCGCAACACACGCGAGCTCGTGGTTCGTTGGAGCCGCACGTTGTGGCCCGCCGTGTTCGGCGTCGAGCGGCCCGACGAGGCCTGGCTACGGCGCAACACCTTCACCGGGCTGCGGGACAACGCCCACGTCGCCGAACAGGCGCTCCGCATCGTGGACGGCATGCTCGCGGGCAGCGGCTTTCTCGCGGGAGGCGACCGCGTCACGATCGCCGACCTCTTTGCCTACGAAGAGCTCGGCCAGAATCGACCGAAGTACGCAAACTGCACCGACTACAGTGCCTATCCCCATATCGAACGCTGGTTCGCAGAAATGGAGGGTCTGCCCTACCACGACGAGGCGCACGCGGTGTGGCGATTGATCGGAGACGCGGCGCGGGTGCAGGGTGGCATGCGCACGATCGCCCGCGCCAACAAGGAGGCCGCGCGGATTATCAGCGAGGCGGTGTCGAAGGGCGCGGCCCGCGTCTAGCCGAGCCCAAGGAGCATCTAGCCCTCCAGGAGGCGCTCCGCGTTGGCGCCGAGGAGCTTGGCGAGCACGGCGGGTTTCAAGCCCAGCTCGCGCCACTCGGACAGCGCGCGCGTCTGCGAAATCACCGGCCAGTCGGTTCCGAACAGCACCTGATCGGCGAGCACGCTGTTCATGAATCGATACATCACTTCCCAGCCGCTTCCGGGCGCGCCCACGTATTTGGGCGCCAATCCCCCGAACTCAAGGAAGACGTTCGGGTGCTTGCGCGCGACGGCCACCATCTCGGGGGTCCAGGGCCAACCCGCGTGGCACGCGACAAGCCGAAGCCGGGGAAGATCGCAGGCCACCTGATCCAGCAGGAGGGGGTGGTCGTTGCGGATCGGGTGGGTGACGCCGTAGTTGATCCCCGTGTGGAGGCACACGAACAGGCCGAGCTCGAAGGCCTTGGCGTACACCGGGTAGAGGCGCCGGTCGTCGATCGCCATGTGGAAGAATGAGGGCTGGGTCGCCACCCCGACCATTCCAGCCTCCTTGCAGAAGGCGAGCTGCTCGAGTGCCCGCACGATGTCGAAGGGCTGCATCGAGAAGGTGCCCACGCCCCAAAAGCGCGCGGGCTCGGCGTGGATGAGCGCCGCGAGCGCTTCGTTGAGCGCGTCCGCCGGGTCGCCAAACTCGAATTCCGCATGGATCACCGCGCCGTCCACGCCTTCCAGGTCCATCTCGGCGCGAAGATCGTCGAGGCTACGCCTCGCGCTGGTCGACACGTCGAGAACGGCGTCGTACTGCTCGCGCAGGGCGCGCGGAGTCTCCATCGCCGGGCGTAGCTCGGCGGGCAGACGCACCCGAAAATCGATGATCGGCGCCACGGGCTAGAGGATTTCCGCCAGGGCCCGCTCCAAGTGGGTGACGGTGCGGTCGACATCGTCGAGCTTGTCGAGCCCGAACAGGCCGAGGCGGAAGGTGCGGAACCCCTCCGGCTCGTCGCATTGAAGGGGTACACCGGCCGCGATCTGCAGCCCGCGCTCGGCGAACTTCTTGCCGTTTTGGATATCGGGATCTTGGGTATAGGAGACGACGACGCCGGGCGCCTCGAAGCCCGGCGCGGCGACGCTCTGGATCCCTTTGGCGGTGAGGAGCGCGCGCACACGATCTCCCAGCTCCTGCTGCGCGGCGCGCACGTTCTCCAAGCCTCGGGCTTCGGTCTCCCGCATCGCGTCGCGGAAGCTCCGCAGCGCGTCGGTCGGGAGGGTCGCGTGGTACGCGTGCCCGCCGGCCTCGTAGGCCTCCATGATCTGCAGCCACTTGCGGAGGTCGCAGGCAAAGCTCGTGCTCGTGGTCTCGTCGACGCGGGTGCGGGCCGCCTCGCTGAGCATGACCAGCCCGGCGCAGGGGGAACCGCTCCAGCCTTTCTGGGGCGCGCTGATCAGCACGTCGACGCCCGTCGCGCGCATGTCGACCCAGATCGCGCCCGAGGCGATGCAGTCGAGGACGAAGAGCCCGCCGCTCGTGTGCACCGCATCGGCGAGCCCGCGGATGTAGGCGTCGGGCAGCATCATCCCCGACGACGTCTCGACATGCGGAGCGAATACGAGATCAGGTCGCTCGGCGTGGATCGCGGCGGTGGCCTCGGCCAGCGGCGCCGGTACAAACGCCGCCTCCGGCCCCGCCGCCACTGGCCTCGCCTTGAGGACGGTGGCAGCAGCGGGGATCCCGCCTGCGTCGAAGATCTGGGTCCAGCGATAGCTGAACCACCCGTTGCGGATCACCAGGCAGCGCTTCCCGGTGGCAAATTGCCGCGCCACGGCCTCCATCCCGAAGGTGCCGCTTCCCGGTACGACGACGACCGACGCGGCGTTGTAGACGCGCCGCAGGGTGGCCGCGATGTCGCGCATCACCCCCTGAAAGCTCTGCGACATGTGGTTGAGCGCCCGATCGGTGTAGACCACCGAGTATTCGAGCAGCCCGTCGGGATCGACATCGGGTCGTAGGCCGGCCATGGAGACCTCTATTCGGGGGCGGCCGGTGGCGCTTCGTTCGCGGGCGCCGCGGAAGCCGCCGCTTTCTCGGCAGCGTAGTAGAAGTGGTCGCTGCGAAGCTCGTGGCCGTCCTGGTCGACCACGACCACACGCCAGGCGCCACGCCAGCTCGGGTCCAACCGCTTGGTGGAGTGCACGCGCCAGCGGTCCCCGCCGACCTGGAAGGAGACCCGCGCCATTTCCATGCCCTGGTACTCCCAAATGTGGCTCACCGTGTAACCCGTGAGATCCACGAGCTCGCTGAAGTAGGTCAGCTCGTCCACCTCTCCCGAGATCCGATCGATCGCATCCTGCGGCTCGCGTTGGACGACGGCCGTGGTGACCTGAGCGCGGGCAACGGCCCCCTTTGGCGCGGCGGCCGCGATGACGTCCGCCTCTCCCGCGTTTTCGGCGGTGTCCGCCTCCGCGAACGCCGGAGCGGCCAGTAGGATTGCGGTCGCGACGATTGCCACGTCTTTCATTCCGCTCATCTCAACCCCCTTTCCCGTGCACCGCGAAGACGGGCGACGGGCTCGCTGGGCTTAACGGCCGGGCGGGCGGTAGAGCTTGATCGGGCCCGCGTCGGTCATGGTGGGGTGTTGGCGCCACCACGCACGCCCGGCGTTGGCGCCGCCGTCGACGACGAGCTGGGTCCCTGTGACAAAGCTCGAGGCGTCGGAGGCCAGGTAGAGCGCGGCGCTCGCAATATCGTCGGGCTCGCCGATCCGGCCGATCGGCTGAAAACGACCAAATTTCTCGCGCATTCGGTCGATTTGGCCCTCGCTGACCTTGCGTCGTCCCACAGCGAGCGGCGTCGCGATGACACCGGGGCAGATCGCATTGACCCGGATTCCGTCGGCGCCGAGCTCGAGCGCCACCGACGTCGTGAGATGGATGACCGCCGCTTTCGCCATGGAGTAGAGGTGGGGGGCCTCGCCCGCTTGCAGGCCCGCGACGCTCGCCGTGTTGATGATGCTTCCGCCGCGCTTTCCCGCCTTGATCGCCGGCGCGGCGTGCTTGATGCCAAAGAAGACTCCCTTGACCAGTACGTCCATCGTGATGTCGAAGTCGGCTTCGCTGATCGTCTCGAGGGGGCCCCGGGCGCCGCCGAAGCCCGCGTTGTTGAACATGACGTCGAGCCGGCCCCACCGTTCCAGCGCGTCGGAGACGGCGCCCGAAAGGTCGTCCTCCCGGGTGACGTCGACGCGCCGAAACGCGCCCGCCTCGCCGAGCTCGGCCGCCACGGCGGCGCCGCTGTCTTCGTTGAAGTCGGCGATCAAGACGCGAGCGCCCTCGGCGACAAAACGCCGGGCGCTCGCGGCCCCCATGCCGCTCGCCGCACCCGTGATGATCGCGACCTTACCATCCAGTTGACCCATCTAGCTCTCTCCCCGGTCTCGCAGCAGCACGCCGGCGCGCGTCAGTGCGTCCACTTCCTCGATCTCCACCCCGGCCCACTCCGAGAGGACCTCGTCATTGTGTTCGCCTCGAAGCGGCGCAGCCCCGCGGACCCGCGCGTGCGCCTGCGAGAACCGATACGGAGAGCCGATGATCCGCCGCGTCCCACCAACACGGTCGTCGATCTCCACCACGCTGCCCCGGTGGCGGAGGGTCGGGGAGTCGAGCGCCTCCTCGGGGGTCTTGACATCACCCCACGCCAGGTTCGCACGGTCCAGCGCGGCGAGCATCGACGCGCGGTCGGGGAAGCCGGCCAGGTAGCGCGCCCACGCGTCGCGGCGCAGGTGAATCTTGGTGGGGAGGTCGGCGCCGCGCGGTGTCGGGTCTTGCAGCCCGAGGATTTCGTTGGCGCACTTCCAGACCCATTTGAAATCGCCCATCACGATGACCGGGCCCCCCGCCGCGTCCCAAATTTCACCGCCGCCTTGGGGAGGGGGAGCGATCTCGTCAAACGCCCAGTGGGCGTGGTCGTCGGTCACCAGAAAGGCGTCCAGCATCGCGATATCGATGTGCTGGCCGACGCCGGTCTGGTCGCGCAAACGGAGGGCGGCGAACATCGCCACCAGGCCGTGTAGACCCGACGTGGTGTCGGCCACCGAAAGCTGCGAGTCGATTGGGTCGGCGTGGGCGAGTCGTGCCTGCCGCGCCAGCCACCCCGACTCGGCGTGGATGATCCCCGCGTAGGCGGGTCGCTCGCGTTCGGGGCCGTCTTGTCCAAAGCCGGAGATTGAGACCATGATCAGCTCCGGGTGCTCTGCCGAGAGCGCCGGCCAATCGAGGCCGTACTTGGCGAGCACCCCCGGCCGAAAGTTCTCCATCACCACGTCGGCGGTCGCCGCGAGACGTCGGATCAGGGCCGGGCCCCCGGGCTTCGCGAAGTCGACGCAGATGGCGCGTTTCCCCGCGTTGTGCTGGGCGTAGTACCCGGTCTGCTCACCGCGGCGCCGGCCGAAGTGTCGCGTGACGTCGCCCTCGGGCGGCTCGACCTTGACCACGTCGGCGCCGAGGTCGCTGAGCATCCGCGCGGCAAAGGGCCCCGCCAGGACGCGGGTCAGGTCGAGGACTCGGATTCCTTGCAGCGCGTTCACGGTCGTCCTTTCTCCCGGATTCGCGGTCGCCCGCCGCACAGCCACCCCAGCGCTTCGAGCGACTTCACCCCGCAACTCTCGCAGACTTCTCGCCGTGGTTCCCCTCGCGACGCCGACGCGGTTCGGCCGGCTGGGCGGCTCCCCGGCTATAGTTCGGGGCGGTGCCTATCCCCTGGCGCGCTTCGCCATCAGGATCCACACGTGCGAGACGACACAGATCGGGACCGGACGCGGCTCGCGTCCGCGGGGCGCCTGGCGGAGCTGCGCCTGCGCAACGGTATCCAGACCGCGTTGCTGATCGCCGGGATGCTCGGCCTCAGCGCCGCGCTGGCGCATCTCCTCTGGGGCCCGGCGTGGATCCCGTGGTTCGTCGTGCTCCTGGCGATCGGGTTGGCGACCGCGCCGCGTCTGTCCCCGGATTGGTTGATGCGTCTTTCGGGCGCGCGGGCGCTCCACCCGCAGCAGGCGCCGGAGCTCTACGCCCTGGTCGCGTCCCTGGCCGAACGAGCGGGCCTCGCGCGGGTACCCAGGCTCTACTGGGTGCCGCGAGGTCTGCTCAACGCGTTTGCCGTCGGGACCTCGGAGGAAGCCGCAATCGCCGTCACGGAGGGTTTGCTGCGGACGCTTCGGCCCCGCGAGTTGGCCGGCGTGCTCGCCCACGAAGTTGCGCACATCCGCAGCGGCGACATGCGGGTCATGTTGCTCGCCGAGCTGGTGGCCCGTTTGACCGGTGCCTTTGGAACGGTGGGGCTCTTTTTGGCCGTCCTCAACCTCCCGCTTCTGGTGTTGGGTGCGACGCCCGTTTCCTGGTGGCTGATCGTCGTATTACTGGTGTCCCCCTCCTTGAGCGTGCTGCTGCAGTTGGCACTCTCCCGCGCTCGGGAGCGCGCCGCCGACTTGGAGGCCGTCGGCCTCACCGGGGACCCCCGGGCGCTCGCGTCGGCGCTCCACAAGATCGGATCATTTGAGCAGGGACTGCTCGAGTCGATTTTCTTCCGGCACCGCCACGGGCCCGAATCGCCTTGGCTGCGGACGCACCCGGCGACGCACGAGCGGGTGCGGGCGCTTCTCGCGCTCGAGGCCGGCGACCGCAGGCGTCGCCGCGAGCTGAGCGAGCCAGACCTCGCGGCGTTGCTCGGTCGTCTCCCCGCCCACGCTCGGCGGCACTACTTCGTCCGCTGAGAAGACTGCGGGCCGCCTAGCGCGTTCGGGGCGAGGACGGCTTGGTGCCGCGCCGTGAAGGATCGAGCGCGTCGGCGAGGGCGCGGGTGCGAAGCTCGAGGGCCAGCAGGCGGCGGCGCAGATGGAGCGCGACCTCGACGCCGGCCGCGTTCACGCCGAGCTCGTCCATCAAGAGCTTCGCCAGGCGCAGCTCTTCCGCTTCGTCCGGGTCGAGCTCCTCGGCCTCGAAAAGGCCCTCCTGTCGCAGCAGCTCGAGGAAGGCCTCGCCCCCCTCCGCGCTCAGATAGCCGAGCACCTCCTCGGTGCGGATGCGCCGCCGGCTCATGAGAAGAGCTCCTTTCGGGCATCGGCGGCCTCAAAGCGCTCGAGTTCGGCGACCGCCTTTTTTGCGCCGTCGTCGAGACCGCGCGGAACACGAATCTGGATCCGGACCAGGAGGTCGCCGGCGGGGCGTCCCTCGGCGCTCGGCACGCCCTTGCCGCGCAGGCGGAGACGCGCGCCACTGTCGGTCCCCGGCGGGACGGACAAGGTCACGCGGCCCTCGAGGGTCGGTACCTCGATGGAGCCCCCGAGGATTGCTTCGCGCACCGTCACCGGAAGGTCGAGAGTCAGGTTGCGACCCTCCCGTCGAAACACCCGGTGGGGCCGCACGCGCAGGTTCACCCACAGGTCTCCGGGTGGGCCGCCCCCCACGCCGGTGCCCCCTTTGCCGGCGAGGCGCAGACGCCCGCCGTTGTCGACGCCGGGCGGGATGCGGACCCGAAGCGTGTCCGCACGGTCGCCCAGCTGAAGCCGTTGCTCCCCGCCGCGCACCGCGTCGACAAAATCGAGCTCGAGGGTGGCCTCGACGTCGCTCCCCCGGAGGCGCACCCCGCGGCCCTCGGCGGCGCCGCCAAAAAAACGGCCCAGGAGGTCGTCGATGTCGCCGAACTCGAACTCTCCCGCGCGGGCGCCGGGGCCGGGCCGATCGCCGTAGCCGAAGCGCGCGCCAAACGCCTCGCGCGCCTTGCGGGCTTGATCGGCGTCAAAACCCGCTTCGAGGGAGATCTCGCCAAATTCGTCGTAATTGCGGCGGCGCTCCGGGTCTTGGAGAACCTCCCACGCTCGCGAGACCTCTTTGAAACGCTCTTCTGCCGCGTCGTCGCCGGGGTTCAGGTCGGGATGGTATTGCCGCGCCAGCTTCCGGTAGACCTTCCGGATCGTCTCGAGCTCCGCGTCGCGCGCGACCCCGAGGATGTCATACAGGTTCTTCGCCTCAGCCATCCGTGCTTTGTCCCAACCGTGGAGTGCGACCTCTACACCGTGTCACATCTGCGCAGTAGATGACAACGGCCCCCCGAGAATGCCGCCCCGCGGGCGGCGCGGATCGGGTACTGTTGTGCGATCCATGGGTGCCTCGTCGGTACACGCCAAGGTCCGCTATCTCAAGGCCGAGTGGAAAGGCCGCTCTGAGCGGCCGCGGATCGGATCGCGCGAGAGCCGCAGGGCCAACACCGAATTCCACGAGGTGGAGATCCGCGACGCGCGGCCCCTCGGGCGCGCGGGCGAACTCGACCTCGACCTCAACGGGTTCACCCTGAGGCGGCACCAGAGCGCTGTCACGAACTTCCGCGAACCCGACCAGGTCCGCGAGATCTACTGGGAGGAGTGGAGGCCGCGGCTCCAGGCGATGACGGGCGCCGCGGAGATCCTGTTTCTCCACCACCTGATCCGCACCGAAACGCCCCGCGATTTCAACGACGCCTACGCGCGCTACGTCCACTGCGATTTCAGTGACACGATGGCGGCGCAGATGAGCCGGAGCTTTCTCGAAAAGCAGAGCCGCCTGAGCGCCGAAGAGGCGCGGGGCTGCAGCTTTGTCTGGTACAACGTCTGGCAGCCGATCGAGCGCGAGGTGCAGCAAAACCCGCTCACCCTGATCGACGCGACGACGCTCGATCGCGACGACGTCGTCGAGTACGCCTACACCGCCTCCAACATCGAAGGCGTCGCCTCGATGCCGATCTACCGCCCATCCCACCGCTTCTACTATTTCCCGCGCATGCAGAGGGATGAAGCGATCGTCTTCAAGCAGCTCGACCCGAGGCCGGGTTACGCGTATTGCTGTCCGCACACATCGTTTGACGACCCCGAGGCCCCCGAGGACGCGATCGGGCGCCGCAGCATCGAGCTGCGTGCAGTGGGTGTGTTCCGTCGGAAGGAGAGGCGTCCGGTTTAGCTGCGGTTGGAGTCCGCGTCTCCCTCGGGCTCATCGGCGGGGTTTTCGATACCCAAAGCGGCCAGATCGTCTGCGCTTGCGACCGGGTGGCTCTCCTCTGAAGCTTCGCGTTGGCCACGGCGCTCGCGTTTTTCGCTGGCGCGCTCGGCCTTTTTCTTCTCGCGTTGACGCTTGGCAAAGCTCGTCTTGCTTCTTCCGGCCACGGCGGTCCTCTATCGGTGTCGAATCCACAAGAAAGAAACGCGAGCCGGAGCGGCGTGCGCTCCGGCTCGCTCAAAAACGGGTCTAGTACCGGCGCCCTCCGCCGCCACCGCCACCGCCACCACGGCGGTCCTGGGCCTCATTCACGCGGAGGCTACGTCCCCCGAGGTCGGTGCCATCGAGGCCTCGGATTGCGTTGTCGGCCGCATCCGCATCGGCCATTTCAACAAAGGCAAAGCCCCGGGCCCGGCCAGTTTCCCGGTCGGTGATCACCGCGACACTTTCCACGCTTCCGTGTTGCGCGAAGACCGCGCGCAGCTCGTCTTCGGTGGTGCTGAAGGGGATATTTCCTACGTACAACTTCTTGCTCAATGCATCGTCCGTGAGCCGTCCCCGTTCACTGCCGGGGCGGCATATGCGATGACCCACTCCAGGTCCGTCCGGAAATGGGGGATCGCGTGAGATCCGAGCATGTCGCCCGGATCGGTTTGAAAGGAACCATCGACAGGGAGCACGCCGCGTGGGCGTGGGAGACCGAACCGCTGAACCTCTCGCCGGGAGAGCCTAGCGGAGCCCGGCCAGAGCATCATCCCCGGCCCCTCAGCCGTGGGTCGGTTGCACTGCCCGACCCCTCGGCCTCTACGGCGGTCGCCCGAAAGCGGTTGAACGCCGTGACGCCATCAAAGGAAGGGGGAAACACGAGGGGCAACGCCTCGGCGAACACCTTCGCGACCGCGAGCACCGGGCCCGGCGCCTCACACAACAGGTCGCGCAGGGCGGCGATTTCGGCCTCCACGGTGATGGTGCGGGTTGTCCGGATGCCGCAGGCCCGCGCGACCGCCTCGAGATCCGTGGTGCCCGCCGTCGCGGTCGCTTGCCCACCCGTCTCCTCGTAGCTCTCGTTGTCCAGCACCAAGATCGCGAGGTTTCCCGGCGCACGGTTTGCGATCGTCGCCAGCGCGCCCAGGCCCATCAGCATCTCGCCATCGCCGGTGAACAGCACGACACGTCGTTCGGGGCGCGCCACCGCTAGGCCGAGGGCAAACGGGGCGGCCTGGCCCATCGCCCCGATGAAATGGAAGTTCCGCGCGTCGTCGCCGCTGGCCGCCAGATCCCACGCGGCGGAACCGAGGCCCGCAACGGCCAGCAGCGGGGCGGGGCGGTCGCGAAGAAGGCGGCCCACGAGGGAGCGTCGGTGGAGCAATCAGCCCTCCCGAAACGCTTTGGCGCCGATCATCTTCTGCGAGAGCAAGACCGCGGCGGAGCGGCGCGTGTTGAATGCAAACGAGGCGGCCGCGTCGACGGTGGCACCCACTTCGTCACGGCGGTCGGCGCGGAAGAGGGCGACATCCATCGCTTCGAGCACCGTCGGAGTGGCGCGCCCCATCGGTACCTGCCAGGGAATGAACTCCCCCCATTCGCCGCGCATCGAGATGAGCGTGAGAAAGGGCACGCGGCAGATTGCGGGCAGGGCCAGGGCGTTGACACAGTTGCCGACCCCGCTCGATTGCATCAACAGGGCGCCCCGCCGGCCGCCGGCCCAGGCCCCGCAGAGCAGGCCCACACCTTCCTCCTCGGTGGTCAAAGTCACGACGTCCATCGTGGGCCGCGTGCGGCACAGCTCGAGCAGCGGCGCGTGGGCGGCGTCGGGGACGTGGGCCACCAAGGAGAGATCGTGCGCGCAGAGAACGTCCAAGACGTCCTGTTGCCATACGGTGGACGCCGACGAACTGGGCGACGCGTCTTGCTCAGCCACCCGCGGTGGTCCCCGCGCGTTCGCGTATCGTGCGCCTCCCGAGCTGCGACATGTGCACTTCGTCGGGGCCGTCGGCGATACGGCAGAAACGGCTCATTGCGTGGATCGCGGCGATCGGGGTGTCCTGCGACACGCCCTTGCCGCCGAATGCCTGCATCGCCCGGTCGGCCACGACGTTGCACATGGCGGGCGCCACGATCTTCACCATCGAGATGTAGTTGCGGGCGCCTTTGAGGCCCTCGCGATCCATGGTGTCCGCCGCCGCCAAGACCAAGAGCCGGCACTGTTCGATTTCCGCGCGCGAGCGTGCAATATCGTGCTGGATGCTGGTCTTGTCGGCGAGCGTCTCGCCAAAGGCGACCCGTTCGGTGACCCGCTGGCACATGAGCTCGAGACAGCGCTCCGCCATCCCGACAAACATCATGGCGTACTGAAAACGTCCAGGCCCGAGACGTCCCTGGGCGATCTCGAACCCGCGACCCTCGCCCAGAATCAGGTTCTCGGCGGGCACGCGGACATCCGTCAACTGGACTTCGCCGTGGCCGCCCGGCGAGTCGTAGTGGCCGAGCGCGAAGAGTGGACGCACGCGTTCGACGCCGGGCGTGTCGACGGGAACGATGACGGTGGATTGGCGGTTGTGCCGGGGCGCCTCCGGGTCGGTGACGCCCATCAGGATCATGATCCGACATTTTGGGTTGTAGATGTTGCTCGTCCACCACTTGCGCCCGTTGATGACGTATTCGTCACCATCGCGCCGGATCTCGCATTGGAGGTTGGTCGCATCCGAGGATGCGACCGCGGGTTCGGTCATCGCAAAAGCAGAGCGGATCTCGCCGTCCAGGAGCGGGCGTAGCCAGCGCTCCTGTTGCTCGGGCGACCCGTATTTGGCGAGGACCTCCATGTTGCCCCGGTCGGGGGCGCTGCAGTTGAACACCTCCTGCGCCCACGGCACTTTGCACATCACCTCCATGATCGGGGCAAACTCGGCGTTGGTGAGGCCCGGGCTCCACGACTCGTACTCGGCGGGTAAGAACCAGTTCCAGATACCCGCCGCCTTGGCCGCATCCAGCAGCTCTTGAAAAAAGGGCGGGTAGCTCCACAGGTTCTCGTGGTTGTCCGTCCACTCGTAGTACTCGAGCTCCCGCGGGTAGATGTGCTCGTCCATGAATTGCTGCACCTGGAAACGCAGCGCCTTGACTTTGTCGCTCAGCTCGAAATCCATACACCCTCCGGCCTCACCCGTCGCGCTTCGCGGGCGGCGGCGCCGGAGGAGGGTGCGCGAGGTCGGTCGCCGACGCTAGACGTCAGAGGCCCGCAAGGGTCTTATTTCCCGGCGGGCGCAGCGGTCCCGACGGCCGGGAGCTCGACGTTGGCCTCCCCGTCGGTGGGCCTTTCGATGAGACTCCGCAGCCGGTCGGGAAATGCGAGGAGCTTCGCGCCCGCCGAGACGGGGACGCGGCGAAAGCGCGAGGTGACCCGGGGCGACGAGACCGGCCCCGTCACACGCAACGGGATGTTTGGCAAGGCGAAGTCCGCGTCCTCGACCAACGATCGCTCGGACGCGAAGACGGGGTCTTGGATCCCCTTGGGTGTCATCGCTACGTCGATGTCGAGATCGAGGATGAGCGCGAGCGACAGGCTGCCCGAACCGGTCACCTGGTAGGCACTGGTCACCATCTCGAGGTCATCGATCGCCATCGATCGATCGCGGAGGCGGAGCCCGGCGCGAAAGCTCTCGAGTTCATTCTCTGCGGTGCCAGCGGCCTCCGCATTGGCCTTGACGCCCGGGACGAGCGCGATCACGGCGCCCCAGATACTGTCCGCGAGCCCCGTGGCGTCGGCGCCGCGCATTCGCAGGTGGCCCTCACCCTCGAGGGTATCGAGGAAGGCGTCGTCCGGCCGACCCCGCAGCGTCGCCTCGAGGGTGTAGACGTCGAAGCCGCGCACCGGGGTTTCGAAGAGCCGGTCGCCCCGCACGTCCTTTGCGCGAAGCGTGAGCGCAACGCGCGGCGCGCGGTTTGCACCGCTGTAACTTCCGTCGACGGCAATCGTCCCGCCCGGGTTCACGTCGGCGGTGAATTGGAACCGCAGCGGCGCATCTCCGCCGCGCGACCCGACGACACCCGTGACCTTTTCGAGGCGGATCACCCAGGTTGCCGGACCCGCACCCGGAAGCTCCACACGTCCGCGGTGGAGCGATACGGGAACTTGAAATCCGTTCGCTTCGCTCGTTGGCGCTGGCTCCTCTCCTCGTGACGGCGCAACGAGCGCAGTGAGCGCTTGCGCCGCTGGAATCGAGCCGTCGGGCGCCCGGGCGAGTGAGAGCGTGGGCTCCACCAAGACGACAGAGCTCAACGACAGCGTGCGGCGGAGCAGTGGCGCGAGACCAAGCCCCACGCGCACGCGCGGCGCGGTGAGGACGCGCTCACCCCTCTCCGCCTCGACACGAGCGTTGTGGAGGGTGAGACCCGGCGGCCACAACGAGAGGCCGACCCGCTCGATGCCGACCGTCTGTCCCCAGGCCTCGGAAATCGCCCGGCCCACGCGGCGCTGCACTCGCGGATCCCGGGTCAAAACGGCTGTCAGGAGGGCGAAGAGGCATGTCGCGAGCGCAATCCAAAGCAAAGATCGGCTGAGGGGGCGCACGCGGCGGAGTATACCGAGCGCGGCGCGAAGCCCCGTTCAGCGCGCGACCCGGGGGCTCTCGGCGGAGCGCGTACGGCAGCGCGCGTCGCCGTCGAGACGAGTGCGGGCGGCCCGGCCCAGGGGATTGCCAAAGGTGCTCCGCACGGCACCGGAGGTCGTCTTGCCGCCGTCGATTTCGAGAGACGCGGCGGACCACAGGCGCATCGGCTGGTACACCCAACGCACGAGGACCCCGATCGCGCTGGGGAGCGCACCGAGAGGGTCGTAGCGGAGAAAGGGGGGGTCGACCCGGACGACGGCCGGCACCCCGCCCGCGTCGATCACGATCGTCTCGGGCCACGCGTACTCGCCTCCCGCCGGTGAGCAAGCCACCACGTCGCGGGTGACGCGTGGTGGACCGTCGGTGGCTTCGAAGACAGCCCAGCCGTCCTGCGTCCCGTTCTGTCGCAGCATCACCGTTGCATAGACCTTCGCAGAGGGGTCAAAGCTCACAAACTCGACCCGGCGGAGCTCCTCGGCCTCGTCACGCACCCAGCTATAGAAGAGGCTTCCCGTCCCGCGGATCGCGCGCGGCTCCGCCGCCCCGCGTTTCCAGTAGCTGCCGCGCGCGACGGCGTGGGTGGCCCACAGCTCGAAGCGGTCGTCGCCTCGCGTGG
>CAJIBI010000337.1_pt1 | contig 15338 bp, 13 predicted proteins | sample 9199321 | NCBI WGS metagenome assembly CAJIBI01 (sample SAMEA7708294, study PRJEB35096) | sediment metagenome | biome: marine neritic benthic zone biome [ENVO:01000025]; feature: sediment [ENVO:00002007]; material: shallow marine sediment [ENVO:03000034] sea grass bed [ENVO_01000059] ... | reverse complement strand
TGAAGTCTTTGGCGGTGCCCCATTTCTCGCTGTGGTTGGCTTCAAAGAGCTGGGAGTAGGCGGCGAAGAAGCGCGGGGGCTCGAGCTCCGTGGTCTCGATGTGACGGTGGCGAAGCTCCACCGGAATGATGCTCACGCGTCGAGACAAAAAGATCGTGTCGTCACTCCCGCACTCGTGAATCCGCGCCTGATACAGCGCGTCGTCATCGCGTTGCGCGTCTCCCCAGCAGTTGAAAAAGGGCGCGGGGAGGGTGGGTGCGACGGCGAGACCGATCTCCGCCTGTCGGAGAGGGGAGCCGAGGATGGCCTCGGTATAGCGGGACTGGTACGCGCGCAGCTGCTCCCCGATGACGGCGCGGAGGTCCGCGGGCGCCTCCGCCACGGATGGCGGCTGGCGTTCGAGGAGTGCCGCGACGCCGCCACTCGGAACGAGAAAGCTCACCTGGTTGCCCGAGGTGGCGACGTTTACGCCCACCAGCTCGCCACCGCGGTCGAGCGCCGGGCCGCCACTCATCCCCGGGTTCAGCGATCCCGTAAAGTGGATCTTGCGCTCGATGGTGTGGCCCAGAAAGCCGTTGTAGGTGCCCTCGACGATGCTGAGACCGATGTCGAAGGGGTTGCCGAGCGCGAACACCCGCGCGCCGTGGGACGGCGGCGCACCGCGAATGTCGATGCCTCGGGCAAACGCGTACGGGCTTTCGATGAGGGCAAGATCGCGCACCACGTCGACCGCGAGTACCGAGACCGCGTGCCGTCTGCCGTCGGGCGAGCGCAGCGCGGCCCGGTAGCGCTGGGGCTCGTGGACGACGTCGGCGATGACGTGGAAATTGGTGACGACGCGGCGGGTGCCTTCCGGGCCCACCGCAAACCCCGAGCCGATGCTCGCCTTTGTGCCGCTCCGGGTCTCGATTACTTCAACCTGCACCACCTGGGCGGCGTGCCGGTCGAAGATCTCCCGCGCGCCCGCGGTCGGCGCGTCTTCCGCAAAGGCCCCCGGTGCGATGAGCAGGGCTCCGAGCATCGCGCGCCGTAGGAGCGCGCGGGCTAGAGCGACCAACCCACTACAGCTCCGCGGCGCGAAGCGCGGCCTCCAGTTGCTGACGCGTCGACCCATAGCTCTGCTCGAGGGTCTTGCAGCGCTTGTAGTAGATGTGCGGGTCGTACTCCCATGTGAACCCGACACCGCCGTGCAGTTGGATCGACTGCCCGCAGACGAAGCGGGCCGCGTCGCCGGCGTAGGCCTTGGCCGCCGCCACCAACAGCGGCGCGTGCTCCGGATCGGCGTCGAGCGCCCACGCGGCTCGGTACACCGCGGAACGGCTGCTCTCGGTACGCAGCAGCATGTCCGCCGCCCGGTGCTGTAGCGCCTGGTGGCTTCCGATCGGGACACCAAAAGTCTCACGCTCCTTCAAGTAGCTGAGGGTGATCTCGAGGGCGCGCTCCATCAATCCGAGCAGACAGGCCGCCGCCGCCAGGCTCCCGACTCGCCGCGTGCGGTCCAGGACGTGCGCGGCATCGGTGCCGGCGGCGAGTAGCGTCGCCGGCCCGTCGAATTCGAGATCTGCCCAGCGCTGCGCGTGGTCGAGGGCCTGCAGGGCCGTGGCCCGGGGACCCGCGTCGCCGCAGGGCGCAAGCGCGAGCCCTTCGCGGGTGGTGACCAGATGGGCATCGGCAAAACCGCCAAAGGGAACAAAGCGCTTGCGGCCCCGGACCCGCCCGGCTTCGCAGCGCGTCGCCAGCGACGCATCCGCCTCCGCGCTCGCATCCCCAGCGAGCCCTTCCGCCTCGGCCAGGACGACCCACGCGCTTCCATCCATCACCTTGCTGCGCCAATCGTGTTCCCCGCAGTGTCGCAGCGCTTCGATCGCGACGCAGAGTTCGAGGGCCGGGCCCGGACACGCCACGCGGCCCATCTCGTGGTGTAGAACCGCGAGGCCCAGATAGCCCAGACCGGCGCCCCCCTCGGATTCCGGCAGCCACAGCCCCAGGTAGCCGAGCTCCGCGAGCGTGGCGTAGAGCCCTTTGGGCGCCCCGGACGGCTCCTCCTCCATCACCGCGCGTGTTTTCTCGAGCGCCGCCTCCGCCTCGAGCATTTCCCGCGCCGATTGGCGCAGCAGGGCGTGTTCGTCGCCGAGCTCGAAGCGCATATCAGCGGGTCGGAAGGCGAAGCGCGCGCTTGGCGACGATGTTGCGCTGGATCTCGGAGGAGCCGGAGTAGATCGTGCCGGCTCGACTCCACAAGAGCTCGCTCGCCCAATCCATATCGGGTCGCGCCCCCGGGCTTCCGCCGAAGAGCTGGGCTTCGGGTCCCAGGAGATCGATCGCGGCATCGGCCAGACGCTGGGAATACTCGGACCAATAGAGCTTGTCGATCGACGACTCCGGGCCCGGTGCATCACCCGAAGAGAGATTCGCCATCGTGCGGAGCCCGTTGCCGCGCAAGACCTCGTTGTCGACGACGAGCCGCGCCAACCGCGCACGCACGTCGGCGCGCTCCAGCGTGCCGCGCTCGCGCAGTCCCGAGACCAGGTCCGCGAGATAGCGGTCGTTCTTGGCGGGGTCGGCGAGAGAGGTGGCGCCCCGCTCATAGGACAAGACGGTCATCGCGATCCGCCAGCCTTCGCCGACTGCGCCCACGATGTGCTCGCGTCGGGCCAGGGCGCCGTCAAAAAAGACCTCTCCGAACTCCGCTTCGCCCGTAATTTGGCGCAGGCCGCGCACCTCGATGCTCGGCTGGTCGAGTGGAAGCAGAAAGAAGGTGATGCCGCCGTAGCGGTCGTCGGGGTCGGTGCGCGCCAGCACAAAAATCCAGTCGGCCCAGGGTCCAAAGGTCGTCCACACCTTCTGCCCCGTGATCCGGTAGTGCTCGCCGTCCGGCTCGGCGCGGGTGCGCAGGCTGGCGAGGTCGCTCCCGGCGCCGGGCTCGCTGAAACCCTGGCACCAAAGCTCTTCGGCGCTGAGCATCTTGGGAAGAAAGCGGCGGCGCTGTTCTTCGGTGCCGTGGTGGATCAGCGCCGGGCCCATCAGGGCGAGCCCCAGCCCGTTCGCGATCGGCGGCGCGTCGGCCCGCTGCATCTCTTCCTGGAAAATCGCCTTCTCGACGACGGTGGCGCCGCGACCGCCCCATTCCGCGGGCCAATCCATCCCCAAGTAGCCCGCCTCGTTGAGCGCGCGCTGAAAGTCACGGCGGATCGTGACGCGCGCGTCGGCGTCGAGACCCGGATCCGAGGTGTCCTGGGACCAGGGGCGCTTTACGTGAAGGGCGAGCCACGATCGAAGCTCGGCGCGGAAGCGCTCGTGTTCGGCGCTGAAAGCGAGGTCCACCGGCTAGATCGCCTTGAGCTTTTCCATCACGTCTTCGGGGAGCCGGCCCAATTGGCCGCCCGGCTGGATCAGCTCGATGATGTTGCCGTCCGGGTCCCGCACGAAGATCTGCCCGACTTCACGGCTCAGCTCGACGAACTCCGCGCCGGCTTCGCGAAGACGCGTCACCGCGGCGTCGTAATCCTCGATCTGAAACGCCGAGTGATTGGCGATCGGGGTGAGCTTGGGCGAAGGGGTGCCCGTGTCGGCGTTTTCGGGTTTCCCGATCAGGTGGATCTGGGTCTCGCCCACCCCGTACCAAACGCCGGGGATTCCAAAGTCCGGCCGCTCGATCTCCTCGAGGCCGAGGACCCCGCCGTAGAACGCCTTGGAACGCTCAAGATCGGACACCGTGAAGGAGAAATGATGGCCTCGGACGACGTTCATGGATCGGGCCTCCGCGTGGCGCCACCGCGGAGGCGCGGCGCGCAAAGACACTCTACCACCTCAGCCTTCCCGAGTCGGCTCTCGCAGGATGCGTCTCACGGTGTCGGAGAAGCGATCGTTTCGAAGCAGCCCGAGCACGTCCCGGCGCTCGAGGAGCTGGGCGATCTCGGGGTCACGAGCCAGTTCGTGAAGTGTCGGGTCGTGGCGCGCCTTGGCCACGCGCGGGCCGACCTCGCGTAGGACGTCCTTCGCCCGCTCCCGGAACACGGCGGGATCGTCGGCGGCGGAGGCTTCGACGAGTCCGACCTCCGCGAGTTCCCGACGCAGCGCAGCGTCGTGCACGATCCCGTAGAAACTGCCGCGGTTCAGTGCGGAGTCGACCGCGCCGTTCTCGACGAGGGTCCAAAAACCCCGGTCTTCCGCCAGCGTGACGATCCGGGGATTTTCGGCGACGCGTCGGAAGCTCGAGAGCGAGGTCGCGGGTCGTGAAATCATCCGGGCGGCAACCGTGGCTTCGGGGGAATCGCCGAGCGCGGCCTCGAGGCCGCCGCCGACCACCCGCTGCGTCATGGCGCGCAGCGGGGTGGTCGCGGTTTCGGCCCCGCGTCCGGCGAACACCTCCGCGGCGTGGAGCCAGCTGGCCAACAGCCCCAGAAGGAGCACGACGAGGCCCCCCCGCAACGCGCCAAAACACGCGCCACCGGCCCGGTCGAGGGGGGTGCGCCCGCTTTTGGACACGCGCTGCCGGTCCCATCCGCGGACAAAGATCCCCGCGACGCCCACCAGGACAAAGACCGCGAGAAAGCAAAGAGTGCCGGCCACCGGAGCCGCCACGATCGGGGGCAGGCCGACGCCTTCGGCGAGGGCCGGGCCCAGTTGCCAGGCGCCCAGCGCCGCGGCGAGGTACCCCAAGATCAGGCCCGAGGTCGCGATCGCTCCTGCCACGGTGCCGCGCCATGCCCCGATGCCGATGAACAGGAGAAAGACCGCGAGCGCAAGCAGATCGAGTGCCATGGTTCAAATATCGGGCGGCCGGGCGAGCCGCCTTAGGCGCGGGGAAACAGCCGGTCCAAGGCGTCGCGGAGCGCGGGGTCGAGCACCGCCGAGGCAGCCCCGACGTTGTCTTCCAGCTGTGCGATGCGCGTCGCACCGATCACCGCGCTGGCAATCCGCGGGTCGCGCAGACACCATGCGATTGCCAGCTGCGCGGTCGAGAGACCGTGTTCGCGGGCTGTCTGGCTCAGGGTGTCGACGCGCTTCAGCACGTCCTCGTGGAGAAACGACTCCATGAACTGCGAGCGGAAGTCGTCGGCGCCGCGCGACCCCTCCGGACGAACCCCGCCTCGGTATTTGCCGGTGAGGGCGCCCTGTGCCAGGGCGCCCCAAACCACCTGGCCAACCCCGAGCCGATCGCAGATCTCGAGCAGCTCGCCCTCGAGATCGCGTTGCAGCAGCGAGTACTCGGGCTGATTGGAGATCGGCGCAAAGGCGCCCGTGTCCTGTGCCAGCTCCGTAGCGGAGCGGATTTGTTCGGCGGTCCACCCCGACACCCCCCAGTAGCGGACCTTGCCGGCGCGGATCAGATCTTCGTAGGCCCGCACCGTTTCCTCGAGAGGGACCTCGGGGTCAAAGCGGTGACACTGGTGGAGGTCGATGTAGTCGGTGCGGAGCCGTCGATGGGAGCCCTCGACGCTGTCAAAAAGATGTTTGCGGGACAGACCTCGATCGTTTGGATCCTCGGACATCGGGAAATACGCCTTCGTGGCGAGCACCAAATGATGGCGGGGCAGGTCGGCGACCGCGAACCCCAGCGCCTCTTCGGTCTGGCCTTCCGAATAGACGTCCGCCGTGTCAAAGAAGTTGATCCCCAGCTCGAATGCGCGGCGCACCAGACGCGCGCTGCGCTCGCGGTCGACCGAGGACCCGAGGGTCAGCCAGGAGCCCAGGCCGATGGTGCTGACGCGAAGGCCACTCTTCCCGAGCCTGCGGTATTCCACCGCACAAGAGTACCCGAGAGCCAGTTGCCTAGAATCGCGTCGTGTTGAAGCTGCGCTATGACACCCCGCCCGAGTGGTGCGAGCGCGTCCGCGAGGACGTCGCCTCGCTGTTGATCGATCACGCCCATCTCGAAAAAAAGGCCGCCGGCACCGCGGTCACGCTGCTCTTCCGCTACCCGGAGTGCGCCGCCTTGCAGGAGCCGCTCGCCGCACTTGCGCAGGAGGAGCTCGAGCACTTCCGGGCCGTCCTCTCGGAGCTCAAGCGCCGCCGGCTGGCACTGCGCCGTCAGCGCGCGAGCCCCTACGCCGGGCGCCTCCACGCGGAGGTCCGCAGCCGCGAGCCCGGTCGCCTTGTCGATACGCTCCTGGTCGCGGCCCTAATCGAAGCGCGCAGCTGCGAGCGCTTCACCTTGCTCGCCAACGGCCTGGGCCCGCACGAGCGAGAACTGGCCGCGCTCTACCGGGCGCTCCTCGCCTCGGAGGCGCGTCATCACGGAGTGTACCTGCGTCTCGCCGAGGCGATCGCGGGCGACAAAGACGTGCGGGCCCGCTTCGAGACGCTCGCGGAACGGGAAGCCGAGATTGCCCGGGATCTGGTGCAGGGCTCGGCACACCCGGGGGCGGCCGTTCGCCTCCACAGCTAGCCGGCGAGCTCTTGTGCCAACGCGTCGAGCAGGCGGTCGACGACCTCCGGGCGGGCGTTCTCTCCCATGAGACCGATCCGCCAGATCGAACCGGCCAGCTTGCCCAAGCCGGCGCCGACCTCGATGCCGTGGCGTTCCAGGAGCCGGCCGCGCAGCGCGGCTTCGCGTCCGCGCACGGTGTCGGGAAGACACACCGCGTTCAGCATCGGCAGACGGTGTGCTTCGTCCACCAGCGGCTCGAAGCCAAGGGGCGCCAGCCCGGCGAGGAGCCGCGCGGACGCGGCCCGATGCCTGGCCTCGCGCGCTTCCATGCCCTCCGCCTCGACGCGGCGCAACGCCTCCGCGAGGCCCACGATCGCGCTGACGGGCGCGGTGTGGTGGTAGACGCGGTCCCCGCTTCCGAAATACCCATCGAGAAGCGAAAGATCGAGGTACCACACCGGGACGGGTCGGCTGCGGCCCTTGACGCGCTCGAGGACGCGCTCGCCAAAGCTCGCGGGCGAGAGGCCGGGCGGGCAGGAGAGGCACTTTTGGGTCCCGCTGTACGCCGCGTCGACGCCCCATGCATCGAGCCGCAGGGGCAAACCAGCAAGCGAAGTGACGCAATCGAGCACGAAGAGCGCCCCGGCCTCGCGTGCGGTTCGGGCGATGGCTTCAACCGGCTGGCATACACCGGTCGAGGTCTCCGCGTGGACCACCGCCACCACGGAGGGCTCGAGACGGCGAATCGCCGTCGCCATTTCGTCGACGTCGAGCGCGGTCCCGGGATCGCTCTCCACCCGGGTCACCTCGGCGCCGTAGCGCCGGGCGACCTCGCTCATCCGCTCGCCAAAGACGCCGTTCACGCCGACCAGGACGCGATCTCCCGGCTCGACGGTGTTGGCAAAGCAGGCTTCCATGCCGCCGCTGCCGGTGGTCGAGAGGGGCAGGGTCATTCGGTTCTCGGTTCCAAACAGATGGCGCAGGCGCTCTTGGACTTCTTCCAGGACCCGGTGAAACGCCGGGTCCATGTGGCCCACCAGCGGCGACGCCATCGCCGCGCGAACGTCGGGGTGGACGTTGGACGGGCCGGGTCCCAAGAGAAGTCGTTCGGGGAGTGAAATCGGCATGGGCGCCGGAGGGTACCCTCGTTCACGCAGACGGCACGCCCATGCCCCTTGGCTCCCCCTGGGAATCCGCGATGCTGTGGGAGCGAGCGGGCGAACGCTCGCCTGGCGCTAAGAGCTAAAAGGGAGGGCCGTGGCCCGGTCGTCGCGTCGCAGTCGAACGCCTTCGCCGCGGCGCCGCTCCAGCGGGCCGCGCGGCGCCTCTCGCGCGCGTTGGCCGCTGCTCGTGGCAGGGCTCATGCTCGCCGCCGCCGCACTGTACGCACTCGTCGGTTTGCGGCCCGACCCATCCGGCGAAGCCATCGACGAAGCCTCTCGATCACGGCTGGAGTCGGTACTGCGCGACGCCGATGAATGACGGGCAGCCGCGCAGCCGCTCGGACTACGAGAGCGAGGAGGCGGAGCGGCTCGCGTCGTGGGCGGCGCGTAGCGTCGAAACGCGCGGCCGCGTCGTGCCCGAGGCGCCGCACGCCTACCGCACGGCGTTTCAACGCGACCGCGATCGCATCGTCCACGCCCGCGCCTTCCGCCGCCTCGAGTACAAGACCCAGGTGTTTGTGCGCCACGAGGGCGACCATTTTCGCAACCGCTTGACGCACACGCTCGAAGGCGCACAAATCGCCCGCACCATCGCGCGCGCGCTGCGCATCAACGAGGATCTCGCCGAGGCGATCGCCCTCGCCCACGACCTGGGTCACCCGCCCTTTGGGCACGCCGGCGAGCGGGTGATGAACGAGCTGCTCCGCGACGAGGGGGGCTTCGATCACAACTGGCAGACGCTGCGGATCGTCGACCTCCTGGAGGAGCGCTACCCCGATTTCCGGGGCCTCAACCTGAGCTACGAGACGCGCGAAGGGGTGCTCAAGCACGGCGTCTACTTCGATCATCCCCTCCCGCTGCCCGTTCTCCAGGCTCAGCCTTCACTTGAAGCGCAGGTCGCCGACCTGGCCGACGAGATCGCGTACATCAATCACGATCTCGATGACGGGCTGCGCTCGGCGCTGATCTCAGAATCCCAGCTGGAGTCGCTCGCGCTCTGGGCGGAGGTGGCGCAACAGGTTCGACACCGCGTGCCCGACGCGGAGGACCGCATTCGACGCTCGCAGCAGATCGCCACGTTGATCGACGCCCTCGTGACCGCTGCGATCGAGCACACGGCAGCGCGGCTCGCCGCAGTGCAGCCCGCCGACCTGGACGCCCTGCGCACGCATCCCGATCGCTTTGTCGCCTTGCCCGAGAAGCGGGCGCGCGAACTTCGAGAGCTCAAGCTCTTTCTCTACGACAACCTGTATTATCACCCGACGGTGCGAGCGATGACCGACGAAGCGGAGGAGGTCCTGCGATCGCTGTGGAAGGCGTTCCGCGCCGACCCGGCGCTTCTGCCCGCCGTGTCGGCCGCCCGCATCGCGAGCGACGGTGAAACGCGGGCGATCGCCGACTATCTGGCCGGAATGACCGACCGATTCGCGTTGGCAGAACGCGAACGCTTGGGAGCCGCGGCACCGTGAACTCCGACGTCCAGGTCATGCTCTCGACGGCGCCCGACCGCGACACCGCGCTCGCCATTGCGCGGGCACTCGTGGAGGAACGCCTGGCGGCGTGCGTCAACCTGGTCCCCCAGGTCACGTCGGTGTTTCGGTGGGAGGGGAAGCTGGGGGAGAGCGCAGAGGTATTGCTCGTTGTCAAAACGCGCGCCGACCGGAGCGAGGCGCTGTGCGCGCGGGTCGGGGAGCTCCATCCCTACGACGTCCCGGAGCTCGTGCTGCTTCCGGTTGCGGGCGGGGCAGCGGCCTATCTCGACTGGGTCCGGGAGGAAATCCAATGAGTCTTGCGAGCGCCCTCGAATCGGCGGCGGCGGCGCTGCCCGAGGCGGAGGCCGTCATCCGCCCCGCCAATGGCGATCCGCTCCGGGTGCTCGAGGGTCTCGAAACGGACGCGGCGCGCGAGGTTTTGGCGTGGTTGCTCGAACACGACGCCGCCGCCGGCGAAGAGCTGCTCGCGGCCTGGGCCGATGACGCTCGTGGCGCTCCGTTGGTCGCCGAAATCGATCCCGCGCGGTTCTCCAAGAGCGCGCGCAAAGCGTTGCGCCGGGCACACCACCGACTCCGCTCGCGCGGCGTCGAAATTGTCGAGAGCACTCGAGAGGTTGTCGCCAAGCTACCCGAAATAGAAGACACTCTCGGCGGGGCGTTTCTCTCGTTTCCGGATCCGAGCGGCGCCCAGATGGCGCTCCGCGTCGAGCCCCGACCGGGGGGCGGTACCCGCATCCTGCACGCCGTCTTCGATTCCGAGCGCGGCGTACTCGAGTTTCGGTCCCACGACGCCAGCCGATCGCAGGGTCGCAAACTGTTGCGCGAGCTCGCGCACAGCGGTCGCGATCAAGCGGGTTTCGCAGCCATCACGCCCGAGGCCTGGGCCACGTTGTTGGAACGAGCCAGCGAAGCCCAACCCGCAGAGCGACCGCTTCCGATGGCGTACGCGGAGTCTCGCAGCCGTTGGGCTGGCGACCCCGCACCGCTCTGGGCCGCAGAGGAAATGGCCGAAAGCGCCGCCCGCGCGTCCGAGCAGGGACTGCTTCGCGAGGCCCTGACATGGGTGCAGCAGGGTCGGATCGGCCCGTGGCCGCCGCCCCGAGCCGCGCTCGAAAGCGCCGGCGAGCGCGTGCGGCAGGCGCTACAGAGCCGGCTCTTGGTCGACGATGCGCAGCGTCGCCGCCAAGTCGACTCGGTGCTGGGCGACGCCGCAGAGGAGCGCTACGCGGGCGCCGCCAGCGCGCGGACCGCGGATCGCTTCGAGGCCGCCCGCTTTGTTCTCGCCAGCTCCGGAAAAACAGACGACGCGCGGGTTTGTGCGGCCTGCGCGGATGCCTTCCGCGTACTTCCTCCGCGCGACAACCCGGTCGCCCGGGCCTTGCTCGGCGCCGGCCTCGAGCCCTTGATGCGAGAGTGGAAGGAGGAGGAGGCCGCCTCGCTTTTGGTCCGCCCTTAGGTCGGGCGCCGATCGACCCGGGTCCTCCGCCGGCACGCGGCTACAGCGGAGGGAGCGGGAAGACCCTAGGATCGCCCCTCATGCTTGTGGCGCAGGGGCGTTATTGGAACGCTAGGCTGCAGCGCAAGGCGCGCAGCGTTCGAATTCGAATCGAGGGCGAGCGTCTTTCGGAGGATCTCGCGGAGCTGCGCGATTTCCGGATCGATATCGGCCTCGAACGCTGGCAGCGCTTGGTGCGCACAGTGTACAGCGACCGCAAACTGCTTGGTGGCGTGCTCCTCGAAGCGGCGCACCCGGAAGAACTGCTGTCGCGGGTGATCTCCACCGATCGCCTTGCGATCGAGCTCCAACGGATCATCGTCGATGCGACGATCGCTCTGGTCGAGGCGGAAGCGCTCGAGGTCGTGCCCACTGCGACGGAGGAGGGAAACTGATGCGAAGACGCTTCGGGCGTCGACGGCGCAGCGAAGACGGCCCCCGCGGCCTCGACATCGCGCGCGAACTGGAACGAGTCGTGGAAGCGGGGGTTGTCCCGGTCTCCGCGCTCACACCCGTGTCCGACGGCGAGGTCCCCGACACGCTCGCGGCGGTCGGCACGGGAACTGACAGCGAGGGAGCCCAGCAGGTCGTCTCGGTATCGCCGGATTCTGGGGCCGCCGCCTGGCTGGGTGGCCTCGCCGTCGGCTTGCGTCTGGCCCAAGACGAAGGGTTTCGCGGCAACGTATGGGCGCTCTCGCCGCGCTGGCGCGGGCCGGCGCGCGCGCTGCTCGGCGCCGTCGCTCCGGCCCCCTTCGAGGTGCGCGCGGTGGCGATCGCCGCCGAAGGCGCGCAACGCGCCGGCGTCGAGACGGAAGGCACCTTTCCGGTCGCGCTATCGAGTGAGCTGGCGGTTTCAGCCGCCCGGAGCCAGCGCACCGCCGTGCAAAGCCGCGCTGCCGAAGTGCTTCGCGGCCTGGCCGCGAAGCACGGTGGGGTCCTTCAACGCGACGCCGCAGGGCTCCGTTTGGTGTTGATGGGTCAACCCGTGGCCGTGTTGCGGGGGCTGGATGACGCGGCAGAGCTGGAGCTTCTCCGGCCCCGTCGCGAACGGGTTTCGCTCGGCGGCGACAGCCTCTCAGAAGCATTCGATCAACTCGAGGGTTCGCTTCGCAAGGTGCTTTCCGACCGGAAGAATCGGGACGGGGAACCTGGGATGCGAGCGCGCGAAGGGGCCGCCTTCGCCCACGTCCTCGAGCTCGATCCGTATTTCGTCTGGCCGATCGGCTGGGGGGACCAGTGTCCCGTCGATGTATTGGGCGTAGGCCAAACCGGCCAAGTCGTCGCGGGCGCCCTGCGAAACAACCTCGACCTCACCGGGCTGCTCCCGATCGTCGAGGCAGCTGCCTGTCTCGAGCCGATCTCGGCGTGGCTGCTGCCGGGCGCCCGGGCCGCGAGCGGCGGACTTGCCGTGCAGGTCGCCGCCGCGGCGGAGCGCAGCGCGGAGCCGGTGGCTCGGGTCCTGCGCGCGCTTTCACCCGCAGGCCGCCTCTACGACCTGTCGTTGCGCGGGCGGGCCCCGGCCGTCTTTTCGCTCCGCGAGGCCGCCACGCCGAGCCTGGCCGCGACAGCGGCGCCTCGAGAACCCCAAGCGGCAATCGAGGCCGCTCCGGCGGAAGCGGCGATCGCTGTCCCCGCAGAGGCATCGGAGCAAGCGAAGCCCACCCGTCGCTTTGAGGAGATGTCGCTTTTTGATCTTTCGGACGAGGAGGACACCGGCGTCGAACGGGGCGGTCGCAGGCGCCGCCGACGCGGAGGCCGTGGGCGGACACGAGGTGCCGCGGAGGGTTCGGAGTCGGGTGGCGAGAGCGCCTCGGAGCCCGCCGACACATCCCCAGAGGAGCGGGAGGAGCCGAGCATTGCCCGCCGCCCGCGCCGGCGGAGGCGGCGCCGGCGCCCCCGGCCCCTGATGGTGGAGGACGTCGTCGAGGATGAGCTCGACGAAGAGGCGGAGGAGGAAGAAGTCCGCACCGCGGGGGCGGTCGAAGGCGACGAGGAATCGGACAGCGAAGACCGGGCGCTAGACAGCGACGAAGACACCGACGATAGCGAGGAGGATGTCGAGGCCCTCGAGGAAGAGGCGGCAAGCGCTGCGCTCGAGGCCCCCGAGGAGACGCGCGTCGAGCAGCGGGTCGCGCGCCCGGTGCGCCGACGTGCGGCGATCGTGGCGCACGCCGACCCGGTTTCGATCGGCGCCGCGGTGCTGCTGGCGCGCGACCTGCGTCTGCTCGAGGGGCTCTGGGTCTACCGGCAGGAAGACCTCATGACCTTCTTTCGAAGTGTGGGCACTGATCTTGGCGAGAATACCTCGATCTATTTGATTGGATTCACCGCGACACCGGCCCGGGAGACACTCCAGACCGCTTCGCTCTATCGCGATCGCATGACCTGGTTCGACCATCACGAGTGGCCGCCCGAGGACGCGGACGCACTGCGCCAAGCGATCGGCGCCGACGCGGTCCACCTCGCACCGGGCGCCGGGAGCTCGCTGCCCCTCGTGGCCGCGCAATGCACTCGCCGGAGCCGTTTCTCCGACAAGTTCCTCGACCTGCTGACCGGCCGCTTCTCCCCCCACGATTACGAGCGATGGGGGCGCCTGTGGTGGTGGAGGCTGGTGGATTTGGCCAGCCGGAGCGGCGAGCGCCGTCGGGATGTGGACGCGCTCCTCAGCGGGCGTCCCTCGGATCTCGCCCGCGAGGCGGCGACGCAAGCGCCCACCCCGCTGCCGCCGGAAGCGGAGTTTGTGGCCAGCCACGACCTCCCTTTGGTGCACTTCGGGGGGTACACGTTGCTGCGGATCACGGTGCCGACGAACCTCGATCTGCTCCTCACGGCGCGGATCGCCCGGGAGCGCTACGGGGCGCAGCTCGCAGTGGCCGCCCACGAGGAAGAGCGCGTGGTGGTGCTCGTCGGCGACGATGCGGCCGGCCGTCGCGGCTTCGATCTCGGCGGTATGGCAGATCACCTCGCGGCGAAGTTCAGCTGGATCGAACCCCTCCCCAGCGCCGATCACGTCACGCGGTTTCGCGTGGTGGACCTGTTGGAACGCCCCGAACGCATCGAGGAGGTCGTGGCGGAGGTGGCGATGGGGCGCTCCGTGCTCGAAGGCTGAAGGTGCGGGCGAGCCTCGTCGAGATCTTCGCTTCATTTCAAGGGGAAGGCCCCTATGTGGGCGCCCCGACGATCTTTGTAAGATTCGGCGGCTGTGATCTGCGGTGCCGGTGGTGCGATTCGCCGTCCACCTGGTCGGCGCCCGGGGAATGCCGCATCGAACGCGCGGCGGGGGCCGCCGTGTTTGACACGCGGACCAACCCGCTTTCCGTCGACGACATTCTTCTCGCGCTTCGCACGCTGGGGGTCGATCGCTTCTCTTTTGTCAGCGCAACCGGGGGCGAGCCACTGCTCCAGGCGGGCGCGGTCGAAGCGTTGGGCGATGCGTTGCGCGCCCTGCCAGCCCGCTATTGGCTCGAGACCCACGGCCTCCACGCCGCGGCTCTGGAACGCGTGGTCGACCGGGTAGATGTCGTATCGATGGACTGGAAGCTTCCAGGCGAGGTCGAGCGCGCATCCGGGGCGACCGAGCCCTTTGTCGAGGCGCACCGCGCATTTCTGGCGGTTGCGCTGCGCGCCCCCGAATGTATTGTCAAAATCGTCGTCACGCCCCAGACCGCCGACGCCGAATGGGAAGAAGCGTGTCGAGCGATCGCGTCGGTGTCCCCCGACGTCCCCTTTGTCGTGCAGCCTGTGACACCCGTGACCAACCCGCTCGGGACTGTGGCCGCGCGGCCGAGCGCAGCGCGGCTCATGGAGCTCCAGCGGAGCGCCCAGGCGCATCTGCGCGACGTCCGCGTGATTCCTCAGACGCACCCGCTGCTCGGGGCGCTCTAGCTGTCCCCCGCCGCGGCGCTGAGGAGCGAGGCGCGCGGGTCCGGCTCCGCGGCGGCCGTGCGCGCAGCGGTGACACGACGCGCGGCGTGCGGCCCGACACGCTGATGGCGATCAGGGTGTCGCCCGCACCGAGCTCGCGCGCGGCGGCGCTGGCGTCCAGCGATCCGAGCGCCTGCGCCCCAAGCTCCGGCCATGTCCGGGCGACGGCCTGGGCGGCGCACAGCGAGTCCCCCGAGCCGGTGATCAACAGGCGGCCCGCGGTCTGGGGCCACGCCGGAGGTGTCGCACGGGCTCGAGCAGCCGCGATCGCCGGCTGCTCGAGGATCTCCCGGTAGATGATCTCGCTCTCGATCGAGTCGGTCACATGTGGGCGATCACGGCGTCGCCGAACTCGGAGCACTTGACCTTGCACGCGCCTTCCATGAGGCGCGCCAGGTCGTAGGTGACGGTCTTGGCCGCGATCGCGCCGCTCATGCCCTTGATGACCAGCTGCGCGGCTTCCTTCCAGCCCATGTAGTCGAACATCAGCTCGCCCGAGAGGATCACCGAACCCGGGTTGACCTTGTCCTGGTCGGTGTACTTCGGCGCGGTGCCGTGCGTCGCCTCGAAGATCGCGTGCCCGGTCTCGAAGTTGATGTTGCCGCCCGGCGCGATCCCGATGCCGCCCACGCAGGCCGCGAGCGCGTCGGAGATGTAGTCGCCGTTGAGGTTGGTGGTGGCGATCACGTCGTACTCGGCCGGCCGCGTGAGGATCTGCTGCAGGAACGCGTCGGCGATCACGTCCTTGACGATGATCTGGCGGCCGTCCGCCTCGAGCACCTGCCACGGGCCGCCCTGGTAGTCCTGCGCGCCGAACTCGCGCCGCGCGAGCTCGTAGCCCCAGTCGCGGAACGCGCCCTCGGTGAACTTCATGATGTTGCCCTTGTGGA
>CAJIBI010000046.1_pt1 | contig 15715 bp, 16 predicted proteins | sample 9199321 | NCBI WGS metagenome assembly CAJIBI01 (sample SAMEA7708294, study PRJEB35096) | sediment metagenome | biome: marine neritic benthic zone biome [ENVO:01000025]; feature: sediment [ENVO:00002007]; material: shallow marine sediment [ENVO:03000034] sea grass bed [ENVO_01000059] ... | reverse complement strand
GGGCGAGGCCCGCTGGCTCGAGCGTGCGCTGCGCTGGCTTGAGTGGGCCCCACGTTTTGCGCTGCGCCGCAGCGGGTTTTGCTGGCTTCCGGGCGTGCAACGCCGCGTCTGGCTGGAGGGTCTCGAGCGGTCGCCGATCGCGCCGTTGCGGCGCCGGGCCCGCCGGCTCCGGGCGATCGTCGACGCGTGCTACCAGGCCGCCGTCGCTCAGGCCTCGTCCACGTCGGCGTAGTACTCGAAATCGACCAGATTTTCTTTCAGGTAGTTCCGTAGGCGCTCGACGATACGCGCCTCGAGTTGACGCACCCGCTCGCGCGACACTCCAAACTCGTCGCCCATTTCCTGGAGGGTCTTGGGCTCCTCGGCGAGCACCCGCTCCTCGACGATGCGCCGGTCGCGCTCTTCCAGGTCTTCGGTGAAGGTGCGCAACTTCTCGCGAAACACTTCGCGGAGCTGGTCGTCGCCCACGTTCTGCTCGGCGGAGGCGCCGGCTGCGGCGAGGAAGTCGCCAAACGAAGCGCCGCCCTCGTCGTCACCGACCGGTGCCTCGATCGAGAGGTCGCTCTGGCCGAGGCGTTGCTCCATCTCGATCACATCCTCTTCGGAGACGTCGAGTCGCTCGGCGATGAGTTTTGGCTCGACCCGGTACCCCTGGCGCTCGAGCTCGCGCTTTTCTTTGTTCAGCCGAAAGAAGAGCTTGCGCTGGGCCCGGCTCGTTCCCAGCCGCACCATGCGGATGTTGTCGAGCAGATACTTGAGGATAAACGCGCGGATCCAGTAGGCGGCGTAGGTCGAGAGCTTGACGTCTTGGTACGGGTCAAAGCGCTGCACCGCTTGCATCAACCCGACATTCCCCTCCTGGATCAGGTCGAGAACGTTGGTCCAGGAGCGGCGGTACTCCATGGCGATTTTGACGACGAGCCGGAGGTTCGATAGGACGAGCTGCCGCGCCGCATCGACGTCGCCGTCCTCGGCCCAGCGCACCGCCAGGGCCCGCTCCTCCTCGCGCGAAATCGGCGCGTGGTGGCGCAGCTGCGCCATGTACTGCGTGAGCGTGCTGGCACGCTCGCCCGAGCTGTCGGGGAGGGCAGGGAGGCGGGGCGCCGCGGCGGTCGTCTCGGGAGGCGTCTTGTCCTCGCTCGGGTCGGGCCCTTCGCGGTTCACAGCCGGATGCTAGCGCGGGGGCGCCGCCGCGCGGTGGATGCGCCGCGCGGCGCGACGATCGCAGCCGCTGGCAGCGCTATTGCTTGAGCGTGCGGATGTAGGCCACGAGATCGTTGATGTCGGACTCCGGGAGGTGGCCCCAGGGCGCCATCAGCGGCGAACCACCGAAAGCGCCGGCGCCCTGCTGAATCACGACGGTGAGGTCCGTGTCGCTACCGGGCGTACCGTCGCCGTTGGTGTCAAACTTGAAATCGCCCTCGGTGAAGTCGCGCGGGGGCGGGTTGAGCGCCTTGCCCACCGGCCCGTCGCCCTTGCCGCCGGGGCCGTGACAGGTGGCGCAGTTCGCCTGGAACAAGGTGTTGCCGTTGTCGGCGTTGCCGGCCGCGAGAGCCGTCCCGGACAAGAGCAGGGCCGCACAGGCCGCAGACAGAGCCATCAGGTTTCGGATTCGCATGTAGGGGGTCTCCCTTCCCAGTAAATGCGCGAGAACGCGTCGTTCGGTCGAGCGGTCGAGGTGATTCGACGCCCCGGGGCGCCCGCTATTCACCCGGCCACCCGGCCCGGTGGGGATCGGTCGGCACCGGGATCCCTAGGCCGAAGGCGCCGGAAAGTAAAGGGCACAAAACGGCCCGTCAAACCGGTTGATGCTCTAGGAAATGCCTCCCCGCGGCCAGTTGTCGATCAGCTCAGCGAGGAGGCGCACCCCGACCCCAGTCGCCCCGTAGGGTTGGTGGGGCTCGCCCTTGGAGGTCCAGGCGGTGCCCGCGATGTCCAGGTGGGCCCAAGCGGTGTCTCCGACGAATTTCGAGAGAAATGCCGCTGCAGTAGACGAGCCCGCGTCTCGGCCGCCGACGTTCTTCAGGTCGGCGATCTGGCTGCGCATGTGTTCGCGGTGCTCGTCCCACACCGGCATCGGCCACACCCGCTCCCCGGTGTGTTCGCCTGCGCTGCGGATCGAGCGCACCAGCGCATCCCGGTTCGAGAAGAGCCCCGTCGCCCAGCTCCCCAGCGCGACCACACAGGCCCCGGTGAGCGTTGCGAGGTCGATGATGGCGTCGGGCTTGTAGTCGGTGTTGGCCAGATGGAGGGCGTCGGCCAGGATGAGCCGCCCCTCGGCGTCGGTGTTCTGGATCTCGATCGTCTGGCCGGACATCGAGGTCAGGATGTCCCCCGGTCGGTAGGCGTTTCCGTCGGGGAGGTTTTCCGCGGCGACGACGACGCCGATCACGCGCGCCGCCGGTCGCAGCTGCGCCACCGCGCGCATGAGGCCCACCACGGTCGCCGCCCCGGACATGTCGTGCTTCATGTCCTGCATGCCGCCGCCGGGCTTGAGCGAGATGCCCCCCGAGTCGAAGGTGATGCCCTTGCCCACGATGCAGACGGTGGGCGGTTTGCGGCGTCCGCCTTTGGGCTGGTACTCGAGGATGGCGACCCGCGGCGTGTTGACGCTGCCCTGGCCCACCGCCAAGAGCGCACCCATTTTACGTCGCTTGAGCTCGGCGACGTTCAACACCTTGCAGCGCAGGCCCACCTCTTTGGCCATTCGCTGCGCCTCGCGTGCGATCGCGGCGGGGGTCAAGTCGTTGGGGGGCTCGTTGGAGAGGCGGCGCGCGAGGTTCTGTCCCTCCGCGACGATCACACCCTTTGACGCCGCACTCCGCGCTTTGCGCGTGTCGCCGCCGTCGACGAGCAACGAGACGGATTCGACTTCCTTGGGACCATCGTTGTCGCGCTTGGTCTTCCAGGAATCGGAGCGGTAGGAGGCGAGCACCGCGCCTTCGGCGAAGGCCTGGGCGGCTTCGGCAATCGGAAGCTTTCGCGTCGAGAGCAACTGAAAGGCCGGGTTCTTGACGCCTTTGGCGCGCGCCTGCGTCGCCGCAGTGCCCGCCGCGCGCCGAAGCCTCTCGGATTTGAGCTCTCCCTCCTCACCCACGCCGACCAACAACACACGTCGCGTCAAACACTCGTCATCTGGGAAGAGCAGCAGGCTCTCCCCGGACTTTCCGACAAAATCGCCCGAGTCGATCACCTGGCTGAGCCGGCCGTCGAGAAGGCGGTCCACGTGCTGGAGACGGTTCGGAAGCCGGTGTTTCTCGCTGTCGACTTTGGGCACCGGTACCGCGAGGAGCTCGCTACGCAGCTGCCCAAGATCTCGCGATTCGACTCGAACCTTCATGGATTCTCCTTCTCCACGTTGATGGCTGGAAGCCCCTCTCCTAGACTCGCGCGCGCCGCACACGCGATTCCCGTGAAGGTATTCGAAAGGTTATAGAAACCAACACACCTCAACGGAACGATACATGGGGCTGATTCTCGACGGGGCGGACATGGGGGGCGTCTCGTGAGTGTCGACATGCTCGATTTGGTCCTACAGGCCAATCCGATTGTCCAACTCGTACTGGTTCTCCTAGTCCTCTGCTCGTTTGTCTCCTGGGGCATCATCGCGTTGAAGTCGCGGGAGCTCAAGCGGGCAGACGACGATACGGACGATTTCCTCGAGGTCTACGGTGAGGGTTCGCTCACCGCGGCCTATGAGGCCGCACGCGATCGCAACACGAGCCCGCTGGCCGCGATGTTTCTCGACGGCTACGCGGAGCTGAACCGTATGGCGCGTTATAGCCAGGAGGCGGTGGCCTCCGGCGGCAACGAGAGCCAGCGGCTCGGCATCGAGCGGAGCGTCGCGTGGACGGCCCAGCGCGAGAGCCATCGGCTCGAGCGGGGCCTCTCTTTTCTCGCGACCACCGGGAGCGCCGCGCCCTTTATCGGGCTCTTCGGAACGGTGATCGGCATCATTGACGCCTTTCAGCACATCGGAGCGGCCGGGTCGGCAAGCCTCGCCGTCGTCGCGCCGGGAATCGCCGAGGCCCTGATCGCGACCGCTGTGGGCCTCGGTGCCGCGATCCCGGCGACCGTCGCCTACAACCACTTTCTCGGGCGTCTGCGACCCATCAACGACTCGGTGGCGCTCTTCTCGGCCCAGGTCGGCGGCGAGCTGCTCGACCGCGGCGCACGGGCGCTGCGCGAACGGCGCGCGACCTAGACGATGGGCGCCCAAACCCTCGGCCCCTCCGGCCGGCACGTGTCGCCCATGTCGGAGATCAACGTCACTCCCTTTGTGGACGTGATGCTCGTGCTGCTGGTGATTTTCATGGTGACGGCGCCGCTCATGCAGCACGGCATCGACGTCGACCTGCCGCAGACCACGACTCAGGAAATCCGCCTGTCCAAGGAGCCCCTGGTGCTCGGAGTGCGGAAGGACGGAGCCACCTTTTTGGGCTCTCGCGAGGTGCCCCTTGAGCAACTCGAGGAAAAATTGCGGGCCATTTTTGACGCGCGGGCAGACGAAAGTCTGTACCTGCGGGCAGATCGCGCGGCTCCCTACGGGAAAGTGGTCCAGGCGATGGGGGCGGCGCGGCGCGCGGGGGCGAAGCAGCTGGGCATCGTGACCGAACCGGAGCGCTGATTGTCGACCCTCCACAATAGAGCCGCCGAAAAGGCGCAGCGACGCGAGCTGCGCCGCGCGATCCTCCTGTCCGGGGTGCTCCACCTCGTAATCGGGGCCGCCTTCTACTTCGCCCCGCCCCTGGTCCCGCGTTCGCCGGAGCTCCCCGGCATCATCACCGTCGACCTGGTGGCGCTGCCGGCGCTCGCCGGGGCTGCGGCTCCGCGTGCGGCTCCGCCGCCGGCCCCCGCGCCCGTGAAGCCCATCCCCGAAACGCCGCCGCCCAAGCCGCCGCCGCCCCCCAAGCGGGAAGTGGTGTTGCCCCAGGAGCCGCGCAAGGAGCCCAAGCCCAAGCCCAAGGAGCGTCCCAAGCCCAAAGATCCTCCCAAGCGCCCCGAGCCACGCGCGGAGCCGCCGCCGCGGTCGGACGTGCCCGAATACGACGACCTGCTCGCGCAGCTGCGCGCTGAGCGGGGCGAGAGCGCGCCCCAAGAAGTCGCCCGTGCCGAGGCCCCGGCGCCCGCCGCTCGCGGGGGCGGGGGCACCACCGCGGTCTCGCCAGAGGTCGCGCGCTGGCTCAAACAGGCAGATCGGCATGTGAAGCGCTTCTGGGTGGTTCCGCTGGGCCTGCAGGACGCGCCACTCGTCGTGCACCTCGACGTGAAGATCAGCCGGGTCGGTGAGGTCCAGGGGGAGCCGCGGATCACCAAGCGGTCCGGAAACCCCTGGTTCGACGAGGGGGCCGTGCGCGCGGTGCAAAAAGCATCGCCGCTGCCGCCGCCCCCCAATGCGGGCACGTGGCCCTTTGTGTTTCGCCCGGAGGACCTCGATTGAAGCGTCGCGCCCTCGCGCATGGACGGCGGGCCCGCTGGACGCGGAGCATCGTGTGCGGGGTCGCCGTGGCGGCCACCGTGGCCTTCGCCCTGCCGGCCTCCGGGCAAAACCCCTCGGTCATCGTCACCAATCCCGACGCCCGTGCCTACCGGGTCGCGCTGCAGCGCTTCGCGAGTGCGCGCGACGATGTCGACGCCGTCGTGTTTCGCGAGGACCTGGCCGAGGCGCTCGAGTTCTCGAGCGTGTTTGTCTCGATCGACCCGAAAGCCTTCCTGGGCCCCGTGGCGGGGACCGGGCTCTCTTCGACCCCCCCGCGCTGCGCCGACTGGGCGCCCATCGGCGCCGACGCCCTGGTGGAGGGACAGATCGAGGGGTCGAGCGGCGCCGAGCTGAGCGTGGAATTCCGCGCAGTCGACGTTGTGCGCTGCCGCTCGGCGCTTCGCAAGCGCTACACCGGCGGGGTCGGCGACGGCCGCCGAATCGCCCGGCAGATCGCCGACGATCTCGTCGGCGCCTTTACCGGGACCCCTGGTGTGGCGTCGACCGAGCTCGTGTTTCTGTCTGACCGGGGCGGACAGACCGAAGTCTACGTGATGGACGTGGACGGAAGCGGGGCGCGGGCCGTCACTCGAGACCGCGCGATCAAGGGCTTCCCCAATTGGTCGGTCGATGGCTCTTCGATCATCTACATGTCCTATCAGTACCGACGCCAGCCCCAGCTGTTTCGCATCGTGCGCCGGGGGGCGGCCAAGCCGGGGCGTCTGCTCAAGGGGCTGAAGCCCGGCACCGCGGTGTACCGGGGCGTGCACGCGCCCGACGGCAATTCGCTGGCGGTGGTCGTGAGCGTGAGCGGCGTGCCGGACATTTTCCAGACCGATCTGAGCGGGAATCAGCCGCAGCGCCTGACGCGCGACCCCGCGATCGACGTCTCGCCCAGCTGGTCGCCCGACGGAAGCCAGCTCGCCTTTGTTTCGGACCGCACCGGCTCGCCGCAGCTCTACATCATGAACGCCGACGGCTCGGGTGCGCGCCGCCTCACCTTCGACGGCGGGTACAACTCGGCGCCCTCTTGGTCGCCCGACGGCCGCTGGATCGCGTACGAGGCGCGGCTCAATGGGCAGTTCGACATCTGGCTGATCGACCCGCTCGGGCAGGTGAACGTGCCGCTGATTGACCATCCTCGCAGCGACGAATCGCCGAGTTGGTCGCCCGACAGCCGGAAGATCGCGTTTCACTCGACGCGGCGGGGCAACGCCGACATCTACATAGTCGACGTCGACGGCAAAAATTTGCGGCGCCTGACCCAGGGGGAGGGCCAGAGCAAGCAACCCGACTGGGGCCCGCGGCTCCAGTGATAGACTCCGGCGCCCCGACCGGAGAGGCGGAGGACGAGATGGGGAAGCGTGGGATTGCGCGCCCGCAACGGGGTCGCGGTGCGCCGAACATCGGTGCCTGGGGTGGGCTGGTGCTCGGTGCGCTCGTCGCGGTCGCCGCGACGGGCTGCGTGACCGTGGCGGAACACCGCAAGCTCGAGCAGCAGGTGCTCAGCCAAAAGCAGGGGGCGCAGGGCGACCAAAGGCGCCTCATCGCTGACCTGCGTGCCGAGCTCCGCACCCTGGAGGAGCGGGTCAACCTGCTCGAGGGGCGTCTCGAGAGCGCGGAGCACGAGACCAAGCGCGCCCACGAAGAGGCGCGTCGCGCGCGCCAGGAAGCCGCGCGGATCCCGGGGTCGTCGACACCCGGGTCGCGAGCCACCACAGCCGCTTCGCCCGGTGCCGGTTCCGCCCCGCCGGCGCCCGCCGCGGTCGAGGGACGCCCACCGGCCGGGACCCCCACCGAAGAGGTCGGCGCTTACCGCAGCGCGCGCATCGAGTGGCGAGAGGGGCGCTGGGACGGGTGCATTGACCGGTTCGGGAGCTTCTTGCAAACTTACCCGGCTTCGGGCTACGCCGACGACGCCGCCTTCTGGCTCGCGGACTGCCATTTCAAACGGGGGGACTACAAAACGGCGGTGGTTCGCTTCGACGACGTAGTGGTTCGCTACCCCGATGGCGATCGCTCCGCCGACGCGTTGTACCGCCAAGGAGAGGCCCTGCTCCGACTGGGCCCGGGCTACAGCAAGGCGGCGAGTCGTGCCTTTGAGCGAGTGATGAAGGAGTACCCGTCGTCGGAGCGGGCACAAGAAGCCAAGCGACAACTCGAGCTGCTAAAGCCGCGTTGAAAGAAGGGTCAAGGTGAGAAAGCGCGAACTCGAACGCCTGCGGAAAGTTCTCGAAGGGCAGCGCAACCAGCTCGTCGGCAACGCCAAACGGGCGCTCACCGGCGACATCCATCTCGATCCCGACGATTTTCCCGACGAAATGGACGCGGCGTCTTCTGAGATCAGCCTGGCGTTCACCGGGCGCCTGCGCGAACGCGAGCGGCATCTCCTCGCAAAGGTGGACCAGGCTCTCGCCAAGATCGAAGCCGGCGAGTACGGCCTCTGTGAGTCGTGCGGCGAAGACATCGGGATGAAGCGCCTCGAGGCGCGGCCGGTCGCCGAGCTCTGCATCGACTGCAAAGCCGAGCAGGAACGCCTCGAACGCAACCTGGGATAGGGCGTCGCCCTGGCCCCCCGCGGTTCCGCGCTCCCCGCCCTTCGTGAACAGACGCACGCCCTCGTCCTCGGGATCGAGAGCTCCTGTGACGAGATGGCGGCCGCGGTGGTGCGCGGCGGCCGCGACGTCGTCGCCAGCGTGGTCCACCACCAGGTCGAAGTGCACGCGCCCTACGGTGGCGTCGTCCCAGAGCTCGCGTCGCGGGACCATGCCCGCGCGGTCTCGCAGGTGGTCGAGCGTGCCCTCCAGGACGCGGAGGTCGACCCCGCGTCGCTAGCGGGGGTCGCGGTGACCGCGGGCCCGGGGCTGTTGGGCTCACTGCTGGTGGGTCTCTGCTTTGCGAAAGCGTTTGCCTATCGATTCGATCTGCCGCTCGTCGGGGTCCACCACCTCGCCGGTCACCTCGCTTCGGCGGAGATCGCCGATGGCGCGCTCCGGGCTCCGTATCTCGGCCTCGTCGTTTCGGGCGGACACACCGCGCTCTATCGCATCGAAGCCGAGGCACCCCCGCGCGTCCTCGGCGAGACCCGCGACGACGCGGTCGGGGAAGCTTTTGACAAAGTCGCGAAGCTGCTCGATTTGCCCTACCCGGGCGGTCCCGCCCTCGCCGCGCTCGCCGCGGCGGGTGACGAAACGGCGGTCGCGTTTCCGCGGCCGATGGCGGGCCGTCCCGGCTTCGAGTTTTCCTACAGCGGTCTCAAGACCGCGGTGGCGCTGGAGCTTGAAGCGCGCGGGTCGCTCGGCGACGAGGCGCGCGCCGACATCGCCGCCTCGTTCCAGGCGGCCGCGACCGACGTTCTCGTGATGAAGTCGCGTCGGGCGCTCGCGCAGGAGGGGCTGGGCCAGCTCGCCGTTGTCGGCGGTGTGGCCGCCAACCGTCGGTTGCGCGAGCGACTCGCGGCGGCTGCGGATGAGGACGGGTTCCGGGTGGTGTTTCCGCCGATGGCGCTCTGCACCGACAACGCCGCGATGGTGGCGGCGGCGGGCACGGCGCGGCTCGCCCGCGGCGAACGCGATGCGCTCTCGCTCGGCGCATTCGCGCGCGCTCCGCTTTCTTGAGCGACACCTCGCGGCAGGCGCTGCGCGCCACGCTGGCGCGCCACGGGCTGCGCGCCCACAAGGACCGCGGTCAGAATTTTCTGGTCGACCCGCGGGTGGCGGCCCGGATCGTCGAGGGTTCGGGTCTGCGGCCGGAAGACGTGGCGATCGAGGTCGGGCCCGGGCTTGGCATCCTCACCCGCGCGCTGGCCGAACGCGCGCGCCGCGTGATCGCCATCGAAATCGACCGCGGCCTGGTCCAGGCGTTGCGCGCCGAAGGCGCCCTCCCCGAGAACGTCGAGCTTCGCCACGAGGACGCGCTGCAGGTCGATTTGCCCGCGTTGCTGCGCGAGACGGAAGGCCGCGCTCTCGTCGTCGCGAACCTTCCCTATTCGATCTCCGCGCCCCTGCTGCGGTGGCTGCTGGGCGCCCGCGAGCTCCTGCACAGCTGGGTCGTGATGCTCCAGCGCGAAGTGGCCGAGCGCTTGGTGGCACCGGTGGGGACGCGCGCCTATACGTCGCTCTCCGTCCTCTACCAGGCGGTGACCCGGGTCGAGTGGCTCGGCGGCGTCCCCAACGCCAGTTTCGACCCGGTTCCGAAGGTGGAGTCGGTCGTGGTCCGCTGCGAGCCGCTCCGTCCCTCTCCGGTGGGAGCCCAAGAGCTCGAACCCCTCGAGGCCCTGACGCGGGCCGGCTTTGGCAATCGCCGCAAGACCCTGGTCAACGCACTGCGGGGCCAGTGGCCGTGGGGGGCGGCGCCGGATCGCGCCGCGTTGGAACGGCACCTGAAAGGGGTCGGGATCGACGCCCGCGCCCGGGCGGAACGGGTGACGCCCGAGCAGTTCTTGGCCCTCGCTCGTTCCCTGCGGGGAAACTCCTCGGTTCCGCGACAACACGCTTGACACGCGGAAACGCGCGCTCATATCCTCTGCGCGTCCGAGCGGAATCGCACGGTGCGATCTACATCGGACGAACAACCGGCCCGGACGACCTCCGCGTCGAGCCGAGCGACGAAGACGAGCCCGACAAGCGAACCACGCTCAGATCCAGCTCTGCGGAGCGGACCGAGACGGAGGGGAGCAACGCGGGAATCGCAGCCCTGGCCACGATCGGCCGAGAGAGCCAGGCCCTGCGAGGGACGAACCCACCGCGTTGAATCGCGCCTCCAGTTCCCTGGACGGCGCGTTTTTGTTTCTCGACACCGATCGGCACGGAGACCGGGTCACCCGGAGGACGCTCATGTCCACAGTTTCCGTCGCCGCGTCGCGTGAGCACCGCGTGACCACCCGAACCCTCGCCACCCGCAAGCGCCGGGGCGAGCGCATCACGATGCTCACCGCCTATGACTTCGCGTTCGCGCGCCTCTTTGATCAGGCCGGGATCGACTGCCTCTTGGTGGGTGACAGCTTGGGCAATGTGGTCCAAGGAGAGAACACCACGCTCCCGGTGACGCTCGACGAGATGATCTACCACACCCGGCTCGTCGCGCGCGCGACCGAGCGGGCGCTGGTGGTTGCCGACATGCCGTTTGGCTCCTACCAAGCCGCGCCGGAGGACGGCGTGCGCAGCGCGATCCGTTTGCTCAAGGAATCCGGCGCACAAGCGGTCAAGCTGGAGGGGGGCACCCGCGTCGCGGAGACCATCGCGCGCATCGTGTCGGCCGAGATCCCCGTGATGGGACACGTCGGTCTCACCCCGCAGTCGATCCACAGTATGGGCGGCTTCCGGGTGCAGGGCCGCAGCGACACGTCGCGGAGGCGCGTGCTCGAGGATGCGCGGGCTGTGCAAGACGCGGGCGCGTTTTCGGTGGTGCTCGAGGGGATGCCGGCGACCCTCGCCGCCGAAATCACCGAGACGCTCGAGATCCCCACGATCGGGATCGGCGCGGGCCCCGCGTGTGACGGCCAGGTCCTCGTGATGCACGACATGCTCGGCATGAACGACTGGACCCCCAGCTTTGTAAAGCAGTACGCGAACCTCGGAGCCGCCGCCGCAACGGCCGCGCGCGCCTTTGCCGACGAGGTACGCGAGCAGAAGTTTCCCGCCGAGGAGCACTGCTACAAGGTGAAGCGATGAAGCTGCTTCGCACCGTCGCCGAGCTTCGCGCTTATAGTGACGCCGAACGGAGGGCGGGCCGACGCTTCGCCCTCGTTCCGACGATGGGCGCCCTCCACCCGGGGCACCTCTCGCTGGTCGAAGAGGGCGCGCGACGCGCCGACTCCGTGGTCGTCACCATTTTTGTGAACCCGACACAGTTCGCACCCCACGAGGACTTCGACGCCTATCCCCGGGGACTCGACAGCGACCTCGGGAAGTGCCGCTCGGCGGGTGTCGCGGCGGTCTTCGCCCCCGAGCCGGAGGAGATGTACCCCGATGGCCCTGAAGGCGGGAAGACCTGGGTCGAGGTAGAAGGCCTCTCGGCACCGCTCTGCGGCGCCTCGCGTCCCCATTTCTTGCGCGGGGTCGCCACGGTGGTGACCAAGCTGCTCGTCGTGGCGCGGCCGCACGTCGCGGTGTTTGGTGAGAAGGACTACCAACAGCTGCAGGTTGTGAAGCGCATGGCGCGCGATCTACTGCTCGACGTCGAGATCGTCGGCGCCCCGATTCACCGCGAGCCCGACGGGCTCGCGATGTCGAGCCGCAACGTCTATCTCGCCGCGGCGATGCGCGCCGAGGCCCTGGTGCTCTCGCGGGCGCTTGACGCCGTAGAGGAGGCGGTGCGTCACGGCGAGCGCTCGCGCGATGCCCTGATTGAGCGCGCGACCAAAGAGGTCGGGAGCGCGCCCCACGCAGAGATCGACTATATCGAGCTGCGCGATCCCGCCAGCCTGGAGCTCGCCCCGTCCATCCTTGCAGGCCCGGTGGTGCTGGCCCTCGCTGTGCACTTCCCCCAGAAGCGGGGTTCGACGGAGCGCGTGCGCCTGATCGACAACCGCGTTCTAGGGGCGTAGCGCCAAGTTCAATCGGGACGGCCTACCCTCCCGTCGCCATGGGGAAGGGCGACGGACACAAGGTGATCGCACGCAACCGGCGCGCTCGCTTCGACTACGAGATCCTCGACACCGTCGAGGCGGGGCTCGTTCTCGTGGGCCCCGAGGTCAAATCGTTGCGCGCCGGACAGGCCAGCTTGTCCGACGCCTACGCCACCATCCGCTCCGGTGAGGCGTACCTGGTCAACGCCCATATCCCGCCCTACAAAGAAGCCGGCCGCGAAAACGTCGACCCGCGGCGCGAACGCAAGCTGCTGCTCCACCGCTCGGAGATCGCGCGTTGGAAGGGCAAGGTGGCCGAGCGGGGGCTCACGCTGGTGCCGCTCTCCCTCTACTTCAAGGACGGGCGCGCCAAGGTGGAGATCGGGCTGGCCCGCGGAAAACGCAAAGGGGACAAGCGCCAGGCCATTCGCGAGCGCGAGGTCAAACGCGAGATGGATCGCGCGATCCGAAACGAGCGGCGTTCGTGAGCGCGAGCGACCGCCTCCATCCGGTGATGCTTGTGCTCGCAGTCTGCGGCGCGGCGTGGCTGGCGGCGTGCACCGCGACGCCTCCCGCGCCCTCGGAGCCTGGAGAACCGCTCCGCGCCCGCAGCCGCGAGAGTCCCCCGATCAAGCCGTCGCGCGTCCCGTTTCTTCCCTCGCGTCGCGACTACGCGTCGTTTCGCGCCGCCACCGAAGAGCGGGGCGACGCGCCGGTGGCGGAGCCCAACTATCTGCCCTTCATGACGCATCGTTTTGAGGTGCCCGGCACCCGCGAGGACTGGATTCTCTTTTGCCGCTGGCCCGACTCCAAGCTCCCCCTGTCCATCTATGTGGAGGCGCCGGAGATCGCGCCCGAGCTCCAAGACGCCGGGGAGTTCCACCAGCCGGCGGCATACCTTGCGGCCGCCGAGCGCGCCTTTGCCACCTGGGAGCAGGCGCTACCCGAGGTGATGCGCTTCGAACGGGCCGTACGCCCCGAAGACGCCGACCTGCGCATGCGTCTGCTTGGCGGGCGCGGGCCCTCCCACGGCCGCCAGGCCCAGGTGCTGGGTAGCACCCCGATCCTGCGGGCGTGTCGTGTCACCGGCGGAAGCCCCACCAGCGGGAAGTTGGAGGTGGACTTCGACGTGCCCTGGGTCGAAGTGTTCGTCGCCGACCGCTACGGCCTGCTCGAGCCCAACCAGGTGGGCCGCGTGGCGCTCCACGAGATCGGCCACGCGCTCGGCATGCGGGGCCATAGCCCGATTCCAGCGCACCTCATGTTTGGCGAGACCCGTGGGCGCCCCGTCGACGAGCTCTCGCCCGCCGATGTGAACTCATTTCGCGCGCTGTACGCGATGCCCAACGGCACGGTCTACACCCGCACCCAGCGCGGTGTGCGGGCGCCCGCGCTCACGCCGAGCGGGGGCCCCGGCCATCCGGTGCTCGCCGCCGACGCCGTTGTCGACCGAACCTTGGGCTTCTCGCTGCGGGTGCCCGAAGGCTGGCAGGTGGTGCGGGAGCCCCAGGGCCTCGTCGCTATCGACGGCGTCGTGTGGGACTACGACGCCTCGTTCTCGGTGACGGCCCGCGGCTACCAGAGCGTCGAGGGCTACCTCGAGCGCAACCAGGGCCTCCACGTCGGCGGCGGGATCGTGCAACAACGCGAGACGATCCGCGTGGCCGGCCGCGACGCCCAGTCGATGCGGGTCTACCGGCCCCGCGCGCATCTGCTGCAGCACCAGGTGTTTCTCGAGACGGGCGACGGCCGGGTCTTGATCCTCGTGGCCGAAGCGCCCGCCGAGTCGATGCGCGTCTTTGCCCCGTGGTTTTCGGCGATTCTCGGGAGCTTTGAGGTGACGCGCGCCGAGCCGCGCCGCGGCTGAGCGTCTCGCCTACGGTGTGTAGCGCGGACAGCGCGCCTCCATCGCCGCAAGGGGGAGGGCGGCGCGGTCGCGCGGCGAGAGCGTGGGCTCCTCCACCGGCCACGCGATCGCGAGGCACGGGTCGTTCCATGCGATCGCGATCTCGTCCTCCGGGGCGTAGGCGACGCTGCACTTGTACTCGACTTCGGCGACTGGGCTCGTGACGAGAAAGCCGTGGGCAAAGCCGGCGGGAAGGAAGAGCTGCTGGAAGTTGTCTTCCGAGAGTGGCACGGCGACGTGCTCGCCGAATCGCGGTGAACCCACGCGGATATCGACCGCGACGTCGATGATGCTCCCGCGCACCGCGCGCACCAGCTTCGCCATACCCGGCTGGGCGTGGAGGCCGCGGAGGGTTCCCCGCGCCGAGCGCGAGTGGTTGTCCTGCACAAAGGCGACGTCGATGCCGTGCTCGCGGTAGCGCTCGGCGCGGTAGGTCTCGAGAAAAAAGCCGCGCTCGTCGCGAAACACCTGGGGCTCGATGCGCAGCACCTCGGGGAGCTCCGTCGGCGAAACCTTCATGCGCCCCCGAGCCCCAGCCGCTCGCGGGCGTGACCCACCGCCTCGCACCAATCGCGGTGCTCGAGGTACCAGCGGACGGTCGCGCGAAGCCCGTCGCCCAGGCTGTGGCGCGGTTCCCAGCCGAGTTCCCGCTCGATTTTTCCCGTGTCGATGGCGTAGCGCCGATCGTGGCCCGGCCGGTCCGGGACGAAGCTCTTGAGGTCGCTGTAGTGCGCCGAGCCGCGCGCCGTCATCGCCGGGTTCTCGTCAGCGGGGGCGAGCTCGTCGAGGGTCTCGCACAGCAGGTCGACGAGTGCGAGGTTGGTGCTCTCGCAACGTCCGCCCAGGTTGTATTTTTCCCCGGGCCGCCCGGCGCCCAACACGCGGAGCAGGCCGGCACAGTGGTCCTCGACGTAGAGCCAATCGCGGACGTTTTGGCCATCCCCATAGATCGGCAGGTCTTTACCCTCGAGCGCGTTCAGCACCATCAGCGGAATCAGCTTTTCGGGGAACTGATACGGGCCGTAGTTGTTCGAGCAGTTGGTGATGAGCGCCGGCACCCCGAAGGTGCGGTGGTAGGCGCGGACCAGATGGTCGGCGCCGGCTTTCGACGCGGCGTAGGGAGAGTTTGGCGCGTAGGCCGTCGTTTCTTTGAAGAGCCCGTCGGGCCCCAGCGATCCGTATACCTCGTCGGTCGAGACGTGGAGCAGGCGGAAGCGCTCGCGCTCGGCACCGGTGCGTTCGGCGAGATACTGGCGCGCGGCCTCGAGCAGCTCGAAGGTGCCGACCACGTTGGTCCCGAGAAAGGAACGCGGGTCGTCGATCGAGCGGTCGACATGGGACTCCGCCGCGAAGTTGAGCAGCGCGGTCGGCTGCCAGTCGCGGTAGAGCCGCTCCACCGCCCTCCGGTCGGCGATGTCGCCCTGGACAAAGGCAAAGCGCGGGTCTCCCTCCAGATCGGCAAAATTCTCCCGCCGACCGGCGTAGGTGAGCTTGTCAAAGACCACGACCCGCGCGGCGCTCTCGGAGAGGGAGTGCCGCACAAAGTTCGAGCCGATAAACCCGGCCCCACCGGTTACGATCCACGTGTCGGTCACGTCTGGTTCATCCCATTCCTGGCGGCGCTCGCGGCCGTGTCGAACCCGCTTCGCGCCGGCGAAACATACCACCTGCGGGGTAGTGGCTCGGGAGGGCCTCCCGGGCTCACGTTTTTTTCGGTTTCCGAGAGTTAGGACGCCCTCTTGCCGGTTGGCCTGGGCCGCGG
>CAJIBI010000307.1_pt1 | contig 15878 bp, 14 predicted proteins | sample 9199321 | NCBI WGS metagenome assembly CAJIBI01 (sample SAMEA7708294, study PRJEB35096) | sediment metagenome | biome: marine neritic benthic zone biome [ENVO:01000025]; feature: sediment [ENVO:00002007]; material: shallow marine sediment [ENVO:03000034] sea grass bed [ENVO_01000059] ... | reverse complement strand
CCTCACCTACCGCAGCCTCGATGCTCGGCACCATTTCGCTGAAAAGTTCGGGGTCTCCGAGGAGGACTTCCTGAAGGGCATCTTCCGCCACTTCGAGTAGTCTTCTGGGCTTCGTTCGCCTGCGGCAAGCCTTTTGAACTTCGTTCGCCTTTGGCTCACTGCGCGGCCTTCGGCCTTGCAATCTTGCTGCCGCGCTGGGCTTGGAGGCGCCTTGGTGGCAAAGCTGGGGTCCCCCGCCCCCGGCCGCATGGCTTCTCGTCGCCTTCAAGAGGGCGGAGCGGATGCGGTGGCATCTTGGTCTGAACTTCGTTCGCCTTTGGCTCACTGCGCGCTCCGCGGCTCCGCCGCTCCGCTTGCTTGGTGGACTTCGTTCGCCTTTGGCTCACTGCGCGCTCCGCGGCTCTGCCGCTCCGCTTGCGAGTCTTCGCTCCAAGTTGCCGAAGCCCCACGTGGCGACGCCGGAGAAGATGGCGGAGAGCAAGAAGAGGGTGGCGCCGAGGCCGGGGAGGGTGGGGAGCCAGGCGATCCCCGCGACGCCGAGGTAGACGAGCATGCCCAGGGCGGGTGCCAGCAGGCCGCGCATGCCGGTGAGGGTGACGTGGACGCCCATGTAGAGGTTGGCGCGCTCGGGGGTGGTGAAGTCGTTGTGGCCGATCTGCCAGGCGAGGAGGCCGCCGCCGCGGGCGACCCCAAAGACGGCGCGCCCGATGGCGATGGCGAGGAGCGAGTGACCGAGTGCGCCGATCCACACCAGGGCCTGGGCTGCGACCCAGAGCCACCCGTGGCGCGCGCGGAAGCGGGCCACGTGAACGCGATCGAGGTAGGGGCCCCAGAGCGGGAGCGACAGCGCGGAGAACGCGAGGGGCAGGCCCTGGAGGATGAGCACGCCGATTGCCGGCGACGCTTTGAGCTCGTAGGAGACCAGCCAGAGCACCGGTGCCTCGGAGATCATGTTGGAGACCCCGAGCAGGAACTGCCACGCCAGGTAGCGCGCGTAGTTGGGGTCGCTGCGTAGCAGCGCGATCGCGCCGCGATCGGTCGGTAGGGGCTCGGCGCGTGCCGGGCGCGCCGCCGTTTCGGGCAACAGGGCGACGGCTTCCCGGTCGAGAAGCTTGAGCTTCGCGAACACCACGGTTCCGACCAGCGAGATCAGGGCGCCGCCGGCGTACACCAAGCGAAACGCATCGGGGCCGAGCTCGAGCGCAAAGCCGGCGAGCAGCGAGGTCACGGTCATCGCCGAGATCGTGAGGAGCGAGAGCCGCGCCGTGATGCGCGCGCGGGTTTCACGCGGGTAGTTGTGGGTCCACACCAAGCTGCGCAGTGTGACCACGCCGCCCAGCAGCAGACGCGCCACCACCATGGTGCCGACCAACGCCCACTCTCCCGACGCGTGACCGGCCCCGGGCAGGGCGGCCATCGCAACGACGGCGAGGACGAAAACGCTTTGCAGCGCGGTGAGGAAGGGGATCTTGGCGCGCCCCTCGGCGAGCCGCGCCCAGAGCAGGCTCGAAAGGTTCCCGGCCATCGGCGCCGCCGTGATCGCGGCGATCGCGATCGGGCTCGCGCCGTAGAGCTGGGAGGCGACGACACCGACAAAGCCGCCCTCGACCAGCGCGACCCCGGCCGGAAAGGAGAGCTCGCGGACCCGCTCGCGGCGATAGCTCGCGAGCGACTCACCCGAGAGCGGCGGCCGGCGCCACAGGGAACGCGATGTCGGCATCGAGCCAGGGTACCCGGCCTGGCTATACCTCGTTCGCCTTCGCCCTCCGCCACCGGCCGGGGGTCGACCGCGGCGCGGTGCCGCGCCACGGCCACCCGGCGGGACGGCGCCCTCCAGACCGCGCCGCCTTTCGGGCGCACTGTCGCGTTTTCGGGGGCGTCGTTGCAGCTTGAAAGCAATATGCAACTTCAAGCCTCAAGTCCCGGCCGAAGCGAGTCGAAGATGCCCCCATGGTGGACGAAGAACTCGACCCGATTCAGATTCCCGATGAACTCCCGGTGATCCCGCTGCGCCAGCTGGTGGTGTTCCCGTACATGGCACTCCCGCTCTTTTTGGGGCGCGAGAAATCGATCGAGGCGATGGAAGACGCGCTCTCGAACGAACGCTGTGTGCTGCTGGTCGCCCAGCGCGACCCCGAGACGGAAGAGCCCGAACCCGACGATCTGTATCCGGTCGGCACCGTCGCCATGATCATGCGCTCGATGCGGATGCCCGACGCCCGCATCAAAATCCTGATCCAGGGCTTGGCGCGCGCGGAGATCGACAACTTCTCGAAGGGGGAGGGCCCGCTCTGGGCGCAGGTCTCGCCGATTGCCACACCGCCGGAGCCCAACTGGTCGGTCGAAGTCGAAGCGATGATGCGGGCGGTCAAGACCCGTGTCGAGGAGCTCCTCGGCATGAAGAACCTGCCGCCCGAGGTGCTCTCGGTCACGGCCAACGTCCAGGAGCCCGGTCGGCTCGCCGACCTCGTGGCCTCCAACCTGAAGCTTCGCCTGGGCGACGCCCAGGAGATCCTCGAGACCCGCGACCCGCTGATGCGGCTGCGTCGGGTCGACACGCTGCTGCGTCGCGAGCTCGAGGTGGCGGCGATGCAGGTGGAGATCCAGACCCAGGCGAAAGAGGAGCTCACCCGCGGCCAACGCGAGAGCTATCTGCGCGAGCAGTTGCGCGCCATCCAGGGCGAGCTCGGCGAGGTCGACCCGCGCTTTGAAGAGGTGGAGGAGTACCGCGCCAAGATCGAAGACGCGGCGCTCCCGCCCGAGGCCGAGGGCGAAGCCGTGCGCCAGCTCAGCCGGCTCGAGCGTATGCATCCCGACGGCCCCGAAGCCCAGGTGGTGCGCGGCTACCTCGACTGGATCTGCGAGCTGCCCTGGTCGGTGTCCTCCGAAGACAGCCTCGACCTGCACAAAGCCCAGGTGATCCTCGACGAGGACCACGCCTATCTCGACAAGATCAAGGAGCGCATTCTCGAGTACCTCGGGGTGCGCAAGCTCCGCCCCGACAGCCGGGGCCCGATCCTCTGCTTTGTGGGGCCACCGGGGGTGGGCAAGACCTCTCTCGGCCGCTCGATCGCCCGGGCGATGGGGCGCGAGTTCGTGCGGATCTCGCTCGGCGGGGTGCGCGACGAGGCCGAGATCCGCGGCCATCGCCGCACCTATGTGGGCGCGCTGCCGGGTCGCATCATCCAGGGTCTGCGTCAAGCGGGCACCAACAACCCGGTGTTCATGCTCGACGAGATCGACAAGCTCGGCGCCGACTTCCGCGGCGACCCGAGCTCGGCGCTGCTCGAAGTGCTCGACCCCGAGCAGAACGCGAAATTCAGCGATCACTATCTGAACACGCCCTTCGATCTCTCCAAGGTGTTCTTCATCACGACCGCCAACATGCTCGACACGATCCCGGGCCCGTTGCGCGATCGCATGGAGGTGATCCGGCTGCCCGGCTACACGCCGGAGGAGAAGATGGAGATCGCGCGCGCGTTCCAGATCCCGCGACAGATGGAGGAGCACGGGCTTCCGGGCGAACGCGTCCACTGGTCGCCGGCCGCCATCGACGACCTGGTGATGCACTACACCCAAGAGGCCGGCGTGCGGAACCTCGAGCGGCAGATCGCCTCGGTGTGCCGGAAGGCGGCGCGGCGCAGCGCCGAGGGCGACCTGCGCACCGTGCATGTAACGGCGAAGAGCCTGCCCGGCCTGCTCGGGCCGCCGCGCTATCTGCGCGAGATGCCCAACGAAGAGGGAGACCCGGGTGTGGTGAACGGGCTGGCGTGGACCGAAAGCGGTGGCGAAGTGCTGCGCGTCGAAGTCGAGACGACGTCGGGGCGCGGCCTCATGCTGACCGGCCAGCTCGGTGACGTCATGCAGGAATCGGCGAAGACGGCGCACACCTGGGTGCGCGCGCACCTCGCCCGCGTCGGCCTCGACGAAGCGCCGCTCTCGCGCCGTCAGGTTCATATCCACGTGCCCGCGGGCGCGATTCCCAAGGACGGGCCCTCGGCGGGGATCACGATGGCGACCGCGCTCACCTCGCTCGCGACGGGGCGGGCCGCGCGCAACGACCTCGCCATGACCGGCGAGATCAGCCTGCGTGGGAAGGTGCTTCCGGTGGGTGGCGTTCGCGAGAAGGTGCTCGCCGCGTACCGAAGCGGGATCCGCCGGGTGCTGCTTCCCGAGCGCAACACGCCCGACCTCGCCGAAGTGCCGAAAGAGCTGAAGCGCAAGATGGAGTTCGTCCTGGTGAGGGATATGGAGGAGGTGCTGGCCGTCGCGTTCACCGACCCCGACGCGCCGACCCGGCCCATCCCGGCAAAGGCGCCCGGGCCGGCGAGCTATCAGGGCCCTGGGGCGTAGCGCGCAAGGCCCTACCTTTTCGCGCGTGCAGCTCCGCGAGCTCGGTGAATTCGACCTGATCCGGCGCATCAAGCGCGCCGTCGCTCGCAGCGGCGGGAGCGGGCCCGCCGTCGAGCTCGGGATGGGAGACGACGCCGCGCTGCTGCGGCTGCGCGCCGGCGAGGTGCTCGCCGTCTCGACCGACGCCTTTGTCGAGGGCGTCCACTTTCGAAACGACACCGAGACGCCGACCAGCGTCGGGCGACGCGGCTACGCGGCGGCGCTCTCCGACCTGGCCGCGATGGGCGCGCGGCCGCTCGGCGTCGTCGTCGCGTTGGCGGCACCCCCGACGCTTTCCGTGGCCTGGGTCGACCGCTGGCTGCGGGGCCTGTTGCGGGGGGCGGTCGATTGGGACGCACCGCTCGTCGGCGGCAACCTCACGCGCGCCGACCAGATCTCGTTCACGGTGACCGTCCACGGAGCCGTTCCCCGACGCGGTGCGTTGCTGCGGAGCAGCGCGAAGCCCGGCGACCGCGTGTATGTCACGGGCGAGCTCGGCCGGCGTGCCCTCGATCTCGCACAGGTGGCGAGCGGGCAGCGGCGGCGCCGCCACGTGCCGACGCCGCGTCTCGATGCCGGGCGCCGACTGCGCGCACTCGCGGGACGCGGCGCCTGCGTCGATCTCTCCGATGGCCTGGTCGGAGACCTGGGACACATCCTCCGGGCCTCCCGTGTCGGCGCCGAGCTCGACCTCGCGCGCGTCCCGCGTCCGCGCGGCTTCGACGCCGCCTGCCGCGCGCTCGGCGCCGACCCCGAGACGCTGCTGGTCGCTGGGGGAGAGGACTACGAGCTGCTCTTTACCCTGAGGGGAAAACCCCTTAGCGAGCCCGCCCTGTCCCGGCGCCTGGGCGTGCGGGCCAGCGAGGTGGGGCGCATCACGCGGGGGAGCCGCCTCCGGGGCCTCGAAGCGGTCGTGGGATTTCGGCATTTCTAGAGGGAATTCGGGCGCTTCGGGCGCCGCAAAAGACGCGCGCGCACATCAAGCCCGGGCCGCCCGGCACCGATACGCACGAGGTGCGCATCGCGCTCTCGCACAAGTTTGTTGCGCGCTCGCTCCTCGTGGCGGCGGTGGTGGTGGTGTTTCCGCTGCTCGTCGACGCCATGGGCGTGGCGGTCGCGCCCTGGGCCATCGCTTTTGTCGCGTTGGGCGTGGGCGGGGCCTTGGGCTTTTTTCTGTCGCGCGAGCTGGGCTCCAAGTTTACGCGTCTGCGGCGGGTGACCGAACGCATCCAGGCCGGTGACCTCAGCACCCACGTCGACTTGCACGACGTGCGCTTCCCGGACGAGACCGACGAGCTGGCCCAGAGCGTGGCGCGCATGCTGGAAAGCCTGCGCGAGCTAGTGGAGCAGGTGCAGGTGAGCTCGGCGCGGGTCGCCGGCGCGGCGATCGATCTCTCGCAATCGACGGTCGAGACGCGCACCGGCCAGGAGGACATCTCGGCGACGGTGAAGCACGTGGCCGAAGGCGTCGCCCATCAGCAGACCCTGCTCGACGGCGCAATGCGGCTGATCGGCGACATCGCTCAGGCGATCGAACTCAACTCCTCCCGCGCGCGTGAAGCGTTTGGCTTTGCCGCCGAGGCCAACCAAAAAGCGCACTCCGGTGTTGGCGTTTCGCGCCTCGCCCTCGAGAAAATGAAAACCGTCTTCGAGCGCGTCGACGACGCCGGCAACCTGGTGTTTCAGCTCGAAGGCAAGACCAGCCACGTCCACCAGATCACCGAGATGATTCACAGCGTCGCGCAGCGCACCAACCTGCTCTCGCTCAACGCGTCGATCGAGGCGGCGCGCGCCGGCGAGGCGGGGCGCGGCTTCTCGGTCGTGGCCGACGAGATCCGCAAGCTCGCCGAGAGCGCGGGGCGAAGCGCGGAAGAGATCTCAAAGCTGGTGAACGAGATCCAGTCGGAAACCGCCCAGGTCGCCGACGAGATGCGCCAGGCCAACCAGGTGATCTCGGAGGGCCGCGAAGACGTCAACACCATCGCGTCGTCGCTCGAGCAGATCCAGTCGGCGGTCTCGGAAGCGGCCTCGCGTTCGGAGGAGATCTTTCAAGAAGCCGACGCCCACGCCCGCGACGCTGAACGCATGGTGGGCTCAGTGGACGAAATCGCGCGTCTCGCCACTGCCAACGCCGGCGCGATGAGCGAGCTCGAATCCGCCGGACAACAACAGCTCGTCGCGATCGCCGAGACCGTTTCGGCGGCCCAGGTGCTTTCGGGGCTCGCCGAGGACATGAGCGGCGCCGTGCGTCGCTTCCAGACCGGGGTCACTCACGATCGCGCGCTCGCCGCCCGCGAGAGCGCGGCGCGCTTTGCCGCCGCCGACCCGGAGGTCGTCGCGCCGCCGGAGGTCGAGACCCCAGCGACGCCCGCGGCGGTCAAGTCCCCCGCCGCGGCGCCCGAGCCGGCGCCGTCCGCCAAAGAGAACGCCGACTCGCGCTTTGACCCGGGAAGACGGGAGGACGCCTGGTGAGTGATGCCAAGCCGACCCGCCTCATCCTCTTCGAGGTGGCCGAAGCCGTCTACGCCCTGCCGATCGCCGATGTGCTCGAAGTGCTCGAGAACCGCGATCCCGTCGGGATCCCGACGCTCCCGCCCGCGACCGGCGGTGTGGTGAACCACCACGGCGACGCGCTCCCGGTGGTCGCACCGGCGGCGCTCTTCGAGGCGCACAGCCACGCGGAGGCAGAGCACCTGTTGGTGCTGGGGGGGATCGGCAGCGAAGCCGGTCAGCTCGGGATTCCGGTAGAGCGGGTGCTGGGCCTCGCCGACGCCGTGCTCGACACGGCGCCGAGCGCGGATTGGATCCGCCAACGCGTCACCCTCGAAGATCGCGTGGTGGCCGTGCTGGATGCCGAGCGCTGTGTGGACCGTGCAGGACGGGCCTTTGCGAGCTCGATCGTACAGGAGCGCGCGGCGGCGCGCGGCGCACCTCCGGGATTGGAAGAACGCCTTCACGAACTGTGAGGCGTTCTTGTCGTTTCCACCCTTCAACGATTGCAACCAGAGAGGACACACCATGAGCTTGCGAGTCTTGATTGCGGACGACGCGCGTTTTATGCGCCAGCTGATCCGCGACATCATCGAGCCCGAGGGCTACGAGGTCGTGGGCGAGGCCGAGGACGGCCGCGCCGTGGTCGAAGCGTTCAAGCAGCACAACCCGGATCTCGTCACGATGGACGTGGTGATGCCCAAGTGCTCCGGAATCGACGCGGTCAAGGAGATCCTCAAGATCAACCCGACCGCGAAGATCGCGATGGTGAGCGCGCTCGGCCAAGAGCAACTCGTTACCGAGGCCCTGCAGGCCGGCGCCTCGGACTACATCGTGAAGCCCTTCAAGCCCGACGCCGTGCTCGAGACGTTGCGCAAGGTCGCGGAGAAGAGCGAGTAGTTGGACCTCGCCAAGTACCGCGCCATCTTTCTTCAGGAGTCGGCGGACCATCTGGGCGAGTTGTCCGGAGGGCTCATGACTCTCGAAAAGAACCCCTCCGACGTCGACGCGCTCGATCTCGTGTTCCGCATGGTGCACTCGATCAAAGGGATGGCCGCCTCCCTCGATTTCCAGGGCTGCGCCGACCTGGCCCACCGCATGGAAGACCGGCTCGGGGGCTATCGGGAGCGCGGCTGTGTCGACGACGCCGACGGGCTCCCGCTGCTCTTTCGCGGCCTCTCGCGCCTCGAGGTGATGGTCGAAGAGGTCCGCGCCGGCCGGACGCCGAGCCCCGACCCGGAGCTCTCCGATGCGTTGGCCGCGCCGCCCGAGGAGCTCGGCGAAGCGGCGCTGGTGCGCCCGGCCGCGCCCGCTAGCCAGGAGCCGGCCGACGCGGAGCGCGCGGACGTCACTCCCGCCCCGGAATCCCCACCAAAAAAAGCGTGACGCCGGGGCCGCCCGCGCGGGGGCAGCGCTCGGCCACCGCCGCGCCGCGCCCCACGCCCTCGGTGCGCGTCCCCAACGAAACCCTGGACCGCTTTCTCTCGAGCGTCGGCGAGATGATGCTCACGACCACGCGGTTGCGGACCGCGGCGGAGGAAACCGGGCTCGCCGCCCATTCGACGCCGGTAACGCGCGGCTTTGATCAGATGGACCGCGCGGTCGGCGAGCTCAAACGCCGCGCGATGGAGCTGCGCACCACACCGCTCCTGCGGGTGTTCGAGAACCTGCCGCGCATCGCGCGGGATGTCGCCGAGGCCCGCGGGAAACGCGTCGAGCTCGACTACAGCGGGGCCGAGCTCGCCCTCGATCGATCGATCTTGGACCGCCTCTACGACCCGCTGGTCCATATCGTGCGCAACGCCGCCGACCACGGGATCGAGCACCCCGACGACCGCGCCGCCGCCAACAAAGAGATCAAGGGACGCATCGAGGTCGGCGCCGCGCGCGAGGGCGATTCGATCCGCATCGAGATCCGCGACGACGGCAAGGGCATCGACCTCGAGGCCGTGCGCCGCAAAGCCGTGGCGGCCGGGCTGATTCACCCGGGCCTCGCCGAAGACCTGCCGGCCGACGAGATCGCGGATTTCATCTTTCGACCCGGCCTCTCGACCGCGACCCAGGTCTCGGAGATCTCCGGCCGCGGGGTCGGCATGGACGCCGTGCGCACCACCATCGAGTCGCTGGGTGGTGCGGTGGCGGTGCACACCGAGCCGGGCATCGGAACCTGCACCACCATCCTCGTCCCGATCGCGGCGGCGGTGCAGCGCGTGCTGCTCACCCGCGTCGGCGCCGGGGTGATTGCATTTCCGATCGGGAAGGTCGAACGCATCCTCGAGGTGTCGTTCGACGACATCGAGCGGAGCGCGGGCGAGGCGTTTATCTCGATCGACGGCGCGCCGACACCGGTCTTGGACGTGGCGGCCGCCGTGGGCTGGACGCCGAGCGAGACCAAAGGGGACGCTCCCGTGACGCTGTTGCTCTCCGACGTGCGTGGCGACCACGTGGCGTTCCAAGTGGATGGCCTCGAAGGTCAACAAGAGCTCTACGTCAAACCCCTGCCGAGAATCCTGGCGAAGCTTCCGATCCTCGCGGGGCTGACGGTGCTCGGGAACGGCGAGCCGATCTTTCTGGTCGACTCCAATCAGCTGCGATGACCCCGAACGAAACCCCCCAGGAGCCCGACGTGATCGACCGACTGTGCGAGCTCACCAACATCGGCGCCGGCCACGCGGCCGGCGCGTTGGCCGCGATGATCGGGTCGCCGATCCGGATGCGCGTGCCGCGTGTGGTGGACGCGGCGGGCGCGACCCGCGCGCCTTTCGATCCCGCGGCGGGAATCTTCTTCGAGGTGCACGGCGGAATCGGTGGCGACTTCGCCGTGTTCTTTTCGCGCGCGGCAAGCCGCGACCTGGTGCGCTCGCTGCTCGGGAACGCGACACCGCTCGAGAGCGACGACGCCGCTTCCGCGTTGAGCGAGCTGGGCAACGTCCTCGCGTCGCACGCCCTCTCGGCCGTCGCCGACCAGCTGGGCGCGACGGTCCTGCCCTCGGTTCCCGACGTGGCGTTGGACGACCCCGGCGCCGCCTTCGAAGCCCGCGTTGCCGGCCGCGCCCCCCGCATCGAAAACGCCCTCGAAGACGAATCCGGCGAGACCCGCGGCGTGCTCGTGTGGATCCCCAAGCAAGCGGAGCGGCGCTAGCCGCGGAGCGCGCAGCGAAGGCGTAGCCTTCGCGAAGTTCAGACCAAGCCGAGAACGCACGGCGCCGTCCAGGTTCGCGGCACCCGGCCAAGTTCAGACCAAGCTGAAATCGCGCCCCGCCGTGCCTCGGCCGCGGCTTGCTACCGTGGACCCATGAATCGCGACCGGGTGCGGGCGCTGTTGGAGGAGGTGAAGCGCGGGGCGCTGCCGCCGGAGGAGGCGACGGAGCGTCTGGCGACCTTGCCCTTTGTCGAGACGGCGCAGAGCCACCTCGACACGCATCGCGCGCTCCGCCAGGGGATTCCCGAGGTCATTTTTGGCGGGCCGAAGAGCGCGGACCAGATTGCCGAGCTGGTGAACGCGCAGCTCGGCGCGGGCCAGCCGGCACTCGTTACGCGCATCGGCGCCGAGGCCGCCGCCGCGGTGACGGAGAGCGTCCCGGGCGGCAGCTACGACGCGGCGGCGCGGCTCCTCTGGTACGGCGAAGCGGCGGAGGAGCCCGGGGTCGGCTGCGTCTGTGTCGTATCGGCGGGCACCTCCGACGCGCCGGTGGCCGCCGAGGCCGCCGGCGTCGCCCGCCGCCTCGGCAACCGGGTCGAGGAGGTCCGCGACGTGGGGGTCGCGGGTCTACAGCGCTTGCTCGCGTACACCGAAACGCTGCGTCGCGCGCGCGTGCTGATCGTCATCGCCGGGATGGAGGGCGCGCTGCCGTCGGTGGTGGGCGGGCTCGTCGCGGCGCCGGTGATCGCGGTCCCGACCAGCGTGGGCTACGGGCTCTCGCTCGGCGGCGTCACCGCACTCCTTGGGATGCTCTCGAGCTGCGCGGCGAATGTCACGGCGGTCAACATCGACAACGGGTTCGGCGCCGCCTACGTGGCAACCCTCATCAACCGTGGCTAGCGCGAAGCGCAGGGCCGGCACCGCCGCGGGCCGCCCGCCGCCGTCGACAAAGACCGGGGAGCTCCTGCACCTCGACTGTTTCTCGGGCATCGCGGGCAACATGTTTCTGGCGGCGATGCTCGACGCGGGTTTGTCGCGGCGCGCGCTTCGCGAAGACTTGGCGGGCCTCGGCCTCGACCACAGGGTCGTCGTCCGCCGCGTGATGCGGGGCGCGATCGCCGCGCCCTATCTGGAGGTGCGTGTCCCCGCCGCAAAGCAGGGCGCCGGCCATGGGCGGCACTTTCGCGATATCCGCGCCCTGCTGCGCCGTGCCACGCTGCGCGCCTCCGTCCGCAAACGTGCGCTCGCGATGTTCGAGGCGCTCGCCGAAGCCGAGGCCAAGGTGCACGGTGTGCCCGTCGACCGCGTGCACTTTCACGAAGTCGGCGCGGTGGACGCGATCGTCGACATCACCGGCGCCGCGATCGCCGTCGACCGCCTGGGGATCCGCCGGATCACGGCGAGCCCCATCGCGCTCGGCCATGGCAGCATTGAAACCGAACACGGTCGGCTTCCGCTGCCGGCTCCGGCGACACTCGAGCTGCTGCGCGGTCTTCCGGTGGTGCCCGCGCACGTCGAATGGGAAACGGTCACGCCCACCGGCGCGGCGCTGGCGCGCGTGTTGGTCGACGAGTTTCGCGAGCTGCCGCCGATGACCGTGGCGCGCATTGGCCACGGCGCGGGCAACGACCGCCCCGGCCCGATGCCCAACGTGCTGCGCGCGATCGTCGGGCGGGAGCGCGCGTCCGGCCCCGGTCGCGACCGTGTCTGCGTGCTCGAAACCCACATCGACGACCTCAATCCCGAGCATTTCGAGTACGCGATGGAGCGGCTTTTTGAGGCGGGCGCGCTGGATGTCGGCCTTCAAACCGTACAGATGAAAAAGAACCGCACCGGGTTCGCGCTGCGCGTGATCGCCGCTCCAGAATGCGCCCAGGCCCTCGCGGCGATCGTCTTCGCCGAGACCAGCACCGCGGGGGTGCGCGTCTCACACCAGGAACGCTGGGTGCTCCGGCGTTCGACGCGACGGGTTGACACCCCTTTTGGAGCGATTCGGGTCAAGGTGCTCGAAAACGATGCGGGCGTTCGGCTTGCTCCCGAATACGATGACTGCAAACGCGCGGCAAAACGTTCCGGCGCGCCCCTGCGGGAGGTGGTGGCTGCCGCAGAGGCCGCTGCCCGCGCGAGCCGCGACGACGAGGCCGGGCGCGTTCGTTGACAACGCGGGCGACAGTGACCATCCTCCGCCGAATCTCGAATCGCGGGAGGGGGTTTGGATGGGGGATCTTCCCAACGCGGTCATCAAGCGGCTCATCGCCAAACACGGCGGTGGGCTCCGCGTGTCCGGGTCGGCGATCGACAAAGCCGTCGAGGCGGCCGAAGAATTTATCGCGAAGTTGGCGCGCGAAGCGCAGGCATCGGCCGTCGCGGATAAGCGCAAGACGGTGATGGACCACGACATCGACAAGGCGCGCACGAAGCTGCAAAGCCCGTACTAGCCGGTCGCCAGGGCGACCGCTGTTCAGGACGGTGCGTCGGCTCCGCCGCCCACATGCAAGTGGTTGAGGTAGGAGATCCACCGGGACTCGTCGCCGGCCGCGAAGGAGCGGAACCGCGCCCCGATGCCGTCGGGGCCGGCTACCGGGTCGATGTTGCGGTGCACCGCGTCGAGCTCGGCGGACATCGTAAAGCTCCCGGTGGGTCCATCCGGCACGTGGATCGAGAAGGGACCCTCCGGCAGCGGATCGTGGGTGCGCACGAAGAGCCCACCGCGGCTCAGCGACGTGGCGACGGCGGGGTGCGAGCAGCCGTGCCACGAGATCGACAGTGAGCGGTCGTAGCGTGTGAAGCGCCGCTTTGGCGTGGCGCCCACCATGTGCTGGATGGCGGGAGCGAGGTGCGTCGCATTGATCGCACCCGCCAAGTAGGCGGTGGCGCCGGCTTGTTTCGCCTCTTCGCGGCGGTTGCTGCGGGGACGCTCGTCCAGCACGGCGATCGGAAGCTCGAGCACTCCCGGTAGGGCGCGCAGCGCCGGTATCAGCTCGACGCCGTCCATGCGATCGAGATGCGTTTCGACCAGGACGCCATCGAAGGTGCGGCAGCGGTACGCCTCGACGGCCTCGCTGATCGTGCGCACCGCCTCGGGTTCGAGCTGTCGGAGCGCGAGCGACTGATGGAATTCGCGGGCCGCGGCGAGTCGCGGCCCCACGAGCAATACGGGCGCCTGCCGCACCCGGCGCGGCGATCGGTCGCGCTGCTGGATCCGGCGCTCGCCACGGCGCTGCGCCCGAGCCAGACGCTCGAGCTGCGCGGTGACGTCGAGCTCGAGGTCGATCCCGGTCTCGACGGCGCGGGGCCGGTACACCCGGTCTTCCGGTCGCTCGACGGCGAGGCCCGCGAGCGGCCCGCGCGACGGGAGCACGACCCGCCCGGGCTCGAGGGCCACCGCGAGCGCACCCGGCTCTTCGAGCCCGAGCGAAAACCGGCAGAGCGGAAGACCCTCGTCGATCTCCGGGGTGAGGCCGAGCTCGCGAAGCCAGAACGCGGCTTCGCGCTGCGCCTCGACCCACGCTGCCCAGGCTTCCCGCAGCCGCGCCTCGATCTCGATCGATTTTTCGCAATCGAGGATCCGCAGAAGCGGCAAGAACGAGAAGGCCCGGGGCGAGGTGAATTTCACCCGATCGTGCCCAACGGTGTAGAACCGGGCGGAGCGGATCGAGCGACGGCCCGAAGAGGTCTCGAAGGGTTCCGCCGACAGCGGCAGCGTCACGACCAAGGTCGACCCGCCCGGAAGCTCTTCCGGAGAGAGCCCCATGCCCTCGAAGCGCTTCTTCAAGACGCCCTGGCGGCGGCGCGCATCGGGGCGCGGATCTTCCCTCGCGGCCATTGGCAGACGGACCCCCCGCAGAGATCTTCGACCCGGCGCGGCCTCGTCTTTAGGGGACTTTTCTCAGGTTTTCGCGGACTTAGCTAAGAGTTTCGCCGGCGCCGGCGAGCTCGGACGGCGAGTGCGCCCCACGCGGCGAGGGTCAGGGCGGCTGCGCCCGGCTCGGGCGCGTACAGCGCGATTGCGTCGTCCGTGCCGCCTTTCGCGACCGATATCGTGAAGTCGCCGCTCTCGGTAATCGCGACAGAAGTTGCGCCATCGAGGGGCACGGCGAAGCCGTCGAGAATGGATTCAAAGAAGGTGAGCGTGCCGTCGGGTGCCCGCGTATAGGTGAGCAACCGGTCGCTGATGTCGGCGGCGGCGATGACGGAGCGGCCGTCTGGGCTCACCTCGAGCGAGACGACGGTCGAGAGGTTGGGGTCGTCGACCAGCGTGCTCGCCGTCAACGTGTTGAGCACCGGGTCGCGATCGAAAGCGGCGATGCTCGGGTTCTGGGAGGTCGCCGTTTGGGCGCCGAAATAGACCGAGCTGTTGTCGGGACTCACCGCGATCGATTTCGACACTCCGCGGCCCGGGAGCGGTGCCGGCACCGGGGTGGGCGGCGTTACAAGCGGGTTCCCCATGATCCGATCGAAGGCGACACCGAGGTTCGCGTCGTCTCCCTGGGTCGCGACCAGCACCTGGCCGTCGTCCGGCGTCAGCCGGACCTCGAAGGGGTTGGGCATGCCGATCGCGTCGAAATAGGTCGGCGGGGCGTGGGTCAACGAGCCGTCACCGGCGCGGTCGAACACGGCGAGCGAGTTGTCGGCGAGCCCGACGACGTAGACGTGCAGGCCATCCGCGCTCACCGCCACGGACCAAGCCTGGTCGAGACCGATCGTCACATCCCCGGTGATCGATCCGCCGGGCGTCAACAACCCGGTTTGCGCATCTCGTGTAAACCAAAGAATCTGGTCCGTCGTTTCGGCCGCGACGTAGAGGTGCTGGTTGGTGGGCCCCGGGCTCAATGCGAGCGCCCGCGCGCCGTCGACGTCGACGACCGAGTTGTAAGCGATCGTCCCGCCGTCTTCATCGACGTCGAAGATGGCGATCCCGCCGCTTTCCCCCATTTGGCCGATGTGACTGTCCGACGCCACATAGGCGAAGCGACCGTCCGCGGTGATCACGACTTCCTCGGCGCCGTTGAGGCCGTCGATGGCCGGGTTCAGTTGGAACAACGACATCAGGAAGGTGAGGTCGGCGGCGCGCCCGGAGAGCGGCAACGCGATCAACGCCAACGCGAGCGTGAGCAGACGCAACGTACTCGTTGTCATGGGTCGTTCTCGGGGCGTGGGGGTGGGTTCACAGAATCCTCACACGTAACCGACGCGGCGGCAAACAAAACAAAAAGACCCCGGAGTGCGGACACTCCGGGGTCTTCGGTTGACGGTGTTCGTCTTGGTTTGAACGTCGCGAGGGCTCCGCCCTCGCTGCGCACGCCCGCTTTGCGGGCGCTTGCCCTACATCATGCCGGGCATGCCGCCCATGCCACCCATACCGCCCATGGCGCCCGGGTCGGGCATCGCGGGTGCGGCCGACTTGTCTTCGGGCTTGTCGGCCACCATCGCCTCGGTGGTGAGCAGGAGCGACGCCACGCTCGCCGCGTTTTGCAACGCGGTGCGCACGACCTTGGTCGGGTCGATGACGCCGTCCTTGATGAGATCGGTGTACTCCTCGCTGGCTGCGTTGAAGCCCTGCGACCCCTTGGCGTTCTTCACCTTCTCCACCACGATCGAGCCGTCGATCCCCGCGTTGCTCGCGATCATGCGGAGCGGCTCTTCGATCGCCCGCCGGATCAGGTTGAGACCGGCCTTCTGCTCCTCGTTGAGGCTCTTCTCGGCACCCGGTAGCGCGGCCTGCGCGCGCAGCAGCGCAACGCCACCGCCCGGAACGATGCCCTCTTCCACCGCCGCGCGGGTGGCGTGCAGGGCGTCCTCGACGCGGGCCTTCTTCTCCTTCATCTCGGTCTCGGTGGCGGCACCGACCTTG
>CAJIBI010000079.1_pt1 | contig 16035 bp, 16 predicted proteins | sample 9199321 | NCBI WGS metagenome assembly CAJIBI01 (sample SAMEA7708294, study PRJEB35096) | sediment metagenome | biome: marine neritic benthic zone biome [ENVO:01000025]; feature: sediment [ENVO:00002007]; material: shallow marine sediment [ENVO:03000034] sea grass bed [ENVO_01000059] ... | reverse complement strand
TGAGCCCTCGATCCCCCAGGATATCTGCGATCTTCTGATCGCTCAAAGGATTTCGCTTGTCCTCTTCCTGAATGAGCTTGGCGATGATGTCCTTGGCCGCCTTGGCGCTGATGTCCTCGCCATCGGTGCGGGAGATGGCGGCGGAGAAGAAGTACTTCAGCTCGAACACCCCTCGGGGGGTCTGCACGTACTTGCCGCGGGTGACCCGACTCACCGTCGACTCGTGCATGCCGATGTCCTCCGCGACGTCGCGGAGGTTGAGCGGCCGCAGCGCCTGGATGCCACGGTCGAAGAACTCGCGTTGGAACTTGATGATGCTCTGCATCACCTTGTAGATCGTACGCTGCCGCTGGTGGATCGATTTGATCAACCACAACGCGGAGCGCACCTTCTCCTGCACATATTCGCGGGTGTCCTTTTCGACCCCTTGTCCGCCTTTCGCCAACACGTCGCGGTAGAGTTGATTGATCCGCAGACGCGGCATGCCGTCTTCGTTGAGCACGACGTGATAGTCGTCCCCAATCTTGTGCACGTAGATGTCGGGGACGATGTAGACGGGCTCGTCGCCGCCAAACGGCCGGCCCGGTCGCGGCTCGAGGGTCGCGATGTATTGGGCGGCCTCGGCGACCTCTTGGAGCTCGCACCCGAGGTTGCGCGCGATCCCGCGGAAGTCGCGCTTTTGCAGGGCGTCGATGTGCTCGTCGATGAGGACGGCGACCAGCATCGGAGCGTCTCGCCGCGTGCGCAGCTGGAGGAGGAGGCACTCGCGCAGATCGCGCGCCGCGACCCCGGGCGGATCAAAGCTCTGCAGCTTTTCGAGGGTCGTCTCGACGCGCTCGAGCGACACACCGGCGCGACGAGCGATTTCGGAGAGCTCTACCCGCAAATACCCGTCGTCGTCCAAGTTGCCGATCAGCCAACGCGCTGCCTCGCACTCGACCTCGTCGAGGTCCGACATCTGCACCTGCCATTCCAGGTGCTCCGGAAGCGTCTCGCGGCGGGTGAGCGAAGCCTCGAACGAAGGCCGTTCGTCGCTCTCTCGCGCGCTGCCATGCAGGCCGGTCTGCGGATAGGTCTCCGCGTAGCTTTGCCAATCGATGTCGGCAATTTTTTCGGCGTCCGAGGCCTCTCGATTCTCCGGAACTTCTCCCGTCGCATCGGCGAGAGATTTCTGCACGTCCTCGGCTTCGGCCTCGAGCTCCTGCGGAAGCGACTCGTCGCTTTCCTGGGTCTCCTCGAGGAGGGGATTTTCCTGGAGCTCCTGCTGGACCACATCCGCGAGCTCCAAGCGCGACAGCTGCAGGAGCTTGATCGCCTGCTGCAGCTGGGGCGTCATGACCAGCTGTTGGCTCAGTCGAAGCTGCTGTTTGATCTCGAGGGCCATAGGTGCCTTGGGTCAGTCCAATTCAGAGCAGATCAGTCAAGTTGGAAGTTTTCACCGAGGTAGGTTTCCCGCACCACCGGGTCGGCCGCGATCTCCGCCGGTCGCCCCTCCCGCAGGATCTGCCCCTCTTGGATGATGTAGGCGCGATCGCAGATCGAGAGCGTCTCCCGCACATTGTGGTCTGTCACGACGATTCCGATCCCCCGTTCGCACAGCTGCACACCGATCTTCTGGATATCCGCGATCGCGATCGGATCGATGCCCGCGAAAGGTTCGTCGAGCAGCATGAACCGCGGATCCAGCACCAGCGCTCGGGTGATCTCCACCCGCCGCCGCTCGCCCCCGGACAGCGAGTCTCCCCTCAAGTGAGCCTTTTCGGCGAGACCGAGCTCCTGCAAAAGCTCTCCTAAACGGGCGCGCCGGCGGGCGGCTTTCGGCTCCACGGTCTCGAGGATCGCATTCACGTTGTCGGCGACCGAAAGCCGGCGAAACACCGAAGGCTCCTGGGGCAAATAGGTGATGCCGAGCCGGGCGCGGCGGTACATCGGTTGGTCCGTGATCTCTTGGTCTCCGAGAAAGACCTGGCCCTGCGTGGGCCGAATCCCCCCGACGATCATATTGAACGTCGTGGTCTTGCCGGCCCCGTTGGGCCCCAGCAACCCGACCACCTCGCCGGGCTCGACAGAGAGATCGATCCCCCGCACCACCTCGCGGTCGCCGTAGCGCTTGCGCAGACCCCGGGCGACGAGGCGGAGCTCGCTCACTCCGCGGCTCCCAGGTTGAGGAACGCGCCTCCCCTCACCTTCACCACATCGCGCGCAAAGAGAATCTCGATCTCCTTGCCGCGCACGCGATCGCTGCCCTCCCGCAGGATGGCGTTGCCGGTACAGACGAGGCGATCCTCCTGCTGGTAGAACACCGCGCGGTCGCAGAGCATCTGTCGGTCGTCCTTGGGGCCACCGCGGTCTTCGTCCATCCGCACATTGCCGGTCGCGACATAGCGCGCGGGGCCCTCCGCTTCCGCCGGGTAGATCGCCTCGAGCCGGTCGGTCCGGAGCCGCATCGCGCCCTGCAAGGCATCGACGTCCGTGGTGAAGACGATGCGTCGCCCGCCGCCATCTTGCGGGATGACCTCGATCTCCTCCGATTGGATCTCGATCGGGTCGTCGCCACCGACCCGCAAGGTGCTGGGCGTGTCGGCCCCGGCGGCCTCTTCGGCGCCCTCTTCCTCGGGCGACAGGGAGATTCCCAGCGACCGTTCCACGCCGCCCAAGATGCGATTCCCCAGCGCCCCAATCCCCTCGAGACGCGTTTCGTCGCGCGGCACCTCTTCGACAAAGGTCTCGAGAACCGAGCCGTCCTGGGCGGAGCGCAACCGGGTATGTATCGAGAGCTTCTCCCCAAAACGAAGCACCTGGCCCGTGAGAAAAACGTCCGCGCCGAGACCCTGGGCCCAGGTGGCAAGCAGCGCGTCTCCGCCGTCCGGCGCCTCACCAGCCAACTCGGGTTCCGTAACGCGGACGGGCGCGCCGGCCAAATAGGCGGCCAGCATCGTGGACACCGCCGGCAGGTCGCCGCTTCCCAGGTCGTCTCCGGCGAAGCGCGCTACGGCGACGTTCGCGCCGGTCTCGGTCGCCGTCCGCGCGGCTTCCTGGGCCCCTGCCGGTCCGGAAAACGCCACCGCGGCGATCAGCCCGACGGTTGCGCCCCAAGTGGGAGTGTGGCGGCGCCAGCGCGTCGGCATCACTGCTGCTCCCGCACCGAGGCGCCGCCGCGGAGCTGCAGCCGCTCGTCTCGCACCCAGTACCGAAGCCCCTTCTGCCCCACCAGGGTCTGCGGGCCGTCCGTGATTTCGACCGGCGCATCACTGAATGCGAGGCCGTCTTCCGCGCGAAACCGCATCCAAGGGCCGCGGAAAATCCGCCCATCCGCCAGACGCCCCTCCACCTGCCCTACCGCGATGAAGTCGTTGGTGTTGAGGTCGTACTCCCCGCTCTCACAGCGGAGATCGAGGCTCTCGGAGCCCTCGCTCCCCTCCAGCTGTGCGTGGACACCCCCCTCGAGCTCCACCAAATTGGTGTCGGGGTACAGCACCGCGGTCGCGGCCTCGACGACAACACGGTGGATCGAGCCCTGGCTGGAGACGAAGGTCATGCCCCGAAGCGTCAGCGGCGGGTCGGCGGCGGCAGCGCCGGCGGCCAAGAGGACAAACGCGAGCAGCGGGAGCCGCCCCATTCGCGCGGCCCGAGAGTGCGCTTGTCGATCCGACCAGCTTTTTGACATGCAAGGACCATACCGCTCAACTTCGCCAACGCCAGCGCGGATTCTCGGGCTCAGTCGTTTTCGTGGCCGAAGGCGGGCGCGGTGGATTCCCGCGATACGAGCCAGTGCGCCGGGCGGACCAGGACTGTATCGAGCAGATACCCGACCGGGTGGAGCACATAGGCGAGGAAGCGCAGCGGGTGGCCCGACCGTTTCGGGTTGTGGCGTGTGTCCGCAACCGCCGGTGTCGCCGCGAGCATCAGGACGAAGACGCAGACCGCGCGCAAGAGAGAGCGAAAGCGCGCCTTCCATCGACGGGAACTGCGTCCTTTGGCTACGGCGTCCATCGCGCCCTCCACACCCCCCCTATCGTTGTGGTCGGGAGGATAGCATTGCGAGGAGTGCGTCTCGATCGCGACCCGCCGCCCCTGTTCCGGGTCCGCACCGCGCTGCGACGCAGCGCTGCGGGGCGCTGGGTCTACCGGCGGCGCTGGCGCTCACGCGCCGACGTCGTGGTCATCTCCTTCCCGAAAGCCGGTCGCACCTGGTTGCGCGCGTTGCTCGGCGCCGCCTTTCGCCACCACTGGGGCTTCCCGACCGCGGACAACGAGCTGCTCGACTTTTCGGCCTTCGCCGCGGACCCGCGGGTCCCCCGCGTCCGCTTCAAGCACGACGACGCCCCGCACCTCAAGCGCCCGGACGAGCTCGTGACCAACAAGAGCGAATACCGCGAGACCCGTGTGATCTTTTTGGCGCGCGATCTGCGCGACCTCGCGGTGAGTGCCTATTTTCAGATGACCCGACGCGAGCGCCGCTTTTCGGGCGACCTCGACGCATTTCTGCACAACCCCCGTGGAGGCGTCGATACGATGATTCGGTTTTTCAACATCTGGTCGGAAAACCGCGACGTTCCAAAGGAACTCATCCTGGTTCGGTACGAAGATCTCCACCGCAACCCGCGCGGGGAGCTGCTCCGGGTGCTGTCGCTTTGCGACGTGCCCGAAGTCACCGACGCCACGCTCGAGGCGGCAGTCCGCGCCACCTCGTTTGAGCGGATGCGCGACCTCGAGGCGACCGGTGGGGTCACGAGCGGGCGCCTGCGCCCGGGTGACACCGAGGACCCGGAGTCGTTCAAGACGCGTCGCGGCGAAGTGGGCGGGTACCGCCGCTATCTCCGCACCGACCAGGCGGATTGGATCGAAACCCGCATGCGGGACGAGCTCTCGCCCTGGTTCGGGTACCCGTTCTAGGGGGTGCCCCGGCTCAACGCGCGCTCGGTGAAGAGGTCGGGCGACAGCTCGGCGCCGTAGTCCACGGCCCCGAACAACAGATGCGTACGGTGGCCGGTGCGGTGGTTGCGTGCCTCGATGCGGTGGGCGGTCCAGATCCCCTCCACTTCTCGGATGTCGAGGAGGGACACCGTCTTGAGCGGCTCTCCCGGGACGTTCCAGTAGTCGAGGCGCCGGGGCATCCAGATCTCGGCGTCGACGTAGATCAACACGCGCCCGTAACCCAGCGCGCGCGCCGTCGCCTCGTCGACCGGGATGCCTTCAAGAAGCCAACAGTCGGCGCCCCCTGCCTCGCCGCGTCCGACGTTGTTCCAGCGGTAATCGTCCAAACCGAGACGCGTCTCCTTCTTGATGTCCTCGTAGCTCAAATCCGTCCCGAGAAAGGAACGCCCCCGATCGGCCGCCGCGATCCGGCGCGATTTGCGCAACGCTGGCAGGTACACCCATTGATCGTCGTTGCGGCCGACATCGGGGTAGTCGAAGGTGAGCAGCGCGGTGCCTTCGAGCGAGGGCGGGTCCTCGAAAAAGAGAATCGAGCGGCGCTCCTCGCCAAAATCGCGCCGATACATCCGAGTGACGCGGCGGCGCACCTTGCCCCGCTTGCTGATCAGCTCCATCACAAAGTCGCGCGACACCTGGGCGCCATCGTCGCGCGCGTTGGTGCGCTGGGCGATCTCAAGGCCGCTCGGATCGGACTGCGCGGCGGTCGGCGCGGGCTCGGCGTCGACGAGTGGGGCCGCGAGCAGCGTCGCAAGCGCGCCCGCCGCGCAGCGTCGCGCGTAGCGCGAGAGGGCCGCGGGCCCGCGGCGTCTCACGCGAGGCCACCCTCGATTGCTTTGCGCATGCGCCGCAAGATCTCACCCAGCATCGCCTCGGTGGTGCCGAAGTTGAGCCGCACAAAGCCACGCCCGGGCTCGCCGAACACCTCTCCCGGTGAAAGTGCAACCCGCGCGCGGTCCAAAAAGAACTGGTAGGCGCTCGCGCTGCCATCGAGGTCGAGCGCCCGGCAATCGAGCCACGCGAGGTAGCCCGCTTCGGGAGGCCGATAGATTACCCCCGGAAACTCCCGTTCCACCGCTCCAACCAGCGCATCGCGGTTGTCCCGCAGATAGTCTCGCACCGTTTCGAGCCAGGCGTCGCCCTCGCGCCACGCCGCGATCGTCGCCGCGATCCCCAACGACCCCAGCCCTCCGCGTTCGTGGTGCGGCAGCCGGTCAAAGCGCTCGCGCAGCGCGGCACTCCCGACCGCCGCGACCGCGCACCGGAGACCGGGAATGTTGAACGCCTTGGTGGCCGAGGTCAGGGTCAAGGTGCGCGCGGCGACCTCGGGGCCGAGGCTCGCGATCGGGACGTGTTCGGCACCGGGGTAGACCAGGTCGGCGTGGATCTCGTCGGAGACGATCCACCAGTCGCGCTCGGCGGCGAGGCCGGCAAGCGACTCGAGCTCCGCGCGCGAGAAGACCCGACCCGTCGGGTTGTGTGGGTTGCAGAGCAGCAGAATCCGCGTCTCGACCGGGGCCGCTCGCAGCCCCGCGAGGTCGAGCTCATAGCGCGTCCCGGAATCGACCAGCGGATTCGAGGCCAAGCGTCGCCCCGTGTCGCGGAGGCTCCACAAAAAGGGCGGGTAGATCGGGGTGTGGATGGCGACGGCGTCGCCCGGCTCGGACAGTGTGTCGATGGCGATATAGACGCCCTGGACGACGTCCGAGAGCACTTCGACGAGGCCGGGATCCGGCGACCACCGAAAGCGGCGCTCCATCCGCTCGCAAAACGCCTCGGGGAGCCCGGTCTTCACCGCATCCAGCGGATAGCCGAAGTCGTGGTTCTGGAGCGCCGTTTCGATCACCGCTTGGATGGGTTTCGCCACCGGGAAGTCGAGCTCTGCCACCCAGGCCGGCAACACGTCGGCGGGATAGCGCTGCCACTTCTCGCCCCGATGGGCGCGCAACTGCTCCAGACCGAGGCTCTCGAGATCGGACCGCTTCACCCGGCTCCTCCTGCGCCGCGAAGTTAGCCAAGAAGCACGAGACAGATGCCCAGGGTGACCACCGCGATGCCCGGGATCTGACGCAGCGTCTCGGCCTCGCGGAAGATGTAGAGGGAGATCAGCACCGAGAGCACCGCCTCCACCTGTCCCACCGCGCGGACGTAGGCCACAAACGCGAGCGAATAGGCCCAGAACCAGCACAGACTCCCGCAGAAGCTGGCAAAACCGACGCCCACCATGAGCCTTCCGTTGCGGGCCACGTGTCGGAACGCTTCGGGCTGCCGCGCCGCGATCACCAGGCTCAGCACCACGACTTCGATCCAGGTGGTGTGGAAGACCGTGTGGGCCGCCGCTTCAAAACGCCCAGCGCCGAGACGAGGGTTCAAACGCGCCAGCTCCGCAACGGCCTCCTTGAGGACAAAGCCCGCAAAAGCCAAGAGGAGTGCGCACAACAGCGCCAACAGCGCGCCGCGGTCGAGGTGAAAGCGGCTTCGCCAGCTCCGCCCCGCGCGCCCGGGGTTGATGAGAAACACACCGATCGTCGAGACGAACACACCGATCCATCCGAGGGGCGAGGGAAACTCGGAAAAGAGCGTGATGCCCAGGAGCGCGCCGAGCACCACCTCGAGCTTGTGGAGAGCAATCGACTGAGAGAACGACGCGCTCCGAAAGGCCTCGATCAACGCGAGGTTGGCGAGCAACTGGGTCGCGGCGGTCGCGGCGCACCAGCCAAAAAACACCCAGGAAAGATCGAGCGCCCCACGCGTCAGGCACAGGATGAGCACCAGCGCGCCCGAAAAAGGCAAATTGAGCGCGAAGCGCGCCCAGCTTGTGAGCGTGGTCGATACGCGCACCGAAAGCTGACGCGCCAACGCGTTCCGCACCACCTGAAAGCTCGCCGCGGAGGCCGCCAGGACCGCCCAGAGGCCCGGGATCGCGACCTCCATTTACACGTGGTTGCGGAGCATGAGCTCGGCGGGGTGCGGCTCGAGGTACACCTGGTCTGCGAGATAGGCCTGCTGCTCGCGCCGCACGTGGTGACGCAGCAACGTGATCGGCACCACGAGGGGCACGAGCCCCTGCCGGTAGCGCTCGATCAAGTCTTCCAGCTCGCGTCGGTCGGCGGCGTCGAGACGCTTGCGAAAATAGCCCTGGATGTGTTGCAACACGTTCGTGTGTCGCCGTCGCGTCGCGGGATGTGACAGCGTGTCCGAGAAACCCTCGACGTACGCGTCTCGCAGCGCGGCCGGGCGCAGCGTCTTGGCCCGGGCCACCAACCCTCCCAGCTTGCGGGCCCCGGTCTGGGAGTGGGCCATGAGCTGTAGCTTGTGGGCGGCGTGGAACGCGACCAGACGGCCGCGGGTCCAGCGCTTGGAAAACAGCGAGCGCAGCCGGTGCGCGGCGAACACCCGCTCCAAAAAACGCTCGCGCAGCGCGGAGTCGCGCAGCCGCCCCTCTTCCTCGACGGGGAGCGCCGGGTCGCTGGCGAGCAGCGCCTCGGCGAAGACGCCGCGCCCGCGGCGTTCGGGCTGGCCCGTCTCGTTCCACACCCGCACGCGCTCCATGCCGCAGCTCGGCGACTTGGCCTTCAGCAGGTAGCCGCAAAGCCGCTCCCGACGCAACCCGCGCGCGCGGCGCTCCGCAAAGCGGCGCATCGGCGCGGTCAGATTGCGCCCGCTCCCGGTCGCGATGAGCTGCGCTCCGTCGTCGCGGTGCTCGAGTCGCAGCGTCTCGCGGGGAACCGAGAGGCCCAGTTCGACCTCGGGGCACACCGACACCCACTCGAAATAGGGGGCGAGCTCTTCGCACACAAAGGCGTCGCGTTTGTGGCCTCCGTCCCAACGTACCCGCTGGCCGAGCAAACACGACGAGACCCCGATCCGGATCGGCGTGTCGTCGTGCCACACCCCGGTCGGCGACTCCGGTGAGAACAGCGCCACGGCTCAGCGGCCTTTCCACACCGGCGCGCGTTTTTCCAGAAACGCCCGCGCCCCTTCGGCAGCGTCTTCGGTGGCGCGCAGCGGGCGGCCGATTTCTTCCTGGCGCCGGTACGCGGCCTCGAGGGGAAGATCCAACAGCTCGCGCACGCCGCGTCGCGTCTCCCGCACCGCCACGGGGGCGTTGGCGGCGATCGCGTCGGCGTGCGCGAACGCGCGCGTGAGCAACGCATCGCGGTCGGCGATTTCGTTGATCAGCCCGATCTCGAGCGCGCGGCGGGCCGAAATCGGCCGGGCGCCGAGGAGCAGCTCCTGCGCGTGCACCCAGGCGATTTGGCGTGGCAGCCACACGGTCGCGTTACCCGTCGGGTAGAGACCCAGCGCCACCTCCTCCAACCCGAAGCTGGCCTCCGCCACCGCCACCCGGATTTCCGACATCAGCATCATGTCAAAACCACCGGCGCGGGCATGCCCGTTGATCGCGGCAACCAGCGGCTTACCGAGGTCGAAGCCCGCGAGGAGCGCCGCGGATACCGATTTCAGACCGGCGAAGGTCTCGGGGTCGAGCTGTTCACCCCGCACCAACTGGGCTGCTGCCGGAATGGTCTCGGCGAGATCCATCCCGGAGCAAAATACGCGCTCCCCGGCGCCGGTGACCACGGCGCAGCGGATCTCGGGATCCTCCGCAATCTCTCGCCACGCGCCGGCGAGTGCGAGGAGCATGGCCGGGTTGAGCGCGTTGGCCCGCTCCGGGCGGTTGAGGGTGACCAGGGCGACGTGCGGATGCGCGGCGGGGCGCTCGAGCTGAATCGGCATGGAGCGAAGGTGACTCGGCCCGCACGCCCCGCCAAGCCCGAACCCCCTTCCGACGGCTCCGCGCCCGCGCGGGGGCGGGCCCGGCCGCGACCGAGTCAGGCGAGGGTCGCGACCCACTCCGCAATCGCTCCGCCGATCTCGTCCGGGGAGTCCTCCTGCAGGAAGTGGTTCCCGCGCACCGTGACCTCGCGTTGGTTTGGCCAACTCCGACAAAATTCGCGCTGGGCGCCGATCAGGATCGCCCCGGGCTCGGCATTCACAAAAAGCTTGGGGACCGGGTTCTGCGCCAGCCACTCGGCGTACGCGGCGACGAGCTCGGTCACGTCGGCCGGCTCGCCTTCGATCGGGATCTGACGTGGCCAGGTGAGCGTGGGTCGGCGGCCCTCCCCGGGCTCACGGAAGGGCCGGCGGTAGACCTCCATTTCGGCTTCACCGAGCTCGCGCAGAACCGAGCCGGGGAGCACGCGCTCTACGAACACATTCTTCTCGAGCACCATGTCGTCCCCGGCCGGGGAACGAAATCCCTGGAACACGCCACGCGCGGCCTCGGGCCAATCCTCCCAGGTGAGAGGACGCACGATGGCCTCCATGTACGCGATGCCCCTCACCGCGTCGGGGTGGCGATGCGCCCAGTGAAAGCCCAGCGCCGAGCCCCAATCGTGGATGACCAGCACGACCCGCTCACGGGTGAGGCCCAGCTCCTCGAAGAGGGCGTCGAGGTGCTCGCGGTGATCCACAAAGCGATACGCGTCGGGGCCGCTCTTCTCCAGCTTGTCGGAGTCGCCCATCCCGATCAGGTCGGGGGCGATGCAGCGCGCCGACCCGCTGAGGTGCGGAATGACGTTGCGCCACAGATACGAAGACGTCGGGTTGCCGTGGAGAAACACGATCGGCTCGCCCTGTCCGACGTCCACATAGGCCATTTGCTTGCCGAGGACCCGGGCCGTCTTTTTCTCGTAGCGTTCGTCTGCAGGAATGGCTGCGCTCATCGCGGTCTCCGATCTGGGTGAGAAGGGGTTAGAGAAGGCTCATTTGGGTGGGGTTGCCGAGGGCCGCATCAAAGCTCTCGCCAAGCTCCTCGAGAATGCTCTCCGCTACCGGACGCAGGACCCGCTCGACGTAGTGTTTGCGATCCAGCTCGGCGGGCGGCGCCTGGCCGGGATGAAGCGGCTCGGGTCCAGCCGGAGTGATCACATAGCGCACCACGGATCCCGCGCGAGCCCCGAGCTTTCGCGCAGCCACCACGTGCGGCGCCTTGGTCGTGTATCGATCGAGCGACGCCTTGCGAACACGCTTGCGGTAGATGAGCGCCTCGTCGTGGCGACCCTCGCGCACCTCGTCGACGACCGCGCGAACAAAGGGCAGGACGGGCTCGTCGCGAAACGCCCGCTCCAACATCCCGGTCTGGAGCCGGCCGGCGATGGCGGGCCAATCGCGACGTACCGCCTCGAGCCCGATGGTGCGAAGGCCGCGGTCCGTCCACCCCGCGTAGCGCTTCTTGCTGCCGCCGCGGCCACCGCGCACCCGGGGCAAGAAAAATCGGTGGTAGTGGGCATCGAGCTCGAGCTCCAGCGCGGAGGCGACGCCGTACTCGCGGCGAATACGCGCATCGATCGACGCTTCGACGCGTTGGCGAAGCGCCTCGGCCTTCTGGGGGTTCCCGAGCGCCACAAACACCGAATCGGTATCCCCGTAGAGCACCCGCTCGCCAGCGGCTTCGAAGGCCTCGCGCGCCCACGCCAGCGTCTGCTGCCCAAAGCTCGTGATGGCGTTGGCCACCTCCGGATCGAAGAAGCGGCACGAGGTGGCGCCCAACACCCCGTAGAGCGAATTCATCATGATCTTGATCGCCTGGCGCGCGTGCTGGTCGCCGCGTGCGGTGGCTTCGGCGCGGGCGCGCATGAGATCCCGGATCAAGCTCGGGAGCAGCGCCGCGCTGCGCGCAAAGCGCGCGCCGTTGGGTGCGACGACGAGGTCGGGCACCGTTTCAGCGGGTGCCGCGCAGGCGTGCGCCATGGGGTCGAGACCAAAGGTGCAAATCAGGCTCGGGTAGAGGCTCTTGAAGTCGTACACCACGACGTCGCGGTGAAAGCCAGCGACGGGCTCGAGGACCGCGCCGCCGCCCAGATCCCGGGCGGAGCGGTCGCTCGCGACGTTGGGCGCGACCCGCTGCACCCGCCGCAGCGCGGGAAGGTAGAGCCGGTCGAAAGAAGCGATGCTCGCACCGACCCGGTCGAGGGGCATCCCGCAGAGCTGGCTCCGCTCTACACACAACGAGAACAGCCCCTCGCCATCGAGGATGTCGAGCACCAGGCGCGCGTCCTCTCGGTTGTAGGCGACCAGCGCATCGGGATCTTCACGGCGCAACCGCAGGATCTCCGCCGCCTTGTCGGGGACATCGGAGTCGAGCCGCTTGCCGCGTCCGACCACCGCCCGCGCGACGGTGTCGAGGCGGTAGTCCTCGAGCCGCAGCGCCTCGCGGGCGAGCGGGAGCCCGTCGAGTACGACCCGTCCCGGGATTTCGGCGCGCCGCCCGCCGGGGCCTCGCTCGTCGAGGAAACGAATCTCGCCGGGATCGCGCCCGAGGTCGGTCGGCAGTCGGTGGGCTACGCAGCGCGCAGCGAAGACCCGCAGATCGAAATCGACGACGTTCCAGCCGACCATTACATCGGGGTCGACCTCGCGAATGCGCTCGTGCACGGCGCGGAGCAGCGCTTTCTCGTCGGGGACGCAGCGCGCGCCCGCGACCGACCCGCGCGCAGCCGCACCCGCCTCGGAGGCCGGAGGTCGCACCAGCCATACTTCGTCGATGTCGTCCCCGACGAGGGCGGCGGAGAAGATTTCGCTGGCGTCGGGCGTCGTCTCCAGGTCGATCGACAGCCGGGTGAGACGCGCCTCAACCGTGGCGGCCGTGACTTCGGGATTTCGGAAGCGCAGCACGCCCCCGGCTCGCTTCGTCTCCCCGCGGATGCGGACTCCGGCGCGGATGTCGCGGTCGAGCAGATAGCGAATCGGAAAACGCACATCGGCCTCGAAGCTGTTGCCCGGCCCCAAGCGGTCGCGGAGGGGAGGAACCTCGGCGGGGAGGCGGGTCGAGACACGGCAAAGAGAGCGGCCCTCGAGGCTCACCAGCGCCGTCGGCGCAAACGTCACGCCCCGGCGTCCGCTCAGGCGTTTGGCGGTATCCTCCGCGGCGAAGAAATAGGGCCGCTCCCGATCGTCCTCGACAAGAAACGGGAGGCCGGGGCGTCCCTCGCGCGGGGCGGCGCGACCGTAGAGCTGAACCACGGGGCGACCGTCGCGCACCCGGTAGGTCGGTTGCAAAAGAAATCCCAAAAGCTCCACGCCGGCAGCATATCGCGGCCGCACCCGGGAGGACGCGCAAGACATGGAAGCCAGATGAAAGCGAATGGCCGCTAGCCGCTACGACGCGATCTACGCGGTGGTTCGGCGCGTGCCCCGCGGCAACGTGCTGAGCTACGGCGGCGTCGCAGAGCTTGCGGGGCTCGGCAATCACGCGCGTCAGGTCGGCTACGCGCTCCACGCGCTCCCGGAAAGCACCGACGTCCCGTGGCACCGCGTGGTGAACGCGCAGGGCAGGATCGCGCTGCGACGCGGCTCCGAAGGAGGCGCGCTCCAACGGGCGTTGCTCGAAAAGGAGGGCGTCGTGTTCACAGCGGGCCGGATCGACCTGCGGCGCTACGGTTGGTCGCCTGCCCGGCGCGGCGCCCGAGGCCGCGACGACACCCCGAGACCGGAGGGCCGTGTGGCGCGTTCGTCAAAGCCTGCAGCATCCAGACCCGTAGCCGCCAAATCATCGCGATCGAAGGCGAGGTCTTTCTGGCTGGTGAAGTCCGAGCCCTTCAAGTACTCGTGGGATGACTTCCAACAGGACGGCCGCACCTACTGGGACGGCGTGCGAAACTACACCGCGCGCAACAATCTGCGGGCCATGAAGAAAGGCGATTGGGTGCTCTACTACCACTCGAACGAAGGCAAAGAGGTGGTGGGAATCGCCGAGGTGGCAAAAGAGGCCTACCCGGACCCGACGACGGATGACGATCGCTGGGTGGTGGTGGACGTGGTTCCGGTTGCACCGCTGAAACGTTCGGTCTCGCTGGCCGAGATCAAAGCCGATCCGACGCTTCAGGAGATGGCGTTGGTCCGCCAGGCCCGTCTCTCGGTGATGCCGGTGAGCGCCGCGGAGTTCAAGCGGGTGCTCGCGTTGGGAAAGACCGCACGACCGCGCTGATTCGGTACCTTTCGCGCCCTCTGAACCCTCGGGCACCCAGACCGGGCCCGGACGACCCACCAGGAGACCTTTCCATGAGTCACGCGGACCAGGCGCTCACCCGCTTTCAAAAACAGCTCGGAGTCGAGGAGGGGCCCGGCGAATGGCACACGGTTTCGCAGGCCCAGATCAACGATTTTGCCGACACGACCTTCGACCACCAGTTCATTCACGTCGATGTCGAGCGGGCCAAAAAAGAGACCCCGTTTGGCACGACGATCGCTCACGGGTTTCTCACCCTGTCGATGCTCCCCCACCTGCAGGACAAGCTCGCGCCGGTGGACCCGGCCGTCTACGAAGGGCTGGCCATGGGCATCAACTACGGCCTCGACAAGGTCCGGTTCCCCAACCCGGTGCGTGTCGACTCGCGGATTCGCGCGCGGCGCGAGCTGGTGGCGGCCGACGAAGTGGCGGCCAACACGCTGCAGCTCAAGCAGAAGGTCACGATCGAGATCGACGGCCAAGAGAAGCCCGCCTGCGTCGCCGAAGCGCTGACGCGATTGATCTACCGCTGAGTCGACGATGGTCGCGCACGTGCAAAAGATCAACCTGCCGGACCTGGGGCGCCTCCCGGCCTTTTGTCATGCCACGGTCGCCGGAGACTTCGTCTACGTGTCGGGCACGCTTGGGACCCGCGGCGACACCTTTTCGCTGGTCGAGGGGGGGACCGGCCCCCAGACGGCCCAGACCCTCGGCAACATTCGTCGCATCCTCCAAGCCGCCGGCGCGGACCTCGCGGACGTGGTCAAAGTCAACGTCTTTCTGACCGACCTCGGCACCTTCGCGGAGATGAACGAGGCCTACCTCAAGGTGTTTGGGGAGGACCCGCCCGCGCGGATCACGGTGGGTTGCGCGTCCCTCGCCCTCGACGCCGCGGTGGAGATCGACTGCGTCGCCTACAAAGCGCAGGGCGCCTGAGCGCCCGGGGTGGGCCTGACCCGGCTTGCAGTGGATTTTGAACATCCGGGCCGTACCTGGTGGGAGTCCGGGGGCCGGGAGCTGTGGGAGGCCATCACCGAAGGTCTTGGCGAGAACGCCGTGGTCCTCGATACCGAGGTCGCGGAGTCGTGGCTCGCGGAGGCGCGACGGGTCCAGGGCTGGGCGGATGGGCCCGAACACGCTCCGCACCCGATCGCGGCCGGCCCGGTCGAGGGCGACCTGGCGTGGGAGGAGTGAGCTCAGGCGTCCTCTTCGTCGGCGCGCTCCACCGCCGGCGGTAGCGGGCGTTCGAACACCTCGTGGGGGATCGCACCGCGCGCACTGGGCCGCTCGGGCGCGAGCTCGTTGAGGCGGTCGATCAGGCGGCGCAGCCGTCCCGACCGCCGCCGGTCGTAATCGAGCACCAAGCGGGGGAGCGGGGTGGCCTCATCGGCCTCAGCCTCGAGCGGGCGACTTGCCTCGATGCGTCCCCGAACCAACAGATCGCGGAACTCGTCGTTCAAGCGCTCGAGCGCCGCTGCGTCGGGGGCGTGCCTGAGCCGGAGCACCAGTTGGTCGCCGACAAATCGGCTCGAGTGATAGTTGCGGTAAAACTGGGTGATCTCCTCGACCGCGGCGTCGACGTCGTCGGTGACCCGAAAGAGCGACATGTCGTCGTCGCTGATCAGCCCGCGCCGCTCGAGGTGCGACTCGACGTAGCTGCACCAGTCGCGCCAGTAGCTCCCGCCCGGCTCGTCCACGAACACCACGGGCAGGATTTCGCTGCGACCCGTCTGGATCAGCGTGAGGGTCTCGAAGCCCTCATCGTGGGTGCCAAAGCCGCCGGGGAAAAGAGCGAGCGCGTGGGCTTCCTTGATAAAGGTCACCTTGCGTGTGAAGAAATATCGGAAGTTCACGAGCTTGGGGTCGCCGGCGATCACCGGATTCGCGTCTTGCTCGAAGGGAAGCCGGATGTTCACACCAAAGGAGGAATCGCGCCCCGCCCCCCCCTGCGCGGCGGCCATGATCCCGGCCCCGGCACCGGTGATCACCATCCAGCCGGCCTCGACGATGCGCTCCGAGAATCGCCGCGCTTGCTCCCAATCGGGTGTTCCGGGCACGGTCCGCGCGCTGCCAAACACCGCCACCTT
>CAJIBI010000117.1_pt1 | contig 16084 bp, 15 predicted proteins | sample 9199321 | NCBI WGS metagenome assembly CAJIBI01 (sample SAMEA7708294, study PRJEB35096) | sediment metagenome | biome: marine neritic benthic zone biome [ENVO:01000025]; feature: sediment [ENVO:00002007]; material: shallow marine sediment [ENVO:03000034] sea grass bed [ENVO_01000059] ... | reverse complement strand
GGAGCCCGGCGCCACCACGAGGTCTGCCGTCTCGCCAGCCTCCATGCTGAGGTCCGTCGAAAAGAACTCGCGCTCGGAGGCGTCGCGGATCACGTGTTCCGCACCGACGATTCCGGCGACCTTGTCGAAGAGATTCCCGTTGGCCATCGGAGAAGTATGCCGGGGGACGAACGTTCTAGGGCCGCGAAATCATGGAGTTTGTTAATTTGACATAATGAATCTTATCGGACTCTGAGAAACGAAGGAGGGGGTCCGGTCTCAGCTGTCGGCTTTGAGGGTCGCCACGCTGCACGATGCCCGGTGGAGCGCTTCCTGGGCCACCCTCCCGAGAATCGCGCTGCGCAGGCCCGTGTAGCCGTGGGTGCCCAGAACCAGCAGATCCGCCTCCCAATCCGCCGCCCGCCGTGCGATCAGCGCCGCCGGCGAGTCTCCGGTGAGCACGCGGATTTCCGCGGGACGATCGCCGCGATGCGCATCACATTGCGCCTGGACGCGCTCGACCTGCGCTCGCTCCTTGTCGGCCACCTCTCGATCCCACTCCTCCGTGTGGGGAAACGCATCCGCCTGGAACGAGAACACGTGCACGAGCTCGATGTCGGCTCCGAGATGGGACGCGAGCTGGAAGGCCCAGGTCACCGCGGGCTCCGAGTTCGTGCTGAGATCGGTGCCGGCCACGATGCGTCGGATCGGCGCCGCCGCGTTTGCTTCATCCTCTCGCACGGTGATCACCGGGCACGCCGCCTGGCGCAGCACGCCTTCCGCCACGCTCCCCAAGATGGCGTGCTTGAGTCCAGTGTATCCGTGTGTCCCCATCACAATCGCATCCGCGCCGTGCTCCTCGGCGGCTGCGAGCACGGCGTGCACCGGGTCGAGGTCGCTGACTTGGGTCGTCAGCTCGATGCCTTCGGCGCGCAACGCGGCGGCGAGCTCGGCCATGTCCTTGGCGGCCGACTCCTCGGCGGCGCGCCAGCTCCCGGGGAGCGCGGAGAGATCGTGCGACATCGCAAAGCTCCGCTTGGGAACGCCGTGGACGAGGTGAAGCTTGGCCGAAAACTGTGTTGCCAGGTATTGCGCCCGTGCCAGAGCCGCCTTGGATTCGCTGCGGAAATCCACTGCTGCGACAATTTCTTGCATTGTGCTCATTGGAGACACTCCCCGGTGTACCACCGTTGCGTCTTCCAAGAGCAAGCGCCGTGCCGGCTCGCGATGCCAGGACGTGACCGCTGACCGCCCCCCGGCAACGAGCTGCGACGGGCTGGCACAGGGCTGTGGCATCCGGCCCCAGTGAAGCTAGAAGCAGTGTCCGATGCGAAATCCGCGGATCAGCGTCGCCTGGATCTCACGGCAGAGCTGGTCGAATTCGTGGTCGGGGAGCTGTGCGCCCGCGTCCGCCAGCAGCTTGCGGGCGTCGGCCTCCACCATCGAGCGATCACCGCTGGCCATCCGGCGCTCCTCGGCAACCACGAACTCGCCGAGGGTCAACGCTTCTCGGGGAGCCGTGTCGCCGCGCCCTGCCCGGCGCCGTTGGGTTCGCTGCGCTTCGAGGAGCTCTTCCAAGTAGCGGTCACAGATTGATTCGATGAGCGCTTCGAGTTCCATGGCTTCCAAGACGGTTTCGGCGGTGCCGATATTCGTCGAATGGTTCGCTGCTCTTGCCCGTCTCATCGGATGATCTGCGCCGACAAATAAGCGTTTTGGGCCGGGCTCTCGGAGTGCTCAAATCGGTGGCCCCGATCCTGCACCGTGCGGCTTCATGGAAAAACGGGAAGCGTGGAACGAACGCTACGCGGCGGCCGATCTCGTGTGGGGATTGGCGCCGAACCAATTTGTTGCAGAGGCCTTCGAGGGCGTCGCGCCGCGGGGTCGGGCCCTGGATCTGGGCTGTGGCGAAGGGCGCAACGCGATCTGGCTCGCCGAGCAAGGCTGGCACACGAGCGCGGTCGACTACTCGAGCGTCGCGATCGAACGCGCCCGCGAGCTGGCGAAGCACCGCGGCGTGGACGTTCGTTTTCTCGAGGCGGACGTGACGTTGTGGACGCCTGAACGCGGCGTCTACGCCCTCGTGATCGTTTCCTATCTCCAACTGCCGGCCGACGACCTCCGCAAGGTGTGGGTGTCGGCCGCCAAGGCGCTCGACCACGGGGGGGAGCTCTTCCTGATTGGGCACGCCAAACGCAACCTCGAAGAAGGCAGCGGGGGGCCCCAAGACCTGCGCGTGCTGTGGGATCCACAGGCGATTGCCCGCGCGCTACGCGCGCTGCGCCTGACCGTCGACCGGGCCGAGCACGTGAGCCGCGCGCTAGACGGTGCCGAGCGCCCCGCGATCGACGCGCGGATTCGCGCGCATCGAGACTAGTCTGTTGTGGTCTTGGGCATCGGCGACGCGAGACCGAATGCCACACGCGGAGACCGCGCGTCCCGATCGCCCTCTCGCTTTCCACGCGAGGCCGACTGCGTCCTCCGTGCGCGATTGGCACAGATCGTGCTCGACTCTGGATCGATGACCGATTTTACCCAGCAGCGTTCCGACGCGGCCGCGCCGGCTGTCCGGAAGACTCCCTTCTGGACGCGGCTCGTTCGGGTGTTGCGCCTCGACCCAAACGTCTTCGAAGAGGTCGAGGGGGATCCGGGAGCGCTGCCCCAGGCGCTCGCGATCGTGGTGGTGGCGGGTCTCGCGAGGGGGGTCTACGCCCTCTCGGCGGGTGGCGTGCCGGGGGTCGCAGGCAGCCTTGCGGGAGCGATCGTGGTGTGGCTGGTCGCGACGGGCCTGCTCGCGAGCGTCGGGGTGCGCTGGTTCCAGGCGACCACGGATTTTCACGAGATGCTGCGCACGCTGGGCTTTGCCGCCCTCCCGCTGTGGTTCCTCGCCGCGGGGTTTTTTCTCGCGGGTTCGGCCCACGTCGCGATCGGAGTCGGCGCACATGCATGGGCGGTGGCGGCCGCGGTGGTGGCCGCCCGCCAAGCGCTCGACGTGGGAACCGGCCGCGCCCTCGCGATCTGTGGCCTGGCGATTCTGGTGGCGGTGGGTCTCCTGCTGCTCATCGCCCTGCCGCTGTCCGACTGAGCGCAGAGCGCGCCCGCGTCAGTCCGCACAGGCGTCGGCACAGGGGGCGTGGAGATCAATCCGCGCCGGTCCGAGCGCTTCGCCGCGCCGATAGAAAGCCACGCCCTTGCAGCCGAGGCTCCGAGCCCGTGCAATCCATGCGACCAGCTCCTCGACGTCGGGAGCGCGCTCCGGATCGAGGTGCACGGTTTTCGAGACCGCGCCATCGACATGACGCTGTGCGACCGCTTGCATCGCGAGCTGGTCCTCCGGAGCGATCTCCCACGCCCGCCGCAGGAGCAAACGGTCGGCGTCGCAAAGGCCCGGTAGGGTCTGGTGTGAGCAACCCTCCAACAACGCATCGAGCACCGGTTGGGCGTCCGCGACGCGACCCGAGAGCCAGCGCTCGACCGCGCTGTCGGTCCACAGGAGCTCGCCCTGCCCAGCCGAGAGCACCACGCGGGGGGCGAGGAAGGGTTCGATCCCCGGCGCGCAACCGGCGAGGAGACACAGCGTGCCGGTGGGCGCGAGGGCACGAGTCGTCGCGTTGCGCCGTCGCGGCCCCCGCTCCCAAGCGGCAAAGACACCACGCTCTTCGCCGAGCGCAGCGGTGGCGGCGTCCACCTCGCGTGCGATGAGGTGGAGGACCGAACCCGCCAGTTCTCTCGCCTCCTCGCTGTCGTAGCCAACCCCACGGAGCAGCAAGACGTCCGCGAGGCCCATCACCCCGAGCCCGACCTTGCGCGTGCGCCCCGACGCCAGCGCGATCTCGTCGTCGGGCCAGGCGTTGACTTGGTGTGCGTCATCGAGGAAGCGCAGCGCGTCTCGCACCACCCGGGCCAGGCGCGTCTCGTCGATCGCGCCGTCTGGAGTCAAAAAGCTCGGTAGCGCCAGGGATCCCAGCACGCAGCTCTCGCCAAAGAGGAGCGGCTGCTCGCCGCAGGGATTCGTCGCGTGGAGGGCCCCGAGGGCGGGCGTCGGGTTCTCGGCCTCCATCGGGTCGACAAAGAGCAATGTCGGATCGCCGCTCGCGAGGATGCTCTCGGCGATCTCACGGAGCAGATCGCGCGCGCCGATTCGCAGTCCGGAGCCGCGAAGGTGGTGCAGCGCCCAGGGCTCGTTTTCTCGAGCCGCCCTGAGCAGCTCGTCGCTCACGGCGACTGCCAGGCCAAGCTGGGGGAAACGTTCCGGGGCGCGGCGCTTGGCCCGCACAAACTCCACGATGTCGGGGTGGTCGTCGCGCAGGATGGCGAGGTGCGCGCCGGCGCGGCGGCCGGCCATCCGCATGACGTGCGCGGAATGCGCAAAGAGCTCGGCGAACGCGACCGGCCCGGGGGTGTGGCCACCGGACCGCGCGATCGGGCTGCCGGCCGGGCGCAGCGCGGAGAACTCGAGCCCCACCCCCCCGGAACCCTGCTGGATGCGCGCGGCTCGGTGGAGCGTGTCATAGATGGAATCGAGCGAGTCGGCGACCTCGAGCGCAAAGCACGCCGCGAGCTGCCCGCCGCGCCCGGCGTTCGCCAGGATCGGGACGCTGGGCAAAAAGTCGCCGGCGGCGATGAGCCGCGAGAAGCGCGCTGCCCACTCCGCGCGCTGTGTGGCGGGTTCGGCCTCGACGACGGCGGACGCTACGCGCTCTGCGACATCCGACAGTGTCGTCTCGCCCGGCGCTGTGACCTGCGCCGTCAGGATCGCGCGTTGCGCTGCGCCCAGCTCGAGCGTCGTCACCGCACCGGCCTCTCACCCCACCGACTCGCCGCCGGCGGCGCAGGGCTGGCACACGTGCGTGTCGGGCGCCGCGCGAAGCCGCTCGGGATCGATGAGGGCTTCGCAGCGGGCGCACACGCCGTAGCGGGCGCCGGCTTCCGCGATCTCCTCGAGGGCGCGGTCGATCGCGTCGAGGCGGGCCGTCCGCAACGAGGGAAACAACGCCGCGAGGTCAGGGCGGTCGAGGTCCTCGTCGGTGCCCAAGGGCGTGTCGTCGGCGCGTTCGTCGAACGCGGCCGTCGCCTCCGCCACGAGTCGTCGATTCGCCTCCAGAATCTCCTCGCGTTCCGCGCCGAGCGCTTCCGCGAGCTCTGCGATCGCGCGGCCGCGGGCGCCTCCCAGATCGCCGATCACCGACGCGCCGCCCGTGCGCTCGCGCAGCGCGGTGACACGGGCGACCAGGAGCTCACGCCGTTGGCCGTCGCTCAGGAGGTCGCATTCGGCCAGGCCGACACAGCGGCTCAAGCCCTTCGCCCGACAGAGCTCATCGAGGATGACACTTCCCCCCTTGCGGTTTCCCGCAATGTCGGAGGCCTCGACCGACACGACGCGGAGGTTGGGACAACGGTGAAAGTGATGGCGCACGAGAGCTCCTCTCAAACGTCGAGGGTTGCAGTTGCCTTCCACCCTTCGGCGGTCTTTGCCACGCGCAACCCGTGCGCCGTGGCCCCCTTGATGTCCGACGCCAGCGCGTGACGCCGGCGATCGATCCGGTCTCCGGCCAGCTTTGCTCGGAGCCGCGCCGGCCCGGCAGCGGGTGGAATCGGAGAGATTTCGATCTCATCTAGATGAAGAAGAAGGTCCTCCGCGTCGCGGAGATAGACGAGCTCGTTCAGAAATCGCATGAGCAAGAGCTCCAGATCCGGTTCCTCGAGCTCGATCGATCGGCGAACCCGGCGCTCGACGGCGCCCGGCTCCTCCACGGTCGCGGCGAGAAACGCGTTTGCGGCAGCGCGGAAGACGACCTCCGCGGTCGGCCCCCAGGCGATAAAACTGAGATCGCTCGTCGCGCCTTCGACGAATTCATAGTGGGCCCGGTCGTCCACCTCAGCCCTTCACGTTCGCGACGGGGACGAGATGTGCGACGCGGCGCGAGAGCCCCGCCTGCTCGGTGGCCTCGGCGACCTCGTCCACGCTCTTGTACGCAAACCCCGCCTCCTCTGCGAGCCCGCGGTCCGACGCCGATCGGACCAGGATGCCGCGTGCTTCCATCTGATCGCGCAGTGCGCGCCCGCGCACGAGTTTGCGGGCGCGGGTGCGGCTCATCGTGCGACCGCTCCCATGCGCCGTGCTGTAAAAGCTCTCGGCGCCCGTCTCGACACCCGCGAGGAGATAGGAGCCGGTCTCCATGCTCCCGCCGATGATCACCGGCTGCCCGGTGGCGCGATACTCGTCGGGTAGTTCCGCGTGCCGCGGCGGGAACGCCCGCGTCGCGCCCTTGCGGTGGACGAGAAGCGTGCGCTCGCGCCCGTCGACCCGGTGCTGCTCGAGCTTGGCGGTGTTGTGCGCGACGTCGTACACAGAGTGAATTCCGAGGTCTTCGGGGCTGCGTCCGAACACCGCGGAGAAGACCTCACGGATCCGGTGCAGAATCACCTGGCGGTTGGCGAAGGACATGTTGGCGGCGCAGCACATCGCGCCGAGGTAGTCGCGCCCCTGCTGCGAGGAGAACGGCGCACAGGCCAGCTCCCGGTCGATGATCGGCAGGCCGAATTCGCTGGGCATCAGCCGCAGGAACTCGTGCAGGTAGTCGGTAGCGACCTGGTGGCCAAAGCCGCGGCTGCCGCAGTGGAACATGACCACCACCTGCTCCGGGCGGTCGAGCCCGAACGCCCGCGCGAGCTTGTCGTCGAAGACCCCGTCGGGGTGGAGCACCTGAACCTCGAGGTAATGGTTGCCCGAGCCCAGGGTGCCGATCTGCTGGTAGCCCCGCTCGATCGCCCGCTCGCTCACGCAGGAAGGGCGCGCAGCCTCGAAGCAGCCGCCGGCTTCGGTTTTGCGCAGGTCCTCCTGCCACCCGTAGCCATTCTTCACCGCCCACGGGGCGCCGTCGCGCAGCACCTGTCGAAACTCGTCGCGATCGATTCGCACGAAGCCCCGGCGCCCCACGCCAGCGGGGACCCGTCGCGCCAACGCATCGACGAGCTCGCGCACCCGCGGCCGGACCTCCGGCCAGGTGAGGTCGGTTCGCACCAGCCGCATGCCGCAGTTGATGTCAAAGCCGATCCCGCCGGGTGAGATCACGCCCTCCTCGGGATCCATCGCGGCGACCCCCCCGATTGGAAAGCCATAGCCCCAGTGGGCGTCGGGCATGGCGTAGCTCGCGCCCACGATCCCGGGGAGGGTGGCCACATTTGCGGCCTGCTCGAAGACCTTGTCATCCATCGCGGCGAGGAGCGTCTCGCTCGCGAACACCCGCACGGGCACCCGCATCCCCTCCCGGAAAGTGGTCGGGAGCTCGTAGAGGCCCGGACGGACGCGCTCGATCAGGGACGGCGCGGGCATGGATCGTCTCCGCTCCCATGCGATGAGAAGTGTTTGCAGACTCGCAAAGCGCTTCGCTTCTTCTGCAAACCTCGTGCCCGGTCGCGATCGGCGGAGGCGGAGCCGCTTACAACAGGGGCGTCGCGAAGCCTCCGAGCGCGCTGAAGATGCGGGTTTGGATCGCCTTCGGTGAGAGCTCCACCGTGGGAAACTGACCGACATTCTCATAGTGCTCGTAAAAATCGGGGTGCTGCGCGTCGACCGGCGCCCTCCCCTCTCGCAGCGCGAAGCACGCGCTGTAGCGAAACGGCCAAACGTCGCCGACCGGAAGCGCGCGCGAGACTCTTGCGACCACGCCGGCCCAGAACGACCACACCGGGATCTCGCGCTGTTTCCCCACAACCCAGCTGTTCCCGGGTGCGGTGTTTCGCAGGATGCGGGCCCGGAGGAACCTCGCGAAGCGTTCGTCCCACACTGCGACGGCGACCTGAGTGTCGAACTCCACCGAGCGCGGGTCAAAGTTGTGGCTGCCCACCAGCGCGATCCGTTCGTCGACCACCAGCGATTTGCCGTGTAGGCCGACGACGGGGCCCTCGCCCGCGACGGGAACCTCGCGTTCCCGCGGGTCGCGGCCGCCCGCGAGCGCGGCGAGCTCGGGGTAGCGCGGAATCAGCGCAGCCGCGTCGGTGGGGTCCGGCTTCAGTTCGAAGATCCGGAAATCGAGCGTCTCGAGAAGCATTCGTTTTTGCTTGAAGGTGATCGCATACACCATGAAGTGATCGGTGGCGGCGAGGCTGTTGGTCGAGGCGATGATCCGGAGACCCGGACGCCGGCGGCGCAAGCGTTTGAGCGCGCGGACGGCGTCGCGGCTCAGGACCAGGTACGGCGTCTCGATCACCAGCGTCTCGCGCGCCTCCCGCGCCACCGCGATGATCCCGGAGCGGACCGGGGCGACGGTGGCGGGTTCACGGCGCGCTCGCTTTCCCGGCGGGTCGGCAAAAAACGCAACGCGGCCGCCGATTGGAAACGCCCGATCCCAGAACCGGCGGCGGATCTCCCCGTACGAAGACGCATCGCGATCGAGGGGCTCCCACCCGGCGGGAAACGCGCGGTCCGTGTCAAAGCGGGGCGCCCGGCCGCCGGCCAGGCGTTCGCGCACGTCGAGCAGGCGCTCGGCGGGCACCGCGAGCTCCGAGTTCCAGTAGCTCTGAAAGGAGCTCTCCATCTCGCGGACGACCGGCCCCACGACCACGATGTCGCGGTCGAGCCAGGCGTACTCGAGGTCGCGGTCGAAGTAGCGGTCTTCGTGGTTTCGGCCCCCGACCAGACCGATGTGGCCGTCGATCACCAGCAGCTTGTTGTGCATGCGCTGGTTGAGAAGCGAAAACCGCGTGAGCCCGCTCCACAGCAGCGCCGCGGACGAGGCCTCGACTCGTTCGATCGTCGGGTTGTAAACCCGGATGACGAGGTTTTCGTGGGCGAGCACAGCGCTCGCCATCTCCGACGCGCTTCGGATTGTCGCGAGGTGGTCTCCGAGAATCCGCACCTGGACCCCCCGGCGCGCGGCCCGAACCAGCTCGCGGAACAGCAGGTGCCCCGTGCGGTCGAAGGTCCAGATGAACTGCTGGAGGTCGATCGACTCCCGGGCCGCGCGGATCAGATGAATCCGCAGCAGCAGCGCGTCGTCGCCGATGTCGAGGAGATTCACCCGATGCGGCGCCGCGCCGAGTTCGCCGGGCGCCCGCTGATACGGCGAGGCGATCGCGCAGCGATCCGGGGCGGAGGCGGGACAAGTCGACGTCGTATCCGGTGTGGCCGCGACGGGGCTCGGAGCGGGCTCCGAGCGCCCCGGAGAGAGACAGCCGCCGACCAGCGCGACCGCGCACGCGATCGCCGCTCGCCTTCCCCGGACCGCGAGCAGGGGGCGCGATCCTGAGGCGTCGTTTCTCACTTTCGTCATCGGACGGGTCGCGATGTCTCAGGGCGAGTTTGGCCGGCGTCTTGCATCTTCACAGCAAAGCAGATGCGTGGACGGTCGCCATCGTCTCGTGGCCGGCCGTGGCTTTGCACGAGGAGGGGCAGGAAGATGGAACTTCGGGTCTCGGAGTGGATGACGGTCGACCCGGCCACCGTGCGGGAGAGCGATGCCGCCTTGGAGGCCTTCGACACGATGGTCGATCGGGGCGTGCGTCACCTTCCCGTCGTCAACGAGGCGCACCGGGTCATCGGGATTCTGAGCATCGACGATCTGCGCGCCGCCTTCCCGATCGACGTGAGCCTGCTCCACCAGCTCGGTCCGGTCGAGCGCCGCCGGCTGCTCGATCTCGCCGTGGCCGACGCGATGACCTGGGTTCCGCAGACCACGCGAGAGAGCGCCACACTGCCGGAGGCGGCGGAAGTGTTGGCGCAGCATCGGATCGGATGTCTACCCGTGGTCGATGGCAAGCAGCGGCTGATCGGAATTCTCTCCGAAACCGACGTGATGCGCGGCTTCGTCGCGGCTGCGAAGGGCGAAAGCGGCCCTGCGCCCGACGTCGGCGCGCAAAAGGGCCTGGTGGCGGAGCTCTGGGAGGAACGGGCTCGGCTCGCCGAGGAGCTCGCGCGTTGGCAGGAATCGCAGCGGGCGATCTCCGCCGATATCCGCGAGGAGCCCCGCGACGCGGGAGACCGCGCCACCGACGAACGCGACGTCAGCGGCCTCGGGTGGCTCTCGGACCGCGCCTCGCGTCGTCTGCGCGCCATCGAAGTCGCGATCGAACGGGCCGAGCACGGCCGCTTCGGCGTCTGCGCGGGCTGCGAAGGGGCGATTCCCGCGAGCCGGTTGCGCGCGATTCCGGAGACCACCCTGTGTGTCGCATGCGCACGCGAGGCGGCCAAGAAGGATTCTTCGCGGGCCTCGTGAGGGCCCAGCCCTCGCGAACGGGCTCCATCTGGAGGTCTCCAATGATCGGGCGAATCTGTACGCGATCCGTGCACATCGCCACCCCCGGTGAAAGCATTTTCGAGGCCGCCCGGCGGATGCGCGAAGCGGACGTCGGAACCTTGGTCGTGGTGAACGATGACGGCGCGCCGGTCGGGATGCTGAGCGACCGCGATATCGCGCTTCGCTGTGTCGCGGAGGGGCTCGACCCCGAACGCACCCCGATCGAAGCGGTCATGACCGCCCCGGTGCGCACCACCCGGGAAACCACGCCGATCGAAGATGCGCTCCAGCTCATGGCGGGCGCTTCGCTGCGTCGTCTGGTCGTGATCGACGCGCAGGGCAGCCTTGTCGGACTGCTCGCCCTGGACGATGTGCTCGAGCTTCTCGCCGAGGAGCAGGCGACCATCGGTCGCTTGCTGCGCGCTCGCTCTAGAGCGCCGGCGGCCGAGCGAGCAACGCCTGGAGCGTGAGCACCCCGAGCAGCGCGACGACAAAGGTGGCGACGCTGAGGAACAGGGCGCGGGTGGTGTCGACGGCGAGCGCCCGTTTCACGGCGACCACGAACGCACCGGTCATCGCGAAGTGAACAGCGACCCAGAGCGCGGTTTGGAGCTGCCCGGAGAGGGGCACCACCCCCACCGCGAGTAGCAGCGCCGGAGCCGACGCCAGCGCGCAGCTTCGCAGCACCCGGGAGACGGCGACCCGGCGCGGCGCGAAGAACCCGCTCAGGGTCGCGACGACAGCTCCTGCCACGCCCCAGAGCAAGAGCGCCACCGCGGTGCTCGCCAAGAGCGCCTCCGGGCCCCCGGACCGCCACTCGCCGACGCCCCGTGCGGCCCCGGCGAGGCCGACCAGAACCGCTGCGGGGACGATGCCCGGGGGATCGTCCCAGAGCTGGCGAACGCCTGCGGGGAAAGAGCGGTGCGCGCTAGAGCCCACGCGATTCAGTTCTCGAGTAGCGCCAGAAGATCGAAGCTCGAGATGATTCCCACCGGAACCTCGCCCCGCGTCACGATCGCCCGGTGAATGCGTGCCTCGCGGAGGAGCTTCGCGACGTCGCGAACCACCGCACCATCGGGCACGGTGAACACGTCCGTTTGCATCACGTCGGACGCCCGGAGCTGGGAGAGCCGATCCTGAAAGTCGGCGGGCGCCGAGCCCCAGTCGGGCCCGGAAAACTCGAGGGTCTCTCGAAAATAGGAGCGGGCTGCCGACGGCTCCTCGTGCTCTTCTTCGACGGCTCGCAGGAGGTCTGCGACGGCGATAAAGCCGACCAAGCGCCCGTCCTCGCTGACCACCGGCGCGCCGTGGAGCTCGTCCTCGACAAACATCCGGTTGACATCGATCAGCGGGGTGTCCGGCCCCACCGTGAGCAGGGGGGAACTCATCAGGTCTCTCGCATATTGGGTCACGCTCAATTCTCCTCCGCGGCTTCAAGGCCCACCCGGTGCGCCCGCAAACGACGTGCCAGCGGGCGCGTTGCAGGTGGGCTTGTTTGAAGAAGCGCAGCCCCCGCCGCGTGGCTTGTCGCCCCACGCGGGGTCAAATGTCACGGGAGGCTACGCCCTTCGTCGGTACCGGATCTGCAACGAGCCGGGACGATGTCGTTTGCAGCCCTCGCACGCACCCGGCCGCTCGGGTTCCTGCTGCTCGGCGCACTCGCGCTCGGGTGGGCGCCCGATCTCGCGCGCGCCGAGACTCGCTGCACGCGGGTCGAGATGTTTTCGCGGCCCGGCTGTCCCCACTGCCGGGACGCCCAGGCGTTCTTGGAAGCGCTGGCTCGCGAACAGCCCGCCCTCCGCATCGAGATCCATGACGTGGCAAGCGACCCCGCGGCGCGCGCGGCGCTCCTGCGCGCGGCGCGCCGCCACGGAGTCACACCCGTCGGCGTCCCCGCGTTCGTGCTCTGCGACGTGTTTCTCGTGGGGTTCCGCGACGCCGCCACCACCGGTCGAGAGATCCGTGTCGCGCTGACCTCGAATGCGCCGGGTCCGCGCGGAGCTCCCTTTGCGCTCCCCTGGCTGGGCCCCCTGGATCCGGACCAGGTGGGCCTGGCCGGCTTCACCGTCGCCATCGGGCTCCTGGATGGCTTCAACCCCTGTGCCATGTGGGTGCTTTTGATCCTGCTCTCCGTCTTGGTCGGAATTCGCGACCGACGCAGGCTGGTGCTCGTGGCGGGAACCTTTGTCGCGGTCAGCGGAATCGCCTACTTCGTGTTTATGGCCGCGTGGCTCAACGTTTTTCTCTGGATTGGATGGTCGCGTCCCCTCCAGATCGCGCTGGGGGGTATCGCGGTCGGCGTCGGCGCGTTTCACGTGAAGGATCTCTTCGCGCCGTGGTTCGGGCCAAGCCTCTCGATCCCCCAGGCCGCCAAGCCGGGCATCTATCGTCGCCTTCGCGCAATCCTGAGAGCGCGCGGGCTTTTCGCGGCGCTCCTCGGCGCCCTGGCGCTCGCGGTCACCGTCAACGCGGTTGAACTCCTGTGTACGGCGGGGCTCCCGGCGATCTACACCCAGATCCTGACCCTCCGCGATCTTCCGGCGTGGCACTACTACGGGTACCTGGCGCTCTACAACCTCGCGTACCTGACGGACGACCTGGTGGTGGTCAGCGTCGCGGTCGTGACGCTCCGGCGCTTCCCACTCCAGGAACGCCACGGACGTTGGCTCAAGGGACTGAGCGGGGCCCTGATGTTGGGGCTCGGCCTCGTGCTCTGGATCCGGCCGAGCTGGCTGACCGCCTGAGCAGACGCCGCTCCGAGCGCGCCCGAAGCTCGACGCAGGCCTACTGCGGGGGCGTATCCCGCAGCGCCCGGTCCAAACGCTCGAGTTCCTGCGCGGCATCGGAAAACCGGCGTTCGGCCTGGGCGGCGAGGTAGCGATCGAAGGCCTCTCGCGCCCGCTCGAGACCCGCCGCCGCTGGCGCGGTCGGGGATGGCAGCCGCGGACGGTCCTCGCCCTCGAACAACCCCGCGAGCGCCGCCTCGAAGGTTGGCGCGTAGCTCAACCGATCGCCGTGCATGACCGCCACCAGCCGCAGCTCGGGGTAGGCCGCGGTGTCGGCCTGCAGATAGATCGGCTCGACATAGATCAGCGTGTCCTCGATGGGAATCGCGAGCACGTTGCCCCGGATGACGCTCGAGCCGTGTTGGTCCCAAAGCGTGAGCTGAGCGGAGAGCACCCGATCCTGATCGATCTTGGTCTCCACCTGCTGCGGACCGAGCACCCGCCGTTCCTTGGGAAATTTGTAGGCGAGAAAGCGGCCGTAGTCGTCGCCGTCGCAAAGCCCTGCAATCCATCCGATGAGCACCTGGCGATTGCGCGGTGTGAAGGGGAGCATCAGGACGAACTCCGTTTGCTCGGAATCCGGGTGTCGCCACATCACGTAGTAGGGCTCCACCGGCTTGACGTCGTCGTAGTAGCGCTCGGTAGCGCGCACCCAGAGGTCTTCCTGGTTGTAGAAGACGTCGGGGTCGCGCATGTGGTATTTCGCGTAGACGGTCCCCTGCGCGAGTAGAAACGCGTGCGGGTAGCGCACGTGCTCGCGCAGGCCTTGGGGCATGGCCTCGCGCCGTTGGAGGAGCTCGGGGAAGGCGCGGCGCCACACCTGGATGATGGGATCGTCCTCGTCAAAGACATAGAGGTCGACCGACCCCTCATAGGCGTCGACCACGGCCTTGACCGAATTCCTCACGTAGTTTGCGCCCGCGAACGTCGCCGCGACCGGGCCCGCAATGTGTTCCACACCCCCGGCGCGTGGCACCGCGATCGTCTCGCGTCCGCTGAAGGGCTCGCTGTAGGGGTAGTAGGAGGACTTGGTGTAGGCGTCGACGATCCAATAGAGGCGGCCGTCGACGAGCACGGGGTACGGGTCGTCGTCGACGGTGAGGAACGGGGCCAACGCAGCGACGCGCTCGCGCACCGAGCGGTAGAAGAGCACCCGGGTTTCGGGCACCGGATAGTAGGAGAGCAAAAAACGCGTTCCGTCAAAACGCCAGCCAAACACGATCTTTCGCAAGAGGGTTTCGAGCCGCACCCCCCCGCGGCCTTCGTAGCGGGTATAGGCGTTTTCGTCGCCACGCGGATAGTCGAACTCGTCCTCTCGCGTCAAGACGATCGCCGGGTCGCCGGTGAGCTCACCGTAGTAGATCTGCGGTCGTTCCACGTCGAGGGTGCCCGCGACGGATACGGGCGGGATGTCGCGGACGAGAAGGTTCGGGAGGCCGTCCTCGCTAAAGTCCCGCACACCCGCGACGGTCAGGCCGTAGCCGTGCGTGTATTTGTATCGCTGGTTCACATAGGTCTGGCTCTTCGCGGGGAGATTGCGCTGATCGAGCTCCCGCACCGACACCATCACCTGGCGGTAGCGGCCGTCGATGCGGTAGCGATCCATATCGACGTCGTTGAATTCGTAGTAGAGACGGATCTCCTGGAATTGCTTGTAGACGGCCGTGAGCGCGCGCCAATCCCACAGCCGGGCCTCTTGGGTGAGATGTGGGCTCCGCGCGACGGTGGCGGCGCTGAGCGTCTCCGACGCCGGAAAGCGGCGCTCCTCGACGCGGTCCAAGCGAAAGGCCTTGCGCGTGAACTCGATGTTGTGGGCGATGAAGGGGCGCTCGAAGCTCACCTCGTTGGGCTGCACGATAAAGGCTTGCATCAGTCCCGGGACGGCGCCCGCCGCCAAGAGCCAAACGACACCGATCAGCGCCCACGCCACGACGGGGCCAGCAAACGCCGACGCCAACGGGAGCCGGAGCCAGCGGGCAAGGCGCTCGAGCGCGCGGCGCAGCGGGCCCACCAGCACGGCGAGCCCCAGGCCGAGGGTTGCGGCGGCAGCGAACGCGAAGCCGGGCAGCCGAACGTGCGCGTCGATCCAGCCGGGCCCGGAGACGACCCCCCAATCGGAGAACAGCAGGTGGAAGCGCGCGAGGAGCGCGCCGAGGGCGACCACGCCGGCGAGGGCGGCGCCGGTGGCGCGGAGCGGCGCGAGAACCCGCGGGTCTGAGCCGATTCGCCGCACCGGCTCGCCGGGTGCCGGGACGACCAGCGCAAGGATGGCGCTCACGAAGGCCAGCGCGCTGGCAAACAACACGAGCCCGTAGATCCGGTCGAGCAGGGGCAGTGCGAAGAGATAGAAGCCGGCATCCCGGCCCAGGAGGGGCTCCGCGACCCCGCTCGTCACCCGATGGACGAACAAAAGCAGCTCGTCCCAAGCGGTGAGGCCCCAAAGTGCTCCGCCCAAGGCCCCGACCCCCAGCGGCCACCATCCGAGCGCCCGCCTTAGCACCCGGAAGGGGCGCACCAACAGGGCTGTGGTCGCGAGCGCGACCACGGCCCCCAGCGCCACCGCGCCGAGCCGCGCGAACACCATCGTCCAGAAGCGCCCGAGATAGCCGACCGACTCGAACCAGAGGAGCTCGGACCAAAAGGTCATCCCCGCGAACAGGGCCACCGTGGCGACCCAGAGCGCGATGCCCCCCATCACCCGCCCGCGGCGTCCCGAGCGATGACCCGAGTGCACGAAATACAAGCCCGTGCCCACAAGAAGGCCGATCGCCAGGAGGTACATGTAGCCCCTACTCGATCAAGCCGGACGCAATGTGCGCGCCGGCGGCGTGTCGTGCATCAGGCCCCTTTGGATGGATGGATCTCCCGCTCGATGATGTCGGACACGGAGCCGAATTCTGCGGAGAGGCGCTGCACGATGTCGTCGAGAGAGACAAGACCGATGAGCTTGTTGGTGCCGTCGACGACGGGCAGGCGTCGAACCGCTTGTTCCCGCATGACCTGGATGGCGTAGCCAAAATCGCGCCCGCCAAAGACGAACACCGGGCAGGGGGACATGATCTCCCCAAGGGTGACCGCGCT
>CAJIBI010000277.1_pt1 | contig 16320 bp, 16 predicted proteins | sample 9199321 | NCBI WGS metagenome assembly CAJIBI01 (sample SAMEA7708294, study PRJEB35096) | sediment metagenome | biome: marine neritic benthic zone biome [ENVO:01000025]; feature: sediment [ENVO:00002007]; material: shallow marine sediment [ENVO:03000034] sea grass bed [ENVO_01000059] ... | reverse complement strand
CCGTGTGGGGAGGCCTTCCGGCCGCGGTGGGATCCTATGTCTACTACCACAACCGCACCTCGACCGACCGGATCACGGGTGTCGGCGGAGCGTTCAAAAAGTCGATCGGTCGCCGCATGATGCAGAACGAGGTGTTGCGTTTTCTCGAGAGCCTGCGCGCCGCGTTCGAATGATGCGGCCGCCGGGTGTCACGTAGGGCAAAGCCCTGCGTGCGCCGGCCTGGCAGGCCTACTCGGGCGGCGGCCGTTTTTACGGGCCAGAGCGTCGCAAGATGCCCCGGGCGCCGTGCCATACTCCCGCCCGTGCCGACCTTCCCCGAGCGGAACCCCTCGCGGGCGCTCCTCGCGCCGCACGAGCCCGCGGCCTACGAGGTGCTGCGGCCCGACGCCCCCTCTCCCTTTGTGTTGACCTGCGATCACGCCGGAAAGCGCATTCCCGAAGCGCTGGGCGACCTGGGTCTCCCCCACATTGAGCGCGAGCGCCACATCGCGTGGGACCGCGGCGCGGCCGCGCTCGCGCGGGGGCTTTCGCGGGCGCTCGAGGCGCCGCTAATCCTGCAGACCTACTCCCGCTTGGTGATCGACTGCAACCGCCCGTTCGCGAACCCCGATTCGGTGCCGGAGCGCAGTGAAGACACCGAGATCCCCGGCAACTGCGGGCTCGAAGCCGCCGACATGGCAGCGCGGCGCCGCGAGATCTTCGCCCCCTACCACGACGCGATCGCCGCGCTGCTCGACCGCCGCGCGGCATCGGGCCAGCGCAGCGTTCTGATCGCAGTGCACAGCTTCACCCCGGTGTACCGGGGCGAGGTGCGGCCCTGGGACGTGTGTCTGCTCTACCACCGGCACCGGCCGCTTTCCGCGGCGCTCCTCGCGGCGCTCGGCGCCGAGCCGGAGCTCTGTGTCGGGGACAATGTGCCCTACCAGGTCGATGACGAAAGCGACTACGGCGTTCCCGTACATGGAGAGGCTCGGGGGCTAGCCAACGCGCTGATCGAGGTACGCCAAGACCATCTCGAGACCGAGCACGCAAGAACGCGGTGGGTGGAACGCTTGGCGGCCGTATTGCCGCGGGCGCTCGAGGCGATCGAAAAGGAGACGCGATGAGGGGTTGGAGACGTACCGCGATCGCATTCGCGATCAGCTACGGGGTGGCGTTGTCTCCGGGTGTCCGGGCGGACGAGTTCGACGCGGTGCAGATTCGCACGGTCCCGGTCGCCAAGGGAATCCACATGTTGCTCGGGCGGGGCGGCAACATCGGCGTCGTGTCGGGAGACGGGGGGGTGTTGTTGGTCGACGACCAGTACGCACCGCTCACCGAGAAGATTCGCGCGGCGGTGCGCGCGATCGACCCGCAGCCCATTCGCTTTGTGCTGAACACGCACTGGCACGGCGACCACGTCGGCGGCAACGAGAACCTCGGCGCCACCGGAACCGCGGTCGTGGCCCACGACAACGTGCGGACGCGCATGAGCGCCGAGCAGTCCATGCGCGCGTTTGGCCGCACGGTTCCGCCCTCGCCCCCCGGCGCGCTGCCGGTCATCACCTTCCCGGAGACGCTCGCGTTTCACGTCGGCGGGATGCGCGTGCGCGTGGAGCATGCGGCCAACGCCCACACCGACGGGGACTCGATCGTGTGGTTCGAGGGGAGCAATGTCGTCCACATGGGCGACGTCTATTTCAACGGCCGGTACCCCTTTGTCGACATCGACGCCGGCGGGAGCCTCGCGGGGATCATCGCCGCATCAGACCGGGTGCTCGCCGCGCTCGCCGCCGACGCCAAGGTGATCCCCGGGCACGGGCCGCTTTCCGGTACCGCCGAGCTCCGTGCCTACCGCGACATGCTCGTCGGGGGGAAGGGCCGCATCGAACAGGCGATCGGGGAAGGGAAGAGCGAGGACGAGGTCGTCGCCCTCGCGCCGAGCGCGCAGTTCGATGCCGCCTGGGGCGGCGGCTTCCTCAAGCCCGAGCTCTTTGTGCGGATCGCGTACCGCGACCTATCGCGCTAGCCGAGCCCTCCGGCTCAGCCGAGCTGATTGACGAGCACCAGAATCGAGGCGGCCAGGAGCGTGATCCAGGTCAAGTTGGTCCCGATAAAGCGGAACACATTGATCCCGGGGTCGTTCTTTAGGCCCATGGGATGCAGTACCCGGCCCACCACCAGCCCCGCGCCCATCGCGTGGATCCAGGTGCCCGAGGTGCCGCCCGCCTCGGCAAAACCGATCAAGATGATGATCAGTGGCACGTACTCGACGAAGTTGGCCTGGGCGCGAACCACGGTGGTGTAGTCGGGATTCCCGCCGTCGCCGTAGAGGACGTTCCCCTTGGCGCGAACCACAGCAACCACCCGGATGCTGAGCACCAAGAGGATGATCCCCAACAGGGCGGCGTACATCGGCGTAATGGTCAGGCTTTCCATGCTTTCCCTCCACGAGCGGGCGCGCTCGAACGAAGCGCCGACCCAGTCTCCGGCGGCCGCCAAAGGGAAGTCAACCCGCAAATTCGCGGGTGGCTAACCATCTGAAATAAAAGGGGAAAAATAAAACTCGTCGGCACGGGTCGCGATGTGGCCGGCGGTGGGCGCGGGAAAGTGCGCGGGCAAGAGCAGGCGCCTGCTCTCGCTCGCGGCCTCTAGAAAGGCGCGCCGCGTCGCCGCCGAGCGCGCGGCGTCAAAGCAAAACGCGCTCGACGCTTCGGGAAAGCGGACCTGTAGCGGGTGATGCACGACGTCTCCCGAGAGCACCGCGCGGAGCCCCGGGACGTCGATGTCCACCACGGCGTTCCCGGGGGTGTGACCCGGGGCGAGTTGCACAGTGATCCCTTTGTCGATCTCGTGGCCGTCCTCGACGAGCCGCGAGAGCCCCGCCTCCACCACCGGCAAGACGCTGTCGCGGTAGCACGCGCGAAGCACCTCGCAGACCGCTGGCGGGTAGGGGCCCGTCGGGGCGGCCTCGTCTTCGGCAAAGCCACGCCACTGCTCCCACTCGACGCGGCCGAAGAGGTAGCTGGCGTTGGGAAAGGTCGGCACCCAGCGCCCGTCGGCGAGGCGCGTATTCCACCCAACGTGGTCGGGGTGGAGGTGTGTGCAGAAGACGATGTCGATGTCCGGCGGGCGCAGGCCGAGCGCGCCGAGGCGGGCCAGATACGGCGTCTTCTGGTGGTGCCAACTGCCAAAGCCGGCCCGCTCTTTGTCGTTGCCAACGCAGCCATCGACCAGAATCGTGCGGCGGGAAGTCCGGATCACATAGCTGTGGACGCTCATCGTGAGCAGACCGCTCGTTTCATCGAGAAAGCTCGGCAGGAGCCAGCTGCGCTCCGCCGCGACCCGTTCCGGGGACAGGCTCGGGAGCAGCACCGCGAGGGGATACAGCGGTCCCTCGCGTTCGACGAGGCGGTCGATCCGGATCGCGTTGCGCTCAATCGGCTGCATTCGTCTCCCGGGACCGGCGCCCCCGACCGGTTTCACAAAAGCGGAGAGCGATGCTCGCCGGCTATTCCAACCGGAAGCCCGTATATCCGTCCGCCGCAACCTCGTCGCACTTCTCGCGGTAGCTGGCCATGCCTCCGATGTAGGGCATGAACAGGCGCGGCTTCCCCGGCACGTTGGCACCCGTATACCAAGAGTTGGCCTGCGGGAAGAGGGTCGCATCGGCGACCTCGTTGACGTGGTCGACCCATCCCTGCTCGGCCTCCACGGCGGCCTCGATGCTCTGGTGTCCGTGCTCCTTCAGGAAGGTCAGGCAGTCGGCGATCCAATCGACGTGCTGCTCGATCGAGAGGATCATGTTGCTCATCACCGAGGGGCTGCCCGGCCCGGTGATCATGAACAGGTTGGGGAACTCCGCGACGGTCAAACCGAGATAGGTCCGTGGCCCGTCCCTCCATTTGTCCTTGAGCTCGACCCCACCCTTGCCACGCACGTCGACGTTGACGATGGCTCCCGTCATGGCGTCAAACCCGGTGGCGAAGACGATGGCGTCGAACTCGTGCAGGGCGTCGGAGGTCCGGATGCCCTCGGCGGTGATGGTCTCGATCGGCGTTTTGCGCAAATCCACCAAACGGACGTTGGGCCGGTTGAAGGTCGCGTAGTAGTCGGTGTCGAGACAGATCCGCTTGGTCCCAATCGGGAAGGTGGTCGGGCACAGCACTTCGGCGGTATCCGGATCGTCGACGATGCTGCGGATCTTGCCGCGGACAAACTCGGCGGCGGTGTCGTTGGCTTTCTTGTCGACGAGCAGGTCGTTGAACTGCTGCATCACGGCGACGATCTCGCCGCGCTGCCACGCGGCCTCGTAGAGCCGCTCGCGTTCCGCTTCGTCGACATCAAACGCCCCTTTGTCGAGCGGCGCGTCCGGCACCCCAAACCCGGAGTAGCGCGAGAGCTGGCGGTGCTCCGGGTAGCGGGCTTTCCAGGCGTCGCGTTCCTGGTCGCCCAGCTCGCGGTTGAAGGCCGGCAGGCTGAACGCGGCGGTGCGCTGGAACACGGTCAGCTGGGCGGCCTGCTCGGCGATGAACGGAATCGATTGGATGGCGGAGGAGCCGGTGCCGATCACACCGACCTTCATGCCGGTAAAATCGACGCCTTCCTGGGGCCAATCGGCGGTGTGGTAGGTGGCGCCTTCGAAGGCCTCCTGGCCGGGGATATCGATCGCCTTCGGCATCGACAGGCAGCCGGTCGCGATGATGTAGTAGGTCGCTTCGACGGTCTCGCCGCGGTCGGTGTCGATGTGCCAGCATCCGGCCGCTTCGTCGTAGCGCGCCGCCACGATGCGCGTTTCAAACTGGATGTCGCGACGCAGATCGAAGCGATCGGCGACGTGGTTGGCGTAGCGCAGGATCTCGGGCTGGGGGGCGTATTTCTCGCTCCAGTTCCACTCCTGCTGGAGCTCTTCGTCAAAAGAGAAGCAGTAGTCCATGCTCTGGACGTCGCAGCGCGCACCGGGGTAGCGATTCCAGTACCAGGTCCCCCCCACGCCCGACCCGGCTTCCAGCACCCGCACCGAATATCCCAAACCGCGCAGCTTGTGCAGCGCGTACATTCCGCCGAACCCGGCTCCCGCAACAAGGACGTCATACTTCATGGTGTGTGTCTCCGTAGCCTCGATCCCGAGGTTGGGGGAGCCTAGTCGGCCGCCAGCCCCCGGCGCCAATCACCCGTTCTGGGGATCGCCCGTTGGGGGGCCAATCTAGCCCCGAGGGTCGGTGAGGGCCCCGGGCGCCCTATGCTGTGCGCGGACGAGGGAGCGCACACATTATGCCGACCCGACACGCCGAGATCGCCGGCGCCGGCTTTGCGGGCCTCGTCGCTGCGCTGGCGCTGGCCGACCGGGGCTGGAGCGTGCGCGTCCACGAGCGCACCGCGTTCCTGCGCGCTGAGGGCTTCGCGCTCACGATACACGGCAATGGCGTCAGGGTGCTGAAGGCGCTGGGAGTCTGCGAGGAGGCGGTCGCGGGCGCGATGCGCATCTCCAGGCTCGAGACCCGCAACGCCGCCAACGAAGTGACCTTGAGCCTGACACCCCCGTCCCCGCCCTATCGCGTGTCGCGGCAGCACCTGATCCAGACCCTCGCCGCCGCCGCCGAGGCGCGCGGGGTGAAGATCGAGGTGGGCTCGCGGGCGGTCGCAGCGAGCCCAGAGGGCGAGCTCGTGCTGGGCGACGGGCGCACCCTGTGCGCCGACCTCGTGGTTGCAGCGGACGGGGTGCACTCGGCGCTGCGCAACGCCTCGGGCTTGCGGGTGCGACGCACGGCGCTTCGCGCTGGCGGCGCGTTCCGCGTGATGATTCCGCGCAGCGCCGCCGAGAAGGAGGCCGAGCCCGGCGACGCCGCCGTGAACCTCGAGTACTGGTCGGGGCGACGCCGCATCATCGCCAACCCCTGTTCGCGCGACGAGCTCTACCTCGCGCTCTCGTGCCAGGACCACGACCGCCTCGGCAAGCAGCTCCCGATCGACGTGGCGTCCTGGCAGCGCGCCTATCCCCATCTCGAAGACCTGATGCTTCGCATCTACCGCGACTGCGATTGGTCGCGGGTGCGCTGGGCGCGCTTTGAGGTGCTGAAGCTCTCGTCGTGGTCGCGGGGCCGCCTCGCGATCGCCGGCGATGCCGCCCACGCGATGGCCCCCGATCTCGGCCAGGGCGGCGGGACGGCCATGGTGAACGCGCTCGGGCTCGCCGTGGCTCTCGAGGAAGCCGGCGACGTCGAGGCTGGGCTCCGGCTCTGGGAACGGCGCGAGCGCGCCCTGACCGAGCACACCCAGCGCTGGGCGCGGCTCTACAACCACTCGACCCTTTGGCCAGAGACGCTGCGTACCTGGGTCTTCGAGCGGGTCGGCGACTGGCCCTTCTTGCGCCGCCAGGTGCAGCGCACCTCGGCCCACGTGCCACGCGGCTATGTCGAGCGGGCGATCAGCTGATTGGAGGCGACGCTCCCGGGGTTGCGCACTTTCTGCGCGCTCTCCGTCCCGGCGACGGGGAGCTTCTCCGGATCGAGCAGGCCCAGCTGAACGAGCACCGAGGCCTGATCCCAGTAGATATGTTCGTGCGCGAGCCTGTCGCCCTCGAATTGCACGATGGCCACAAAGGGAACCGCGACCCGTCGACCTGTCGGTGCGATCCCGGGGAGCATCCAGTCCATCTCGATGGTGTGGGTGAACTGGAACACGAACTCGTCGACGATCGTATCCTCCCCGATCGTCCGCGAGATCGGCTCGATCTCGGTGTCCGGTGGCATCTTGGGGATGAAGTGGTCGGTATAGAACGCGCCGAGCGCCGCGCGACCGACCCCGCCGGTCAAGGTGGGGATGTGGTTCACGTACGCATGCTCGACCATGGTATCGAGGGTGGCGTCGGTGCGTTTCGTCTCGAACTCGTGGCGGAGGTGCTCCTCCCACAAGGCCTCGAGTTGCTCCCGTCTCGCTGTCGTCATGCGCGTTCTCCCGGTAGCGGCCCGGCGCGTGCGCAACGAGCCTAGTGCGCGCGGCCGAGGCCGCGAAGCCCGCCGTCCCGGGCGGGATCCCAACCCTTGCGACACGCGAGGAGCGGCATCACCCGCTCACCGAAGCGACGGATCCCCGACACCCAGTCGGGCCAGCTGAAAAGAATCCCCTCGACGTTGGGGTCGGCGGCGAGGGCGTCGATCTTGCGCGCTACGGTCTCGTACGAGCCCACGATGGCGGGAAACCCCATGAACGCCATGTTGGCCTCTTCCGGGTCGCCGCCGAGCAGCTCGGCAGCGACCGACTGCCGCAGCTGCTCGGTCGTCCCGTCTTGCACCGTGTCCAGCTGCGCCGAGGCGATCATCGTCTGGATTGCCTCGAGGTCACCGCCGGCGACGATGTCGCGGGACACCTGTTCGGCCTTCTCGTCGGTCTCCTCCGCAACCAGGTGCAGCAGCGCGTAGGTCGCGACCTCGTTGCCGGTGTTGGCGGCCATCGCACGCAGGTCGGCGGCGAGCGCATGGACGCGTTCTGGCGGCGCCATCACAAAATTGTGTCCCCCCACGTCGGCCACAAAGCGCCGGCCCGCGCTCGACATCCCCGCCGAGACGATCGGGATCTCGTGGGCTGGGGTCGGGAGGCAGGTGCAGTCCTCGAGGTCGAAGAAACGGCTCTTGTGGGTCGCCCGTCCGTCGCGCCAGAGCGTGCGCAAGACGTCAACGTACTCACGGGCGTACTCGTAGCGCTGCTCGTAGTAGCTGTCGCCGCGCCACAGCCCCATCTGCTGATACTCGGGCTTGTTCCAGCCGGTCACGATGTTGAGGCCCGCCCGCCCGCCGCTCACATCGTCGAGGGTCGCCATCATACGCGCTACGTAGGCGGGGTGGAGCGCCAAGACCGTCGTTGTCGGGATCAGCCCGATGCGCTCGGTGACGCTCGCGAGCGACGCCATCAGCGTGAACGATTCCATGCAGGCGTCCCAAAAACCGGTCTCCCCCCCAAAACCCCGGAACTTCATCATCGAGAGCACAAAGTCGAGGCCCTGACGCTCGGCCTCCAGCGTGACGTCGCGGTTGAGTTCCCAGGTGGGTAGATAGGGCGGGATCGCCTTGGTGATCAGATAGCCGTTGCTGCCGTTGGGGAGAAAGACACCAAACTTCATCGCGGGCAGTGTCGCAAAATCAGAGGGACGGCCCCAATCGAAGCGGTGGGCTTTCGCTACCGTGCGCGCGCCACGCAGGCCCAGCCCGATCCGGTGTCCGCCAACAGGCAATCCTCGGGGCGGCGAAAGGTCTCGTCGTTGCGCCAGTCGACAAAACGGCACAACCGCGCGTCGCGCCAGCGCTGCACCGCGACCGTTCCGCAGAACTGCGCCTGGGAGCAGCCGGCCGTGTCGACCTCGGCGCCCGGCTCGGTCGACGGGCAGAGGTCGGTCGCGTCGTGTTCGCCGTCTGCGTCCGCGTCCGCGAATCGCGGCGCTTGCGGGCAGAGCGTCACTTTGGCGGCGACGAGGACCCGGTCGTCCCCACAGCTGGCGGGGGCCTCCGAGCGATCGCCATCGGGGTCGGGTTGCACAGCGCTCGCAGCCGGGGCGACCCGGTCGGCGGTTTGGGAGGGCAAGGCCTCGAGCTGCGGGACGGGCTCGAAGTCGAGCGGGCCCAGCGGGCGCGTCTCCCCGTCCTCGAATGCGGCGGCGATCAGGAGCAAACAGGCAACAACGGCAGCGGCAGCAAGACGCACGGTGGATCCTCCGCGTCTCACCCCCCGCTCGCCGTCAACGCTACCCCAAAAACCGGGGTTCCGGTGGGCCCCGATGGCGGCGCGCGCACGGCGCAGGAGGCGCTCACCCGCTCGCTAGCGAAGCGTGAGAATCAGGTTGCCAAAAGCGTCGACCTCGGCGTGGCTCCCGGGCGGGAGCGCCGTCGTGGACGATTGTTCGTCGATCATGGCGGGCCCCTCGATGCGGTTTCCGCCACGCAGACGCGCGCGATCGTAGACCGGCGTGTCGTGAAGGGTTCCGTCGAAGCGGACGGCGCGGCGGCCGGTGAGGGCGCGCGACGGGACAGGCCCTGCTATGGCCAGCGGTGCGACGTCGGGTTTGCTCACCTCGTGGTGCCCAAAGACCCGAGCGTGGACTACCTGCACCTCTTGCGCGCGGTCGCAGTGCCCGTACTCGCGCTCGTGCTCGCGATGAAAGCGCTCTGTGGCGGCCTCCAGGTCGGCGGCGGTAACGGTGAGCGGCGCCCGCCCCGCGACCTCGAGCGGCACCGAGAGCACCCCTTCCTCCGAGAGCCGAAACACACCTTCGCCGCGCTCTTGGGTGGGGGTCGGGGCCTCGCCGACCGCGCCGAGCCCCACCGAGAGGGCAAAGACCTGTCCGTAGTACTGCAGGTCGAGAAAGTACTCGTAGCGGATCGTGTCGGGCGCGACGCTGCCGCGAGCGAACGCCTCCTCGATCGAGTTCCGCAGCTCCGTCAAGGTCACCGCGAGTTCCTGGGTGTCGAGCGCGTGTCGGCGCTTCAAGAGGGTGCGACTGCGATCCTGCACGTGGTCGACGGTCAGCAGGCCCCACGCCGACAGCACGCCAGGGTTGACGGGAACGATCGCCTTCGAGATCCCGAGCTCGCGGGCGAGAGAGGCCAGGTGGAGCGGGCCTCCGCCGCCGAGGCCCACCAGGGCGAAATCCCGCGGGTCGTAGCCCTTCTCGATCGTCACGTAGCGAATCGCCTGGAGCATGTTGTTGTCGAGAATACGGAGCATGCCCTCGGCGGCCGCGTCCAGACCCAGCCCCAGCGGTTCGGCCACATGCCCGCGGACGGCCGCTTCGGCCAGCTCCGGTTGAATCTTCAGACGACCGTCGAGAAAGCGGTCGGCCGAGATCCTCCCGAGCACAACGTGGGCATCGGTGGCGGTGGCTCGGGTGCCACCGCGGCCATAACACGCGGGCCCCGGCTCGGCGCCCGCGCTCTGCGGCCCCATGTGCAGGGCGCCACCGGCGTCGATCCAAGCGATCGACCCGCCGCCGGCTCCGATCGACTCCACGTCGACACTCGGGAAGAGGAGCGGCATGCCCCACTCCACCGTGAGCGGGCTCGTCCACCGGCTCCTGCCGTCGACGATCACCGAGACGTCGGCGCTGGTCCCGCCGATGTCGATGCCGACGAGGTTGCGTTCTGCGGTGAGCGCCGCGACCCGCTCGAGCGCCATCGCACCGCCGGCGGGCCCCGAACGGGCGAGCTTCACCGGGTTCGACGCCGCCTCTTCCGTGGTACAGACGCCCCCGTTGCTCTGCATCATCACGACGTCGGAGGCATAGCCGACCGCCTCGAGACGCTCGGCAAGGTGACGGACGTACCCCTTCACCCGGGGGCCCAAATACGCGTTCGCGGTCACCGTCGAACCGCGCTCGAACTCGCGGAATTCCTGGGAGACCTCGGACGACGCCGACACAAAAACCTCCGGCAGCGCCGCTTCGACCATTGCCTTGACGCGCGCCTCGTGGACCGGGTGCTGGTAGGAGTGCAGGAAGCAGATTGCGACCGCCTCGATCTCGCGGAGACAAAGGGTCTCGATGACATCGGCGACCTGGGCCTCGTCGAGGGGCCGGACGATCTCGCCATCCCACGCCAAGCGCTCGTCGATCTCGAGACGATTGCGGCGCGGGACCAGCGGCGGGGGCGGCATCCACTGGCCGTCGTAGAGCTCCTGACGGCTGGTGCGCCGCACCTCGAGGGTGTCGCGGAACCCGGCGGTGGTGAGAAAGGCCGTCCGCGCGCCCGAGCGCTCGATCAGCGTGTTGGTCGCGGTCGTGGTGCCGTGGGAGATGTCCTGGACGTCAGCCAGCGCCACGCCCATTGCGGTGAGGCCATCCATGATGCCGACCGAGGGGTCTTCGGGCGTGGTCGGAACCTTATGGGTCTCGACCGCGCCGGACGCCAGCTCGACGGCGACAAAATCGGTAAAGGTGCCCCCGACGTCGATGCCGATCCGGTAGCGCGCCATCGCTAGGCGTCCCCAGCGCGCGCCAGCTGCTCGCGCAGGGCGGCGGTCGCGTCGCGGTCGATCCGGTAGTCGAGGCGACGCGCGTCGACGACGTCGATCACCACGCCGTAGTCGCGGCGCGCGCCCTCGAGCGATACGTACTCGTCGAGCACGTCCTCGAGCACCTGCTCCGGCGCGCGCTCCAATGGGTTCCCGTACCCGCCGCCGCCCGCGGCCCAGAACGACATGAGGTCGCCGCGCTTGGCGGGCTCGTTCACCGCGAGGATGCCGATGTCCCGGAATTCTCGCGCGCCCTCTTCCGGCGGGTTCAAGACCAGGCGCGCGAGCCCTCCGGGCCTCCCGCCAAAGATCCCTGGCGGGCCAAAGCGCTCGCGATTTCCGATACACGACACCTCGCCGTCGTTGTAGGGGAACTCGACGAGCTGGTCGCTCCCCATGCCACCGCGCATCGCGCCCGGCCCCCCAGAATCCTGCCGGTACTGATAGCGCCACCAACGCATGGGGAAGCGTCGCTCCTGCAGCTCGCAGGGAATGTTCTGGGTGCTCGCGGTGTAGGGCGAGCCGACGATCCCCGCGCCATCGTGGGTGCGGGTCGCGCCGATCCCACCAAAGCCCCAGATATACGAGAAAAAGGAGCAATCGAATTCGGGACGCGCGTCGTGTCCCGAAAAGACCGAGTTGAGGATGCTAAACGGGCTCCCGGTCGCGCGCTCCGGTAAGGCGCGCCCGATGGCCTGCATCACACAGCCAATCACGCACTCCATGGCGGTGGCGGCGAGGCCGGAAATCGCCGAGGGCGGCTCCGCCCACAAAAGCGAGCCCCGGACCGCTTGGATGTCTACGGCGCGCATGACGCCTGCGTTCATCGGTACCGGCGGGAGGATCGAGGCCATCGCGATAAACACCGCGGAGGTCGTGGCCGCGATGGTGCAATTGATCCCCGACTCGGCTTTTCCGTCGGAGTCGCGAAAATCGAAGGTGACGGCGTCGCCGGCGATCGTCATCGTGAGCCGGATCTTTTTGGGGATGCCCGTCGCGATGTCCTGGTCCACGGTGTCTTCGGTGCGATACTCACCGTCGGGCAGTGCGGCGAGCGACGCCCGCACCATGCGCTCGGAGTAGTCCTGAATCTCGGCCATGCTGGCGAGCAGCGTGTCGAGGCCGTGGCGATCGGCAATCGCGCGGATGCGCGCCTCGCCGGCTCGGAGCGCGGCCACCTGGGCGTTGAGATCACCGACCCGCTCCCACGATTCGCGCATGTTGTGAAGCAGGAGCCTCAATACGTCCTCGTTGAGCACGCCTTCCCGGTAGATCCGGACGGCCGGGATGCGGACCCCTTCCTCGAAGTGGGTCTTTGCGCGGCAGTTGAGCGAGCCCGGCGCGACCCCGCCGACATCCGACCAGTGCGCCGTCGAGGCCACAAAGGCGATGATTTCGCCGTCGACAAAAATCGGCTTCACCACGTGGACGTCGTTGCAGTGGGTGCTCGCCACGTAGGGGTCGTTGATGATGTAGATGTCCTCGGGGCGCATCGTGTCGAGCCCGACCTGCTTCACGACCTCGGGCACCGTTAGCTGGGTGATGCCGGCGAACGCCGGCAAGTCGTTCTCGCCCTGGGACACGAGCTTGGCGTGGCGGTCGTAGATCGTCCCCGCAAAGTCCCGCCCCTCGTTGACCGGGGTCGAGTACGCCGTTTTGGCCACCACCAAGGCCATCTCGTTGCTCACCGCAACGAGCGCGTTGCGGATCACTTCAAAGGTGATGGGGTCGATCTCGCTGCGCGGGCTCGGCTGATTCATAGGGGAAGCCTACTCCGTCACCCCGGAACGGGCCTATCCTTGTCGGGAGCGAGGAGGAAAGCCGATGGACCCGCGCTACGCCCAAGGCTGTGCCTGGATCGAGGGGGAGTTCCTCCCGGTGTCGGAGGCGAGGATCCCGATCCTCGACACGGGGTTTTCACGATCCGATGTCACTTACGACGTGGTCGCGGTGTGGAAGGGGCGCTTCTTCCGGCTCGACGCGCACCTGGAGCGCTTCGCGCGGAGCTACCGCGCGCTGCACATGCAACCGCCGGTCTCGCCTCCCGAGATCCGCGAGATTCTCTTCGAGTGCGTGCGCCGCGCCGAGCTTCGCGATGCCTACGTCGACATGATCGCGACCCGGGGTGCCGCCGTCGCGGGCAACCGCGATCCGCGGCGCTTCCAGAACCGGTTCTACGCCTACGCGATTCCCTATGTCTGGATCGTCCAGCCCGAGAGGCAAGAGAAGGGGACCCACGTGGTGATCGCCGAGCAGACGATCCGCATTCCCCCGGAGTCGGTCGACCCGACGATCAAGAACTTTCACTGGGGTGACCTGGTGCGCGGCACCTTCGAGGCCTTCGAGCGCGGCGGCGAGCTCGCCGTCCTCCCCGACGCCGACGGGAACCTCACCGAGGGGCCGGGCTTCAACATCTTCGCCGTACAGAACAAGACCCTCTTTACACCCGACCGGGGCATGCTCGAGGGCATCACCCGTCGCTCGGTGCTCGAGCTCGCGGACGACGAAGGCCTGCACACGGTGGTAGCGCCGCTCCCGGCGGAGACCCTGCGCGGCGCCGACGAGGCATTTCTCACGAGCACGGCGGGCGGCGTCATGCCGGTCACGGTGGTGGATGGGACCCCGCTCGGGAGCGGTGTGCCCGGTCCGATCACGGCGCGGCTCCGCAAGCGCTACTGGGACGCCCACGAAGACCCACGCTGGTCCGAAGCGGTCGACTACTGAGAAAGCCTGCTAGCTGGGCGAGGCGCCCTCGATCTGGCCCTGCAGCACGCCCTGCTGCCAGCACACCAGCCGCCACGCGTCGGCGTCGCGCACCCAGGTCTGCGTGAAGCACATAAAGCGCTGCCGAAAACCTGCGTCCTTGGGCTTGCCGCGGAACGTCGAGTAGCCCGACACGATTCCGGTGTCGCCGTAGACCTGGTAGCGCAGGTCTCGGGGTACCCACTCGAAGGACTCCCAGAGATTGACGTGAAAGGCGATGTGGTCCTGGAAATCGGCTTTCGAGAAGCGCCAGGGAATGTCCTCGTCGAAGATCACCATCTGGTCGTCCATCATCTTGTAAAAGGCGTCCAGGGCGCCGCCGCTCAGGGCGGCGGCCCACGCTTTGAACGCGCTTTCGAGGCTCGCCGTATCGGCCATCGCATTCTCCTCAATTCGGCCCTCGTCGCTCCGGGGCCGTCCGAGATATCCTACGCCGGGCGGCGACCCGCTGCCGAATCCGCCACACCCACGCGAGGAGAGACCAACGTGATCAAGGGCTTTGCGCTGATTCCCAAAAAACCGGGGATTTCGACCGAGCAGTTCCACAAGCACTGGGAGGAGGTGCACGGGCCGCTCGCGAAGCGCATCAAGGCGCTGCGCCGCTACGTCCAGAGCCACCGGATCGCCGAGCCCGTCCCCGGCTTCGACAACTGCCCCTTCGAAGGAGCCGCCGAAATCTGGTTTGACGACCTCGACGCGATCACCCACCTGGGCGACAACCCCGACTACATCCAGGGCGCCCTGGCCGACGAGCCCAACTTTCTCGACCAGAGCGGGCTGCGCTTTCTCGCCACCCGTGAGGAGGTCGTGATCCCGGGGGCGACGATCGAGCGCGACACCCCGCTCGTGAAAGCCCTCTTCCTGCTGCGCCGACGGCCGGACCTGAGCGTGGCCGAGTTCCAGAAATACTGGCTCGAGGAACACGCGCCGCAGATCCCGCGTGACGCCGGCGTCCTCCGCTACGTGCAGTGCCACCAGGCGCCCGAGGCCTACGCGGACGACACGCCGGCTTTCGACGGCGTGGCCGAGTTGTGCTTCGCAGGCTTCGACGCGTTCTCGGCCTACTGGAACAGCGATCGGGTCCAGGCCATCTTCGCCGCCGACGCCCCGCAATTCCTGGACGCCGCGAACTGCAACGCGTTCCTCGCCCGGGAAGTGCGCTTGATCTGGCCCTAGGAGCGATCGGGCGCGGGGCTAGGGCGCCACGCGTAGCGTGGCCGTTCCCAGGCCCTCGAGCTCGGTCGTCATCTCGTCGCCAACCTCGGGCCATTGGGTGGTGACGACGCTTCCAGTCAACACCACGTCGCCCGCCCGCAAGCTGTGGCCGCGCTCGATCAGATGGTTGGCGAGCCAGGAAAGCGCCACCAGGGGGTGGCCCAAGACATCGGCACCGACTCCTTCCCCCACGACCTTCCCGTTGATCCGCATGGCGCCGCGGGCGCGGGCCAGGTCCAGGGTTTGCCAGTCCGCAACTTCGGGGCCGAGCACGCAACCCGCGTTGAAGGCGTTGTCGGCGGCGAGAAGCAGCGGGTCGAGTGGGTCGTAGTCGCAGTTGCGGTCGTCGACCACCTCGGTGGCCGCCATGCACGCCGCGACGTAGGGTGCGACGCGGTCGCGATCGTAGGGGCGCTGCGCCTTCGGCAGGTCTTCGCCGATCCGAACCGCGATTTCCGACTCGACCCCGAGGTGCACAAAGCGCGCCCGCGAGAGCACCGCCCCGGTCGGCGCGACCGAACCCGCGAAGATGGCACCGGCGAGCGGATGATCGATCCCGACGAACTGCTGCATCACCGGAGTGGTGAGGGCGATCTTCCACCCTGCGATGGGCGCCCCGCCGAGTGCGTGGAACGCGTCCTGGACGGCATAGGCTTCGGCGAGGGTCTGCGGAGACTCGGCGCCCAGGGGAGCGAGGTCGGCCCCCGCGCGGTGTTGCGCGCGAAGCGCCGCGGCGGCCGCGCGCACGCGCCGGTTCACGAGGCGGGGAAGCTCCGTACGACGACCATGTCGGCGTCCGACGCGGCGTAGCGGTGTTGCGCGACCGCCTGATAGGCGTCGGAGGCGTGCCACTTCTTGGCCTGCTCGACACTTTCGAACTCGAGGATCACGGTACGGGTGACAGGCCACTTGCCCTCCAACACCGCGACGTCTTCGTCGAGGCCGAGGATGCGGCCACCAAAGGGCGTGAACGCGTCCATGAAGCCGGCTTCGTACTTCTTGTAGGCCTCTCGGTCGTGGATGTTTACCTTCGCAACGACGTACGCGGACATCTGCATTTCTCCTGCGGCGGATCGGGCCACGTATGGTGGCAGCGATGGCCGATCCACGCTCGGCGAGCGGGCGCTCGCGCGGTCGTCGGCCGGGGGCCGGGCCGTCCGTCTAGTCGTCGCCGGCCGGAGGCCGGCGCCGGGATTTTCGTTCCGCGAGCGCGCGCTTCTGCTGTAGGCGGCGCTCCACGGAGGCGCGGCTGGGTCGAGTTTTGCGGCGGGCTCGCGGGGCCACCTCGACTTCGCTGAGCATCTTGCGCAGGCGCTCCAGCACGTCGGCGACGTTGCGACCCTGATCGCGAAAGCGCTGGGAGTG
>CAJIBI010000333.1_pt1 | contig 16597 bp, 14 predicted proteins | sample 9199321 | NCBI WGS metagenome assembly CAJIBI01 (sample SAMEA7708294, study PRJEB35096) | sediment metagenome | biome: marine neritic benthic zone biome [ENVO:01000025]; feature: sediment [ENVO:00002007]; material: shallow marine sediment [ENVO:03000034] sea grass bed [ENVO_01000059] ... | reverse complement strand
CCCCGTGGCACGAGAATGCTCCCCACGGGGGCCCGCGGGGAACTCTCGCGCATTCTCGACGCGAGGTACCGTTTCGCTGGCTCGACCCCAAAACCGCTCGACAACGCGCCGCAAACGCCGGCGAAACGGTACCTCGCGTCGAGAATGCGCGAGAGCTCCCCCGTGGGGAGCATTCTCGTGCCACGGGGAGAAGTTCGATCTCCTTGTGGTAAAATTTCCCGCAGAATATGAGCACCGCCAACTCTGACCCGGTCGCCGCCGCGAGCCCGCCGCGTGCCCTCCTCAGTGCTCTTCGACGCCTGATCCGGCCCCTGGTGCGGCTGCTCCTCGATCACCGCATCACATGGCCCGCTCTGGCGACGCTGTTTCGCGAGGCCTACGTCGAGATGGCCGACCGCGAGTTCGGCCTCGAAGGCAAAGCGCAGACCACCACCCGGGTGAGCCTGCTCACCGGGATTCATCGCAAGGAGGTGCGGCGTCTTCGCGAAACCGACGGCCAAGGGGAGCCCGCCTCGCCCGCGGCCTCCCTGGGCGCACAGCTCGTCGCGCGCTGGATCGGCGATCCGCGTTTTCTCGACGCGACCGGCCGTCCGCTTCCGCTGCCCCGCCGCGGCGTCGACCCCTCGTTCGAAAGCTTGGTCGAATCGGTGAGCAAGGACATCCGCGCCCGCGCGGTCCTCGACGAGTGGTTTCGTCTCGGCGTGATCGAGGCCGACGTCGAGGACCGCGTCGTCCTCAACCGGAACGCTTTTGTTCCCGAGCACGGCTTTGACGAGAAGGCGTTTTTCTTTGGACGCAATCTGCGCGATCACATCGCCGCCGCGTCGCATAACTTGCGCGGAGACGAAGCTCCGTTCCTCGAGCGGAGCGTTTTTTACGACGAGCTCAGCGCGGAGTCCGTTGCGGAGCTCGAGGCCCTCGCGCGTGAGCTCGGGGAGCACGCGCTCAGCGAGGTCAACCGCCGCGCGTTTTCGCTCCAGCAGCGCGACGAGCGCGATCGGGGCGAGGTGGAGGGTGCACCATCCGACACCACGCGGATGACCTTTGGCGTGTTCTTTTTCCGCGCCCCCGACGAGGAGCGCGATGGCGACTAGCACCGCTCGCGTCGCGCTGCGGTGCGTCTTCGTGCTGGCCCTCCTCGGTGCGACACCCGTGGCGGCGGAGTGCCCGGACGCGCAACCCCTCGAGACGATCGAAGGGGGTGGGGTCGGCGGCACCGGGCACACCCCGGAAGCGGGAGGGGTCGGCGGCACCGGGCACACCGAGCACGAAGGCGGCATCGGAGGCAGCGGACACACGGAGGGTGGGGGCGTGGGGGGCACCGGTGTGCTCGCAACACTGCGTGACGACGCCTCTGCCGACGCAACGATGTGTATCGCCGGCTACCGGCTCGCGACGACCGCGTCCACCCAGGTCGTCTCGAGTGAGACCCAGCTCAGCCAGGCCGCAGACACCGCGCTCCGCGCCGGGGCGCTGGTCTGGGCGGTCGGTGCCATCGACGGCGATCGCTTTGAGGCCACCCAGATCGAAATCCTCGCCTCGCAAAGCGTCTCGCTGCAAAAACGCGTCGCGGCGGCAGCGGTGTCGCGGGTGATCCTCGAGCTGCCGCGCGTCGAAGCGATCGGCAGCGGGCGGCTCCGTGCGGCCGGCGTCGAAGTCGAGGCGACGCGGGACATCGTGGCTCGTGTGCGAGAGGCACCGGACGCACCGCTACGGATCCGCGCACGCCGCGGCGCCGACGGTGGCCTGCGGGCAACCCGTCTCGAGGTGCTCGCCGCGCGGCCGCGCCTGGAGCGCGCGGTTCCCGCGCCGCACCCCCCGGCCCCGGCGCCGCTTCCCGAGTCGGGGCCCCGCGGCCAACCCGCGCCGACCCCGACGGATCGCCCGCCCCGTGTGCCAAAGAGCGAACTCACCCCGCCCCCGCGCGTGGCGCCGGAGCGGCCGCCGCGGCCGGAAATTCCCGTCCGGCCCGAGCGACCGGCGCGACCGGAGCTGCCCGATCTCCCACCGCGGCCGGAGATCGATCGCGTCGGGCCGGCCAACGGATAGCGAGCGCCGAGCCGGCGCAGCGCTCCTCATGAACGCCCGCCCGGCGCGTTCAGTTTCGGCCGACGGAGACCCGAGCGCGCAGCGATAGGCCCACGGCGTAGTCGGGGACATAGCCCGCGATGCCCCACACCGCGTAGGGCTCGAGGCTCCACCGCTCGGAGAGGCGGAGCGACGTGAAGCCGATGAGCTCGTGGGCGTCGTGCCGCGCGCGCGAGGAGGCAGCAGACCAGCTGTAGTAGGCGCCCGCCGCCACGCGGGGCGCCACCTTCACGCTCGCCCCACCCGAGGCGTACCCCGTGTTGCGCAGGCTGCCGTCGGGCGGGTCACCCGGAAAGCGAACCCCGGCGGTCGCGAAGCCGGTGACGCGACCCCAGCTCCTCCAGCTGTCGATCTGTGCAAAGAAGTCGGTGGCCCCGGTGCCGAGGTTCTGCGTCTCGTCCGCAGTGGGAAGCTTCACCTTGCCGCTGAGCTCGAAGGCGGGCCACGTCTCTTCGGGCGGAAACCAACTGTAGGTCGCCGCCAGGAGCACATCGCCGAGCCCCCGCTCGCTGCGCGATCCCCCACGGTCCACGCGGTCGATCCCAGGGGTCGCTGCGAAGAACGCCAACGGGCTGTCGATCTCGAGGAAGGGCACGGTCGCGCGCAGCTCGATCTGATCGAGCGGGTAATCCGTGATCGCCAAGTCGTCCAGCCGATAGGACACGGCGAAGGGCAGGTAGAGAATCTCCGTGTCGCCCTCGGGCTCGTCGTAGTCCCCGTCACTCCAATCGAAGCCCGCGGACGCGGAGAGCTCTCCCGCCCACCAGGGCCGTTCGTTCTGGGCGTGTACCGGCCCGGCACCCAAGGCCGTGGACAAGAGCGTCGCCAGGGCCAGCGAACGGCAGGTGCGCAGCAGCGTGGCAACCCGAGGAACCATGCTCGCCTTCCATCGGACGCCAGCGGTCCGGACCCAAGAAACGGAGCGTGCGGAGGCCGAAGCGTCCATGCGGGGAGTGAGCGCTCCGGCCTCCGCGTTCGGCGTCCGGGCCCGACGGGAGCCCCTCTGACGCGTTCGACCGGAGGGCACCGGTCGGTCCCCCCCATTTCGGGGGTTCGTGGGAATATTTCCCATGTTTAAAGAGTAAGCGGGAAAATTTCCCATTTCAAGAAGGTTTTGTATCGAAACGCAAAAAAGGGCCGTGGCTCCCGCGCCCAACTTGGCCACACTTGTGCTCACCACGAGGAGCCCGCCCATGGACCGAGGTGCCACTGACGCGCTGATCGAGATTGCACGCGGGGTCCGCTGCGAGGCGATCCCCGCGGACGCGCTCCAGGTTGCACGCCAGGCGCTGCTGGACTGGTCGGGGGTCGCCCTCGCCGGCAGCCGCGAGCCCCTGGCGGGGATCTTGCGCCGCCAGCTCGCCGTGGAGGGCCGCGCGGGAAGACACGCCCTCGTCGGCGTGAGCGAGCGCGCCGGCCTGCTCGATGCCGCGCTCATCAACGGCGCGACGTCCCACGCCCTCGACTACGACGACACCCACACCGCGATGATGGGCCACCCGTCGGTGCCGGTAGTGCCGGCGCTCCTGGCACTCGCCGAGCGCGACGACTGCAGTGGCCGCGACTTCTTGACGGCCTACGTCGCCGGAGTCGAGGTCGAATGCCGGCTGGGTGAGCTCCTCGACTTCACCCACTACGAGGTCGGCTTCCACTCGACGGGAACGCTCGGGACCTTTGGCGCCGCCGCCGCGGCCGCCCATCTCCTCGGGCTCGACGAAGCGGCTTGGCGCAACGCGCTTGGGTTGGCCGGCACCCAGGCGGCCGGGCTGAAGTCGGGGTTCGGTTCGATGGCGAAACCGCTCCACGGGGGACGCGCGGCGGCGAACGGGCTGCTGGCGGCGGTGCTCGCCGCGGACGGATTCACCGCCCAAGACGCCGTCATCGAACAGCCGCAGGGCTTCGCCGCGACCCACCACGGGGGCCAGGCCGACGCGGCGCGCCTAACCCGTGAGCCCGACCGCTACCGCACGCGCGACATGCTCTTCAAGTACCACGCGGCCTGCTATTTGACCCACGCTGCGATCGAAGCGACGAGCCAGCTGCAGCGGGCGCTCGATTGCGCGGTGCAGGACGTGGAGCGGGTCGAGATCGTGGTACCGGCGGCGGTCCTCGATGTCTGCAACATCCAAGACCCCGCGACCGGGCTCGAAGCGAAATTCAGCTTGCGGGCGACCGCCGCGATGGCCCTGCTCGGGATCGACACCAGCGGGCTCGCCAGCTACCGCGACGATCTGGTGCGCGACCCCGAGTTCACCGCGGTCCGCGACTGCGTGCGGGTGCGCGGGGGCGAAGGGAAACGCAACACGCGTGCGAGTGTCACGCTGTGGCTCCGCGACGGTCGACGTGAGGAGACGACCTACGACAGCGGCGTCCCCGCCAAAGACCTGGCGCACCAGGGTGCGAAGCTACGCGCGAAATTCGACGCGCTGGCCGGCGAAGCGGTCGGTGCAGGACGCGCGCGTTCGATCGCCGAGACGATCGAGGCGCTCGAGGCTGCGCGCTCGGTGCGGGGTCTGGTGGAGCTACTCGCGGGCTAGGCGGCGCTGTCGCTGTCCTCGCGGTCGACGTGTTCGCGGGCGATCCGATAGAAGGTGCCGTGGGCGGTTCCGCGGATCGCGGCGCGCAAAAACCCTTCGGGATCGCAGCGGCTCCCCGCCTCCAGCAGACGCTCGAAGGTCTCGAGATACGTGGCGGTGTGCCGGCGGCGGATGTCGCTCCCCAGCAGATACTCGCGGATCTCGTCGGGCCGGCCCGCGAAGTGGATCCCCAACAAGCGGCGGGTGAATACTTCCGGGTGCGAGGAAAACTGGCTCCACAGATCGTGGACGTCCTCCCGGCTGAGCGTGCCGTCAAAGGTGGGGCCGGCCTTGGAGAGATAGATCATCCCGCAGATCTCGCCGAGCTGCGTGTTGATCACCTCTACGAGCTTCATGAACGTCTCTTGCCGCGCGTGGAGCTCCGAGGCCGCGATGGCCTTTGCCTGGAGCTCTGCGTTCTCCGCGGTGCGGCGCATTTCCTGGTACTGCTGCCGGATCGCCATGTTGTTCGCCCGGAGCTCGCGCTGCTGGAGAAAGAAACCAATCACCAGCCAGAGAAACGCGAGCGGTGCGAACGCACCCTCCAGAAACCCGCCAATCTGATCGGCGTCCTGGGAAACAAATCGCCCGAAGCCCAGGAACAAAAACACATAGACCAAGCCGAGGAAGAGCCACCCGGTGGTCAACAACGCCCCCATCCAGAGGTGCCAGTCTCGCGTTCGCCCGCCGTTCAACGGACCCTCCCCTTCTCGTGGCGGCGACGCCCCCGCGCGGCCGGCATCGCGCGTCGGCGCGCAGGGCTCAGCGAAGCTCGATCCCGAAGTAGCGCTGGAAACGCTCGTTGTAGTCCTCGTCGCTCAGGTCCTCCCCCATCGCCACCCACTCCTCGTCGCTGATCTTCGCACGCCCCGTGGCGTAGCCGACCGCGTCGGGCGCGACGAGATAGCGGAGCTTTGGGTCGTCGGTGGTAATCGCGTGATAGATCGTTTCGGCGACCACGGTGCAGGGGATGTCGCGTCGGAAGCCGGCGGCGTAGAACTTTCCGTTGCGACGCATGATCTGAATGTAGGGCGAGCCGCGGTCAAAGCGGGTCTGCGGGGCCGAATTCTCAAAGATCTTGGTCATCACGACCCCCGGCTCGATGATCGCGACGCGGATGCCGAAGGAGGCAACTTCGTGGGCCAGCGCTTCGCTTGCGCACTCGACCGCCCATTTGGAGGCCGAATAGGGGATCTGGCACGGGATCGCGACGCGCCCCGTGATCGACGAAACGTTGACGATCGTGCCGCTGCGACGCTCCCGCATCGAGGGCAGCACGGCTTGGATCATCGCGATCGTCCCGAAGTAGTTGGCTTCGAACATCGCGCGGTGCTCCGCTTCGGGCGTGAGTTCGAGGGGCGTCGCGCCGCCGACCCCGGCGTTGTTGATCAACACGTCGATGCGCCCCTCGCGATCGAACACTTCGCCGACCGCGCGTTGCACCGAGGCGCTGTCGGTCACGTCGAGGGCGAGAAGCTCGATCGGGAGCTCCTCGTTCGCGATCACGGCGCGCAGCGGGTCGGCCTTCGACAGGTTGCGCATGGTCGCGTAGACGCGGAACCCCTTGCGGGCCAGATAGACCGCCGTCTCGTAGCCAATCCCGGTGCTCGTGCCGGTAATCAGGGTGATGTTCATCGCCGCCGGGCCTCCACGCTCCACCCTCCTCGATCCTGCGAATCCGGGCGCCGGGCATGGTAGCCGGCCTGGTGTCTCGAAGAAGTCTGTGATTCCCTCCGGGCCCCGAAGGAGGAAACCGTGTCAGCAGTCCTTTTCGAGAAGCGCGGCTCCATCGCCGTCGTCACGCTGAACCGCCCCGAGGCGCGCAACGCGATCTCGCCCGAGGTGATGGTAAAGCTCGACGAAGCCTGGAGTGCGATCACCGAAGACGACGAGGTCCGCGTGGCGATTCTCACCGGCGCGGGCGACAAGGCGTTTTCGGCGGGCGCAGATCTCGCCAAAACGGTCCCGCTGATGTCCGGCGCCAAAGAGGCCGAGGACGAGTGGGACCGCCGCTTTGTCGACGACCGCGGGCTCGGGGGCCGCGCGCTGCTCCGCGACCTCCAGGTGCCCAAGCCGATCATCGCGGCGATCAACGGCCACGCCATCGCCGGGGGGATGGAGCTGGTGCAGGGGACCGACCTGCGCATCTCCGTGCCCGAGGCGCGCTTTGGCGTACAGGAAGTGAAGTGGGGCCTGTTTCCGGCGGGCGGCTCGACGGTGCGGCTCCCGCGCCAGTTTCCCTACGCCCGGGCGATGGAGCTGCTGTTGACGGGAGATCTTCTGACCGCCGCCGAGGCGCTCGAGCTGGGCTTCCTCAACCACGTGGTCCCGCGGGCCGAGCTCATGGACAGCGCGACGACACTCGCGGAAAAAATCGCCGCCAACGGCCCTCTCGCGGTGAAGGCCGTGCTGCGCTCGGCACGGGAGTGCCTGGGGCTCACCGAAGCGGACGGAATGCGCGTCGAGTCCGGCCACGCCGGGCCCGTCTTTCAGAGCGAAGACGCGGTCGAGGGGCCCCGCGCCTTCCTGGAAAAGCGCGCGCCGGTGTTTCGCGGCCGCTAGCGCCGCGCGTCGCTAGACCACGCGCTTGGTGCGCAGCGCGGCGATCTCGTCATCGCGGTAGCCGAGCTCGTGGAGGATCTCGTCGGTGTGCTGGCCGAGTTCGGGCGCGCGCTCGCGGATCTCGCCCGGCGTCCGCGAGAGACGAACGGGCGTGGCCGCGAGCGGCGCCGGCGCCTCGAGCCCGGGATAGTCCACGGCCTGAAGGAACCCCGCCGCCTGGATATGTGGATCGTCTAGCGCTTCCTGGGGCGTATACACCGGGCCCGCCGGGATCCGCGCCGCCTCGAGCTCGGCGATCGCCTGGGCGGTGGTCCGCTCACCACACCAGTCCTGCATGCGCTCGGAGAGCGCGGCGCCGTTCGCGCCGCGCGACATGTCATCGGCGAAGCGCGGGTCGTCGACCCACTCGGGTACGCCGACGAGTTCCGCCCAGCGCTTGAAGAGGGGCTCGCCGATCACCTGGCTCATGATCCAGCCGTCGCGGGTCCGGTAGGCGTCGGAGGGCCCAGCGATCTGGCTGCGGTTCTCCGTGCCGACCCGGTGGGGTGCGTTGAGGGCCTGTTCGATCAGGTACGAGTTGGAAATCGTGAGAGCGCTCGCGAGCAACGAGCCTGACACCACCTGGCCCACCCCCGAGCTCTTGCGCTCAAACAGGGCAACCACCGTCCCCAGCGCGTGCAGAATGGCCGTGCTGAAGTCCACGTAGGGCACCGCCGACTTCATCGGCTTCTCAGGCGGCCCACCGAGATGCATGTTGCCGGACATCGCCTGCCCGATGGCGTCAAACCCGACCCGTTCCGCGTAGGGCCCCCCCTCGCCGTAGGCGGTCACGTGGGTGAGCACGATGTCGGGCTTGATCGCGGAAAGCGTGGCGTAGTCGAGCCCCATCGCTTCGAGTGTCTTGCCGGGAAGATTGGCCACGACCACGTCGGCGGTCGCGGCCAGCCGCCGCACCACCTCGCGCCCTTCGGGCTTCATCGGGTTGAGCGTGAGACCCTTCTTGTTGCGCGAACACTGCATAAAGAGGCCGCCTTGGCCGCTCCCCCCGACCGGCACGACAAAACGATCCTCGCTGCCGTCCACCCGTTCGACGCGAATCACCTCGGCGCCAAAATCGGCGAGCAGCGTCGCGCAGTACGGCCCCGCGATGTAGCGGCCAAAATCGAGAACGCGAATCCCCTCGAGCACACCGGCCATCAGTCACCTCCGATGAGGGCAACCTTAGCCCTCCAAAGCCGTGGATTGCGAAGCCGACCGCGTCTTGGTTGGCCGGGGCCACAAGCCGAGGCCGAAGGCCCCGGCGCGCAGTGAGCCGAAGGCGAACGGAGTTCATCAAGGACGTGATCACCGGCCCTACACGCCCCGACCGAAGCGAACAGGCTATGCTCGAATTCTGGCGGAGGTCATATGGAACGAGTCGCGATTACGGGTCTGGGCATCATTTCTTCGTTGGGCTGCGAGGTCGACGAGTACTACCGGCGGGTGATGGAAGGCGAGATTGCGGTGCGACCGGCGCCGTGGGCGGCCGAGTTCGAGGGCCGCAAGATGTGGTGGTCCGCCGCGGAGCAGTTCGACCCGCGCGACTGGATGGGCCCAAAAGTGATCGCAGGCAGCGACATCTTCGCCCAGTTCGCTCTCGCCGCGACGCATCAGGCGGTCGAGGATGCGGGGATCGAGTTCGATTCGGAGCGCACGGCTGTCGTGCACGGCACGAGTCTCGGCGGCGGACGCTCGATGATGCTCGCCCAGCACCAGCTCGAAGCCGCCGGCGGCTCCGGCTCGGCGATCGACAAGAAGATGCCGATTCAAATCATGCCGAACATGGCCGCGGCCCAGACGGCGATTCACTACGACCTCCACGGGCCCTCGATGACCGTCACGACGGCATGCGCGTCGTCGGCCGACGCCCTCGGGCTCGCCGCCCGGTACATCGAGCACGGCGATGCCGATGTCGCGATTGCGGGTGCCACCGAAGGCGGTCTGAGTCTGCCCGGCGGCACGCCCGACGAAGCCTTTGTTCCCGCCCTCTTCTACGGCTATTCGCTCTACGGGATGGAGTCGCCCTCCGACGACCCGCGCCGCGCGATGATCCCCTTCGACGTCGAGCGCTCGGGGATCGTGATGGGCGAGGGCTCGGGGGTCTTCCTCCTCGAGCGAGAAGCCCACGCGCGGGCGCGCGGTGCCCAGATCTACGGGTTCCTGTGTGGCTACGCCTCGATCGCCGACGCCTCTCACCCCTCTTCGCCGGAGCCCTCGGGCAAATGGGAGAGCCGCGTCATGGAGAAGGCGCTCGCCGACGCCGGCATCCACCCGCACGAGGTGGACGCATTGGTGGCCCACGCGACGGGAACGCCCAAGGGCGACACGGCGGAGATCCAGGCGATCAACCGCGTGCACGTCGCGGGTCGGGAGAAGCCGCTTCCGGTCTCTTCGATCAAGGGCCACGTGGGGCACTCGGGTGCGGCCTCGGGCGCGATGGCCGTGATTGCCGGCCTCCGGGGAATGCGCGACAACCGATTCTTCCACACCGCGGGTACCAAGAAGGTCGACCCCGCCTGTGAGTTCGATGTCGTGATCGAAAAGCCCCGCGACCTGCGGGTCGACACGCTGCAGGTGAACTCGTTTGGGTTCGGCGGACAAGACGCGTCGGTGGTGATCACGCGAGACTAAAACGCCCCCCGGTCTCACGACCGAGGGGCGCCGTCTCCCCTTCGCGACCGCCTACGGCCAGAGTGTCTCCCACCAGGGCTTGGAGGCGACCGGCGTGTAGCGGTCGAGGTCGAGCTTCTCGCGGATGCTCGCCAGCGACCAGCCGGTCAGCGAGGCCAACGTCTGCGCCTCCTTTTCTTTGCGCTCTCGCACCTGCCGGTAGTAGGGCTCGGCCTGCGAGCAGGTGGCCCCTTCGAAGGCGTGACGCAACACGTAGCGACCCTGGAAGTTCTCTCGGTTTCCGGTTTCCTGAAACCTCAGATCCGCGGGGAAGCGCTTGGCGTCGTAGCGCAGGTGCAGCCGGGTCACGAACACGTCACGGGCCTGGCCTCGCGCCGCCTCGGCGCCCAGCCAAAACACGCCCAAGCTCTTGAGCTCCTCCGGCGAGAGCGGATTCGCGGCGCAGGGGTCGCACCAGTTCATGTCCCAGGCGTACTCGAGAAAGACGGCGTTCATCCGCTCGCGCTTCACCTGCTCGTCAAAGAGCGCGCGGTAGAAATCGCCAAACTCGGCCTTTACGTAGCTCGGAATCTCCACACCGGTCGGGAGTTTGACCGTCCGGTAGTTCGTCGTCTCCACGCGACCGGTGCGGGTGAGCGCGTAGACAAAGAGCTCCTGGCTGGCGTCGGCGTTGAGCGTGCCGAGGCGGATCGGCAATACGAACTTCGGCGATTCGTAGGCCACCTGCAGCGGCCGGAGGTAGCCCGCCCCGATCTTGGCCTGCGCCTCGAGGTTCACCTTGGCGACAAAGAAACGCATCTCCTGTTTGATGTACGAGGCCAGGATGCGCTCCGCGCCCGCGGGCAGCTTGTAGCCGTTCCTCACGAGCCAGCGCGCGAGCCCGTCGCTCTGCTCGGCCGACAGGATCAAGATGTCGTACTCGCCGACGGTGTAGGCCGCTTCGATCGTCACGCCCTCTGCCTGGCGGCGTGCCCGCGACATCTTGGCAGACTGCGCGGCGGGAAACGCGCGATCCAGCGACGCCTCCTCGGGCCGGTTCATCCGGCACGGATCCGGGTCGAAGTACTCGACGAGCCGCGGCGCGGTGTAGGCGTCGAGATGATCGATGACGGCGCGCTCGCCGATGTGGATCTGCTCGCGCCGGATAAAGGTGGGAACCGGGATCACCATCGCGAACTCCTTCAGCTCGCCCTGGTAGTCGTTCGACATCGTGACGACCGTGCGGTCGGCGTCGCGCACGAGCACGACCTGGGACGCCTTGTTGAAGAGCTTGGTGTCGGCCTTGCCGACATAGAAACCGCAGAAGGCGTCGGCACTCTCGGCGGCAAAGAGCGCGAGCACCCCGATCGCGGGGAGCAGCGCCCAGCGCAATCGCGCGGGGGGGTTCGGTTGCAGGGACATGGAGATCTCCTCAAGGGTGTGGGTGGGTTGACATCGAACGGCGCCGCGCGCGCCGGCCCAGGAAAAGCGCGGGCCCGGCAACGCGACGTCGAACAGCGGAACGAGGGGTGCACACAAGGCCAGCGCCCAGAGCAACCCGTTTTGTTCGTAGAGACCGAACTGGATCCAGGTGGCGACACCCGCCACCAGCCCGGAAAAGAGCACGCGACCCAGACGCGAGTCGGGCGTCGTCCGCGGGTCCGAGATCATGAAAAACGCAAAGAGCAGCAGCGCACCCGATTGCATCCCGTGGAGCGGGATCGCCCACGGGTCGCCGAGCCAGGACGCGCGTCCGAACTGAAAGACGGCAAACCACGCCAGGAACGCAAAGGGGACGTCGGAGCGCGCCGAACGATGGACCACGAGTGTGCCGACGCAGGCCAGCGCAAAGCCAAACAGCGCGGCCTGCCCCCACTGCCCTGTCGAGACCCAGACCGCGTCGGACAGCGCCAGCGAGAAGACGAGGGCGAAGCACGTGGGATTGAAGAGGTGCTTCCCGCGGAACTGGAGAATCGCCTTGCTCGCGATCGCGAGCGCCGACGCGCCCGCCGCCAACAGCGGGTCGGTGGTGCGCAGGAGCAGCGCCAGGGAAAGCGCAGAAATTGCGGGGCTGCGCGGGTCGAAGGGCTTGGCCAACACCCGCGCGATCGCCCACTCGGTGGCGAGTGCGCTCGCCAGGAGGAGCAGCACGCGGGCGGCGCTCACCTCGAAGTGCAAGCCGAGCATCCCGTAGCCCAGGAGGCTCAGCAGGCTGGCGATCTGGAAGTAGCGCGGATCGAGTCGGGCTCGCGTCATGCCCCCTAAGTCGGAGGCGACGCGAGAATCGGATCACTCGCGCTAACACCCGGGAATCGCTCGCAAAAAACTGGAGCGGCCCCGCCATCCGCCGCGCTGCGACCCGCGGGTGCGCAACCCACCGGCAGGTCGCGAGCGGGCGCCGGTGGCTTGTCCGATCGCCCTCCGCACGCGCATAATCGCGCCGTACGGGAGGACCCTCGATGACCCTGCGTGTGGGCGTGCTCGGCGCCGGCTCTTTTGGCACCACGATTGCGCATGTGATCAGCCACAACGCTCCAGTGGTGCTCTGGTGCCGGCGCGCCGAAACGGCCGCGGAGGTGAACGCGGACCACACCAACGAGCGCTACCTGCCCGGGTACCCGATTGAGGAATCGGTCTACGCCACGGCGTTCCTGGAAGAGGCCGTCCGCGATTCCGACGTGATCGTGCTGGGGGTTCCGTCGCAGGGAATGCGTGAGGTGTTAGGGGAGGTGTCGCGCTTTGTGCGGCCCTGGGTCCCGATCGTGAGCCTCGCCAAGGGTCTCGAGCCCGCCAGCCATCTGCGCATGAGCGAGGTCGTGCGCGAGGTGTTGCCCGACCACCCGGCCGGCGTCCTCACCGGCCCCAACCTGGCCAAGGAGATCATGGCCGGGTACGCCGCCGCGAGCGTCATCGCATTTGAGCGGGGCGAGATCGCGCGTCAGCTGCAGCGGCTGTTCAAATCCGGCGTCTTCCGGGTCTACACCAACCACGACGTCGTCGGCTGTGAGCTCGGGGGCGCCCTCAAGAATGTGATCGCCATCGCCACGGGGATGGGAGACGGCCTCGGGGTCGGCGACAACACGCGCTCGGCGGTCATCACGCGTGGCCTGTCGGAGCTCACCCGACTGGGTGTCGCGCTTGGCGGCGAGCCCGAGACCTTTGCGGGCCTCACCGGGATGGGTGACCTGATCGCGACCTGCACAAGCGCGCAGAGCCGCAACCGCCACGTGGGCGAAGAGCTCGGCAAGGGTCGCAGCATCGAGGACATCGTCGCCGAGATGAACCAGGTTGCCGAGGGCATCAAGACGACGCGGGTGGTGATGGAGATCAGCGACAAGCTCGGCGTCGACATGCCGATCACGCGCGAGGTCTACGGCGTGCTCTACGAGGGCAGTACGGCCCGCGACGCGTACCGCGGACTCACCCGCCGCGACCCAGGCGCCGAGGGCGACCCCGACTGAAGCACGAACGGGCCCGGCCCGTCGGGCCGGGCCCGGCACTGTCTCACTCAATCATCGATCGTCACCACACATTGGTCCGTGGGCCCCTGATTGATCCGCACAGCACCCAGACCCAGCACCGTGTCAGCCAGGCCAGCCGCGCCCGGCGGCGCGTCGCTGTCACTGACGACGCAGGGTGAAACTCCCGCGTAAATGATCGCCCTGGCGTCCCCGTCGTTTCCGCAGGTGGCCCGATCGAGGAGGCACACCTGCACGCCGCGGGTAAACACGCGCGCCGGCAAGCCCAGACGTTGGACCGAGCCGCCCGCGGCACTGCGGTCGATCAGCACCTCGATCACGCAGCCGTCCGCGTCACCGCACAACTCGGCGACCTGAGCCGCGTCGAGCGCCACCCGGTTGTTGATCTGACTCGTGCCCGACGACGGTTCAAAGGGAAGCAGAACCGAGAGGCGGCTGAGGGGCGCGTCGCGACCCGGCTCCCCGGCGGGCCCGCGCTCCCCGGGAGGGCCCTGCGGGCCCCGCGGCCCCACCGGGCCCGGAGCGCCGTCCAAACCGTCCGCACCCTTGGGGCCGGGCGGGCCCGTCAACCCCCCCGGCCCCGCGACGCCCTGCAATCCCTGCGGCCCCACCGCACCGGGCGCCCCCGCGGGCCCGGCCGGCCCCACCGGTCCTATCGGCCCCATCTGCCCCTCGGGGCCGGGCGGTCCCTCGGGCCCCGGCGGACCCTGATTCGCCGGGCCCAGCAGGGTCAGGTCCATGCTGTCCCGCAGCCAGAAGCGCCAGCCGCGTTGGACACTGAGCCGGTAGTCGCCTTGGGGAAGGTCGGGCATCCCGACAACGATCTCGGTGGGGGTCGCCGAGATCACCTCGAGGGGCTCGGGAACCTCGCCGAGCCGCACGACCAGCGGCCCGCGTCCGGCGGTGAGGTCGTTCCCGAGGATCTGGATCTGCCCCGCCTCCATCAACACGAACACCTCGTTGATGCGGAGGTCCGGGCGTCTCTTGTAGTGGCCCGCGTGGCTCGGCGCGGCGAAGAGGCCCGCGACAAAGAACAACAACGCACTCGCGATCATAGGGCGTAGCATCGTGACTCCTCCCTGAGTTCATCGATCTGACACCCTGTTTATCGACGCAGCACCTCCTGGTTTCCGGCACGAAGACCGTCAAGTTCTCTCAACGCAACCGGCAAGTCCGCAGACCGTTTGTGATGGATGACCCAAAACGGCGACGCGGCTCTGCGTTCAACCTGCCGTCGGAAACTTGGGCTCGCGTTTCTCGAGAAGCGCCTTGGCGCCCTCCTCCACGTCGTCGCCAAAGAAGTTGAGCATCTCGTACGCAAGAGAGGATTCGAAGATCGGGATCGCCTGCCGCACCCAGTGGTTGAGCGAGCGCTTGGTCCACTGGGTGGCGAACTGCGGGCCCGAAGCGAGCAGGTTCGCCACCCGCATCGCCTCGTCCATCAGCTGGTCGCCGGGCACGCAGCGGCTCACCAGCCCGATGCGCTCGGCCTCTTTGCCATCGATGAACTCGGCGGTCATCAAGTAGTACTTGGACTTCGCGAGACCACAGAGCAGCGGCCAGATGATCGCGGCGTGGTCACCGGCGGCAACACCCAGGCGGATGTGGCCGTCGGTAAAGCGCGCTTCCTCGGCGATGATGCTGATGTCCGCCATGATCGCGACGGCGAGCCCCGCACCCACCGCGACCCCGTTGATCGCCGAGATCACGGGCTTGTCGCAATCGGTGATGTTGTAGACGATGTCGGCCGCCTCTTTCATGATGGACGAAATCTGTTTGAAGTCCTTCACCTGCCCATCGATCATGTCGAGGTCGCCGCCCGCCGAAAACGCCTTTCCGGCCCCGGTGATTACGGCCACCTTGGTCTCGGGGTCCGCATCGACGTCCTTCCAGACGTAGGCCAATTCGTTGTGGAGCTTGTTGTTGGTGGCGTTGTACTTCTCGGGCCGGTTGATGGTGATCACCAGGACACCGCCCGGCTTGCGATCAAAGAGCAGGTATTCGTACTTCTCGTACATGGGGTCTCCTTTTGGACGCCGGCGTCTGGCCGGCGGATGGGCAGGTTCGGTTCAGCGCAGGAACGCGTCGATCTGCCGCGCCAGTGCCTCCGGCGCGTCGAGGTCGACCAGGTGCCCGGCCTCCTCCACCGAACGCACCGTGGCCGCGCCGCGGGTCCCGTCGGCCCAACGCTTGGCGTAGCTGGCCGGCAGGATCGCGTCGTCGCTCCCCCACACCACCAGGGTCTCGCTGCGGATGCGGTGGAGCCGCTTTGCGGTGCCGCGGTCTCCGGTCGGCCACAGCAGCCGGGCGGCCGACTCGTGGGCGCGGGTGAGCGTGACGAACCACTCGGTGGGATCTTCCGCCTCGGGGATCTCGAAACGGGCGTCGTAGGCCTCGCGGTCGCGCGCGAGGAGCGCGGGAAGATGGCTGCCCTTGACGCCGAAGGGGTCGCGGGTCGGTTCCGCATCGTCCTGCAGGCCGAAGGGAGCGACGAGTACCAAGCGGCGCACCTGGCGGGGCGCCACCGCCGCAAGCTCGGCGGCGAGCATCCCCCCCACCGAGAGCCCGACGAGGTCGGTCTCGCCCAGGCCGCAGGCGTCGAGAAGATCGAGGCCCATGACGACCCAGTCGATCGTGTCGTCGAGCGACTTGTGTGCCAACCCGCCGCCCGGGAAGCCGGGGAGCGAGGGGACCACCACGCGTCGACTGGCCGCGAGGGCCTCGAGAAAGGGGGTCCAGGACGGAAAGCCGCCGAGCCCGGCGAGCACGGTGACGGGCGGGCCCTCTCCCTTCTCCCAAACGCGACAGGCGCCGCCGGGGAGCACCACCTCGCGGGCGGCCGGGCCACTCACTGCGGGACCCCCTGGACGACGGCCCGCTCCTCGACCTCCATCGGCACCGGCCACCAGCGGTTCTCCCAGCGGTCGTCGAAAAGCTCGCGCACCTGGGGGATCACGTGCTTGGCGAAGAGCTCGGTGTTGTAGTTCACGAGCTCCTTTTTCATGTTCCCGTACTGCAAGAGCAGCATCATTTGGCCGACGTTCAGCTTGACCGCGACCTCCTGCAGCTTCTCGGCGACCTCGTCGGGGCTTCCGACCAGCACGTAGCCCTTCTCGACGATCTCTTCGAAGGTCATCGGCTTTGCGCCGAGCATTTGCTTCTCGGCACGCCTGGCGGCCTCCGCCACCATCGAACCCGCGCTGCGCCGCACGGTGGCCTCCGTCATGTAGCCGGGCGGGTTGG
>CAJIBI010000205.1_pt1 | contig 16791 bp, 13 predicted proteins | sample 9199321 | NCBI WGS metagenome assembly CAJIBI01 (sample SAMEA7708294, study PRJEB35096) | sediment metagenome | biome: marine neritic benthic zone biome [ENVO:01000025]; feature: sediment [ENVO:00002007]; material: shallow marine sediment [ENVO:03000034] sea grass bed [ENVO_01000059] ... | reverse complement strand
CCCTGGCCGAGACGATCCTCGCCGGCTGGCTGTTGGACCGCGCCGGTCTCGAGGTGCCCGAAGGCGCCCTTTCAATCGCGCCGCTGGGCGATTCGCTTCGGCTTGAGTCGGGAACGCTTCGTGGCGAGGCCAAGCGTGTTCCCTGGGGCCGCAACGTCGCCCACCTCGTGGTCGCCGGTGGCGGACAGGTCGCATTGGTCGAGCCCGCGGGCTTGGCGATCGACCACGGCTCCAATTTGGCGCACGAACCGCGCGACGACCTGCGTTTCGACGGCGTCGAGGCGCTTTGCACCGCCGCGCTTCCGGAGTCGGTCGGTGCGGCGCCGGTCGAGCACTATGGGGCGCTGCTGCGCGCGGTGCAGATGGTCGGGGGTCTCGAGCATCTGCTCGACGAGGCCGTGCGCTTTGCCGGAGAACGCGTCCAATTCGGGCGACCGATCGGCAAGTTCCAGGCGATCCAACACATGCTCGCGGCGCTCGCGAGCCAAACCGCCTGTGCTGGGATGGCGGCGGACCGGGCCTGTATCGCCGCAACACGCGCGGAGGGCGACGACACTGCCTTTGCGATCGCGGTCGCCAAGCTGCGCGCCGGGGAGGCTGCCGGCGAGGGCGCCCAGATCGCGCATCAAGTGCACGGCGCGATCGGCTTCACATACGAGCACGCGCTCCATTTCGTGACGCGGCGGCTGTGGTCGTGGCGCACCGAGTTTGGCGCGGAATCGCTTTGGGCGGAGCGCATTGGGCGCCGCGCCGTGAAGCGCGGCGCCGCCGCGTTGTGGGCGGATCTCACCGCCCCGGTCGGCGAAGCCTAGGCCGCTTCGGGGTGCTCCAGCTCGCCCTCGACCGGACGAGCGGGCGCTACGGCAACGCGCTCGGGCGCGAGACGCGTCGGCTCCGGAGCCTGCTCGCGAGCCGGAAGCGGCTTGGTGAGCTCGAGAGACCGCAGAACTCCGACGCCGATGGCGGAGACGATGCAGATCGCGAAGACGACGAGAGGTGACATGGTGCTGCGTTCCTTCGGCTTGAACTGGGCGCTAGCCGATGCACCTGCATCGAGCGTGCCAGCCGCGAAGGAGCGCGCGCGCTACCCGGCGTCCGCGAGACGGGTCTTTTGTCGGAGAATGCCGCGCCGGGACGCGCCGCCGAAGGCGGCACCCGGGCCGCACGCATCAAGCGATGGCGTGCTGAATCCCGTCGAAAAACTGCCACCACATCGCGAGGGATTGCTCCACGGCGGCCCGGGCGCGGTCCTGCCATTCGTCCGTCACCGCGTAGCGAACGACGATGTGGTCGCCGACGTCGCTGTGGTCCTTGTCCGCCTCTTCGTGCACGTCCCAGAAGGCCACTGCGTCGGTCGAGAGCCCGTAGTGTTCCTGCAACGACCGGGCAAAATTGGCGAAGGCGCCCGGCACCTGGCCCTCGGCCGCGAGATTGATGGCCGCGGCACCCTCGAGAAAGCTCCGATTCTTGGTCGACGTCTCGAACCAGTGGATCAGAGCCGCCGTGCCGGGGAGCGGCCTTGCTTCGAGCATGTCCTCGCGCTTGAGGCCCACCGCTTCACCGAACTTGATGAAGAGCTCGGGATGCGGGAGGCCACAGCCGGAGATCTTCCCGGTCTCTTCTTCGTACAGGCTCTCGGCGAGCTCAACCCGCGCGTCCGGGTAGGGGCAGTTGGCGTGCATCGCCGAAACGGCCCGCGGGAACTCCCGGACCTGCAGGAAGAACTGCTCCGCGAAGATCTTGAGCCCCTCGGGACCGACCTTCCCCGCGGCGATCTCCTTCCACAGCGGGTGACCGCCAAAGCTCCGCCGCGAGTGAATCGTGTCCATCAATTCCTGTACAAACGCTTGGGTGGTCTTGGGCATCGAGGGCCACTCCGTGCTTGGGTCCGTAGAGGTCCCGGGTGCTTCTAGCTTACACAAGCTGAGCGGTGAGGAGGAACGCGATGAATCCGAAGGGGACTTCACTTCTCGTAGTTGTAGAACCCGCGCCCCGATTTCCGTCCCAGCAGGCCCGCCTCGACCATCCGGCACAGTAGCGGCGGCGGGGCGTAGAGGGGCTCCTTGAACTCTTCGTACATCGATTCCGCGACGGCCTTGGCGGTGTCGAGACCCACCAGGTCACAAAGCGCCAGGGGACCCATCGGGTGATTGCAGCCGTGCACCATGCCGGCGTCGATGTCTTCGGCGGTGGCGAAGCCCGACTCGACCATCCGCACGGCCGAGAGCATGAAGGGAATCAGCAGTGCGTTCACGATAAAGCCCGCCCGGTCCTGCGAGCGAATCACGTGCTTGCCAAGGGTTTGCTCGGAAAACTCGGCGAGCCGCGATGAGGTCTCGTCGCTGGTAACGAGCGAGGCGATCAGCTCGACGAGCCGCAGGACGGGCACCGGGTTGAAGAAATGGAGCCCGCACACCTGCTGGGGGCGCTTGGTTGCAACTGCGAGCTTCATGATGGGGATCGAGGACGTGTTGGTCGCCAGGATCGCAGTGGGATCGTGGACGATCAGGTCGAGCTTTCGAAAGAGCTCGACCTTCGGTTCCGCAGCCTCCACGATCGCCTCGACCACCAGCTGTCGGTCGCCGTGCGCGCCGAGGTCGGTCGAGAACTTCATGCGGCCATAGGCCGCCTCGAGCTCGCTCTCCTCGAGTTTTCCCGCTTTCACCGCTCGCTCGAGCGAGCGGCGCACGCGCGCTTCGCCCGTCTCCAAAGCGCGGTCGTCCATTTCGGTGACCACGACGTCGAGGCCGGCGCGCGCGCAGACCTCGGCGATTCCGGAACCCATCAGGCCGCACCCGACCACACCGATTCGCTCGATCTTCAAGGCGTCTTCCTTCCCTCGGCGGCCTGGCGTGGCGCGGCCGATCGGCCCGCTCGGCTCGGCGGCTCGAATTTTCACCCCGGACTCGTCATCCTAGCTGAGCCCGCTGGCCCGGGGGAAAGCCGCGGTGCAGGGAGCGCGGGATGACCATTGGGCCCGTTCGGGGCGTACTCTTTGACGTCGACGGCACCCTGGCCGACTCCGTCGGGCTCTTCTACGAGATGAGCCTCGAGGTGTTCCGCGCGGCGGAGATCCCCCCGGCTCCCCGCGAGCGCGTGTACGCCCTGATGAGCGAAGGCAGCGACAACCCCTGGCCCGAGCTCTTCCCCCAGGACTACCCGGATGTCGATGGGATCGTCGCCCGGGTGTTCAGCGAGCAGCGGGATCACTGGATGCGGCGCTACTACGAGGACACCGAGCCCCACGCCGGCGGGGTCGAGCTCGTGGAGCGCCTGGCCGAACGCGGCTACCAGCTGGGGATCGTCACGTCTTCTGGGCGCGACCTTCCCTTTCTCGAGCGCTGGGGGATCCGCAAGCGTTTTGAAGCCGTCGTCGGGCGCGAGGACGTCGAGCAACGGAAACCCCATCCGGAACCCATCGAGCGCTGCCTCACCGCGCTCCGGCTCGACGCGCGCGACGCCGTCTATGTCGGCGACTCCCGGATCGACATCCGCGCGGCCCGAGCCGCAGGCGTCGTCGCCGTCGGCGTCACCACCGGCACCGCCACCGGAGATATGCTCCGTGAGGAAGGGGCGGACCTGGTGGTGCGTTCGCTGAGCGAGCTTGCATCGATTTTCGAGAAGAGCCCATAGACCGCGCGTGCCAGATGGGATCCCCGAGGGGATGCCCCGAGGGTCATCAGGGGCGGCGGAGGCGAGCCTAGACGCCCCCCCTCGGCCTCCCTAACAACGCCGGCCGTCGTATCCGCGCAAACGACCCCCAAAGACACCGACCCGGAAGAGCAAAATCACTGACCGGATTGGCTTTTTGGTCAGCGGTTTTGCTTGTGGCCTGCGCTCCGAGTCTCAATCTTTACGCGTTCCATACAAGCAGAGGGAGGGGAGGGTGAGACTCCTCGAAACGATCAAGCGCCCGGATGACCTGCGCCGTCTGTCAAAAAATCTTCTTGGCGAGGTCGCCCGCGAGCTCCGGGATGAGCTGATCGGGATCGGCGCGTCGATCGGGGGCCATTTCGCCGGGAGTCTCGGGACCGTCGAGCTCTCTGTCGCGCTGCACTACGTCTACGAGACACCCACCGACCGGGTGATCTGGGACGTCGGGCACCAGGCCTACGGGCACAAGGCGCTGACCGGGCGCCGCGAAGGTCTGTGGCACGTGAAAAAGGCCCACGGGCCGAGCGGCTTCTTGCGTCGCAGTGAGAGCCCCTACGACGTTTTTGGTGCCGGCCACGCGGGCACGTCCGTGTCCGCCGCCGTCGGTATCGCCGAGGCCGCCCGCCGCAAGGGCGAGCGAAAGCGGGTCGTCGCCGTGATCGGCGACGGTGCCGCGACGTCTGGGATGTCGTTTGAGGCACTGAACCACGCCGGGCATCTCGGGCTGCCCGTGTGCATCCTCTACAACGAGAACGGGATGTCGATCGCACCCAACGTCGGCGGTCTCAACAAGACCCGAGACGTCGAGTCGTACGTGCACGCGCTGGGCCTCGTCTATCGGGGCCCGGTCGACGGACACGATCTGGACGAGCTGGTTCCCGCCCTCGAGGAGGCGCGGAGCTTCGACGGGCCGATCGTGCTCCATGTGAAAACCCAGAAGGGCCACGGCTACGCACCGGCGCAGGCCGACCCCTTCCGTTGGCACGCCACAGCACCCTTCAATCGCGACAGCGGCGATCGCAAAAAGGGCTCCGCAGGCCCGCCCTCATGGACGGCCTGCTTCGCCGACGCCCTGGAGCGGCTGGCTGCGCGCGACCCGCGGCTCGTCGCCATCACGGCCGCGATGCCCGACGGAACGGGTCTCGACAAATTTGGCAAGGCCTTCCCCGACCGGATGTACGACGTGGGGATCGCCGAGCAGCACGCGGTGACCTTCGCGGCAGGCCTGGCGACCGAGGGGTTCCGTCCCGTGTGCGCGATTTATTCGACCTTCCTGCAGCGTGGCTTCGATCAGATCGTGCACGATGTCGCGTTGCAGAATTTGCCGGTGCTCTTTGCGATGGACCGCGCGGGGCTGGTCGGCGCCGACGGGCCCACCCACCACGGCCTGCTCGACATCGCCTATCTACGGAGTATTCCCAACCTGGTCATCGCCGCGCCGCGCGACGAGAACCAGCTGCAGCACCTGCTCGCCACAGGCCTCGAGGCCGAGGGGCCCTTCGCGGTGCGCTACCCGCGCGGCGCTGCGACGGGGATGACGATCGACGCCGAGCCCAAGGCGGTTCCCATCGGTCGCGGCGAGTTGCTGCGTGACGGCACCGATGTTGCTCTCGTCGCCCTTGGAAAGAGTGTGGCGGTCGCGGAGGCGGCAGCCGAACTCCTTCTCGACCACGGGGTCAGCGCCGCGGTCGTCGACGCGCGCTTCGCGAAGCCCTTGGACACCGTCTTGCTGGCCGATATGGCAGACCGCTGCCGACACGTCGTGACCCTGGAGGATCATTTCGTCACTGGCGGCTTTGGAAGCGCAGTACTGGAAGAGCTGTCGAGCGCAGCACCCGACGCCCGCGTCCTGACGATCGGCCTCGGTGACGCGTTTGTGGAGCACGGCGAAACCGACGATCAGTGGCGTCTCGCGGCGATCGACGCCGACTCGGTCGCCGAACGAACCCTCGCTTGGTTGCCGGCAGCTGTGGGCGAGGGAGCCCCCAGGCTGGCGCGAGGCGGAGCCTGAGCGCGGTGACGCTCGAGCGGGCCTATCGGCACTGCGCCGAGATTACCCGCCGCAGCGGCTCGAGCTTTGCCGCCGCGTTCTGGTTGCTCCCCGCCGAGCAGCGCCGGGCGATCCATGCCATCTACGCCTTTTGTCGTTTTGCCGACGACATCGCCGATGATCCCGCGGTCGACGGCGACCGCCGACGCATGCTCGACGCATGGCGCCGCGAGCTCGAACTGGCGTATCTGCAGAAAGCGGAGCACCCGGTAGGGGTCGCGCTCGGCGACGCCGTCCATCGCTTTCGATTGCCCGAGGAGACGTTCGTCGACCTGCTGCGCGGTGTCGAGTCCGATGTGCTTCAAGAGCCGGTGCAGACTTTCGGGGATCTCCGCCGTTACTGCTATCGGGTTGCCTCGACGGTGGGCCTGCTCGTGGTGCGGGTGCTCGGCGCCCGTGATGCGCGCTCGCTCGACTACGCAGAGACGCTGGGGATCGCCGTCCAGCTCACCAACGTCCTGCGCGATGTCGGGGAGGACGCCGCCGAGGGGCGGATCTACCTCCCAGCCGAGGATCTCGCTCGCTTTGGCGTCGATCCGGAGTCGATCTTTGCCCACGAGACCAGCGACGCATTGCGCCTGTTGCTCGCCTTCACCGCCGAGCGTTCCCGCATCTACTACGACCGCGCCGCCCGCGTCCTGCCCCGCGACGAGCGGCGCAGGCTGCGCCCCGCGGAAGCGATGGGGAAGATCTACCGGGCGCTCCTTGAGAAGCTCTACCGCGAGCGGTTCCCGTGCTTTGGACCGCCGGTCCGTCTTTCCAAGGCCCGCCGCGTCGCGATCGCCGCTGCAGTGTGGCTCGGGGTGGAGCGGACATGAGCGAGATCGCGCGCCGCAAAGCCTCCCACATTGCGCTCTGCATCGACGCGGATGTCGAGGCGCGTGGCTCCACGTTGCTCGAGGAGGTGACGCTGTTCCACGAGGCGCTTCCGGAGTTGTCGCTCGACCAGGTCGACCTAGGCGTCGAGTTTCTGGGGCGACGCTTGGCCGCACCTCTCTTGATCTCGGGGATGTCGGGTGGCGCCGAGGTGGCGCGGGACTTGAACCGCTCGTTGGCCCGGGCGGCGCAGGATCACCGCTTTGCGATGGGATTGGGCTCCCAGCGCGCGATGCTCGACGACGCATTCCGCGCGGAGACCTACCGCGTGCGCGGGCTCGCCCCGGACGTTCCGCTGCTCGCCAATCTGGGCGTGGTGCAGGCGCGGGACGCGGGGCCCAAGGCCGTAGAGGGGCTCGTCGCCGAAATCGAAGCGGATGCTCTCTGCCTGCATCTCAACGTCGCCCAGGAGCTCGTGCAGGACGAGGGCGACCGAGATTTCCGGGGGTGCCTGGCCGCGATTGCCGAGATCGCGGCCCAGAGCCCGGTGCCGGTGGTCGTAAAAGAGACCGGCTGTGGGATGGCGCCCGCGACCTTGACGCGGCTGCGCGAAGCCGGAGTGGAATGGGTGGACGTGGCCGGCGCCGGGGGCACCACCTGGACGGGGGTCGAGGCGCTCCGAGGCTCGCCCGGCCAGCGCGCCCGCGGGCGCGCCCTCCGGGAGTGGGGCATTCCGACGGCGGCGGCGCTGTTCTTTGCCAGGCGACGCGGCCTGCGGGCCATCGCCTCGGGCGGGGTGCGAGACGCGGGCGATGTCGCCCGCGCCCTCGCCTTGGGCGCCGAGTTGGTGGGGATGGCGCTGCCCTTCCTGCGCGCTTTCGCCCGCGGCGGCCGCGAAGCCCTCGCCGAAGAGGCAGTTGCCTTGACGGAATCTCTGCGCGCCATGATGCTCCTCACCGGTGCCCCGAACGTGGCCGCCCTGCGCGATGTCCCCCGGGTGATCGGCGGCACGCTCCAGCGTTGGATCGAAGTGGACTCCCCTGCGCGGTTCCCCTCGCCGACCGGCGCGCGACCCGGCGCGTCGTAGGAAAGCGAGCGACGCGATGGCAAGCGCAGCGTACGTCGGATCGGTGGGCGAGGACATGTCGGGCGACAAAGCCGAAACCCAGGAACGCATTCTCGGCGCCGCCCTTAGCTTGTTCGCCGAGCGCGGCTACAACGGGACGAGCGTGAGCGCGATCGCCCAAGCGGCGGGTGTCAGTCGGTCGTCCATCTTCTGGCACTTCGGCGACAAGGCTTCGCTCTTTAGCGAAGTCTTCAAGCGGATGTTGGTACCCTTTCTCGATCGCATCACGACCACCTACGAGCACCTGACGCCGGGCGAACAGGTCTTCGAGATGTTCTCGGTGTACGAGAGCTTTGTCAGCGATAACCGTGCCGCGATCGAGATCTTTGTGCGCTGGGTGATGGAATCTTCGGAGCTCCGGAGCGCGCTATCAGATCAGCTCTTCGCGCTGCAGGACACCTTCACGCGGAAGATCGAGCGCGCGCTCGCCGAAGCGACCGGCGACCACGAGGCGGCGTCAGAGCTCGCCGCGGGAATGATCGCAATGCTCGACGGAAATTTCTTGCTCACCCTGCTCGACGTCGAGGGCAAAACCCAGGCGCGCCGCCGCGCGGGGTTGCTGCGCATTGCCCAGCTCGCGGTGCCCGGGAAGGATTCCTCCTAATGGGAGCGGCGCCGGCCAGTTCGATCGAATTGCCGCGATTGCCGAGTGGCCCCGAGGTCCTCGGGCACGCCCCGGGCGAGAATTTCCCGGTCGCGCTCCGCGTCCTCCCCCGCGAGGTGCGCGGGCATCTCATGGCCATCTACGGTTTCGCCCGCCTGGTCGATGAGGTCGGGGACGAAATCCCCGGCGATCGTCTCGCGGCGCTCGACGAAATCGATCGCGAGATTGAGCGGATCTACCTCGACGAAGTGCCGCACCACCCGCTGATGCGGAACCTGGGCGCGAGCGTCAAGGCCTGCAACCTGCCGCGTCCCCCCCTCCACGATCTGGTCGAGGCCAACCGACGCGACCAGTGGGTCCAGCGCTACACAACCTACGAAGAGCTCCTCGGCTATTGCGCCCTCTCGGCCAACCCCGTGGGCCGCTTGGTACTCGCGGTTTTTGGCAGCGACGACAACGAGAACCAGCGCCGCTCCGACGCGGTCTGCACCGCGCTCCAGATCGTCGAGCACTGCCAAGACGTGGGTGAGGACTATCGGCGCGGGCGCATCTACTTGCCCGCCGAAGACCTCGCGCACTTCGGTTGCGAGCCGAACGCGCTGGGCGCGGCCCATGCCAACCCGGCGCTGCGTCGGGTGATCGCGTTCCAAATCGAGCGCGCCCGCGGGCTGCTGCGGAGCGGGGACTACCTCGTGGCGTCGTTACGTGGCTCGGCCCGCCTGGCGGTGGCCGGCTTCTGTGCTGGGGGCTACGCCGCGGCCGACGCGGTGATGGCGCAGGGCTGCGACGTCCTGCACCGAACGCCGCGTCCGCGCAAGCGCACGATACTCCGCTACGCGCTGCGCCTGCTGCTCCGGGGCCCCCGTTGAGCGCGCCGCAGGTGATCGTCGTGGGGGGCGGGCTCGCGGGTCTCTCGGCTGCGCTGCGCTGCGCCGACGCCGGGGCGAAGGTCACGCTGCTCGAGGGGCGCGCCCGGCTCGGCGGTGCGACCTGGTCGTTTCGCCGCGACGGTCTGTGGGTCGACAATGGACAGCACGTGTTTTTGCGCTGCTGCACCGCGTACCGGGCGTTCCTCCGACGCCTTGGTGTCGAGCACAAGACCGTGCTGCAAGATCGCCTCGAGGTACCGATCGCCGACGAGAAAGGCGCCCTGGCGTGGCTGTGTCGCGCGCGGCTCCCCTCCCCGCTGCATCTTGCGCCGAGTCTCCTCGGCTATCGCCATCTCCCCTTCGCCGAGCGGTTGCGGATCGCGGGCTTGACGCGCGCCCTCGGCGCCCTCGATCTCGGCGACGCCGGTCTCGACCGGCAGAGCCTGGGAGCCTGGCTCCTCGAACGCGGCGCCAGCGAGGACTCGCTCGACCGGTTCTGGGACCTGCTCGTGCGGGCAACCCTCAACGCACCGGCACGTGAGGCGTCGCTCCGCCTGGCGGCCAAAGTGTTTCAAACCGGTTTGTTGGAGCGCGCCGACGGCGCCGACATCGGCTACGCCGCGGTGCCCCTCCAGGAACTTCACGGGGCCGCCGCCGAAAGCGCGCTCCGCACGGCCGGGGCGGCGCTGCGGACGAGCTGTCCGGTGACGCGCGTCGAGGCCTCCGGAGAAAAGACCGCCGCGGTGGAACTCCGGGGCGACCGCGCGGGCGGCGCCGCGGAACGCTACGAGGCGCGGGCGGTGATCCTGGCGGTCGACCACGAGGCGGCCGCCGCGCTGCTGCCCCCCGAGAGTGGTCTCGACCGCGAGCGCGTCGCGGGGCTCGGGCGCGCTTCGATCGTGAACCTGCACCTCGTCTACGACCGCCGCGTTATGAATCCGCCCTTTGTGGCCACGGTCGGCTCGCCGCTCCAGTGGGTCTTCGATCGGACGGGGCCATCGGGGGCGGGCGCGGGCCAGGTGCTCGCGGTCTCGCTCTCCGCGGCCGACGAGTGGATCGGGCGCTCGCGCGCCGAGCTGCAGGCTCGCTTTGTTCCGGAGCTCGAGCGGATCGTCCCCGGCGCGCGTCGCGCCGAGCTGATGAACTTCTTTGTGACCTGCGAACGTGCGGCCACCTTTGACCAGCGTGCCGGCCCCCACCTCGGGCGCGCGACCACGCGCACGGAGCACCCGGCGATCTTCCTCGCCGGCGCGTGGACGGACACCGGTTGGCCCGCCACGATGGAGGGCGCGGTGCGCAGTGGGGAGAGCGCCGCGCGGGCAGCGCTCAGCGAGATCGGAGCCGCCGCGAACGCGTCCGCGGCGGTCGGGTAGGAGGACGCCGTGTCCGTTTTACACGCGCCCGTCGCGCGCGATACCACCGAGACCACCCTGGACCGGGGTGTGGAGCACCTGCTCTCTCTGCAGAACCCCGCGGGTTGGTGGAAGGGGGAGCTCCAGACCAACGTCACGATGGACGCCGAAGATCTGATGATGCGCGAGTTCCTCGGGATTCGTCTCGAAGACGAAACCCGGCTCGCGGCGTCCTGGGTCCGCAGTCAGCAGCGCCCCGACGGCGCGTGGGACATCTTTCACGGAGGCCCTCCCGATCTCTCGGCCAGCGTCGAGGCCTACACCGCGCTTCGACTCGCCGGGGATCCGGTGGACGCCGACCACATGCGGCGCGCCCGCGAACACATCTGCGACCTCGGCGGGATCGAGGGGAGCCGCGTCTTCACGCGAATCTGGCTCTCGCTCTTTGGGCAGTGGTCGTGGCGCGACCTGCCGGCGATGCCCCCCGAGCTGATCTTGATGCCGAAGTGGTTCCCGATCAACGTCTACACGTTCGGGTGCTGGGCGCGTCAGACCATCGTGCCCCTGACGATCGTGCGCACCTACGAACCGGTGCGGCCTTTCTCCTTCGACCTGGGAGAGCTCCGTGTCGGCGGCGCAGCGGGCGTCCCGAAGCCGCGGGTGTCGTTCTCCGACTGGGCGGGGCGTTTCGAGCTCTTGGACCGGATCCTCCACGCCTACGAGCACTCGCCTTGGAAGCCGTTCCGCAAGCAGGCGCTCCAGATCGCCACCGAGTGGATCTTGCGCCGGCAGGAGGCCGACGGCTGCTGGGGCGGCATCCAGCCGCCCTGGGTGTACTCGATCATGGCGCTGCGCCTCTTGGGCTATCCGCTCAACCACCCGGTAATGCAAAAAGGGCTCGACGGTCTCGAGGGCTTTGTCGTGCGGGAAGACGGGGTGCGTCGTTTCGAGGCGTGCCAATCCCCGGTGTGGGACACGTGTCTCGCAGCGGTCGCGCTGCGCGATGCCGGGCTCGATTCGGACCATCCGGCGCTCCTCCGCGCGGCGGAGTGGATGATCGACGAGGAAGTGACGGTCGAAGGGGATTGGTCGGTGCAGCGGCCCGGGCTTCCGCCCGGCGGCTGGGCATTTGAGTTTGAAAACGATAACTACCCCGACGTCGATGACACCGCCGAGGTGATCATGGCGCTGCGCGGAGTCGAGTGGCGCGACCCCGAGATGGCAAAACGCAGCGAGCTCGCGTGCCAACGCGCGATCCGCTGGACCCTCGGGATGCAGAGCAAGAACGGCGGCTTTGCCGCGTTCGACGCCGACAACGACAGTCAGCTCGTCGCGGCGCTTCCCTTCTGCGATTTCGGCGAAGTGACCGACCCGCCGAGCGCCGACGTCACCGCGCACGCCCTCGAGATGCTCGGACGCGAAGGTCTGGCCAGCGATCCGCGCTCGCAGCGCGCGATCGAATGGCTGTTGTCCGAGCAGGAGAGCGACGGATCCTGGTTTGGACGCTGGGGCGCCAACCATATCTACGGGACCGGCGCGGCGGTGCCCGCCCTCGTGGAGTGTGGTTTCTCGGCGGAAGCCGAGCCGATTCGGCGCGCCGTGCGCTGGCTTCATTCGGTGCAAAACACCGACGGAGGATGGGGCGAGGACCTGCGCTCCTACGAGGACGCCAACTGGCGCGGGCGCGGGACCTCGACGGCCTCGCAGAGCGCTTGGGCGTTGATCGCGTTGCTGGCGGCCGGCGAGCGGGGCGACGTCGTAGACCGCGGCGTGGCCTGGCTGGGACGCACCCAGCAACCCGACGGCGCCTGGGACGAGCCCGAATTCACGGGCACCGGTTTCCCGGGCGATTTCTATATCAACTACCACCTCTATCGGCAGATCTTCCCGGTGATGGCGCTGGGTCGCTATCTCGGGCGCCGGTAGCGCGTTTGGCTGAGGACGAAGGCGATGCCTGTACCCGTTGTTCAGATGTGGAAGGTCGCGAGCTATGTGCTCGGGCAGAAGCTGCGGCGCAACCGCCGCTACCCCTTGGTTCTCATGCTGGAACCGCTATTTCGCTGCAACCTGTCCTGCGCGGGCTGCGGGAAGATCCAATACCCTTCGAACATCCTGAAGACGCAGCTCAGCGTCGACGAATGCCTCAGGGCCGTGGACGAGTGCGCGGCGCCGATCGTCGCCATCCCGGGCGGCGAGCCCCTGCTCCACCCCGATATCGTAGAAATCGTCGAAGGCATCATCGCCCGCGGCCGCTTTGTCTATCTGTGCACCAACGCGCTCATCCTGGAGCAAAACCTCGATCGCTTCTCGCCCACGCCCTACCTCACTTTCAGCGTGCACATGGACGGGCTCCAGGAAGAGCACGATTTCTCGGTGTGCCGGGAAGGCACGTACGAGAAGGCGTACCGCGCCGTCGAGGAGGCGCTGCGGCGTGGCTTCCGGGTGACGACCAACACAACGCTTTTCGATGGCGCCGACCCCGAGCGCACCCGCGCGTTCTTTGACGAAATGATGAAGCTCGGGGTCGAGGGAATGATGGTCTCCCCCGGCTACAGCTATGAAAAGGCGCCCGACCAAGAGCATTTTCTCGGTCGCGACAAGACGCGTCAGCTCTTCCGCCGGCTGCTCCACAAGGGCAAACGCAGCTGGCGTTTCAACCAGTCGCCACTCTTTCTGGAGTTCCTGGCCGGCTCGCGGCAGTACGAGTGCACGCCGTGGGGCAACCCCACATACAATGTCTTCGGATGGCAGAAACCCTGTTATCTGCTCCAGGAGGGCTACGCCGAGTCCTTCCAGGAGCTGATGGGGAGCACCGAGTGGTCCGGGTACGGACACGCCAGCGGCAACCCCAGCTGCCAGAACTGCATGGTGCACAGCGGCTTTGAAGCGAGCGCCGTCGACGAGGCGTTCTCCTCGCCGCGCGGGATGCTCGCGATGATTCGCGCGACGATCTTTGGCCCCCGCGTGGAGGCGCCGGCGGCGGAGGCGGAGATCGCAGCGTTCGCCAGCCGCGATGCGGACGCACCCACCCGGGGCTACGAAGCGGAGGCGAGCGCGGAATCGCTTCGGGTGGCATTCCACTACCGCGGCGACGTTACGCTGCGCCTGGACGACGACAGCTCGGTGGAGGGCTATGTCTCCAAGCTCGAGGGAGACGAGTTACGGCTCTGGAAGCGCGGGAGCACCGAGACGCAAAGCATCCCCGTCTCGAGGGTGCACCACGTGGCCCTCACCGGTCGCGACGCTGCGGCCGGCAAGAGCTTCGAGGCTTGGCTCAAGAAGCACGACGCTCAAAGCGCGTAGCGAAGCCTTCGCGGAGCTCCCCGGGACGAAATCGCTCCGGCACGGAGCTTCGCCGAGCTACGCCACCCGCCGATCCTTCAGCAGCCGATCCGGCAACAACCGGAGCAGCGCCGGTACCAGCAGGATTGCGCCGAGGGCGTTTACGACCATGAGGATCGAGAGGAGCAGGCTCATTTCGGCGGAGAAGCGCATACTCGAGATCGGAATCCAGAAGATGATTCCTGCGACCAGGGTGGAGGCGGTGAAGGCGATCGCGAGGCCCGTGGTGCGGATCCCCTGGGCGATCGCCTCGTCCTTGGAGCGACCGGCGGCGCGCTCCTGAAGGATACGGTCGACGATATAGATGGCGTAGTCGACCCCGATGCCGACGCCGATCGCCTGCACCGGGAGCGTGTTGACGTTGACGCCGATGTTGGCGATCGCCTGCACCGCCATCGCCGCGAGCGCCGCGGTGCCGAGCGACACGACCAAGAGTAAGCCGACCCAGAGTGACCGATAGCTCAGGACGATGATCACGAAGGTCGCCAGAAACACGATGGCGATCCCGAGGCTGTGGCTCGCCTCAATCTCGTCGTTGGCCGCCGCGGCGATGCCGATCGTGCCGGCGGCGAGACGCAGCTCCACGCCGTCGCGCAGCCACACGCCCGTGGGGCGTTCTTGCCAGGGCGCGGCGCGATCGGGTTTCACCCACAGCGCGTAGGGCGAGAATCGGCCGCTTTGACGGATCTCGGCGACGGCGTCGAGGGCCTCGCTGTCGAAGCGCGCGACCACGCGCGAGCCGTCGGGCCCGAGCTCGTCGACGGCATCGACCGGCAGCGCCCGCCGCTCTTCACTCTCGCTGGGCACCGTCACCGACAGCGCGGGTCGCGCGGGGGGCAGAAGACGCGCGAAGCCAGGGAACAGCCGGCGGACGCCACGTGGCTCCGGGTCGACCATGCGGATCGCGAGGCTTCCCTCGATGCGTTCGTTGGCTTCAAACACGCGCATCAGCCGATTCGCGCGTTTCACCGTGTCCGCTTTGTGATCCCGGTAATAGACCCGGATCGAAAATGATCGCTCGTCCCGGGAGCGGTAGCTGTCCCAGATGCCCGCCGCCGTGGCGGCGCTCTCGACAAAAAAGAGCAAGCTGGTTGTCTCGGAATTGCTCTGGGGCCACATCTGCCAACGGGGGTCGTTGTTGCGGAAGAGCCGCATCTGCAGCTTGATCACATCGACGTAGGAAAGGCTTCCGCCGGCGCTCGGGTCGGTCTCGAGCACGCGCTGCAGCGACTCGATCCATTTCTGGGAATCCGGTGCGTACACCCGATAGTGCGCGTCCGAGTGGGCCACGAGGAGCAACTCGTCGAGCCCAAAGAAGCGGTTGCCGATCTCTTGGGACGCGACGTTGTACTCCGAGTCGGGGTAGAGGATCGGCGTCCCGGGCCGCTGCTCACCGACCTCGACTCCCTGGGCCAGGTAGATCGAGATCCCCGCCGCCACGCCAAAGCAGCCGACGATCGTCGCCGCTCCCCGGGGCGCCACGACCGCTCGCGCCGCCGCGGAGAGGATCGCCGCGACCGGCTTCGGCACGTAGTGGCGGCGGTCCCGGGGCGCGGGCAGATACAAGATGAGAAGTCGGTTGAGCAACATCTCGGTCACCACGATCGAAGCGGCCCAGAATGCGCAGAGCAGGCCGAGCTTTTCGATCAGTGGGATCGTCGCGAGCGAGATCGTGAGCAGCCCGATGCAATCGGTGAGGATCGCCATTGTGCCCGGCAACAGCAGCTCGCTCATCGAGCGAATGCACGCCTCGTCCTTGTCCCCGAGTGCTTCATACTCCTCGTAAAAGCGCTCGACGAACTGCACCGAGTGACTCACGGCGCGGGCGGTGATCAGCATCGGCACCACGAGCACCAGGGGGTCGAGGTTGAACCCCAGGAGCGCGGCGAAGCCCAGGCCCCACACCACGTTCACCAGCGCCCCGGAAAGCGGGAGGAAGACGCCAAAGGAGCGGCGGAAGTAAGCCCACAGCAGCGTCACCGAGATCAGGATGGTGAAGAAGAAGACCAACAGGATCTCGGTGGAAAACGCGTAGGTCCAGCCAAAGAGGATCGGTTGCCCGGTGATAAAGACGTCCACCGGGTAGCGGCTTTCGATGTCCCGCTCGAGGGCGCGCACGTGTTTAAAGAGCGCGCCGTAGTCGAGGCGCGATTCGATAAAGCTCGCTCGCACGAGTGCAGCGCGTTCGTCGAGCGAGACCAGCAGCCCGTAGACCCCGGGATTGCGGCGCACCCGCATCGCGAGCTCGGCGAGCCCGTCCGGGTCGGTCGGGATCTCGACCAGAAGGCGCGGGGCGTCGATGGTGCCGTCGACCAATACCCGAGGGTCGCGCACGCCGATGTGGGTGATGCTCGAGGTGAGGTTGTGCTCCACCCCGGTGCGGGCGCCTTCGGCCGGTGGGTCTCGCACGAGCGCGTCCACGAGGCTCACCAACGCGTGGACGACTTTGGCAACGGCGCCCGTCGGGTCGACATAGGAGCTGGCGGGCTTCGAGTTGACTTCGGGATCGACCAATGACGAGTCGAGCCCGTAGGTCATCTCCTCGACCGCTCGCAGCACGTCCGGTTGGTAGATCGACCCCTCGCGCGCGACGACGCTCGCGAGCACCGTGTTGGCGGTGCCGTAGACACCGCGATAGCGCTCGTAGGTCCCGATGTAGGGGTGTTCGCGCGGCAGCAGGTCGACGAATTGCGTGAAGATCTCGAGGTTGCGGGCGTGCCACCCAAAAAAGGCGGTCGCCAATGCGATGCCCACGGCGAAGGCGTGGCGGTGTGCGGCAAAGAAACGCGAGAAGCGTTCGGAGCGGCTCATGGCGCCTCTGCCACGGCGGGCGCCGTCGGGTGCACCACCTGGAAGTCGCGCCCGGAGAGCTTGCCGATGAGGCCTCGGGGCCCCGCGACAAAGGCGCGATCCGGGCCCGCGAAGGCGACGTCAAAGAAGGGCAGCGGGAGCGGTGCGACCTGCAGCAGCTCGAAGCT
>CAJIBI010000407.1_pt1 | contig 16806 bp, 15 predicted proteins | sample 9199321 | NCBI WGS metagenome assembly CAJIBI01 (sample SAMEA7708294, study PRJEB35096) | sediment metagenome | biome: marine neritic benthic zone biome [ENVO:01000025]; feature: sediment [ENVO:00002007]; material: shallow marine sediment [ENVO:03000034] sea grass bed [ENVO_01000059] ... | reverse complement strand
TCGGCCGTAGTGCCGTAGAAATAGAGACCCCCGAGCTTCCAGCGGCGCTCGCACTCGGCGCGGAGCTCTTGCGGGCTCAGCTCCGCCGCGGTCTTTTCGTTCATCTCGATGTCCCAGGCGATCAGCTGGTCCCTGAGGAAGGCGCGGTACTCGGGGTAGCGGGCCTTGATCGCGCGCTGCTCGTCGGGGTCGAGCGGCCCGTTGTGGGCCGGGATCGAGTAGTTGGGCGTGCGTTGGAATACGTGCAGGTGCTCCGCCTGCTCGGCGATGATCGGGATCGATTGGATCGCCGAGGATCCGGTGCCGATGATGCCGACGCGCTTGCCGGAAAAATCGACGCCCTCGTGGGGCCAACGCCCGGTGTGGTACCAGGCGCCCTGGAAGCGGTCACGGCCCTTGAAATCGGGATCGTTGGCCGTAGAGAGACAGCCGGTCGCCATAATGCAAAAGTCGGCGCGCAGCTGCTGCCCCTCCTCGGTCACCACCTTCCAGCAGGCTTGCTCGTCGTCAAAGTGCGCGGCGGCGACGCGGGTGTCGAACTGGATGTGGTCGCGCAGACCGAAGCGGTCCACCACGTGGTTTGCGTACTTCAGGATCTCGGGCTGGGAGGAGTAGCGCTCGGTCCACTCCCACTCCTGCTCGAGCTCCGGCGAAAACTGATAGGAGTACTGGAGGCTCGGCACGTCGCAGCGGGCGCCCGGATAGCGGTTCCAGTACCAGGTGCCGCCCACCCCGCTTCCGGCCTCCAGGATCCGCGCCGACAGGCCGGCGCTACGCAGCTTGTGGAGCATGTAGAGCCCCGCAAAGCCGGCACCGACGACGATGGCATCGAGACGCTCTTCGGATGCGTGGGATTGGTTCGACACGATGAGTCCTCCGGGAATCCGCTTTGGCGACCCGCCAGTATGCCTCCCCGGATAGACGGGTCAAAGCCCGGCGAGCAGTGCCCGAGGTCGGACCAATCGGCCCGCCCCCCTGCAGAGCTGCCTGCCCCGCTTCGCCCCCCGGCGCCCTGCCGCAGTATAGTGAGCGCCAGGCTTCAGCCCGAAGGAGACCTTTCGTGAGCCAGGACAGCGACCTCGCCCTTTCCGACCTCCGCATCCTCGACCTCACGCGGGCGGTGGCGGGCCCCACCTGCACCCGCATGCTCGTCGAGATGGGCGCGGAGATCATCAAGATCGAGCCCGCCCCCGACGGCGAGCTGGCGCGCTCGATTTCGATCTTTCGCAACGACCGCAGCCTCTACTACATGCAGCAAAACCGCGGAAAGAAAAGCGTGTGCGTCGACCTCAAGGACCCGCGCGGAATCGCCCTGATCGCCGAGCTCGTCCCGACCGTGGACGTGGTCGTGGAGAACTTCCGTCCCGGCGTGATGGACGCCATCGGGCTCGGCTACGAGCGGCTGCGCGAGCTGAAAGACGACATCATTCTGTGCTCGATCTCGACCTTTGGGCAGAGCGGTCCCCTCGCCGAGACACCCGGTTACGACTTCATCGCGCAGGCGTATTCGGGCATCACGTCGATGGTGGGCGACACCGATCAAACACCGGCACTGACCGGTGCCGCGATCGGCGACGCGAGCACCGGGGTGCACGGCGCCCTCGGTATCTTGGCCGCGCTCCGCCGCCGCGACCGCACCGGCAAGGGCGACCACCTCGACGTTTCGATCCTCGACACCTACTACAGCTACCACGACGCCAACGTGCACACCTACAGCGGGTCCGGCGGAGAGATCAGCCCCACCCGCCAGGGATCTCACTTCGGCTACCTCTGCCCCGCTGGGGTGTTCAAGGGCAACGGCGGCTACGTGGTGATCATGGCCTTCCTCCACCACTGGCCCGATTTCTGCCGCGCGATGGAGCGGGAAGACCTGATCGAAGATCCCGTGTTTGGCAACGACGCCGCGCGGGTCACCAAGAGCGCCGAGGTCACGGCGATGATCGAAGAGTGGCTGGGAGGCTTTGCCGACGTAAAGAGTGCGGTCGACGCGATGACGCGCTGCGACGTCCCGTGTGCGCCGGTGCTCTCGGTCGCGGAGACCACCCAGAACCCGCACATGCGCGCACGCGGTACGGTGCGGACGGTCGACGACCCGCTCCACGGCAAGGTCGATATCCCGGGCATGCCGATCAAGTGGAAGGACCATCCAAACAACATCGCCCTGACGGCACCGACGCTGGGCCAGCACAACGAGGAGGTGCTGACCGGGCTCGGGCACTCTCCCGGCGACATCGCAGGGCTGCGCAAAGCCGGTGTGCTGGTCGAGAAGAACCGCTAGCCGCCCACGCGGCGCGCGGCGGGTCCTAGTCGGGGAGCTCGATCTGGATCGCGCCGTCGACGACGGCGACGGGATAGGTCCGCACAGGCTCGAGGCAAGGCGGGCCGACCGCCTCGCCACTGCGGATATCGAACGAGCCCTCGTGGAAGGGGCAGATGATTTCGTCCCCCTCGATGTCGCCTTCCGCCAGCGACGCGTTGCCGTGGGTGCAGGTGTCGTCGGTGGCAAAAAAGCTGCCGCCGAGGTTGTAGACGGCGATCGGCGGATAGCCCTGCACCGAGACGGCGCGTACCGCGCCCTCGGCGAGTTCGTCGGCTTGTAGCACCGCTACGGTCGGCATCGTTCATCCCTTTGTAGACCCGTGGCGCTCGGGCCCAGGAGTGTGCCACCGCTCGCAGCCCCTGGGCAAACGTGCCGCTACACCGGCCCTACTACGGCACCTAGCGCGGGAGCTCCCGCCATTCGATCCCAGCGTGGGCGCCCCGCACCGCCCAGGCATCCACCTCGACCACGAGTCCCGGGCGGGCCAGGGCGTCGATCGAACAGCCGAGCGCGGTGGGCCGGCTGCTCTCGAACCAGGCGGGCCCCTCGCCGTACGGGCGGTTGCGTGTGACCCCGGCGACCGTGAAGGTGCGGCGCTGCACCACATCATCCAGCGACGCGCCCAGCGATACGAGGGCAGTCTCGATTTGCTCGAGGCAACGATCGAACTGGACCGCCCAGTCGCCCGGGGCGACCACCTCCCCGGCAGCATCGAGACTGGTGCAGCCGCTCACGTGGATGCGTTCGCCCGCGGCGACGGCGCGCGCAAACCCCAGCGCCCGTTCACGCGCCGCTTCGGAGCCAACCTCGCGGCGCTCGCGGTGCGCACCGATCCACGCCTCGGCTTCGACCTCGAAACGCTGGGCGGGGTCGGCAAACGCGGGCGTCCCAAGCAGCGTGCTGGCCGGCCGGGTCGCGCCGAGCGCATCGCGACGTCCGCGGCGGTGCGCCTCCGCGTCGCCCAAGTTCCGCAGCGAGGTCCGCGTGCACACCACGTCGCCCAGCTGCGCGCCCGCATCCTCGAGGAGGCCCCCCAGCCACCCGTAGGCCCGTCGAGTCTGGGTGTAGGGGTCCGGTTCCTGGGCCGCGCCGCTCGCCGCCGCGATCCCGCCCACCCAGACCCGCGCGCCCACGCGAACGGCGGCGGAGGCCGCGTAGCGGTCCTCGCTCGGGTGTCCGCGCGTAACACGCACCGCGCCGCTACCGGCACCGTCCATCGCCTCGAGCTCGATCTCGACGAGCTGGGCGGGCCGCGCCAAGCCGGAGACCGGCACCACGCTCAGCGCGGGCCGAGCGCGCTGCAGATGGCGGGCAGCGGCGCGACACGCGGCGTCGACCTCCGCCCCGACGACATAGAGCCGGGCGCAGACAACGTCGTCGAGGGCTCCGCCCGCGGCGGCCATGCTCTCGCCGGCGATCCCGAAAATCGCATCCACCTGGCGCGCGATGTCCCCCTCGCCGATTACGTTTCCCTCGCGGTCGATCGCCGTCGTGCCCGATTGCAACACGCAGGCGCCCACCCGAAGCGCCCGCGAGTAGCGCGCCACCGCCTCGAGGGGACGACCGGAGCTGACGTTAATCCTTCGCTGGGTCTTCGGCGGGGGCATTGCGGGGCATCCTCTCTCGCCCATACGTGTGGGCGCTGCTGATGTTCACCCACCGGATCGGCATCGCGCATCCGTCGTCCCGCATCCGTCGTCCCGCATCTGGTAGGTTGACCCGGACGCGTGGCCACCCGAGCCGCGCAGCACGATGTTCGAGGGCACCATGACCGACGCCGCAACGCTCCAGACGCTGCTGCAGAGCGGGGGAGACGACGCCGCCGCGATCACAGCGCCGGGCCGACCGGCCCTCTCGTATCGCGAGCTCCGCGGTCTCGCCGGTCGCACGCGGCTCGCGCTGCGCCGGGCCGGGATCGGACGCGACGACCGGGTCGCGATCGTGCTTCCCAACGGCCCCGAGATGGCCGCCGCGTTCGTGACGATTGCCAGCGCGGCGACGACCGCGCCGCTCAACCCGGCGTACCGACACGACGAGTTTGTCTTCTATCTAAACGACCTCGGGGCCAAGGCCCTGGTCGTGGAACCCGGGAGCGACTCTCCCGCCGCGAAGGCGGCCGGCTCCCTCGAGATCCCCTTGTTGGAGCTCGAGACCAAAGCGGGGGGGGCGGCGGGAGCGTTCTCGCTCTCCGGCTCGGCGGGCGCGGCGGTCCGCGACGACGACGCCGAGCCCGGCGACATCGCCCTCGTGCTCCACACCTCGGGGACGACTTCGCGACCCAAGCTCGTCCCGCTGCGCCAACGTCATCTCTGCGCCTCGGCGCGCAACATCGCCGAGACCCTCGCTCTGACGGCGTCGGACCGCTGTCTCAACGTGATGCCGCTTTTCCATATCCACGGGCTGATGGCCTGCGTGCTCGCGACCCTCGGGAGCGGCGGAAGCGTGTGCTGTAGCCCCGGTTTCAACGCGCTGCGCTTTTTTGGCTGGTTCGCAGAGGCCCGGCCCACCTGGTACTCGGCGGTGCCGACGATGCACCAGGCGGTTCTGGCCCGTGCCGCGCGCAATCCCGGCGCGGTCGCCGCCGCGGAGCTCCGCGTGATCCGATCCTCCTCGTCCTCGCTTCCACCCCAGGTCATGCGCGAGCTCGAAGCGTGTTTTCGCGCGCCCGTGATCGAGGCCTACGCGATGACCGAGGCGGCGCATCAGATGACCAGCAACCCGCTTCCGCCCCGGGAACGCATCCCGGGATCGGTCGGTCGCGCGGCAGGCCCCGAGGTCGCGATCATGGACGCAGCCGGCAAGCTCCTCGCGCCGGATGAGGTCGGAGAGGTTGTCATCCGCGGGGACAACGTTTGCGACGGCTACGAAAACAACCCCGAGGCCAACCGCGAAGCGTTCCACGACGGCTGGTTCCGCACCGGGGACCAGGGCGTGATGGACGACGCGGGGTACCTGCGGATCACCGGACGCCTCAAGGAAATCATCAACCGCGGGGGCGAGAAGATCTCGCCACGCGAGGTCGACGATATTTTGATGGACCACCCCGCCGTGCAGCAGGTGGTGACCTTTGCGACGCCCCACCCCAAACTCGGGGAGGAGGTGGCCGCCGCAATCGTGTTGCGCGAGGGCGCCCGCGCCAGCGAAACGGAGATCCGGTCGTTTGCATCGGAGCGCCTCGCGGAGTTCAAGGTGCCGCGCAAGATCGTGTTCGTCGACGAGATCCCCAAAGGCCCGACGGGCAAGCTGCGCCGCCTCGGACTCGCCGAGCAGCTGGGAATCGCCTGAGTGCGCGTCTGCGTCTACGGCGCCGGGGCGATCGGGGGCTATCTCGGCGCCCGGCTCGCGATCGCGGGCGAAGACGTGACCCTGATCGCCCGCGGCCCCCACCTCGCCGCGATGCAGCGCGACGGCCTGCGCCTGCGCAGCGCCGCCGGCGAGGAGACCGCCCGCCCCCGCTGTCTCGAAGACCCGGCCCAGGCCGGCCCGCAGGATTACGTGATTTTGACGCTCAAGACACACGCGGTGGCCGGCGTGGTGGGGCCCCTGCAAGCGCTGCTCGGGCCCGAGACCGCGGTCGTCACCGCGACAAACGGCGTGCCCTGGTGGTACTTCCACCGCCTCGCGGGCCCGTGGGAGGGCCACCGTCTCGAAAGCGTCGACCCGGGCGGCATTCAGTGGGAACGAATCGGGCCCGAACGCGTGATCGGCGCGGTGGTCTACCCGGCCGCCGAGGTAGTGGAGCCCGGCGTGGTGCAACACCTCTCGGGCGACCGTGTGGTCCTGGGCGAGCCCTCCGGTGAGAAGAGTGAACGCGCGGGGCGTCTGAGCCGTGTATTGATCGAGGCCGGCGTGCGCGCGCCGCTCCGCGACATCCGCCACGAGATCTGGGTCAAGCTCTGGGGGAACGTTGCGTTCAACCCGATCAGCGCGCTCACCCTCGCCACCCTGGAGGACATCGCGGGGGACCCCGGGGCCGTCGCGGTCGCGCGCGCGATGATGCTCGAAGCGCAGGCGATCGCGGAAAAGCTCGGGGTGCGTTTCCGGATCGACGTCGAGCGCCGCGGCCGCGGCGCCGCCGAGGTGGGCGCCCACCGCACCTCCATGCTGCAAGACCTGGAGCGCGGACGGCCGATGGAGATCGACGCCGTGGTCGGCGCCGTGCAGGAGATGGGCCGACTGGTCGGGGTCGCGACCCCGACCCTCGACGCGGTGCTCGCCCTGCTGCGTCTACGCGCCGACGCCGAGCGCTGCTAGCGACCGCGCCGTCAGTTCTTGTCGAAAGTCGGTTTTTGCGCGAGAACCTTTGCGCGCTTGTTCTTGATGTGTTTTGTTTCTCCCGCTGCGAGACCGGGCGCGAGGAACACGCCGGGGTCGAAACGGAAACGCCGCGGCGATCGCGATTCGGCGTCAGAGGCCGAGCTCGGCCCGGCCGCGCGTGAGCGTGTCGATCACGACATAGACGATCTTTCGCGCGCACACCAACAGGTCGGGGACGTAGGTGACGCCCATGCCTCCCAGACCTTCCCTCAGGTCGCTCGGCCCGCCCTCGTAGGGCCAGGGCCAGCCCAGCCGCGCGGTCGGCACCCCCAAGTGGCGCAGCGTGGCGCCGTCGGTCTGTCCCGCCATCAACGGGGCGGGGCCGTGCGGCTTGCCTTCGACCTCTTCCCAACCCCGCATCGCCGACTGCACGATCCAGTTCTCGGGGTCGGTAGTACCCGTGGGGGTGGCGGCGGTCATCTCCCATTCCAGGTCGATCTCGGGGTGTTTTACGCGGATCGCGGCGATCGCCTCGCCGAATTGGCGCTCCACCTCCGGAGGCGGCGTGCGCGGCGTGATCCGGAGATCCAAAAAGATCTCGGTGAGCGCGGTGGGGAACGCGGGCTTGTCGGGCCAGCCGCCCCGCACCCCGGAGATCCAGCCCCAGGGCTCGATTTGCCCCGAGGTGTTGCGCTCGACATAGCGCGGCAGCCACTCCTGGAGCGCGAGGATGACCTGGGCCGCGGGGACCACCGAGCTGTCCCACCCCGGCGTGCCGTGGGGTATCCCCGCATACCCGTAGGTGCCTTTCACAGCGACCCGAAACCAGCAGAGCCCCGCCTCCTCGTAGTACACCGCGTTCCACGGTTTCATCACGACCGCGAAGTCCGGGCTCACCCCGTGGCGCAGCAGGTGCGTCACCCCGTCCGAAAGCCCGGCGTCGCCCCGTGCCCGGTTGCTCCAGGGCATGCCGCCCCCGGCAAAAGCCACCACGAGGTCGCCCACGAGCGGCACCTCCGCGTCGCGGATGGCCCGCGCCACCTCGAGCATGGTGGCGACCATCGCCTTCGGGTTCGACGCACCCAGCCCGATCACGAGCCCGTCCCGAACGACACCGTGGGGCCTCATGTCGTCGCGCAGCGCGGGGCCCGCCCAGGGGAGATCGTCGGCCTCGGTCGCCTCCATGTGGGTGTCGATCGGCTCGTAGAGCAGTAGCGTCGCCCCGCCGCCGCTCCCGCGCAGCCGCCCGATTGCGTTCGCCCGGTCTGGCCCCATGCCCTGGAGCTGCGCATCAAACCCGGCGCGATCCAAGACCGAGACGACGTACTCGCTGGCGGCGCGTTCCGCGCCGGTCGGGCTGTGGATGCTGGTGAGCTCGACGAGAAACGCGGTCAGGCGGTCGGCGTCGAGCTTGGCGCACGCCGCCTCGTAGCCGCGGCGTTGCGCGGCACTGAGGGGCTCGGGCTTGACCGCCACGTCGCGGGGGGGATGGGTTTGCATTGTGCTGGGCGTCCTCGGTTGCCCCTACACTATGGCCCGGCGAACGCGCGGGGCGCCACCGCGAAGAACGCGCGGTCGCAAACCCCAAAGCCGGGAGAACGCGTATGGGCGACGTGGAGAAGACCCTGCTCGAAGAGACCGCCGAGTGGGTCGACCAAGAAAAGGCCAAGACCGAGCGCGTCAAAAAGCCGTGGGACGTGTGGATCGACGCCGAGCTGGGCCTGCGCAACCACTGGTATCCGGCCGCGCTCTCGCGTCAGATCGACGAGGGGGGGTTCAAAGCGATCACGCTGCTCGGCGAGGACATTCTCCTCACCCGCCAGGCCGGCACCCTCTACGCCCTCGAAGATCGCTGCCCGCACCGCGGGGTGCGCTTCTCCGCGCGTCCGCTCTGTTACACCCGCGAGACCCTCACCTGCTGGTACCACACCCTCACGTTCAACCTCGACGACGGCGAGCTGCGCACGATCTTGAACGAGCCCGACTCACCGCTGATCGGGAAGGTCCGGATCAAGAGCTACCCGCTCGAAGAACAAAAGGGCGTCGTGTTTCTCTTTGTGGGCGACGTCGCGCCGCCCCCGCTGTCTCACGACGTCGCGCCGGGCTTTCTCGACGACGACGCCGTGGTGTACGCCGCCGATCCCTACGTCATCGAGGCCAACTGGCGCCTCGCGTGCGAGAACGGCTACGACCCCGGGCATCAGTTCATCCACAATTGGTCGCCGTTCAGCGTCAAGAACGGCATCCCGATGTCGTTTGGCTGGGTGTCGAACCAGGAGAGCGTGCTGCGAACCACCCAGTACTTCGACGCCGAGGATGGACCCAAGGGATTCACCCGCAAGGCGGCCGAGACCCACATCGTGCAGGAGGCACGTATTCCGATGCGGGACGGCAGCGTGGTCGAGGTGACGCTGCCGGCGGCGGTGGGAAAGACGCCGCAGGAGCTCGACGAGCTCGCCGCATACGCCCACAGCTGCGAGGTCGGGCTGTGGATGCCCTGCATGCTCAAGGTGGATCCCTGGCCCGAGACGCCGTCCATCCACTACGAGGCCTATGTCCCGCGCGACGCCGGGGCGCACACCTACTTCCAGTTCGGCGTACTCAAGACCACCGACCCGCAGCAGGCCGAGGACTGGATGACGGGACGCGCCAAGCGGGAGTGGGAGACCCCGACGGTCGAGGATTTCACGATCGACGACGCTTTTGCGCGAAAGCAGCTCCAAAAATTCTATGCCGAGGAAGACGGCTGGCTTCGCGAGCGCCTCTACCGACCCGACATCGAGCTCACGATGTGGCGCAAGTTCGTCACCAAGCACGCCCGCGGCGTGCAGACCCGCGACCACGCGCGCGGGTACTTCCCGCGATGAGAGGTCAACGGGTGCGCCGCGCCCCGCGAGCCCGCGCGCGTTTTCGGCGCTGAGGTGGCGGGCCTCGAGGCTGCCGTTGCGCTCGTGGTCGGCGGCAGCACAGGCATCGGGCGTGCGGCCGCCCTGGCGTTTGCGCAGGCCGGGGCCCGGGTCGCGATCGCCGGTCGCGACCCCGAGCGCGGGCGGGACGCCCTGGCCGCACTTCGCCAGGCCGGTGCCGACGCGACCTTTGTCGCCGCCGACGTGTGCGACACCGGGAGCGTCGACGCCGCAGTCGCCGCGGTGGTGGAGCGCTGGGGACGGCTCGATTGCGCGTTCAACAACGCGGGCTGGGAGGGACGAGCGGGGCCCGTCGAGGCGCTCTCCGAAACCGACTGGTCCCGCATGATCGACCTCAAGCTCGGCGGGGTCTGGCGCGGGCTGCGGGCGCAGATTGCCCAGATGCGCACCCAGGGAGGCGGAGCGATCGTGAACATGGCCGGGAGCTGGGGCCTGGTCGGCTTCCCCCACTTTGCGTCGTACTGCGCCGCGGCCCACGGCATCGTGGGGCTCACGCGGGCGGTCGCGCTCGAGGTCGCGGGCGCCGGCATTCGCGTGAACGCCGTGTGCCCGGGCGCCGTCGACGCGCCGATGCTCGACCGCATGGTGGAGTGCAGCGAGGAGGCCAAGCAGCGTTTTGGAGACCAGCTGGCCATCGGACGGATCTGCACGCCCGAAGAAGTGGCCGCCGCGGTGCTGTGGCTCTGTTCTCCGGATGCGTCCTATGTGAACGGCGCCGCGCTTCCCCTCGACGGCGGGGGCTGAGCGCCGGCGGAAGCCGCTCAGGACTCTCGATCGGCCGCGAGCACCGCGTGGAGCAACACGTTGCAGCCGGCCGCGAGATCTTCCGCCGTGGCGCTTTCGGCCTCGTTGTGGCTGAGCCCGCCGAGACAGGGCACAAAGATCATCGCGGTCGGCACCACCCGAGCCACGTACACCGAGTCATGGCCAGCGCCGCTCACCATGTCCCGGTGCGAAAGGCCAAGACCCCGCGCCGCACTTCGCACCGACTCGACACAGCCCGTGTCGAACACGACCGGCGGGGAATCCCACACCCTTTGGAGCTCCCCCCGCGTGCCCCGAGCGGCGCACGCAGTGGCCAGCGTGTCGCGCAGCGCGGCCTCCATCGCGTCGATCCGGGCGAGCTCGGGGTGCCGTAGGTCGACGCTCGCGCTCACCCTTGCCGGCACCGTGTTGCGCGACGCCGGCTCCGAGCGAAGCACCCCCACGGTCGCCCGTGCGTCCGCCCCCCACGCCTCCACGCGGCCGAAGAACGAGGCGAGCACCTCGGTGAGGGTGCGCGCGGGGTCGCGTCGGGGTGCCATCGGGGTGGTGCCCGCGTGACAGGCCTCTCCCTCCACGACGAGGTCGTACCAGCGCATGCCCTGCACGCCGGTGACGACGCCCACCTGCTTGCCCTCGGCTTCGAGGACCGGCCCCTGCTCGATGTGCACCTCAAAGGCCCCCCGCACCGGGAAGTGGCGCGCGGGGTGGGACCCGGCGTAACCGATCCGGGCGAGCTCGGCGCCCAGGGTTGCGCCGTCGTCGGCCCGGCACGCGTGGGCGTCCGCGCATCGGAACGCCCCCGCCCACACCCCGGAGCCGATCATCGCGGGAGCGAAGCGGGCGCCCTCCTCGTTGGTCCAGACCACGACCTCGAGCGGCCCCGCCGTTTCGAGTCGCGCTTCGTTCAAGGTGCGCACGAGCTCGAGACCGGCCAGCACGCCATAGACGCCGTCGAACCTGCCGCCGGTCGGCTGGGTGTCGAGGTGAGATCCGACCAGGATCGGCGGGCGGCTCGGGTTGGCGCCCTCGCGCCGGGCGAAGAGATTGCCCATCTCGTCCACTCGAACCCGGCAATCGGCGGCCTTGCACCAGTCGCAAAAGCGGTCGCGGCCCTCCTTGTCGAGATCGGTGAGCGCCTGCCGGTTGCAGCCGCCCGCCGGCGTGGCACCGATCTCCGCCATCTGCATCAAGCTGTCCCACAGGCGCGCGGCGTCGATCCGCAAATCCCAGTCCAGCGCCATGGCCGCGACCTCCGACGACTCGACCGCGGCAGGCTCCGATCGCGCCCCGGCGCGGGATACGGTAGCAATGGCCTCCGCGGCGGGGCCCGCCCGCACCCGCCCGAGGAGGAAGTCACTTCGTGGAGCTCGAAGCCCCGCAACTGGTCGACGCCGAACTTCGTGAGGAGGCGCCGGCGGCGCTGCGCGGCGGCCACTGCGAAACCTGCGACGCGGTGTTCTTTCCGCCCTACCGGTACGGCTGCGAACGCTGTGGCGCACCCCCAGAGCAGCTCTCGACGATCGACCTCGCGGCGGAGGGTGTCGTGCGCGCAGCGATCTGCGTGCACCGGACCCGGGACGGGGTTCCGGATGGGGTGGCCACGATCGAGCTCGACCAGGGGCCGGTGGTGCGCGCGGTGCTCGCGGCGGCGGAACCCCTCCCGCGTCCCGGCACCCGCGTGCACGGCGTCGTCCTCCCGGTGCGCGGAAAACCCGAGACTCTCGCGCTTCGCTTTCAGGCGAAGCGCTAGGAGGCAACGATGGCCCTCACGCTGCGCGACCTGCGACCCGTCTACGTGGTCGGCATCGGCCTCCACCGCTATCAGCGCCTGTCGGAAACGCCCTACGTCGAGCTCGGTTTGGTGGCGCTGCGCGAAGTGCTCGCCGACGCAGGCGTCGCTTGGGAGGCCGTGGAGTCGGCGTATCTGGGAACGGCGCTCCTCGGGATGGCGCCGGGCCGAGCCATGCTGCGCCACCTCGGCGCGACCGGTCTCTCGATTACCCAGGTGGAGAATGCCTCCGCCTCGGGCTCGACCGCGGTGCGCCAAGCCGCACTCGAGGTGGCGAGCGGCGTGAGCGACCTCAGCGTGGCGATCGGCGTCGACAAACCGCTGGGCCAAAGCCTCGCCCTGCCGCAAGCCGACACCGGGATACGCCAGCTCCCGGGACCCTTTGTGCCGGCGACCCATTTCGCGTTGCTCGCCGCGGAGTACATGGAGCGCACCGGTACGACCCCGGAGCAGCTGGCGCGCGTCGCGCTGAAGAACCACCGCAACGGCGCCCACAACCCCTACGCCCAACGGCAGCAGGAGCGAAGCCTCGAGGAGGTGCTCGCGGATCCGATCGCCGGGTCGTTTACGCGGCTGCAGTGCTGCCCCGTCGGAGAAGGCGCCGCCGCCGTGCTCGTGGCATCCGAGGACGCGATTTCCGCGCTCGCGATCGACCGCACCCGAGCGGTGCGGATCGTCGCCTCGGTGAACCGAACCGAACGCGTCTATCCGCCCGGCGCGGGCACCGACGCAGCGCTCACCAAGGAAACGATGACGCGCGCCCTTGTCGAGGCGGGCGTGCGCGCCGACGACCTCGACGTCGTGGAGCTCCACGACGCGTTCACCATCGAGGAGCTCTTGTACCTCGAAGCCTTGGGCCTGTGCGAAGACGGCAAGGCGGCTGCGGCGATCGAGAACGGCGAATTCGACATCGGCGGCCGCTGCGCGGTGAGCGCGTCGGGTGGGCTTCTCGCCATGGGGCACCCGATCGGCCCGACCGGCGCGGGCCAGGTCGCCGAGATCGCTCGCCAGCTCCGGGGCGAAGCGGGGCCGCGCCAGCAGCGGGGAGCCCGCTACGGGCTCGCCCATATGGTGGGGATCGGCGCGGTCTGTGTCGTCCACGTCCTCGAGGCGCCCGGCGTCTCTTCCTAGCCCCAAGACGCCCGCGCTGGCGCCGGCCCGACCTGCCTGCAAGGATACTCGCGCAAGATTCGATCCGGGGCCGGGTGGACTCCTTGGGATCGAGCCCTGGAGGGTGCACCATCGTGAACGGACCGCGCGACGGCCTCAAAAAGGTCGCCATTCTCGCCGCGACCGCCCCCCTTCCCCGTGGGATGCGTGTGGCCGCCCGCGTGCGCGGGTTGGGGGCCCTCGAGGTCGCCAAGGCGCGTCGCGCGCAGCTCCTGCTGATCGCCCACCCCAAGAGTGGCAACACCTGGCTCAAGGTCATGATCTCGCGGCTCTATCAGGTGCGTTTCGACTTCCCGGACGACCTGATCCACAAGACGGACGAATTCACCCGGCGTGAGCCCTCGGTACCGCGCCTCGCTGCGACCAACGGGATCTACAGCTACGAGCGCGCCGTGGGCCGGCTGCTGGACCCCGCCAGCGCCGATCCCGTCATGCGCACAAAAGCGGTGCTGTTCTTGGCGCGCCACCCCTGCGACATCGCGGTGTCCTGGTACCACCAATTCACCAAACGCCAATCGCGCCACAAGCAGGAGCTCATCAACGCCGAGCTCGATGACCCGATCGACCGAACTCGGATCGAGATGTGGGACTTTGTTCGAAATAGCGAGCTTGGGCTCCTTCATCTCATCGACTTTCTCAACACCTGGGCGCGGCGACTGCGCGACCATCCCAAAGCCTGCACGATCCGCTACGAAGACCTGCGGGCCGAGCCCGGCCAGACCCTGCAGAAGGTTCTCAACCTGATCGGGGAGAAGTGCTCGGACGACGAGATCGATGAAGCCGTCCGCTACGGCTCCTTCGACCATTTGCGAGGGCTCGAGCAGAGCGGCCATTTCAAGCAGGGCGGCCTCACGCTGCGGGACCCCAAAAACGCCGAGAGCTTCAAGGTCCGTCGCGCGGTGGTCGGCGGCTATGTCCAGGATTTCGAACCCGCGCAAGTCGCCGAACTCGATGAGCTCGTGGCCAAACATCTTTCCCCGCATTTTGGATACGGCCCCGAGGGCCGGGTCGGCCCCTTGGATGTGTGAGCGTTGATCGGCACCGTCTTCATCCACACCAACCACCGGCAGATGGTGGGCGCGCGCGTCGCCGCGTACGCACTCAAGCGCAACAGCGCGCAGCCGGACGCGTTTGCCGTCCGCCTCCTCCACACGGACGACCACCCGTTCCTGGCGGAACGCGAGGGTCAACGCTTTCTGCGCGACGGAATCGCCCGGACCTGGCGCATGGAGGATCTGCAGTCCTTCACCCCGCTCCGCTTTGTCCCGCCCCGGGCGATGGGCTACGCGGGTCGCGCCCTCGTGACCGACCCGGACATCTTCGCGGTGGGCGACGTCGCGGAGCTGCTCGCGCGCGACATGGGGGGCAAGGCTGTGGCGTGTCGCCGGCGGAGCGGGTCGAAGGGGCGCGCGGGCATCTGGGCGAGCAGCGTGATGCTGCTCGACTGCGCCAAGCTCAAGCACTGGGATGCGGAGCGGACCTTTGCCGAGCTCTTCGAGTTCCGCACCGACTACATGGACTGGATCGGTCTGCGGCTCGAAGACCCGGGCTCGATCGGGACCCTCGAGCCCGAATGGAACGACTTCGATCGGCTCACCCCAAAGACCAAGCTCCTCCACAACACCAAGCGCTGGACCCAGCCCTGGAAGACCGGGCTCCCGGTGGACTTCCTGCCCGCGGAAACGACCCGCGCCTTCCCGCCGCTCGGCTGGGCGCGGCGGGCGCGACGCGTGCTCTTTGGGGAATACGCGCTGCTCGGTCGTTACCGCAGGCACCCCGACCCGAACCAGGAGCGCCTGTTCTTTGGCCTGCTGGGTGAGTGCCTGGAGCGGGGCGTTTTGAGCGAAGCCTTTCTCCGCGACGAGATGGCCCGCAATCACCTTCGCCACGACGCACTTCAACTCGCGGAGTGTACGCCCCCGCCGGCGGTGCTCTCGTGAGCGCCCAGGGTGGGCGGGCGGCGCGTTGGGCGCGGCCGCTCGCGCGCCGCTACCGCGAGCTCGGGCCCACGGGTTTCGCGCGTTGGTTCCTGCTCAAGCGGATCGGCAAGCCAATCGTCGACGCGCTCGACCGCTTTATCATCACGCAATCCCGGGTCGGAGACGCGCCGGTTCTCGACAGGGCAGCGTTTCCCTGGGCCGCCGAGCTCGAGGCCGAGTGGAAAGCGATCCGGCGCGAGCTCGACGCGCTCCTCGTGCACCGAGAGCTCCTCCCGACGCTCCAGTCGATCCAACCGGACCAGACCAACATCTCAGACGACGACCAGTGGCGCACCTTTGTGCTTTCGGGCTTTGGTCACCGCTCCGAACGAAATTGCCGGCGTTGTCCAGAGACCGCCCGGCTCTTGGAACGCGTTCCCGGGGTGATCTCGGCGTGGTTCTCGATCCTTGCGGCGGGAAAGCACATCCCCCGGCACCGGGGCATCACGCGCGGCGTGATCCGCTGCCACCTTGGCTTGGTGGTGCCGCCCCCCGAAGCGGGACGCTGCGAGATGCAGGTCGAAGACATCACCTGTCGATGGGAAGAGGGCCGCCTCGTGCTCTTCGACGACCGCTGCAAGCACGAGGTATGGAACGACACGCCCTACGAGCGCGTCGTCCTGATTTTCGACGTGGAGAGGCCCATGAGCTGGGCCGGCCGCGTGGCCAACCGCACCGTGCTGCGTCTGCTGCGAATGAGCCCCTTTGTTCGGGAGGCTCACCGCAACCAGAACGCCTGGGAAGAGCGGGTTGAGGGCTTGCTTCCCGACGCCTGAGCGCGGACCGCTCAGTCTGCGGGGCGCCCCGCCTTGGCCGCCTCCCGCAGCCGCGACCGCACCCGCTTTTCCCACTGCTCCACGGCGCGCCGGGGCCCGCGCACGTGGCGGGTGCGCCGCATCAACGCGAGCAGGGTGCGATTCACGAGCCTTCCCTTCCACCGCATCGGACGCTCAAAATCCATCAACAGGACCACGCGTTCCTGGTCGGTGTCGTTGTGCACCTCGTGGTAGTACGTGTCGTCGAACAGAAAGGCCTGCCCTTCGCGCCAGTAGTGGGTAACTCCGTCGAGGATGATGCGGCAGCGCCGGGAGTCTTCCGGAACGATCAGCGCCAGGTGGCAGCGAAGGAGCCCTTTGGGGATCCCGCAGTGACGGGGGATCTGGGCCCCCGGTGCCAGCACCGAGAAAAAGGCCGACTCGAGACCCGGCACACGTTCAAGGAGGCGCGCGGTCTGCGGGCACATACGCCGGCCCTCCGCGGCCCAGTAGCCAAATCCGCGCAGCGCGAAGGTCTTCCAGCGGTTGTCAGAGCTCACGCGCCGGTTGTCGGGAGAGATGTCGTAGAGATGCGGGAGCTCATCGCGCAGGAGCATCACCCGGTCGAGCTCTTCGCGGATCGACTTCCAGTTCGCTTCGAGCTCGGCGACCCAGGGGAACAGAGCGTTGTCGTACGCGGGGATGTCCGGCACCCGCGATTGGGTCGCGAGATAGCGGTTCGTGCGCTCGAAGGTCTTTTTGCCGAGCTTTTTGAGGCGTTTTTGGCGGCGGGCCCGAAATGCGTGCAGCTTTTCCGTAAGCGGTGCGATCATTTTCGCTCCAC
>CAJIBI010000007.1_pt1 | contig 16868 bp, 16 predicted proteins | sample 9199321 | NCBI WGS metagenome assembly CAJIBI01 (sample SAMEA7708294, study PRJEB35096) | sediment metagenome | biome: marine neritic benthic zone biome [ENVO:01000025]; feature: sediment [ENVO:00002007]; material: shallow marine sediment [ENVO:03000034] sea grass bed [ENVO_01000059] ... | reverse complement strand
CGCCCAAGACGCCGGCCCGGCCCAAGATGAATCGCGCCCAGAGCGCCGTCGAAGGGGCGGTGCTCGGCGCCATGATCGGCGCCACCGCCGGGCCGATCGGCATCGCCGTCGGTGCTGCCGCGATGGGCGTGTACGGAGCGGTCACGGGCACATCCCCGATGGGTTCGCCCGGCGGCGGACCGGCCCGGCCGACCGGCCAGGAGGCCCAGCGCGAGGCGGAGATCGAGGAAGAGCTCGACCGTCACGCCACGCTGGAGGACTCGATCGAAGACGAGCTTCGCCGCCAGGAGGAACTCCTCAAGCAGATCGAGCAACAGCAGGCGGACAAGATCCGCACCGCCGGACGCGACACCGCTGGCGAGGGCGGCGACGCCGGCGAATTCGACCCGCGGGCCGCGCCGCCGCCACCCAAGCCGCGCGACCTCCCGGCATCGATCTTTGAGGAGGGCAGCGCGACCGTCGCGACTCGGCCCGACTCGGAGGAGACCGTCGCGGTGATGGCTCGGCGCCTGGACGCGGACGAAGACGGCATACCGGAAGAGGTGCGCTACTTCGACCAACGCAGCGGTGGGCTGGTGCGCATCGACCGCGACCGCGACTACGACAATCAGATGGACGAGTACAGCTTTTACAACGGGGGCTCGCTCACCGCGCGGCACCTCGACGAAGACAGCAACGGCGTCCTCGACATGTGGGAGCGCTACGAGGGCGGCGTGTTGGTATCCCAAGAGGTCGACCGCAACGCCGACGGCAACCGGGACGCGTTCTATGCCTACCGCGACGGCTCCCTCGTCGAAGAGCGCCACGACACCGACGACAACGGCTTCATCGACCGCCGCATCGAGTACGATGGGCGCCGCATGGTGCGCGCCCTCGAAGATCGCAACGGCGACAGCGAGATGGACCAGTGGACCTACTACGAAGGCAACGCGGGGAAGGAATATGTCGCCCGCGTGGAGCGCGACGGCAACCACGACGGCTCGCCGGAGACCTTCGAGTTCTACGAACAGCGCGATGGCGATTCGGTGATCGCGCGGCGTGAGGAAGACGTCAACGGTGACGGCGTCGCCGACGTGAAATCGATCTACGAGAACGGCAAGCTGGTACGCCGCGAAATCTCCGACCCGGCGCTCGTCCCGCTGTAGACGCTACTCGGCCGCGTTCTCGATCTCGATCTCCAGCTCCTTGCGCGCCCGTCGGCGAAATTCCTCGATCCGCTGCCGCTCGGCTTCGAGCACCAGCTCCTTGTTGGCGCGTCGAATCTGTTCGAGTTCCAACGCGAGCTCCCGGTCGGTGAACTCCGTCGCGCCGAACTCGATCTCGACGTCGCGCTGTGCCCGGGAGCCGTCGGTGGCGAGCGCCGTCACCCGCAACCGGTTGTAGCCCTCGCGAACCGGGACAAAGCCCCGGAACGTGCCGTCAGGTGCCAGCCGCACATCGGTGGACAGGTCGCCGGTGCTGAGATTCGACAAGACGACGTCGTCGACATCGACAAAAGAGATGCCGCGCAAGAGTGCCACGATGTCTCCGGGGCTCCGCACCGCCGTGTAGTGGCCACCGGTCACCCGCGCGATTTCGGTCACGGCGCGCGGCAGTTTCAACGCGCCGCCGCCGATCGCATAGGTGTTGATCGGAATCCCCGCCCGGGCCGCGAGCGCGGCGGCGCCGACCGCCGCCTCCACGTCGCCCTCGTCCACGACGCTCGCGCGGCCCACCGGAAAGGTCGGCGCCCCGTCGGTCAGAAACAGAACCATTTTTTTCGCCTCGGGCCGGGGCCGGCTCTGCGCGCCGGGCAGGGCGGCGAGTTCGCGTACGGCCAGTCGAATCCCCTCGGCGAAATTCGTCGCGCCGCGAGGGCCCCGCGTCAGCACGCCGTGCATCGCGGAGCGGATCCACGCGTGGTCGCCGGTGAGCGGGACCTCCAACCAGGCATCCACCTGGTCGGCCCGCCGACGCCGCCCGGTACTCGGATCGAAGTCCCCCGAGAAGGTCACGAGCCCGAGGTGAACCCGCTCGGGATTGAGCTCGCGCAACAACGCCTCGGCAGCCCGGATCTCTGCGTGCAAGACGCTGTCCTCGGGATCAGAAGACAGCGTCCCTTTGCTGAAGATGCCGGGGGGGAGCTCGCGCGGATCGATCCCGACCTCGCCGTCGCCGTCGATATCCGTGCCGCTCGCGACGCCCGTGGACTGCGAGATGTCGAGCACCAACATGACGTCAAAGAGGTGCTCGCGGGCACCGAGTGCAGCGACGTTTCCCTGTACGAAGGCGCGTCGCACGCGGTTCTCCACGCGCTCGCCTTGCACCGGACGATCGACGCGCAGACGCACTCCCACCTCTGCGTTCGCGAACCCGGATAGGCACACGCCGATGCCGACGAGCAGGATGGTGCAGAGCGATCGCAAGACTTCGGGCTCCCCGGGCGCTAGTAGCGACCGGTGTCCTCACGGAGTTGATCCTGCTGCGGAATCAACTCCAGCTCCACCCGGCGGTTCTGCAGACGCCCCGCCTCGGTGTCGTTGGACGCAACGGGGAATTGCTCGCCAAAGCCAAGCGCGGTGATGCGGTACGCGGCAACACCCAAGCCGATGAGGTAGGTGCGCACGTTGTTCGCGCGGTCTTCCGAGAGCCTGAGGTTGAAGGACTCACCGCCCGCTGAATCCGTGTAGCCCTTCACGATGACCTCTGTCTCCCGATAGCGCTTTAGCGTATCGGCAACCTGGGCCAATCGCTGTTGCGCACCGGGTGAGAGGCTGGAGGAGCCACTCGCGAAGAGCAGATCGCCCGCAAAGGTGACCAGGAGGCGGTCGGCCTGCTGCTCGACGTTGGCGTCGGGGATCGCGTCGAGCTCCTGCGCCTGATTGTCGAGGTAACGGCCCAACAGGCCGCCGGCGGCGGCTCCCGCGAGCCCGCCGAGGATGATCCCGGCCGCGGCGTTGTCGTGCCCGCCGATGGCGCGGCCGGCTGCAGCCCCCGCGACGCCGCCCATGACCGCTCCTTGCTGGGTCTTGGTGCCCGGAAGAGACTCACAAGCCACGCCGGAAGCGAGCAGGGCCCACCCCATGGTGAGGGCAATCGACGGACGCAGTTTCGCCATGCAGAAGCTCCTCGCGGGGCGCGCCCACGCGAATTCTAATTTGATCCTGGGGGCTTCGACGCAGTATAGAGTCCATCTCTTCGGCGTCCTGTCGCGTTTTTGGAGCGGCCGCATTACGCGGTGTTGCGACCCCGTGGGACGAGAACGCGAGTCCTCGATTGCCACTTTCCCCGCCGTGCGCGAACTCACTAGGAGAAGACGTTCCGCCGGAAACGGCGGCGTTCTTCGAAAGGGCGAAGGCAGGGTTCAGCGGAGCGGACGCGATTCGCTGAACCCTGTCTTCATGGCGCGTCTCACCCCGGTGATCCCGAGGCGGCTCCGCTCGATCGAACCGGAACCCCAGAACAACGGCGGCTGGACCCCGACGGAGGACGGGGGCACGCCGCGCCCCGCACCCCCGGCACGGGTGTGGGGCGCGGTGCTCCGCGGCGTGGTCGGCCAGCCGGTCGAGGTCGAAGTCCGTATCTCCTCAATGCTGCCCCGGGTGGATCTCGTGGGACTCCCGGAAACCGCGGTGCGCGAGAGCACCGCCCGGGTCCGTGCCGCAATTCAATCGCTCGGAATCCGCTTCCCCGACCGACGCGTCACCGTGAACCTCGCGCCGGCCGCACTTCCCAAAAGTGGAGCGGGCCTCGACCTGCCGATCGCACTCGGGATTCTCGCGGCGACGGGGTCTGTCCCGTCCGATGCGCTGGGCGATCTGGGGGCGCTCGGCGAGCTCGCCCTCGATGGACGGCTGCGGACCGTGCGCGGCGCCCTCGCGCTCACGCGTTCGCAGGCGCGCGACCAGCGCCCGCGGGTGATTGTGCCCGTCGCCTGCGCGGCGGAGGCTGCCTTTGCGCCCGGGGTCGAGGTGCTCGCCGCGGAGACCCTAGGAGAGGTGGTGGCCTTTCTGGTGGGCGGGCGCCCGCTCCCGAGGCAGGCGCGACCCGCATTTTCCCCGGTCGCGGGCGATAGCGCAGACCTCTGCGACGTTCGCGGGCAGGAACGCGCCAAGCGCGCCCTGGTCGTCGCCGCCGTGGGCCGTCACGGCGTCCTGTTCTCGGGCCCACCGGGCTCGGGGAAGACGATGCTCGCTCGGAGGCTCCCGGCGCTCCTGCCCTTGCTCACCCTCGAAGAGGCGCTCGAAGTGACCGAGATCCACAGCGCCGCGGGCAAACGGGTCGGCGACACCCCGATCTGCTCGGCGCGCCCCTTTCGCGCGCCCCACCACGCCGCGTCGCGCGCCGGGCTGCTCGGCGGCGGCACCCCGCCGCGCCCGGGCGAGGTCTCGCTGGCCCACCGCGGGGTGCTCTTCCTCGACGAGTTTCCCGAGTTCGAGCGCGGCGTCCGGGAGGCGTTGCGGCAGGTCCTCGAGGACCGCTGCATCGCCATCTCTCGCGCGCGCGGCAGTGCGACCTTCCCCGCCGATCTGCAGCTCGTGGCCGCGGCCAACCCCTGCCCCTGTGGCTGGAGGGGAAGCCGTTGGCGCGCGTGCAGCTGCGACGAGGGAGCGCTGCGGCGCTATCGCGCGCGGCTCTCGGGTCCGCTCCTCGATCGCATCGACCTCTCGGTCACCCTGGAGCCGGTCGCTTGGCGCGACTTGGACGGTGTGCCGACCGGGGCGAGCACACGAGAGCTCCGCGAGCAGGTGGTGGCCGCACGCAGATTCGCCGCCGCCCGTCCCACCGGCACCCACGCCAACGCCGAGATTCCCGACCGCGCCCTGGACACCGCGGTGGCCGCGACGGTGGAGGCGCGGCGGCTCCTGGGCCGGGCGGTCGACCGCCTACGCCTCTCGGCGCGCGGCGCCCGCCGGGTGCTCCGGGTCGCTCGCAGCATCGCCGACCTCCGGGCCGAGGCCCGCACGGGCCCCGAGGCGGTGGCCGAAGCCCTGAGCTTCCGGGGCGAAAATGCCGGCCGTTGACCCCTGCCGATCGCCGGGGAATGTTCTGCGCGGACCGGGGGGGCCAAGGCATGGCAAAAGCAAATTCGGGCGCCGCCAAGCGGGGCCGCGCGGAGCCCGCGCGGCCGACGGGGCGCAAAAAGAAGAGCGCGCCCCGTGCGCGCCGGTCGAGCGACGCAGGCGACCTCGCCAAGCGCCAGCGCGATATTTCGGTCTCGGAATTCTTTGCCAAGAATCGCCATCTGCTCGGCTTCGACAATCCGAGCAAGGCCTTGCTCACGACGGTCAAAGAGGGCGTCGACAACGCGCTCGACGCCTGCGAGGAGGCCGGGATCCTCCCCACGATCCGGGTCGAGATCGAGCAACAGAGCGAGACGCGGTTTCGGGTCGCAATCGAGGACAACGGGCCCGGCATCGTCCGCGCCCAGGTGCCGAAGATCTTTGGCCGCCTCCTCTACGGTTCGAAGTTCCACCGGCTTCGCCAAAGCCGCGGGCAGCAGGGAATCGGGATCAGCGCCGCCGGCATGTACGGGCTGCTCACCACCGGGAAGCCGGTGGTGATCAAAACGCGCACGGGCAAGGGAAAACCCTGTCACCATTTCGAGCTCGTGATCGACACGCAGCGCAACGAGCCCCGGGTACGCAAGGACGAGGTCGTCGACGCGGACTTCGATCACGGCACGCGGGTCGACATCGAGCTCGAGGGCAACTACCGCGGTGGGCAGCACTCCGTCGACAACTACATCCGGCAGATCTCGCTGGCGAACCCACACGCGGAGATCACCTATGCGCCTCCGATCACCACCGCGGGCGGCGGAATCCAACCACCCGAGGCCTGGCGGGAATTTCCCCGGGTGAGCGACGAGCTCCCTCCCGACACCGCGGAGATCAAGCCCCACCCCTACGGCGTCGAGCTCGGCGTGTTGATGCAGATGTTCCGCGACACCAAGGCGCGCAACGTTCGCGGGGCGCTCCACGTAGATTTTTCCCGGGTCTCGTCGCGTCTCGCCGAGGAGATCTGCAAGGCCGCCAAGGTCGCTCCGAGCCGACGACCCTCGGAGGTCACCCGAGACGAGGCCGAGCACCTCCACACCGCGATCCAGGCCACCAAGATCATGGCGCCGCCCACCGATTGCATCGCGCCGATCGGGGCCGAGCTGATCGAGCGAGCGCTGCGCAGCGAGGTCGAGGCCGAGTTCTTCTGTGCCTCGACCCGGCGCCCGACCGTGTACCGGGGCAATCCCTTCCTCGTGGAAGTCGGCTTGGCCTACGGCGGCGCGCTCGGCGCCGAAGATCCGATCACGGTCTACCGCTACGCGAACCGCGTGCCGCTGCAGTACCAGCAGGGTGCCTGCGCGATCACCAAGGCGGTCACCAGCACCGAGTGGAAGAGCTACGGACTTCAGAAGCCCAAGGGCGCCCTCCCCCTCGGCCCCATGCTGCTCATGGTGCACGTCGCCAGCGTCTGGGTGCCCTTTACTTCGGAGAGCAAGGAAGCCCTCGCCCACTACCCCGAGATCTTGAAAGAGCTGCGTCTCGCGCTGCAGGAATGCGGCCGCAAGGTCTCGTCGCACATCCGCCGTCGACGGCGTGAAGCCGACGAGGCCAAGAAGCGCAGCTACATCGAAAAATACATCCCCCACGTGGCCATCGGGCTGCAAGAAATCTTGGGCTTCGACGACGCCGAGCGCGACCGCACGGTCGCGATCCTCACCGACGTCCTCGAGCGCTCACGAAAGCTCTGAGACGAGGTCCGACGATGGCAGCGCGCAAAAAGACGGCCAAGAAGACCCCCGCCAAGAAGACGGCGGCGAAGAAGAAGACGGTGGCGCGCAAAAAGGCCCCGGCCCGCAAGCGGGCCGCCCGGAAGCCCGAGGAGCGCGTCGCGGCAAGCGACGAGGAAACCGCTGCGCACATCCAAGAGACCGCCAAACGCGTGCACGGGGTGATTCGCAAGGCGCAGCGGCCGGACCTCAGCCTCCCGGTGCGCTCGCTGTCGAACGTGTCGTACGACGCCGGTCGCGGCTATCTCGAGATCGGACGCCAGCGCAAGGTCCGGACGCTCTCGGTCAACACCGTGAAGAACTTCGCGCAAACGCTCCGGATGATGGCGCTCTCCAAAGAACTCATCGAGAACAGCGATTTCGCCACCAAGCGGGAGGCGTACTACATCTCGAAGAACTGGGAAGAGTGCAAGTTCGACGAACAAACCGAGTCCGACACCGTAATGGACGACATCGAGGCGCTGTTCAGCGTCGACCACGTCGCGCGAGAGCAATTGCGCTTCTATCCGGAGGAGCACGGCGGCTCGGTATCGGGCCCGCTCACGGTGATCGACCGCGACTCGACCGGGCGCGTGGCGCGGATCGACTGCACCGCGTTTGGGTCAGGGGCCTATTCGGTGCCGACCTCGGTCGAGAGCCTCCAGTTCGAAACCGACGCCACTTTCGTGCTGCTGATCGAGACCGGGGGGATGTTCCAGCGTCTGCAGTCGCACCGGTTCTGGGAGCGCGCCAACTGTATCTTGGTGGAAATGGGCGGTGTCCCGACGCGTGCGGTGCGCCGCTTCGTGCGCCGCCTCGCCGACGAACACGGCTTGCCGGTGTACGCCTTTGTCGACTGTGACCCCTACGGGATCGCGAATATCTATCGCACCATCAAGGTCGGCTCGGGATCCGCGGCGCACATCAACCGCTTTTTCTGTGTGCCGTCCGCGCGCTTCTTGGGGGTGACGCCGCAGGACATCGTCGACTTTGATCTCCCCACCCACCCACTCAAGGACGTCGACGTCAAGCGAGCCAAGGACGCGCTCAAGAACGACCCCTTTTTCCAGCGCCACAAGGAGTGGAAGAAGGCCCTCGAACAGCTGATCAAGATGGGGGTGCGCGCGGAGCAACAGGCGCTGGCCAAGTGGGGTCTCAACTACGTGATCGACGAGTACCTCCCCCACAAACTCGAACGGGCCGACCACTTCCTCCCCTAGCCGGGGGCGCTCAAAAGTCCTCTTCGAGGTCCCACTCCTCGCTCTTCTTGCCCTCGACGATGACGCAGGGCGCGCCGCAAAAGGTGCAAAACACCTCGTCGCCCACGCGCTCCTCTCCCGAGAGCGGGATGTCGGCCTGGCAGACCGGACAGACGAGCTCGTCTTGTTGCGTCATGGCTGCCCAGATCGGCTGGCGGCGCCTCCCCCTTGAGGCGGGGACCTATACTGGGCGCCCTCTGTGGAGATGATCTCGACGCTGCTCCTGTGCGCGATCGTCGCGTGGTTGCTGGTACTTCCGCTGCGCCAGCGCGATCGACGCGTCTGGGCCGCCCTCTGCGCGGCGAGCGCGAGCGCTGCGGGTACCGCCGCGGTCGCAGACCCCACTTCTCTCTGGGTCCCGCTGGCCTTCGTGTTGGGGGGTGGGTTGAGCGCGGCCAGCTCCGGGAACCCGGGGCCCAGGTGGACCTCGGCCTTTGGAAATGGCCGTGGGCTCGGCAAAGGCAGCGGCGCCACCGAATGCGGGCTCCCGGCCGCGAGCCGCTGGATCGACCCGGCGCGGCGTCTGCAGCTCGAACGAGCGATCTACGCCGCGGAGGCCCCGGGTCACGCGGAGATCGGGGTCGCCGTGCTCAACCGCTGCGACCCCTATCTGAGCGCGCGTTGGGGGTTCGCCCTCGCCGTGGCGGCGTGTGCGTTGTTGGGTCTGGCGCAACTCGAACCGCGGGTTCCCGTCTGGGCGCTCCTGCTCTCCCACGCCGCGACGCTGGGGATCGCGTTTGCGGCGACGCGGTGGCCTCCGCTCCTGCGGCTGTTGCTTTCGAGACGAGCCGCAGCGGACGCGGTGGAAGCTCGCGCACGTCGCGCGTTCTTCGAAGCGGGGCTTCACCACGCCCCGGCCGGCGCCGCCGCGCTGCTCTTTGTCGCGGTGTTGGAACGCCGCTTCGTGGTCCTCGCCGACGATGGCGGCAGCCCGGGCAGCGAACCCGGCGCGGGGTGGAACGAGATCGTGGCCTCGCTCGCCCTCGCCTTCCGCGAGGGGCGCGGCGTCGAGGGTCTCGAGGAAGCCGTCGCCGCGTGCGGCCGGGCGCTCGCCGGGGGTGGCGACGGGCACCGCGACTACGCGCTCCTCAAGGCCAGCGTCGTGCTCGAGGACGGCTGGGCGCGCTAGCGCGAGGACGGCGACGTCGCGCTGGTCTGCGTCGGCAGATAGGGCTTTGCGACCGCGATCTTCACGCTCTCACCCCCGTCAAACACATGGCCCACCGGCAACGCATTGAGAACGGCGACCCGCTGGTCGTCCCAAGCGTTGCTCGTGCGCCGGCTCAAATCGCCGAGGCTTTCGCCCGCCTGCGCCTCGACCACCTGAAGCTGCGTCACGGCGACGGAGTGGCGCTCCAGCGGGGTCAACGAACGAAAGCTGCGCGCGGTAACCCGCGCGCGGCCCAGGTACTCGCGCGACACCCGGATCGGCGCCACCGCGGTGATCCGGTACATCTGATCGCCGAGCGGCACAAAGGTCAACTGGGCGCCGACGTTGCGCCCCTGGATGATCCCGCGGCCGTCGACGCGATAGGCGGGGAGCGGCCCGAGCTGGATCCACTTCGCTTTGTCGAGATCGCCGCGGTACTCGTTGGCGTTGCGGCGCAGGAACAGACGGGCCGCCGCCTCGGGGTCGAGCAGGTGTTCGGGATCCATGGGAACGATCGTCAGAAAGATATAGGCCTCTCCGTCGGGAGAGCGTGCGCCAACCGCCTCGCGGCCATTCTCGAGGGCCCAATCCTCGGGGAAGCGGATCCGAAAGCCCAGGTCCGGGTGGAGAAAGGTCGACCCCTCGAACACTCCCTCCGCGGGGTTCTCACCGAGGAGCAACCCATCGATCCCCGCCAAGTAGTTGCGACGCACCTCGGTGGTTTTTGGCGTGCGTTCGAAGGGAAGGCTGCGCGCCCGAACGCTGCAATCGGTCACGCGCTCCGAAGTACCCGGGTGCGTCGACAGGAAATTGGGCATGCCGCTCATGGCAAACTGCATGCGCTCGATGTCGCGGAGCTGATCGAGAAAGGTCGCCATGCCGTTCGGGTCGTAGCCGGCCGCCGCCGCCATCCGCTGCCCGCCGCGGTCGGCGCTCCGCTCCTGATCGCGGCTGTACGACGCGATCCGCGCGAAGCGAAGCAGCGGCATCAACAACGCGCTCTGGCGCAACGTGATTTCTTGCCGCGCCGCAGCGTGCCGCTCGGCCGAGTGGGTGATCTCGTGTCCGAGAACGTTGGCGAGCTCGTCCTCGGAGTTGGCCAAGGCGAGCGCTCCGCGCGAGACATAGATGTAGCCGCCGGGGAGCGCGAAGGCGTTGGGCTCCCGTTGATCGACGACGTGGAACCGGTACTCGAAAGGGCGCTCGGGCGCGAACGCCAGCAGGCGCCGTCCGACCGAATCGAGGTAGTCCTGCAGCGCCTCGTTTTCGACCAGCCCGAGCTCGCCGGCGATCTCCTGAGAGGCTTGCTCCCCGGCCCGCGTATCGTCGTACTCGGTGACCAGAACGACACGACGCGGCGGCGCTTCGCCCTCAGGCGCTTCTCCCCCGGCGGCGCAACCGGCACAAAGGGCGAGGGCTACGCACAGCGGGGTCAGGGACCGCGGGGCGTTTCGGCGTTTCCGAGCGTTGGCGCGCAATCTGACAGGAGGGTAAACCGCGGCTCCGCGCTTGGCCCACCGCCGGAATCCCCCACGCCGGCGCGAGGCCGTCGGCTGCGACGCCCGGCCGGGGGGCCTCACCGAGCGAGCACCGCTTCGGCGGCGCCGACCGCCCGCTGCGAGGCGGGCAGGAACCCGTGGTCGCGAACCAACGCTTGGCCGGGGCCAGACAGGGCGTACGAGAGCAGGCGGCGATTGCTTTCGCCGAGCGGCGGAGGCGGCATGACCAGCCAGAGCGGGCGCGCGAGCGGGTAGGTGCCGGTGATGGTGTTGGGCTCGTCGGGCGGGATCCACCGACCTCCCGACGCGGCGATCGGGAGCGCCCGCACCCGCGGGCTCAGCTCGCTCCGGCCCGCGAAGCCGATCGCCCACGGCGACTCGGCGACGGCCGCGACGACGGTCCGGCCCCCCGGTTGCTCCCGCAAGGCTGCGCGGTAGGGCGCGCCGCACAGCGCGGCGCGGCGAAACGCCGAGCGGACCCCCGCCGCGGTCGGGCCGTAGACACCGATGCGGCGCTGCGCCCAGGGTGGAGCGAGCGCGAGCTCGTCCCAGGTATCGATCCGCGCCGGTGCCCCGCATGTCGATCGTTCCGAAAAGAGCGCGGCGAGCTCGGCGAGGCGAAGCCCGCGGATCGGGTTGCTCGGGTGCACAAACACCGCGATCGCATCGGTTGCCACGACCAGTGCCAGGGGGGCCTCGCCATAGTGAGCAGTGAGAGCGCGGAGCTCCTCGGGGCGGAGCGTGCGGCGGAGCACCGCCGCGGTTGCGCGTCCGCGAAGCAGCGCCGCGGGCCCGCTAGACGAACCTCTCCCCTCGGTGCGCACGGAGAGCGCAGCGCCTCTCGCCCACGCCGCAACCAGCGGGCGCATCTCGGGGGCGCCCGCGACGAGGGGCGGCTCGTCGGCGAGGGCCGCCGCGCCAAAGAGGAGCAGTGCGCACACGGCGAGAGCGCACGCCGGCCCCGTCACTGGGCCACGACCCGCACGACCGACACCTGCGCCTCGCGGGCGAGATCGGCGGGCGCCCGCGGGCTGCCGGGCTGCGCCCGCAGACGCGGCGGGGCCCCCACGTGCTCTTCGAGAAAGCGGTGCACGAGATCGGAGACGAGGGCGAAGTGGCCACCGACGGGCGCGCCGCGCTCGGCGATCGGCGCTCCGCGGGGTTCACCCATCGACGTGACCACACCCACCACGTCTCCGGTGCTGTCGAGCAGCGGCCCCCCCGAAAAACCCGGCTCGATAGGCGCGTCCATCTCGACAAAACGACGCTCTCGCGTTCGCGCCTGCAGCCCGGTGACCCGACCGGCCCGCACCCGTTCGGCCGAAACGCCCGTCGTGCGCGCGGGGTACCCGATCGCAAACACCTGCTCACCTGGCGCAAGTTGGTGCTCGGATCGCAACTCCAGCGGCGCGCCGATCGCCTCGACGCGGAGCAGGGCGAGGTCGTGGTCCGGGTCGCGCGCCACGATCTCGGCTTCGAGACGATCGCCGTCGTCGAGCCGCACTTCGACCCGCTGGGCGCGGGCGACGGCGTGGTCGGCGGTCACGAGGTACCCGTCGGTCGAGATGAAGAAAGCGGTTCCACTGCGGACACCGCGCGGCGCGGTGGCGGCGCGGGAGGCGGCCGCACTCGCCAATAGCGGCCTGCCCGCGGTCTCCGCCAGAACCCCCGTTACCAGGGCTTCCAATCGCGCCCGGGAGCCGCCGAGGAGAGCGCGAACCGGATTGCCGGCGCTGTCGCGGCCGCGCCCGGTTGCGGCCAAGCAGTGCTCTTCTCGATCGATCCGCAGCCGAATCGTGCGCCCGTCGCTACACGAGAGCACCGCGTCTCCCGAGACTCCGTCGCAACGCTCACCCTCCACAGCCTGGGGCGGAACCACCCGGTTCCGCGCGCTCCCGATGCAGCGAAGCGAGCCGGCGCGATTGCCAAGGTCGAGGTCCCACTCGCCACTCAAGCGCGCTGGCCCCTCTGCGCTCCCGACCAGGACCTCGTCGTAGTCGAGGTACCAAAGGACGAGCGAAATTCGACGCACCGGCACCGACTGCGATTCGACTCGCTCCGGAAGCGCATCCAGCAGCGCTTCGGCGTCGCGGCCGGCCGCGAGCGCGGCCGGCCCGCAGCCGGCGAAAAGCGCCAAAGCCACGCAGAACGGGGCCAGGCTCCTCATCGCGTCTGCCCGCGGGCCACGGCGTGGCCTCACCAATCGAGATTCAGCAGGTTCCGCATCGCGGCTTCGAACTCGGCGTCGTCGAGCGCTTTGCGGGCGCCGAGCACCATCTTGGAATCCGCGCCGACGACCCAGCGCAAGGCGCGGTCGCGCCCTTCCACGGCGTCGGCGATCACTTCTGCGGTCGCCTCCGGCCCTGGACGCTGCCCCCCCACTAGCTTGTCGTCGCTTCCCGTCCACTGCCTCGCAAGTTCGTCGTATGGCGCTTCGTCGGTTCCGTAGTGCCCGGCCTTCTCCCGGAAGGGGGTGTCGACGTAGCCCGGTTCGACGATCGCGACTCGCACGTTGAAGCGAGACAACTCGAAGTGAAGCGCTTCCGAGAGCGCCTCGAGGGCGAACTTGCTGGCCGAGTAAAAGCCCCCCAAGGGCGGGACGACGCGTCCCGCTAAAGAACTCACATTGACGATGACCCCGCTACGTCGCGCGCGCATTGCGGGTGCCAACGCCTGAATCAATCGCGCCGGGCCGAATACGTTGGTCTCGAACATCCGCCGCACCGCGTCGAGGGGAACCTTTTCGACCGGTCCACTGACGCTCCACGCGGCGTTGTTCACAAGCGCGTCGACATGCCCCGCCGCCTGGAGCGCGGCGGCGATGGAGGCGGGGTCCAGCACGTCGAGGGCAATTCGTTCCGCGGCCGGGAGGTCGCTCAGGCGCTCCGGCTTGCGCGCGCTGGCCAGGACCGTGTGGCCGCGCGCCGCCAAGGCGTGAACCGTGGCGCGGCCAATACCGGAGGAACAGCCGGTGACCAGGACCCGGAGCGGCGTCCCCGAGTTCAGGAGCGGTGTTGAAGCCTCGCTCACCCGGTTCGGCCCGCTCTAGCGATCGGCCTGCTGGCAGTCCGCACAGTGGCCGTAGAGCTCGTGGCGGTGCCGCAGCAGGCGGAAACTGTAGTCGCTGGCAATTCGGTCTTGTGCGGCCTCGATCATGGTGCACTCAAATTCGACGATCTTCCCACAGCGAACGCAAACCAAGTGATCGTGATGTTCGTGGGGAATCTCGTAGCGCGTCACGCCCCCTTCGAAGTTGCGCTCGACGGCGAGACCAGCGTCGCAGAGAATCTTCATCGTCCGGTACACCGTGGTCGAACCGATGCCGGGAAATCGGTCGCGCACCTTGTCATACAGTTCATCGCTCGAGATGTGCCCAGTCGACTGCAGAAAAACGTCGAGGATCGCCTCGCGCTGGCGGGTCCTTTTGAGGTGATGGTCTTCCAGATAGCGGACCAGCGCCTCGCGTTCGAGGTCGTGGCTCATGGGGCAATCTTAGCGAGAACGTCTTCTGCCGCTTCGGCGAGCGCATCGTCGAAGTCGTCCGCGAGGGCGCGCACCTGGTTGCGCAAGCCGCGCTCGGGCTCGAGACCGGCGTCGATCTGCGCGCCAAGCGCTGCGAGGGCCGCGACGCGGATCTGATTATCGTGCGCGTCGAGAAACGCGGAGATCAGCGACGGGTCGGCGGGCGGCCCGATTTCGTCGAGATAGGCCCGGCAACACCCGTCGAAGTCGGCGCTCCCGCGCGCGTCCAATACCGCTTTCCCCAGCGTGTCGCCGGCGCGACCGCCGGCGGCGAAGAGCGTCTCGTCGAGCTTCTTCAAGTACTGGTCCGTGGCGCCGCGCGCCCGGGCCTCGGCGGCGCGACCTTTCGGCCGGCGCTCGTCACGGGGGACCTTGCCGTCACGCATGCGATCGATTTCGGACCACGATCGCTTCGGCCGCTCGTCGTCCCCCATCTAGCGCTCGCTCGGCGCGGGGCCGCCGTCTGCCGTCTGCGCGGAATCATGCGGGTCGACCGACAAAAACGCCCGCAACGCGTCGAGGTTGTGCTGCGCGGCGGCGTTGTCGCAGTCCAGGGCGACGGCGCGCTCGTAGGCCGCGAGGGCGTCGTGTCGCCGTCCCGCGGCCTGGTAGGCAATCCCCAGGTGGTTGTGGATCTCCGACGCCTCAGGGACCAATTCCGCCGCTCGCTCAAAATGGGCGATCGCGGCGTGGGAGTCGCCCGCATCGAGAGCGTCGTTGCCTTGACTGTAGTGAACTGGCCCCGACAAAGCGTTGCAGGCTACGGCGAGGAGAGCGGCCGCGACAATCGCCGTCATGCTTCTGAGGATTCTCGCCATGCAAAAGAGTGTTCCGGGGCAGCCGTGGCGACGCAAGGTATCCTGCCGAGCCGACCTTGGGGGATGGCATGCCCAGAGTTCGCACGAGCAGGAGAGTCGTCTGCACCGCCCAGCGGGCGGCCGCCGTGTGCCTCGTTGCCGGCGCGGTATTCGCGGCGACACCAGGTCTCGCGGACGAGGCCGCTTCGACGCTTACCGTCTCGGGCTCAGGGCGCGTCCAGGCGGCGCCCGACGCGGCCACCCTCGACGCCGGTGTGACGACCCAGGCGCGTCGGGCGAAGGACGCGATCCACGGCAACAGCCGCGCCATGGAGGCGCTCCTCGCCGCGCTCGGCGATCAGACGATCGACTCCAAAGACATCCAGACCCGGCAGCTCCAGCTCACGCCGGTCTACCCCCAGGGAGGGCGTCGTGCCGGCATCGAGGGGTATCGCGCATCCAGCCGGGTGCGCGTGCGGGTGCGTGAGATCGACCGGGTCGGAAGCGTGCTCGACGCCTTGGTCGAGGCGGGAGCAAACGAACTGGGCAGCATCTCGTTTACCGTGCTGGACCCCGAGCCCTTTCTCGACCGGGCGCGCGCCGCCGCGGTCGCCGATGCGCGGCGCAAAGCCGCCCTCTTCGCAAGCGAGGCCGGCGTCCGCCTCGGCCGAATCCTCGAGATCCGCGATGGCGCGGTGCCCACACCGCTCCGGAGCGGCCGTGGCGCCTTTCGCGGGGAGGCATTGGCCGCCCAGTCGATTCCGGTCGCGGCGGGAGAGCTCGAGTTCTCCGCGCAGGTGAGCTTGGTCTACGCGGTCGACAACCCGGAGTGAACGATCGACATGCGCGCGATCACCGGAAGGTGATCCGAGGCGCGCGCGGCGGCCGGGCTGAGATGCGCGCGCATCTCGAGCACCTTGGCACCGCGCGCGTAGATGCGGTCGAGGGGAAGCATCGGCCGCGCCGCGGGGAAGCTCGCGGGCCACTCGAGCTCGGGGTTCGGATGAAGCTCGGCGTCGAGGGCCTGGCCGGCGCGGTCGCGCTTCCGCCAGGCGTTCATATCGCCCACGAGAAAGACGGGACCCTGTAGCGTCGGGTGTTCGAGCAGATGGTGCACCTGGCGATGGCGTCGCCGGTGGACGAGAGAGAGATGGGTCGCGACAAACGAGAGCGGCCCCAGTGGCGTCGACAGCTGTGCGGCCACCGCCGTCCGGCGCTCCATCTTCGAGAACGAGATATCGAGAATCGACGCCGACGCGATCGGCCAGCGACTCAAGATCGCGTTTCCGAGCTCTCCGAGGCGATGGATCCGCGTCGTCACAAAGGCCATGTGCAGTTGGAGGCGATCCGCCAGCCGCACGAGCGGGTCATCGCCGGAGAACGGTCGCAGCACCTCTTGCAACGCAATGACGTCGGCGCCGAGCTCCGAGATCACAAAGGTCGCCCGGTCGGGCTCGGGCCGCCGCCGGCTCGGCGGCGTCCAGCGGTGCAGGTTGTAGGTGGCCACGATGAGGTCTTTTTCCGCGGGCACCTGCTGCGGGAAGGCCGGGGCTCGCACCAGTCCCAGGTACGGCGTCGCAGCGGAGAGCGCGGCGCGGCGCTCCTCGAAGGGGTCGGCCCGAAGCCGGCGAATGCGGACTTTGCGAGCGACCATGGGTCAGCAGAGCGCAGGGCTGCGGATGACTTCCACTTCGCGTTCCAGGGACTCGATCATGTCGTCCATATCTGGAACTTCCATCAAGCCGTCAAACGTAACGAGATAGCGGGGTTGCGCCCGAGAGGGCGAATCCCCGTCCCCCGCCTTGGTTGGGCGTAGGGGGTCGGTCTCGACCGGGTCCTCGGGACGTTTTCCGCTTCGTGACTGCAGCGTGCGCTCCTCGAGCTCGAATCGGCTGG
>CAJIBI010000101.1_pt1 | contig 16927 bp, 15 predicted proteins | sample 9199321 | NCBI WGS metagenome assembly CAJIBI01 (sample SAMEA7708294, study PRJEB35096) | sediment metagenome | biome: marine neritic benthic zone biome [ENVO:01000025]; feature: sediment [ENVO:00002007]; material: shallow marine sediment [ENVO:03000034] sea grass bed [ENVO_01000059] ... | reverse complement strand
TCGCCTCCGTAGGCCTCGAGCTCGCGCCGCACCGTGCGGTAGTCGTCCAGGACGTCGCGCTTCTCGAGGAGCGCATTCCCTACATCCAAGAGGTGTACCAACACCCGGGTGCGTTCGATGTGGCGCAAAAAACGATCGCCAAGGCCGGCGCCTTCGCTCGCGCCCTCGATCAACCCCGGGATATCCGCGGCCACAAAACGCTCGTAGCCCACTTCGACCACGCCGAGCGACGGGGTGAGGGTGGTGAAGGGGTAGGCACCGACGCGCGGTCGCGCGGCGGAAAGCCGCCGCAGCAGGGTCGACTTCCCGGCGTTGGGGAGTCCCACCAGGCCGATGTCAGCCAGCAGCTTGAGGGACAAACGCAGGCGACGCCGTTCTCCCGCGCGGCCCGCTTCGGCGCGGTCGGGCGCCTGACGCGTCGCCGTCGCGAAGCGCGCGTTGCCGCGGCCGCCGCGGCCACCCCGGGCCAGCGTGACGCGTTGGCCGGCTTCCACGAGATCGGCGAGGGGCTGGGCGCCTTCCGGCGCGTCGAGTTCGGCGATCACCGTGCCGACCGGCAGCTGGATTTCGGCGTCCCGCCCGCTCTTGCCGTGGCGGTTCGAGCCGCTGCCCGGAACGCCGTCGTCGGCGGCGATGCACTTGCGCAGGCGCGGCTCTACGAGGGTCGAAAGGCCCGAATCGGCCACCACGACGACGCTCCCGCCCCGCCCCCCATCTCCGCCGTCGGGCCCGCCGCGGGGGGCAAACTTCTCGCGTCGGAAGCTCACGCAGCCGTCGCCTCCGCGCCCCGCACGGATCTCGAGAATCGTCTCGTCCACAAAAGTCGTCATGGCGCCGCTAAGCCTAGCCGCGGTGGGGTGCAACAGCGGCTGGCCTTCGGGTACAGGCGGGGCCGCCCGCGCCGACGCCGACCGGTGCGCTTTTGGCGCCGCTAGGAGGCCTCGACCCGCGCGACGGTGCGGCCCTTCGACTTGCCGTAGTGAAGGGTCCCGTCACAGAGCGCGAAGAGGGTGTAGTCGCGGCCGCAGCCGACGTTTCGCCCGGGGTGGATCTTCGTGCCGCATTGACGCACGAGGATATTGCCCGCCAACACGGCTTCGCCGCCAAAGCGCTTCACACCGCGCCGCTGCGCGTTGCTGTCGCGACCGTTTCGAGAGCTGCCTTGGCCTTTTTTGTGCGCCATCGAAAATGCCTCGTCGTGCGCTACGTCGAAATGCTGTCGATGCGGAGCTGGGTGTAGTTTTGCCGGTGACCCTGCTTCCGCCGATAGCCCTTCCGGCGCTTCATCTTAAAGATAGTGATCTTCTCGCCGCGCCCTTGCCCGGTGATCGTTCCGACGACTTTGGCCCCTTCCACCGTGGGCGTACCTACGCGCGGCTCGCCATCGCCCGAAATGAGCAAGACCTCGGGAAGTTCCACCGTCGTACCGGGCTCGCCGGCCAAGCGCTCGACCCACACCGAATCCCCCGGAGCGACTCGAATCTGCTTGCCGCCGCTGCGGACTACCGCGTACATCAGGCCTCCTCGCTTTCGCCAGAACGCGGAAGTATCCGAAATTCGGGAGTCGCGTCAACGGGTTCGACACGCGTCGGCGGCTCGGGGACGCCCCCCGCGCGGGACGTCGCTAGGGTCGGCTCGTTCGCGGCGGCGGCGAACCCCGCAGAATCCTCGTCCGCGGCGGCGCCCTCGGCATCCTCGAGTTTTTCGAACTCGACCTCGGACTCGTCGTCCTCGTCATCGTCCTCGGCGAGCGTGTCGGCGCCGCCCAGCGTCCCTCCCACCAGCCAGGGGACGTCGAGTGCAACCGGCTCGGCGGCCCCGAGGGCGAGCACCTCGAATTGCTCCTGGTGCATCGTGGGGCGCGCGCGCACCTCGAGCTCGCGCCCGACCTCCTCGGAGAGCTCCGCCAACGCGTCTTTCATCGGTCCCAGCAGCATCTCCGCCACCCGCGGGTGCACCGAGATCGCGATCTCACGGCTTGCGATATGCACTAGGTCTTTGCGGATATCGCGCAGGACCTTGAAGGTCACGCTCTCGCGTGACAGCACGTATCCCTTGCCGTCGCAGTACGCGCAGGGTTCGCAGAGCTGCTGCACCAGATTCTCCCGGGTGCGTTTGCGCGTCATCTCGACGAGCCCGAGCTCGGAGATCTTGAGGATGTTGGTGCGCGCCTTGTCTGACCGGATGGCGTCTTGCAGCGCGCGGTACACCTTCTCGCGGTTGTCGGCCGCCTCCATGTCGATGAGGTCGATGATGATGAGGCCGCCGATGTTTCGGAAGCGGAGCTGGTGCACCACCTCCTTGACCGCCTCGAGGTTGGTCTTGAAGACGGTTTCTTCCAGATCCCGTTTCCCGACAAAGCGCCCGGTGTTGACGTCGATCGCTGTGAGCGCCTCGCTCTGGTCGATGATCAGATAGCCGCCCGACTTCAGCCATACCTTGCGGCCGAGGTTGGCGTCGATCGCGGCCTCGACCCCGTGGCGCTCGAAGAGGGCTTCGGTTTCCGCGTGGTGCTCGATCTTTGGCTTGGGCTCGGCGATAAAGCGCTCGACGAAACCGTGGATCTCTTCGAAGGCCTTCGGAGAGTCGACCACGACGCGCTTGGTCTCCGAGTTCGCGACATCGCGAATCACGCGCAGTGGCAGCGAGGGTTCCTCGTAGAGCACGCTGGGTGCAGGCGCGTTGTCGCGACGCTCGTTGAGCGTCGCCCAGACGGAGCTCAGGTACTTGATGTCCGCCTCGAGGTCTTCCTCTCGGGCATCCTCCCCGGCCGTTCGAATGATAAACCCCATTCCCTTGGGGCGGAGCCGGTCCACGATCTCGCGCAGGCGTCTTCGCTCCTTGTCGGACTCGATGCGGCGCGAGACACCCACCCGGCTTCCCGCCGGCGTCAGCACCAGGTGACGCCCCGCGATCGCGAGGTGGGAGGTGATCCGGGCGCCTTTGGTGCCGATCGGCTCCTTCGCCACTTGCACCACGATGTCCTGGCCCTCGGACAGCAGGGTGTCGATGCGTGGGACCGATCGACTCCCGTTGCGTCCGCGGCGCCGACCCCGCGACGGGTTCTCCTCATCCGGGTTCGCGAGGTAATCGCCGGCGTAGAGAAACGCCGCTTTGTCGAGGCCGATGTCGACAAAGGCGGCCTGCATCCCCGGCAACACCCGGGTGACACGACCCTTCGCGATGTTGCCGACGACGCTGCGCTCGGTGCTGCGCTCGAGCAGCAGCTCTGCCAGAGATTCGTTTTCGAGAAGCGCGACCCGGGTCTCCCCACGCCCCGCGTTGATCAAGATTTGGTTTCGCATGCTCCGCCGTGTTCCGCGGCGAGCCGTTGAGGAAGAGCGCGCCGGAGCGCGGTTCGTGGGGCGGGATGCGGAAACGCGCAACGACGCTCGGTCGAAGCGCGCCTGGATGTGCTTCCTCAGGCGCTGCCACGCCCCCGCGGGACCTGCCAGCCACACCGCACCCGCGTCACGCGGGTGTGGTGGCGGCCGGGGTCACCTCGGTGCTGTAGCAGTTCGTCAGCTCGCACGTTGTTCCTGTTTCGATTTTTTCAATGCGATCTCGGCGGCCGGGCTATTCGGGAACACGGTCCGCGAAACCCGCGGATTCCCGCCCGTATCCGTTCCTTGGCCCAAGTCCCGTGGCGTCGCCCGCCACACCCTAACGGGGTTGAAGCGCCTCATCCTTGTTCGCTGCCGAGGTGCGCAGCGGAGGTCGTTTCCCCCAGGGGCTCGCCTGCCTGGCCTTGAGATCGCAAAAAACGCTTCTTCACAATCCTCGATTCCCACGCATCGGTCAAGACACCTCGCCGAATGATCCGAATCGCGGGCGGCATCACTCCCTGGGCGCTGAGCGAGGCCGTAGGCCTCTCCGGGGCGAACCAGACCGCTAAGCTCCGCTCGCAATGGCGCGTCGCCGTTCCAGCGAAAAGCCACCCCAAGACGCCCTCGAGGCCGGGCCGCCGGCCGACCCACGCCGCCAGCTGCCGGCGGTGGACCGACTCGCCGCTGAGCTCCTCACACAGGATGCAAGGCTGGGATGGTCGGCGGCCGTGGCGGCCCGCTCGGCCATCGAGGAGGCCCGCGCGGCGATCTCGACCGGCGAGCCGGCACCTCCCGCAGGGGCGCTGCTGCGGGCCGCCGCGAGCAAAGCCCGTGCGCTCGTGGCTGGACGGCCCCGCCGGGTGATCAACGCCACGGGCATCGTGATCCACACCAACTTGGGTCGCGCACCGCTCTCCGAAGCGGCCCTCGAGGCCGCGGCCCGCGCTTCTCGCTACAGCGACCTCGAGTTCGATCTTCCCTCGGGGCGGCGCGGCGATCGGCTGGCGGGGGTCGCAGAGAAGCTGCAGCTCCTGTCGGGCGCGGAAGCCGCCTTCGCGGTCAACAACAACGCCGCGGCGCTGATGCTCGCGGTCAACACGCTGGCGGCCGGACGCGAGGTCGTGGTGTCACGCGGCGAGCTGGTAGAGATCGGCGGCTCCTTCCGCATCCCGGAGATCCTCGCGGCAGCCGGGGTGCGCCTGGTCGAAGTGGGCACGACGAACCGAACCCATCGCGAGGACTACGCACGCGCGATCGGGCCCGAAACCGGCCTGCTGCTGAAGGTCCATCGGAGTAATTTCGAACAACGCGGCTTTGTGACCGAAGTGGCGCTCGGCGAGTTGGTCGAGATCGGGCGCAAGGCGAGCCTGCCCGTGCTCGAGGACACCGGGACTGGCTTTCTTCTTGACTGGCGCGACCGGGGTTGGCCGGAAGAATCGTTTATTCCCGGCCGCCTTCGCCTAGGCGCTGATGTGGTGTGTTTCTCCGGTGACAAGCTCCTCGGCGGACCCCAAGCTGGCCTGCTGCTGGGCCGCGAGGAGACGATCCGTGCGATGCGCCGCAACCCGCTGGCCCGCGCGCTACGTCTCGACAAGCTGACCCTCGCGGTACTCGACTGGACCCTCGGTGTCCTGCTCGCGGGCCGCGGTGAGCAGGAGATCCCCGTGTTGCGACTGCTCAGCGAGGCGCCGGAAGCGGTGCGAAGCCGGGCAGATCGCATCGCGGCAGGGTTGGAGGCCGTGCACGAGGGGGTGGAGGTCCGCGTCGAGGCCAGCGAAGCACTGGTCGGCGGCGGGTCACTCCCCGAGCTCCGGATTCCATCGTGGGCGGTTGTGTTGCCGAAAACACCCTTTGGCGTGGACGCTCTCACCGAGCGCTTGCGTCACGCTGCCGTCCCCGTGGTGGCACGCGTCGACCGGGGTGCGATGTGGCTCGACGCGCGGACGGTGGAGGACGCCGAGGTGGAACCCCTGACGAGCGCGGTGCTGGCGGCGTTGAAGGCAGCAGGGCCCTAAGGTAGGGTGCTTGGGGCGGATTCGATGCTGAACCTAGGCGTTCTCGTCCTCAACCGGTCGTACCTCCCGATCCACGTGACCACCGTGCGGAGAGCCTTCGCGCTCGTGTACCAGGGTGCCGCTCAAGTCGTCGATCCGGAATACCGGAGCTACGCCTTTGACGAATGGTTCGCCCAGGACCCCGAGCCGGGTGTAGAAACAATCGGCACCTCCAGTGGCCCGATTCCGATCCCCAAGGTGATCGTGCTGCGCAGCTACGACCGGATGCCGCGGCGCCACGTCCGCTTTAGCCGCGCCAACGTGTTCGCCCGCGACGACCACACGTGTCAGTATTGCGGTGAGAGGTTTGCCAAAGTCGATCTCAATTTGGATCACGTCGTGCCGCGTTCGCACGGTGGACGCAGTACGTGGGAGAATGTCGTGACGAGTTGCGTCGACTGCAACCGTCGCAAAGGCGGCCGGACCCCGGAGCAAGCGGGGTTCCGGCTGAACAAGAAACCAGCTCGGCCTCGGTGGACCCCCCTCGCCAGCCTCCCCTTGGCCAGCCACCGCCACGATGAGTGGCGGCCCTTCCTGCGGGTCGTGGACCGATCCGAAGTGAGGGAACCAATCGCGGTCTAGTCACCGCAGGCGAGGAAAGCTATGGCGCAGGATCGCGAGTGGGCTCCCCAGACCGGATCTCCCCGCGACCGCCGGCCCCGGGTGATCGCGATCGGGGGCGGCAAGGGAGGAATCGGCAAAACGCTGATCTCCGCGAACCTCGCCGCGGCGCTGGCCCGGCTGGGCGGCCGGGTGGTCGCAATCGACACCGACCTCGAGGGCGCGAATCTTCATACCGCGCTCGGGATGTCGGCGCCCTCGACCAGCCTGGCCGACTACGTCGCGGACCGCGAGCGCGACCTGCGGCGGCTTCTCCTCGACACGCCGATTCCGGGCCTGCGGCTGATCGCCGCCACCCACGGAAACCTCGACTCGGCCCAGCCCAAATCGTGGAGCCGCGTGACGATGCTCCAGCAGATCCGCGAGCTCCCGGCCGACTACGCGGTCGTCGACCTCGGCGCTGGGACCCATCCGTCCGTGATCGACTACTTCCTCGTGGGCGATGTCGGGTTGCTGGTGATGACGCCCGAACCGACCTCGGTTGAAAACGCCTACGCCTTTTTGCGCGCCGCGTTCTATCGGCGTCTGCGCCACGCGGTCACCAGCGACGCGGTGCGGGAGATCGTCAATCAGGCGATGGATCAAAAAAACGACCGCGGGATCCGGACTCCGCTCGACCTGATGAACGCCGTGCAGCAGTCCTCCCCCGAAGACGGCGAGCGCTTTGTCGCGTCGATGCGTTCGTTTCGGCCCCAGCTCGTCGTCAACGGTGTACGCACCGCGCAAGACATCCGCCTCGGATTCACGGTCCGCAGCGTGTGCCGCAAGTATTTTGGGCTCGAGGCGGACTATTTGGGGTACGTCAACTGGGACGACGCGGTGAGCGAGGCCGTGCGCACGCGCGCCACCATTGTCGAGAGCCACCCGCGCAGCGACGCCGCAATCTACGTGATGCGGATCGCCCGCAAGTTGATGGGTCTTTCCGCGCGATCGAATCGCACTCGAACTCCTTCCGCTTCGGAGCGCCCCACCCTATGAAACCGATGCGCGAACTCAATCACTACGAACTCCTTGAAATCCCGCCGGAGGCTCGGCCAGAGGAAATCGAACGCGCCTACGCCCTGATCCGCGAGGCCTACGCGCCGGGGGCGCTCGCGTCCTACTCGGTGCTCGATGAACGGGACGCGTCCGCAATGCGTCAGCAGGTCGAAACCGCCTACTCCATCCTCTCGGACCCCGATCGACGCGAGGCCTACAACGCGAGCCTCGCCGAAGGGGGAGGGATCGCGACCGACGAACTCATCGTCGTCGAACCCTACGACGACGAAAAAGGGGTGGAGTCCGACGAGAAACCGCCGGGCGCGCTCGACGAATTTGACGACATCGATGACGGCGACCCGGAGGCGCCCTGGGATGGCGCGCGGCTACGCCGCGCGCGCCTCGCCCGCGGCGCCGAGATCGACGCGATCGCGGCGGTCACCAAGGTGAACCCGAACCACCTACGCGGCATCGAAGAGGATAACTTTGACGCGCTTCCCGCCCCCGTGTACGTGCGGGGCTTTGTCGACGCGTACGCGCGTTTTCTCGATCTCGACGCCCGGAGTGTCGCGTCCAGCTACGTGGAGCGTTTCAAGGTGCACCTCGAGCACGCTCCCCGCGGACGGCGCATGGGACGCGCCGGACAGCGCTAGCGTCGGGGCGGACGCCGACGACACCCCAACTGCGTCGCTTTGTGGTGGGTGAAGAAGCCTCGGGCGAACGGCTCGACAGCGCGCTCGCTGAGCTTGCGGGTGTGGCCCGCGCGCAGGCGCGGCGTTGGATCGACGGGGGCTGCGTGCGGGGTGAGGCGCGCCCCGCGCGTCGAGTACACGCCGGTGATGTACTCGAGGTGGAGCCGCCCGAGGTGCTTCCGCTCGCGGCGAAAGCCGAAGCGCTGCCGCTCGCCGTGCTCTACGAAGACGCGGACTTGATCGTGATCGACAAGGCGGCGGGGCAGGTGGTCCACCCGGCACCGGGACACCCGGACGGCACCCTGGTGAACGCGCTACTCCATCACTGCGGGGATCTTGCCGGGATCGGCGGCATGCTGCGTCCTGGGATCGTCCACCGCCTCGACCGAGGGACCTCGGGTGTGTTGGTGGCGGCCAAACACGACGCCGCGCATCAGCACCTGGCACGCCAGTTTTCCGAACACAGCGTGGGACGCCGTTATGTGTGTATCGTGCGCGGCGTCCCGGGGGCGGAGCACGGCAGCGTCGCCGCCCCGATCGGTCGCCACCCGCGCGATCGAAAGCGGATGAGCGTCTCGACGCGCCGCGGCAAGAGGGCGTTGACACACTTTCGCGTGCTCGAGCGTTTCTCGCAGGCGGGCCTTGCCCTGCTGGAGGTCCGACCCGAAACGGGGCGCACGCACCAGATCCGCGTCCACCTGGCCTCGGTCGGCTTGCCTTTGCTTGGCGACGACGTGTATGGGGCGCGAGGCCGTAGCGAGAGGAGCCGCGGCCTCGAGCGGCCCGCGCTCCACGCGCAGGCACTCGCCTTCGACCATCCGCGCAGCGGCGAGCGGATGGAATTCGAGGCCGAGCCGCCGGAAGATTTTCGCGCGGTGCTGCGCCGGGCGCGGGCGCGGGAGGGTCGATGACGGAGACGGATGGCTATTTGCGTCACCCCGCGCTCCGGGCCGCCCACGGCTTTGGCACGCGCGGGGCGCGCGAGCCCACCCACTGGTTGCGGCCGCGCCAGGTGCACGGAGCGCGTGTCGCGGTGGTGGAACATCCCGGCACCGGGATCCTGGGTGATGCCGACGCGGTGGTCTCGGCCGCCGCTGGCGCGGTGGTGGGGGTCGTCACGGCGGATTGCGTTCCCATCTTGGTCGTCCAGGCAGGCGCCGTCGCCGCGATTCACGCGGGGTGGCGCGGCCTTGCTGTCGGGGTTGTCCACGCTGCCATCGCGGCTCTCGATGGTGCGGCGGGATTCGCGCCGGACCGCACCGCGGTTATCGGACCCCACATTTGCGCGCGTCACTACGAGATCGATGCGCCGGTGCGGGACGCGCTGGCGCCCGACTACAGCGCGGCGCTCGACGCCGCGCTGACACCGACCCGACCCGGCCATTGGCGATTGGACCTGCAGGCGTTGACCCGCGACGCACTCCGACGCGCGGGTTTTGCGGCGGGTCAGATCTTCGCCCTGTCGGACACTTGCACCTTCGGCGACTCGAGACGCTTCGCATCGCGCCGGCGCGACGGGGTCGGCGGCGAGCGGCTTGTGCACTGGGTTGCGACGCCCGCGGTCGCTCGACGCTCTTGACAGAGGAGAGCCACCCGCATAGGCTCCACTTCGCTTCAACCCGCCACAACGTCCGCTCAGAAGTCGATCCGACCGAACCATCAGACGCGGGCGGCGGCAAAACGCACCGAAACGAGCCCAGTTTGATTCACTTCGATTCAATCTGGTTCGTTTTAATCTGATCGGTTTCAACCCGATCCGTTTGGTTGGGTCGACTGGGCAGAATCGCAGGTTCGTTTCGAAGGGGCAGGAGTCCGCGGACCCAGCCGGAAAAATTCCATCAACCACGGCCAGCAAACGACCGAACGAAAGGGCGAGCCCTAGGGCCCAGCCGGGGCGCGGCGAGTGCGGCCCGCGAAACCGCGACATGCGGACCCCCTCTCACGATTCACGGCGGCGTTGCCTCCGACCCTCCGGCGAGCGACCGCATCAATTCCGACGGTCCCCCCAACACACTCTCACTCACTTGATCCGACGAACACGAACAACGAGCCGACACTAGAGGATTCACACGAGCATGGAACGATCCAACGAAGGTCCGTCCGGTGGCAACCGCGGTTCGCGACGGGGACGCCGGCGCTCCCGGGGAAACAGCGGCGGGCGCAACGGCAACCGCGCGGTCGCCCACGACATCCTCGACGTCGCCGACGAGTTCAGTGAAGACGAACTCCTGGACGACAGCGAAGATACCGGCGAGCGACTCGACGTCAGCGAGCTCAAAGGGAAGTCGATGGAGGAGCTCGTCGAGTTCGGCGAGTCCCTCGAAGTCGAGAACGCCTCGGGGATGCGCAAACAAGACCTGATCTTTGCGATCCTCAAGGCAAAGACCGAGGCCAAGGGTCGCATCTACTCGGAGGGTGTTCTCGAAACCCTGCCGGACGGCTTTGGCTTCCTGCGCTCCCCCGACCAGAGTTACCTGGCGGGCCCCGACGACATTTATGTCTCGCCCTCCCAAATCCGTCGCTTTGGGCTGCGTACCGGCGACTCGATCCGGGGCCAGATCCGTCCGCCCAAGGAAGGCGAGCGCTACTTCGCCCTGCTCAAGGTCGAGACGATCAATTTCGAGGAGCCGGCCAAAGCCCGCCACAAGATCAACTTCGACAACCTGACTCCCCTCTACCCCGAGGCGAAATTCGACCTCGAAGCGCCGTCGGGCGGGACGACCACCCGGATCATCGATTTGATCGCCCCGATCGGAAAGGGCCAGCGCGGTCTGATCACGTCGCCGCCCAAGGCCGGGAAGACGATGATCCTGAAGGACATCGCCAACGCAATCGCCGAGAACCACCCCGAGGTGTATCTCATCGTGCTGCTGATCGACGAGCGGCCCGAGGAGGTCACCGACATGCAGCGCAACGTGAGAGCGGAAGTCGTGTCCTCCACGTTCGACGAGCCCGCGACACGTCACGTCCAGGTCGCCGACATGGCGATCGAGAAAGCCAAGCGGCTCACCGAGCACAAACGCGACGTGGTGATTCTGCTCGACTCGATCACCCGTCTCGCCCGCGCGCACAACACCGTCGTGCCGCATTCGGGCAAGATCCTCTCCGGCGGCGTCGACTCGAACGCGCTCCACAAGCCGAAGCGCTTTTTTGGTGCAGCGCGCAACGTCGAAGAGGGCGGGAGCCTCACCATCGTGGGCACCGCGCTCATCGAGACCGGGTCGCGGATGGACGAGGTGATCTTCGAGGAGTTCAAGGGAACGGGGAACAGCGAGCTCGTGCTCGACCGAAAGCTGGCCGATCGCCGAACCTACCCCGCCATCGACATCAATCGCTCGGCGACGCGGCGCGAGGAGCTCTTGCTTAGCGAGACGACCCTGAACCGTATGTACCTGCTGCGAAAGGTGCTCGCGCCACTCAACCCGATCGATTCGATGGAATTCTTGCTCGAGAAGATCAAGGCCACGGATTCCAATGACGAGTTCCTCGACTCGATGAACTCCTAGGACGGGCGGCGGCGCCCGGCGTCGCGTCCGCCCCCGACCCCCCAATGAGGCCAGCTCATGTCCGAGCTGCTCAAAAGAATCGAAGAGGCCGAAGCGCGGGCTGCGGATCTCGAAGCCCAGCTCGCCGACCCGTCGGTCGCTTCGCAGCCCGCGAAGGTCACGGAGCTCGCCAAGGCGCTGGCGCGGCTGCGGCCGTTGCTCGAAACCGGCGCCCGTTATCGCCAAGTCGCAGATGAGCTCGCGGGGGCGCGCGAGATGTTGGCCGAGGGAGACGCCGAGCTCGCCGAGCTTGCCCAGAGCGAGGTGGAGGGCCTCGAGCCCGAGCTCGAGGCGCTCGAAGGGAAGCTCCGAGTTCTGCTTGTGCCCCCGGATCCCAACGACGAACGCAATGTGATCCTCGAAATTCGGGCGGGTGCGGGTGGCGAAGAGGCGTCGCTGTTCGCGGGCGACCTGCTCCGGATGTACACGCGCTACGCGGAAGAGCGGAAGTGGAAGCTCGAGACACTTTCGCTTTCGGGCAGCGCGACCGGCGGGGTCAAGGAAGTGGTGGCGTCGATCGCCGGTGACCGCGTCTACAGCCGTATGAAGCACGAGCGCGGGGTGCACCGCGTGCAGCGGGTGCCATCGACCGAGTCGCAGGGACGGATCCACACCTCCACGGTCACCGTCGCCGTGCTTCCCGAGGCGGAAGATGTCGACGTCCAGATCGACTCCAAAGACCTCCGCGTGGATGTCATGCGCGCGAGCGGGCCCGGCGGGCAAAGCGTGAACACGACCGACTCGGCGGTACGCATTACCCACCTGCCGACCGGCCTGGTCGTGCAGTGCCAGGACGAGAAGTCGCAACACAAGAACAAGGCGCGGGCGATGAAGATTCTTCGCTCTCGGTTGCTCGAGCACGAGCAGGAAAAGGCCGCCGCGGAGCGCGCCAGCGAGCGGCGTTCGCAGGTCGGAAGCGGCGATCGCAGCGAGCGGATCCGCACCTACAACTTTCCGCAGTCACGCGTGACCGACCACCGCGTCGGGGTCACCTTGCACAAGCTCGACCAGGTGATCGAGGGCAACCTCGACGAGCTGCTCGACGCCGTCCACGTGAGCCTCGCCCGCGCCGCGGAGGAAAACCTCCCGTGACCCCGCGGACACCCAAAGACGAGCGCACCAGCCGAGCGGCGGAGCCGCGGAGCGCGCAGCGAGCGGGAGGCGAGCGCGGGTCCGAAATCTGGACGGTCCTGGACCTACTGCAGTGGACGACCTCCCATTTCTCCGACCGTGGGATCGAGAGCCCCCGTCTCGACGCCGAGTGCCTGCTCGCGTATGCGCTGGGGTGTGATCGTCTACACCTCTACATCGATTACGAGAAACCGGTGGAGGAGGCGGAGCGGGCGCGCTTTCGGGAGCTCGTGAGGGCGCGGGCCGGGGATCGGGTGCCCGTGGCCTATCTCACCGGCCGGCGGGAGTTCTGGTCGATGCCCTTCGCGGTCAACCCCTCCGTGTTGGTGCCCCGTCCGGAGACCGAGTGTCTGGTCGAGGCCGCGCTGTCGTGCGTCGAGCCCGGCCGGCGCGTACTCGAACTCGGGACCGGCTCGGGCGCGATCACCATCGCACTGGCAAAAGAACGGCCCGACGCCGCGTATTGGGCGACCGACATCTCGTCCGATGCCCTCGCCGTCGCGCAAAAGAATGCGCAAAACCTGGTCCCCGACGTCGCGATTCACTGGATCGAGGGCGACCTCTTTGCGCCGCTTGGCGGCGAGCGCTTTGACCTCGTCGTCTCCAACCCGCCCTATGTGGCGGAGCCGGAGCGGGCGGGCCTCGCACCCGAGCTGCGCCACGAGCCGGCCTCGGCGCTCTTTGGCGGCCCCGACGGCTGTGACGTGCTGCGTCGCATCGTGGCGGGCGCGGGCCCCCACCTGCTTCCGGGGGCGTCGCTGCTCCTCGAGCTCGACCCGCGTCAGATCGACGCCATCGAAGCGGCGGCGCGCGAGGCCGGATTCGATCCCGGGCCCCCGATTCGCGATGCTTCGGGGACACAGCGCGCGCTCCGGATGAACCCCCGCCGCAACGATGAGGAGCCCGCTTCGCAACCAGTCCCCCTGGAGCCGAGCTAATGGATCGGATTGTCGTACGTGGGGGCGCCCCGCTTCGGGGCTCGGTGCAGGCCTCGGGGTCAAAGAACGCGACGCTCGCGCTCATGGCGGCGGCGCTGCTCAGCGACGAGAGCAGCGTCCTGCGCAACGTGCCGCGGGTGCGGGATGTCGACACGATGCTCGACATCCTGAACGCGCTCGGGGTCGACGCCGCGTGGGATGCTGCGGAGACGCACACGATCCGGATCGCGCCGGGCCGCATCGCCAACCCCGAAGCGCCGTATGACCTGGTGCGCAAAATGCGCGCCTCCTTTCTGGTGCTCGGGCCCCTGCTGGCGCGCTGCGGTAGCGCCCGCGTCTCGGAGCCGGGCGGGTGCGCGATCGGCGTGAGACCGGTCGATCAGCACATGCGGGGTCTCGAGTCGCTGGGCGCCAAGGTCGGTCTCGACCACGGGTACGTGGAGGCGCGCGCGCCGCGGCTCGAGGGCGCGCTGCACCGCTTTGACTTCGTGACCGTCAACGGAACCCAGAACGTCATGATGGCCGCCTGCCTCGCACACGGACGAACTGTGATCGAGAACGCCGCCCGCGAGCCCGAGGTGATCGAGCTCGCCGACGCCCTCCAATCGATGGGTGCGCACATCGAAGGCGCGGGAAGCGAGCGTATCGAGATCGAAGGAGTCGATTCGCTCGGCGCCATGGAACGCACCGCCTGGGGAGACCGCATCGAGGCTGGCACCTTGCTCGCCGCCGCGACCATCACACTGGGTGAGATCTGTGTAAGCGGAATCCACAGCGAGCACATGGGCGCCACGCTCGACAAGCTGCGTGCTTGCGGTGCCGAGCTCGAGGTGGAGCCCCATCGGGTGACGCTGCGGGCGGCGGCTCGGCCCCGCGCGCTGCGGGTGTCGACCGCGCCGTACCCCGGGTTCGCGACCGACATGCAGGCCCAGCTGATGGCCGTGCTCGCGCTCGCCGAAGGCTCGAGCGTGATCACCGAGACGGTTTTCGAGAACCGCTTCATGCATGTCCCCGAGCTGCGGCGGATGGGGGCCGAAATCGAGCTCGAGGGGCGTAGCGCCCAGATCCGGGGTGTCGCGCGGCTCTCGGGCGCCCCGGTGATGGCGACCGATCTCCGCGCCTCGGCCAGCCTGATCGTGGCGGCGCTCGCCGCCGAGGGGGAAAGCGTGGTGAACCGCGTGTACCACATCGACCGGGGCTACGAGCGCATCGAAGCAAAGCTCCGCCAGCTGGGCGCCGAGATTCGACGGGAGGGTTGAGATGGCCGCCCGCGTTGCAAAGAAAAAGACCGCGGCCAAGACGCCGGCGAAAGAACTCGAAGTGCGTGTCATCGCGGCGTCGGTCCCCGGGTTCCGCCGCGCGTTCCGGGAGCTGATCGACCGGCGTTCCGAAGAGTCGTCGGTAGAGGCGAGCTGCAAGGCGATCGTCGAGCGGGTGCGCGCGGGTGGGGACGAGGCGCTGCTCGCCTGCGTGCGGGAGTACGACGGCGCGTCCGTCGAAACCCTCGAGGTGAGCGCACAGGAGTGGGACGAGGGCGTCGAAAAGGTCGACCCGGCCGACCGGGCCGCACTCGGCAAGGCGGCGATGCGGGTGCGCGAGTTTCATCGAAAACGGATTCCCTCGAGCTGGGAGGTGCGCGAAGAGGGCGGCGCCCTGCTCGGCCACAGCGTCCGTCCCTTGGATCGGGTGGGGATCTACGTGCCCGGCGGCAAGGCCGCCTACCCGTCCTCGGTCATCATGAACGCGGTGCCCGCCTCGGTGGTGGACGTGCCCGAGATCGCAATGGCGACGCCGCCACAGGCCGACGGCTCCGTGTTGCCCGAAGTCCTGATCGCCGCCCGCCTCGCGGGGGTACACCGCATCTTCAAAATGGGCGGTGCCCACGCGATCTCCGCTTTCGCCTTCGGGACCGAGAGTGTTCCCCGCGTGGACAAGATCACAGGGCCCGGAAACATCTGGGTCGTGACGGCGAAACGGCTGGTGTTTGGCCACGTCGGCATCGACGCGGAAGCCGGCCCCAGCGAGGTCGCGGTCGTCGCGGATCGAACGGCGAACCCGAACTGGCTTGCGGCCGACCTGATTTCTCAGGCCGAGCACGACGAGATGGCCCAGAGCATTCTCTTCACCCACGTGAAGTCGATCGCCACCCGGACCCAAAAGCAGCTCGCGAAGCAGGCGGCGGACCTGCCCCGCGCGGAGATCATCCGAACCTCGCTGGGCAAGCGCGGCGCCATCGTCCTGACCGGGAGCCTCGACGAATCGCTCGCGTTGGCCGACGAGTACGCCCCGGAGCATCTCCTGCTGGCGGTCGAGGACCCGGATGCCGCGCTCAAGCAGGTGCGGAACGCCGGCGCGGTGTTCCTGGGTCACTACACGCCGGTGGCGGTCGGCGACTACCTCGCCGGCCCCAACCACGTGCTCCCGACGGCGGGGACCGCCCGGTTCTTCTCGCCGCTCGGCGTGGAAGACTTTCTCAAGCGGACCAGCTTCACGCGTTTTGAGCCCGCTAAGCTCCGCGAGCTGGGCCTGGACGTGATCCGGCTCGCCGAGCTCGAGGGGCTCCGGGGCCACGGCCGCTCGGTGGACTTGCGTCTGCAAAAGATCCGCAGGGCGCGCCGCGAGCGCGACGCCGCCCGAGACGCGGAGATGGAATGAGCGAACGCGACCGGTCGCGGCAGACGAGCCTCGAGCGCATCACCAACGAAACCCAGATCCAGCTCGAGCTCGACCTCGACGGGCGCGGCGAGTACGACGTCGAGACGGGAATCCCCTTTTTCGACCACATGCTCGAGTCGTTCACAAAGCACGCGGCCGTCGACTTGCGGCTGCGGGCCAAGGGCGACCTCGCGGTTGACCTGCACCACACTGTCGAAGACGTGGGGATCGCGCTGGGGAGCGCCTTGCGCGAGGCACTCGGTGACGCCGCGGGCATCCGCCGCTTTGGCTTTTTTGTGTTGCCGATGGCCGAGACCCGCGTCGATGTGTCCCTCGACGTCTCCAACCGCCCCTATCTGGTGTACCGGGTCGATTTGGCGAACGACCGCGTGGGTGACTTCGATACCTCGCTGGTCGAAGACTTCTTGTACGCGTTCTCACAAAACGCCGGGATCGACCTTCACGTCGAGCTGCGGTACGGACGAAGCCCTCACCACGTCGTGGAGGCGATCTTCAAGGGTCTGGCGCGGGCACTCCGCGTCGCGCTTGAAGACGACCCACGCCTCACAGGAGTCCCTTCGGTCAAAGGCAGCCTGTGACCCCCCCGACCTCCCTCGCATCCGTCGCGGTCGTCGACTACGGCGCCGGCAACTTGCGCAGCGTGGCCAAGGCGCTCGCGCGCTCGGGCCTGCGCGTCGACGTGACGGGCGACCCGTCCGGTCTCGCTCGGGCCGACGCGGTGGTGCTGCCCGGCGTCGGCGCCTTCCGCGACGCGGCCGAGACCCTGCGCGCGAAACGGCTCGACGAGGCGCTGCGCGACGGCATCGAACGCGGGCAGCCCTATCTGGGGATCTGTCTCGGGCTCCAACTGCTCTTCGACACGAGCACCGAGCACGGCGAGAGCGCTGGGTTTGGCACGCTCCCGGGACGGGTCGAACGCTTTCCCGAGCGCGGCGCGGATGGAAAGAGGCTGCGCGTTCCCCACAT
>CAJIBI010000288.1_pt1 | contig 16952 bp, 16 predicted proteins | sample 9199321 | NCBI WGS metagenome assembly CAJIBI01 (sample SAMEA7708294, study PRJEB35096) | sediment metagenome | biome: marine neritic benthic zone biome [ENVO:01000025]; feature: sediment [ENVO:00002007]; material: shallow marine sediment [ENVO:03000034] sea grass bed [ENVO_01000059] ... | reverse complement strand
CGAAGAAGCGCGCGAGATCGCGTCCCGGCGCATCGCTTGGCTCGACGGGGAGCTCGCCGACCGCGCCTTCATCGCCGGCGATGAGTTCACGATCGCCGACATCACCGCGTTCGTCGCGATCGACATCGGGATCCCCAGCGTCTTTCAGCTCCAGCCCGATCAACGGCACATCGCGCGCTGGTTCGGGGCCGTCTCCGCCCGCCCGAGCGCCGCCGCGTAGCCCGGGCGACGTCCGGCGAAGGCCGCTGCAGTCGCCTAGCGCATGTGACCACGCACAAAGGTGCCGAGCTCTTCGATCGCGGCCTGGCCTTCGTCGAGGCGGCTCGCGAAGATCTGCCACACGTGGATTTGGCCCTGCCACTCTCGCAGGGTCACGTCGACGCCCGCGTCCACGGCCTTCTGTGCCATCCGAGCGGCATCGTCAAAAAGAATCTCGCGTTCGCCGACTTGGATCAGCAGCGGCGGGAGCCCCGTGAGGTCGGCGTAGATCGGGGCCGCCAGCGGGTTTCGAAGATCTCCGCCGGCGAGGTAGGCACGCGCCATCTTGAGATCGAGGTCCTGGCGGACCATTGGATCCAGATGCGCCCGCGACGTGATGGAGTCGCCGGTCCCTTCGAACTCGACCCATGGCGACAGCGGAGTGGCGCAGCACGGCAAGGGATCACCGGCGTCCCGCAGCGAGACCAGCGTTGCGAAGGTCAGCCCGCCGCCGGCGGAATCGCCGGCGATCGCGATGCGCCCGGGAAGAAATCCTTCCGCCAGCAGCCAGCGATACGCGGCGAGCGAATCTTCGAGCGCCGCCGGAAAGGGGTGCTCCGGCGCGAGGCGGTAGTCGAGGGCCAGGACCCGCGCCGCGGCTTCGCGGGAGAAGCGTTCGCACATGTCCCGGTGGGAGTCGACCGAGCCCATCACGTAGCCACCGCCGTGCAAATACATCACGACGCGATCGGGTGCAGCGCCCGGCGCGTCGATCCATTCGGCGTCGACGCCGCCGGCCTCGACCCGCTCCGCTTTTGCTCCGACCGTGTACGGGACATCCGAGAACAGCCCGTCCCACCCCTTGCGCATCACGTCGAGCGGGGTGTCGTCGTGCCAGGCGCCAAACGTGGCGGCGATATCGGCGATGACCCCTTCGAGCTGTGCTTGCGACATGGCGAACCCTCGCGTCAGATCGCGCCGTTGCGCGGCGGTTTGATTGCGTTGAGGAGGTAGTTGCCGATGTGGTGATACTTCCACCGCACCGGGTCGTGCAGGGTGTGTGCCCGCGCGTTGCGCCAATGCCGATCGAGATTGTATTCGGCGAGCGTCGAGCGGGTGCCGGCGAGCTCGAAGAGCTTATTGGTGATGAGAATCGAGACCTGGGTCGAGAGCGCCTTCGCCTCGGCGACGGCTACCGACGCAGCGGCCACGGTGTCTTGGGTCGGGTCGGCCACCGCTTCGTCGATGGCCTCGCCGGCGCGCGCCAGTAGCGCATCGGAGGCGTGCACCTGGATGGCGAGCTCTCCAGTCGCCGAGATGAGATGGGGGTCCTCGTAGCCGTGGTCCTGCCCGCTGTCGATCCAGGGGCGGGTGTAGCGGCGCACGAAGTCGAGCGTATCCGCGAAGGCCGCCCGCGCGATCCCGGCGTCGACGGCGGCGTGGAGAATCTGTGCCACAGGCCCCATCGGGGTGGGCCGGTCGAAGGCCGCTTGGTGGAGCACCACCTCCAAGGCGTCGACCGCGACGTCTTCGAGCCGCACCGAGCCGCTCGCCGTCGTGCGCTGTCCAAAGCTGGTCCAGTCGTCGATCACCGTTACGCCCCGCCGGTCGCGCGGAACGATGGCGATCACAAAGCGGTTGGCGTCGTCCAACGCGACCACCGGCACGCGGTGGGCAAACACCGCGCCGGTCGAGTAGAACTTCTTCCCCGCGAGCCGATAGGCGTCCCCTTCGCGATAGAGCCGGGTCTTGAGGTCGAGGGGGGTCTTGGTCCCCACCTCCGTGAACGCGTTGCCAAAGCGGTCGCCGTCGAGCACGGCGTCAAAAAAGAACTTCTTTTGCTCCTCACTCCCGTCGAGCCGAATCGCCTCGATCATGTAGAAGTGGTTCTGGGTGAGCTGGCCGAGCGGCGCGTCGCCCGCGGAAACGATCGCCACGACCTCGGCGAGCGTCGCGTGGCCCACCCCGGCGCCCCCGTAGGCCCGGGGGATGCTGATGCCCCAGAGCCCGCTCTGGGAAAACGTGTCGATCTCCGCAAAGGGCAGCCGGCGCTCCCGGTCGCGCTGCGCGGACTCCTCGGCAAAACGGGAGGCCAGATCGTGCGCGACCGAGAGCGCTTCCGCGGCGTCCCGGATTCGGTGGGCCGGCTCCGGAATCCGCGGCACCGCCGGCACGACCTCGCCCCGGCCGATGGAGGCGGCAACCGCGGGCCCCGCGGCTGCACGCTCTGCCCCAGCGGTGGACACGTCGCCCCGCCCTACCAGGGCCGCCGGCAGGTGGCGGCGGGGTGCGGCGCCTGAAGGCGCGGGCCGCGCCCGGGAAAGAGCTTTTCGCGAACCGTCCTCTCGCGGTACTCGCGCTGCATCCGGCCGCGGCGCTGCAAGACGGGCGCGACGCCGTCCACGAAGTCGACAAAGGAGCCGGGAATCGTCATGTAGGCCAGATTGAATCCGTCGACTCCGGCGTCGATCCATTCTTCGAGCTCGTCGGCAATCTGCTCGGGCGTTCCGACCAACACCGGACCGGCGCCGCCCAGGCCGACGTAGCGCGCGACGTCGCGCACGGTCCAGTCGCGGGTCGGATCCGCTTCGGTGAAGCTGTGAAAAAAGGTGCGGACCGCGTTGGTTTCGATGTACTCGAGGGGTTGATCGGGGTTGAGGGTGCTGAGGTCCATCCCCGACCAACCGCCCATCAGTGCGAGGGCCCCGTCGTAGTCCACCTGCTCGAGGTACGAGTCGTACTTGGCGCGGGCTTCGGCCTCCGTGCCCCCGGTGACGATTTTCATGTAGGCGAAGCCGAGGACGTCGTCGGGCTTGCGCCCCCGTTTCACCAGGTTCTCGCGAAGCATCTTCATGTAGTTCCCGGCAACATTCGGGTTGTTGCCGATCACAAAGGCGCACTCGCCATGGGTGGCCGCGAACTCCAAGCCACGGGGCGAGGAACCCGCTTGAAACAGCAGCGGGGTGCGCTGGGGCGACGGTTCCGAGAGGTGACAACCCTGGAAGCGGTAGTGCGCGCCTTCGTGCTCGATGTCCCGGATCTTTGCCGGGTCGGCGTACACGCCGCGCGCGCGGTCGAGGACGACCGCGTCGTCGGCCCAGCTGTCTTCCCAAAGCTGATAACAGAGCCGGCAATACTCGTCGGCCATCTCGTAGCGCACATCGTGGTCGGGGAGCCCGCCGAGCCCATAGCTGCGTCCGGTGCTCTCGAGGTAGGAGGTGACGATGTTCCACGCCACCCGGCCCTTGGTGAGGTGGTCGAGGGTGGAGATCTGGCGGGCGAAGGTGAAGGGGTGGCTCTGGAGGATCGAGCTCGTGAACCCGAAGCCCAGATGCTCGGTGGCCGCCGCCATGGCGGGGATCAGCAGCATGGGGTCGTTCACCGGGATTTGGGCCGCCCCGCGGACCGCAGCGTCTCGGGTTCCGCCGTAGACATCGTAGGTGCCCACCACGTCGGCGAGGAAGACGGCGTCGAACTTGCCGCGCTCGATCAGCTTCGCGAACTCGATCCAGGGCTCGAGCTCCTTGTAGCGGACCATCTGGTCGTCTTCGCGCACCCACAGCCCGGGCGACTGATGGACCACGCAGTTCATGTGGAACGCGTTGAAGTACATTCGCTTTTTTGCCGCCAAACCGATTCTCCTCTGGCCGTCCGCGCCATGGTAAAACGTCCCTGGCGCAATCCACAGCCGTCTTGCAGCAGGAGACCGCGCGATGGCGGAGGATCAAAGGAGTGCGCGGGCCCTCAAGCGGGCGCTCGCGGAGGTAGAACGCCGGCTGCGCGAGGCGGCCGCGACGGTTCCCAAGGCGAGAGCAGCCGAACGGGGCCGCTATATGAAGCCTGCGCTTCCGATGCGGGGCCTCACCGTTCCCGAACAGCGCGCGGTATTCCGCGCCGGGTACAGCTTCTCGGGCCTACCCGCGCGGCAGCAGTACGGCATTTGGGACTACATCTGGCACAACGCCGGCAGCCATGAAGCCAAGCTGCAACCGATGCTCTTCCTGCGCTCGCTGCCAAACATCCCGGCAGCGGACGACCTCGAGCCGTTCTGGGCGCTCACCCGCGGCTGGGCCGACGACATCCACGCGTGGGATATGTCGGACGAGCTGTCGAAGACCTTCTCCTATCTACTGGAGGCGGATCGCCGGCGGATCTATCCGCAGCTCGTCGCCTGGAACACGGACCGCGACCCGTGGAAGCGACGCCAGTCGGTCGTGAGCCTCTTTTGCTACGCCCAGCTGCATCGCCGTCACCCTCCAGTCACCAAAGTCCTGCCCCTGATCCGCCGGCTTCTCGCCGACCAGGACTACTATGTCCAGAAAGGTGTGGGGTGGACCTTGCGAGAGACCTACAACGTCTACCCCGAGCGTGCCCACGCCTTCGTGCTGCGCCACGCCGGGGCCATCCACCCCGATGCATTCTCCGCCGCGCTCGAAAAGATGAGCACCGCCGAGAAGGCCGCGATCAAGGAACGCCGCTCGCACGCGCGTCGGCGACGCGCGCCCCAGCGCGGGCGCCTGCGCGATGCTTCCGGCGAGGAGAGCGCGCGATGACCGTGCGGGGCGGCTTTGCCGACAAAGTGGCGCTGGTCACGGGAGGTGGTTCCGGAATCGGCCGCGCGTCGGCCATTGCGTTGGCGCAGGCGGGAGCTGCGGTGGCAGTCGTGGACACCGACGACCAGGGTGCCGCGGGGAGCGTGGACGCAATCCAGGGGGACGGCGGCCAGGCGCTCGCGGTGCACTGCGACGTCGCTTTCGACGCCGAGACACGTGGCGCGGTCGCGCGCGTGGTTGAGCGCTTTGGTCGCCTCGACTGCGCGATCAACAACGCGGGTATCCAGGGCGACCTGAGCCCGACCGCCGAGTGCAGCGTGGCCAACTGGAACCGCACCCTCGCCGTCAATCTGACCGGCGTCTGGCACTGCATGCGTCACGAAATCCCCGCCCTGCTGGCCGCGGGCGGCGGAGCGATCGTCAACGTGGCGTCGAATTTCGGGCTGGTCGGGTCGGTGGGGATGCCCGCCTACAGCGCCAGCAAGCACGGTGTCGTCGGCCTCACCAAGACCGCAGCGCTCGAGTACGCGCGGGCAGGGATCCGCGTGAACGCGCTCTGCCCGGGCCCGGTCCAGACGCCGATGGTCGACAAGATCCTGCGTGCTAAGCCCGAACACGCCCAGGGCATCATCGACGCGATCGTCGAGCGCGAGCCGGTGGGCCGCTTTGGGACGCCGGAAGAGATCGCCGACGCCGCGCTCTGGCTCTGCTCGGACGGGGCCTCTTTTGTGACCGGCGCCGTACTCGCGGCGGACGGCGGGTTTGTGGCGCAGTGAGGAGGTGCGTGGACGTGCGAGCGAGCAGACGTGGCAGCCGGGCCCTGGCCGCCCTCGGGATGTTTGTATGGTTCGGGTGTGGCGGCGGGGGTGACTCGAGCGACGCGGTGCGGGTCGCCACCGATCCGGATTTTTACGCGCCCTTCCTGATCTCCCAGGGCATCCGCGCCGGTAATCTCCTCTTCGTCTCGGGCCAGGCGGCGATCGATGAGGCGGGCGAGGTGGTCGGGGTCGACGACTTCGACGCCCAAGCGGAGCAGGTGTTTCGCAACCTGCAGGCGGTGCTCCGCGCGGGTGGCAGCGACCTCGATCGGGTGATCAAGGTCACGATCTTTGTCACCGACATGGGGTACTTCCCGAAGATCCTGGAGCTCCGGAAGCGCTACTTCTCGGCGCCCTACCCCGCCGACACGATCGTCCAAATCGAAGCGCTGGGGCTCCCCGAGCTGATGCTCGAGATCGAGGCCGTCGCGATCGTCGAAGGGCGCGTCTCGGGCTGACGCCGCCCTTCGGCTACGCCGCGAGGGCCGGAATCTGGAGCGGCTCGGTCTCCCAGCTCTGGAGCTCCGGCAGGCACTCCCGCGCGAAGAGGCGCAGGCTCGTCTCGGCGTCCCCGTAGGGCATGCCGCCGTAGCTAAAGCCCGGCATCACCGCGTTCGCCCCGATGATGCTGCGCACCTTCTCGAACTTCTCGAGCACCTGAGCGGGCGTACCCCAAAACATCAGGTCCACGAAGTCGTTGATCGCGCCCTCTTTGCCGTGCCGCTCGAGATACTTGGTGATGTTCGTGTAGAACTCGTAGCCCTTGACGCCTTCGTGGGGCGCCTGATCGAACTCGTAGTGGCGCATGACCGAGGCGTAGTTGGCGCCGATCCACTCGCGCGCCATCTCCTCGGCGCGGTCGGCGCTCTCGTCGCAAAAGACGTTGCCGCCAGAAAAGGGCGGCGGGGGCTCGCTGCCGTTGGTGTCGCGGTAGACCTGGTTGTACTGCGCCATGTCCTCCTCCACCACCTTCCAGGGCTTTTGCGGAATCACCAGCACGCCGATCCCGAGCTGCGCCATCAGCGGCATCGATTCGGGCGACACGGCGGCCGCGTAGGTGCGGCCCCGGAAGCTGTACTCGGGCTTGGGTCGAATCTCGCGTCGCGGCTGCGTGCCGAACTCGTTGTCGTACTCCATGTAGCCCTTCTCGAGGGCATCGAGGACCAGCCGCGCGTATTCGACAAAGCGCTCTCGGCTCGTGTTCATGTCGACGCGGAAGCCCTCGTACTCGATCCGCGCCAAGCCGCGGCCCAGGCCGAGGATCATGCGGCCGCCGGAGAGCTGGTCGAGCAGCGCCACCTCCTCGGCGACGCGAAGCGGGTCGTGCCACGGCAATACGATCACCCCCGACCCCAGCAACGTCTTCGGGTGTTTGCCCGCGTGGTAGCTCAGCCACTGCACCGGGCTCGGGCACATCGTGTAGTCGTCGAAGTGGTGCTCGACGGTCCAAAGCGATTCCAGCCCGAGCTCCACTGCCAGGTCACAGAGACGCATCTCCTGCCTGTAGACCTCGGTATCGCTCAGCTGGTTGAACGGGTTCTGAAACACGGCGGTGTAGCCGACATGCATGGTGCGCCTCCCGGGTGGTGCGACCGAGTCTAGCTCGATCGCTTGGGCAAAGCGTCGGCGCCGTCCCTAGTGGCGTGAATGCCGGTACGCCGCGGCCGGGTGGCGGTCGGGGAGCCGTGGGCGGCCAAAGATCTTCTCGCGCAGCGTGCCCGGGGTGGGCTCTTTCCGCACCAATCCGCGCCGCCGGAGAATCGGCACGACGCCTTCGATGAAATCGACAAAGCTCCCGGGGGTCACTGCGTAGACCAGGTTGAAGCCGTCGATGCCGGCCTCGAACCAGTTCTCGAGGACGTCCGCCACCTGCTCCGCTGACCCGGTCAGGAACTGGCCGGCCATTTGGGCGCGGGCGAGGTCGCGGAAGGTGCGGGTGTGCTTGGGCGCCGATTCGATCAAGCCCTTCACGACCCCTTGCATCGCTTCGCTGTCAAAGGTCTCGAGGGGGCGGTCCGGGTCGATCGCGCCGAGGTCCACCCCGACGCTGCCGCTCAGGTGCGCGAGCGAGGCCTCGGTGCTGAGCTGCTCCAGATACTCCGCTTCCTTGGCCTTCGCCTCGGCCTCGGTGCCCCCGACCACCGGCGAGAGCCCCTGAAAAAAGCGCAGGTCGTCCGGACGACGCCCGTGCGTGGCGGCACGCCGTCGGACGTCTTGGACGATATTGGCGGCGCTGCGCAGCCGACGCCGGTTGGTCACGATGAAGACACACTCCGCGTGCTTGGCCGCGAAGTCGCGCCCGTGCTCGGAGGAGCCGGCCTGAAAGAGCAGCGGCGTGCGTTGCGGAGAGGGCTCGGAGAGGTGCGGCCCCGCGCACTCGTAGAACCTTCCCTTGTGGTCAATCGGGTGGATCTTGTCGGGGTCGGCGTAGATGCGCCGGCGCCGATCCCGCACGACGGCGTCTTCCTCCCAGCTTCCCTCCCAGAGCTTGTAGCCGACCTCCATGTACTCGTCGGCCCGCTCGTAGCGTTCGCGATGGGAGGGCAAGCCCCCGTAGCCGAGGCTCGCCCCCGCGTTGGGGAGGTAGGAGGTGACGATGTTCCAAGCGAGGCGCCCGCGGGTCAGGTGGTCGAGGGTCGAGATCTGGCGCGCAAAGGTAAAGGGGTGGGTCTGGAGCACCGAGCTCGTGAACGCAAAGCCCAGGTGCTCGGTCGCGTGCGCCATGGCGGGGATGAGCAGCGCCGGGTCGTTCACCGGCACCTGCATGCCTTCAACGATCGACGTCTCGGCGCCGCCTTTGTAGCTGTCGTAGAGCCCGATCACATCGGCGAGAAAGAGCGCGTCAAAGCCCCCGCGGTCGAGGATCTGGGCGAGCTCGACCCAGGGGTCGAGGGAGGTGTATTCGAGCTGCCGGGTGTCGTCGCGCACCCAGAGCCCCTGCTGGATATGCGAAACGCAGTTCATCGAGAACGCGTTTAGCAGGATGCGGCGCGGCGGCGCGGTCACGAGGCGAGCCAGTGCGGCACCGGCAAATTCTTCTCGCGCAGGTAGGCCGGGTTGAAGATGCGCGACTGGTAGCGTTGGCCGTGGTCGCAGAGCACCGTGACGACGGTGTGCCCGGGCCCGAGCTCATGCGCGAGACGAATGGCACCGGCGACGTTGATGCCGCTCGAGCCCCCCAGACAGAGGCCTTCGTGCTCCAGGAGCTCGAAGATCGCCTCCAGCGCCTCCGCGTCGCCGATGTGAAACGCGTGATCGACCGGGGCGCCCTCGACGTTCTTGGTGACACGGCCCAGTCCGATGCCCTCGACAATCGATGAGCCCTCGCGCTCTAACTCCCCGCACGAGAAATAGGAACGCAGTGCGGAACCACCGGGGTCGGCGAGCCCGATCTGGACCGCGGGGTTGCGCTCCTTGAGGGCGAGGCCGACCCCCGAGAGGGTGCCGCCGGTCCCCATCGCGCAGATGAATCCGTCCACCCGCCCGCCGCACTGCTCCCAGATCTCGGGGCCGGTGCCCTCGTAGTGAGCCGCCCGGTTGGCGGGGTTGTCCCACTGGTCGGCATAGAGGACCCCGTGCGGCTCGCTTTTGGCGAGCTCGGCAGCGAGGCGCTCCGCGGCGTGCACGTACTGGCGTGGGTCCGAGAACGGCACCGCCGGGGCCTCGCGGAGGTCGGCGCCAAAGAGACGCAGCGCGTCTTTCTTCTCTTGGCTCTGGGTCTCCGGGATCACGATCACCGTGCGGTAGCCGCGCGCGTTGGCCACCAAGGTGAGACCGATCCCGGTATTGCCCCCGGTTCCTTCGACGATGATCCCGCCGGGCTCAAGCCGCCCCTCGCGTTCCGCAGCGAGTACGATCCAGCGGGCCGCACGATCCTTCACCGAGCCACCCGGGTTGAGCCACTCGGCCTTCCCATAGATCTCGCAGCCCGTCGCTTCCGATGCCCGGTTCAGGCGAATCAACGGGGTGTTGCCGACGGCGTCGACGAATCCAGCGCGGCGTTTCATGGTTGCTCGCCCTACTCCACCATCGCCTGGCCTTGGGGCTGGGCGGCTTTGCGCGCCTCGCGGCGCAAGTAGTGGTAGAGCTGCTGGATCTCGACGTCGCTGTGGGTGCGGAAACGCGGCATCCCGTTGGCCAGGTTGCCGTTGCGCACCATCGCCTGGAAGGTGTCGTAGCGCAGTGCGATCTGCGACTCGCGGAGGTCGGGGCCCTTGCCCCCCGACACGGCGCCCCCTCCGTGACACCACAAGCACGATTCGGTCCAGACTTCGGCGCCGGCCGCGGCGAGCCCGGCGTCGATCTCGATCGAGGGGTCGTCGATCGGCTTGGCAAAGGCCGGCGGTGGCGAGGGCGGCATCGCGACCTTGCCGTCGAGGGAGAAGGTCAGGAGCCGGCGCGGGTGCACCTTGTAGAGCCAGCCATGCTGGGCGGCGTGGGTGCCAAAGAGCGTGCCGCCCCCGCCCCAGCCGACCAGCAGCGAGATGTACTGCTTCCCGTCGACTTGGTAGGTGACCGGCGGTGCTGAGATGCCGAGGCCCACGTTCACCGACCAGAGCTCCGTGCCGTCCGTCGCGTTGTAGGCCACAAAATCGCCGTCGGCCTGGCCTTGGAACACCAAATTGCCAGCGGTGGTGAGGGTGCCGGGATTCCAGCTCGGCGGGAGCGCGACCGACCACGCCTTCCTCTGCTTCACCGGGTCCCAGGCCAACAGCGTCGCCGAGCCCCAGTCCTCCGGGGTGTCGCCTTCGAAGCTGACCCCGAAGCGCATCCGGAAGTCTTCGGACTGCCAGGCCTTCAGGTCCACGCCCTGATCCGAGAAGAGCCCCGGCATTTCGATGGTCGGGAGGTAGGCGAGCCCGGTCATCGGGTTGTAGGACATGGCGTGCCAGTTGTGGGCTCCAATGGTGCTGGGCCACACCAGCTCTTCGCCGTCCTCGTAGCGGGCCTCGGGGTTCTCCACCGGTCGACCGGTCTTGGGGTCGATATGGGAGGCCCAGGTGACCTTGGCGATCTTCTCGGCCGAGATGAAGCGGCCGTCCTTGCGGTCGATCACATAGAAGAAGCCGTTCTTGGGCGCGTGCATCAACGCCTTGACGGTGCGCCCGTCGATTTCGAGATCGGCCAGGACGATGTCCTGGGTGGAGTTGTAGTCCCAGGTCTCGCCCGGGGTGGTCTGGTAGTGCCACTTGTACTCGCCGGTGTCGGCGTCGAGGGCGACCAGCGCGCACAGGAACAGGTTGTCGCCTCCGCCCGGGCTGCGGATCTTGCGGTTCCAGGGCGTACCGTTTCCGGTGCCCATGATGATCTGGTTGAACTCGGGGTCGTACGTGATCCCGTGCCAAACATTTCCGCCCCCGCCGTAGCGCCACCATTCGCCGGTCCAGGTCTTGGCCGCCATCTCCATGGCCGCGTTCTCGAAGCCGTCGGCCGGGTTGCCGGGCACCACCCACCAGCGCCACACCTGCTCGCCCGTGTTCACGTCGTAGGCGGTCACATAGCCGCGGGCTGCGGTGTGTTCGGTGCCGCCATTCCCGATCAAGACCTTGTCGCGGAACACCTTGGGCGAGTCGGTGATATACAGCGCACTCTTCGGGTCGACCGTCATCGTCTCCCAGAGGCGCTTGCCGGTCTTGGCGTCGAGGGCGACCAACCGCCCGTCGATCGTCGCGATGATGATCTTGCCCTTCCAGTAGGCGAGGCCACGGCTCGTGTCCCACATGTTCTGCAGACGGTCGCCGGCGTGCCGGGTCGACTCCGGGTCGTACTCCCAGAGGATCTTGCCCGTCCGCGCGTCGACCGCGCGCGTCTTGCTGTAGGAGCCGGTGAAGTAGAGCACGCCGTCGACCGCGAGCGGCGTCGACACGAGGGTCTTGTCCTCGGGCAGGTCCAAAAACCACTGGAGCCCCAAGCCAGCCACGGTCTTCTCATTGATTTCGGTGAGGGGGCTGAAGCGCTTTTCGCTGTAGGTGCGGCCAAAGCCCAGCCAGTTGCGCCCGTCGCTCTCGTCGCTGAGGGTGGCGTCGTCAACCACCGTCTCGGCGCCCGCAGCGCCGACCGTCAACAACAAACCCGCGAGCCAAAGCGCGTTCCAACGCATCCCCTGCCCTCCTGCTGAAGCCCTCGCGCGGCGGCCTCACCGCGCGGGCCCGGTGCCCACCCAAGACTGTACCCGCCCCGAGGCCCGCCGGCGCGCTGCCCACCGAGAGCCTCCTGTGGCGCCCGGCCGCGTGGGGGACGCCGTGCGATCATGGTCCCACCCGCAACGGCAAGGAGGCCCCGTGGAAGCCAGACCCTTCACCATCTCGTTTCCGGACGCGGACCTCGACGACCTCGGCGCCCGCCTCGAGCGCACCCGCTGGCCGATCGACCCCGGCAACGACGACTGGCGCTACGGCGCCAACCGCGCCTACCTCGAGGAGCTCGTCGGCTACTGGATCGACCAATACGACTGGCGCGCCCACGAAGCGGCGATGAATAGCTTCAACCACTTCCGGGTCGAGATCGACGACGTGCCGGTCCACTTCCTTCACGAACGCGGCAAGGGCCCCGACCCGATGCCGATCATCTTGACCCACGGCTGGCCGTGGACCTTTTGGGACTTCCACGACGTGATCCGGCGGCTCAGCGACCCCGCCGCGTACGGCGGGAACCCGGCGGATAGCTTTGACGTCGTGGTGCCGTCTCTTCCGGGGTTTGGCTTCTCGACACCGCTCCTCAAGACGGGGGTCCACCCCGCGGTGACCGCGGACCTCTGGCACACCCTGATGACCCAGGTGCTGGGCTACGAGCGCTTCGCGGCCCAGGGCGGCGACTGGGGCGCCTTCGTCACCGCCAACCTGGGCCATCGGCACGCGCCCAGCATGATCGGCATCCACCTCTCGATGCCCGCGCTGATCGGCGTAGGATTGGTCGACGTGGACCCCGCCGACTACGGCCCGGGCGAGGAGGAGTGGCCCGAGCGCATGAAGCGGCGGATGGTCACCACCCGCAGTCACCTCGCCGTCAACCAGTACGATCCCCAGACGCACGCCTACGGGCTCAACGACTCGCCGGTGGGTCTCGCCGCGTGGCTGATCAGCCGACGCCGCCACTGGTCGGCCTGCGACGGCGACGTCGAATCGGTGTTTAGCCGCGACTTCCTGCTGACCACCGTGATGATCTACTGGCTCACCGAAAGCTTTGTCACCTCGGTGCGGTACTACTGGGAGAACCGCGCCGCAGGTTGGTCTCCGGCGATCCACGACCGCAAGCCCGCGATCGAGGCGCCCACCGGCGTCGCGGTCTTCCCACAGGAGCTGCTGCTCTACCCGCGCAAGCTGGTCGAACGCCACACCAACCTGGTGCACTGGTCGGTGATGGAGAAAGGCGGCCACTTCGCCGCCGCCGAGCAACCCGAAGCGCTCGCCGGAGATGTGGCGAAGATGTTCCGGTCTCTTCGCCGCTCCGGATGAGCTTGGCTTGCCGCTTTTGCGCGAAGGGCTCGCGCCGGTCGCAAAAGGCCCCTCGAGTCAAGAGGAACGCAAATTCCTGAAAGAGGCGAAACGGGTGGCTTGTGCTCGCCGCCGCGTTCGTGCTCTTATGGACAACCAGGAGGACATCCATGGCCGCTCACACCCCCGAAGAAGTCAACCCGCAGCTCATCGACGCGATCAATCGCGGCGACCTCGAGGGCGCCCTCGCGCTCTACGAACCCGACGCCGCCTTTGTCACCGAGGAGGGAACCGTCGTCGGGCACGCGGCGATCCGCCCGGTGATGGAGGCCTTTATCGCCACCAAGCCGCAGCTCACCATGGAGCCCAAGGAAACCGTCCGCACCGGCGATCTCGCGGTGACGCGCGGCACCTGGAAGCTGGTCGGCACCGGCCCCGACGGCGAAGCGCTCGAGATGGGGGGGCGCTCGGTCGAGGTCGTTCGCCAGCAGGCCGACGGAACCTGGCGTTTTGTCATCGACGACCCCAACGGTCGAGAGGATTAGCGGCACGCGCCCATCGCTTTCCAACCCACCGAATGGATCCGGAGCGCGGCGGGCGCAGCGCTGCGGACCCGCCGGCAGAGATCGAGGAGGATTCGCCGTGGCGGATCGTGTCAAGCGTGTGAACTACTGCGCGATGAAAGTGCCGCGGCGCGCCGGCCAGGGCGCCCAGGTGCTCGAGGCGCTGCGCGACGCCGACGTCAGCCTGCTGGCCTTTACCGGGTTTCCCGACCGCGGAGGCAAAGCGCAGCTCGATTTCGTGACGGATGACATGGTGGGCGTTCGCCGGGTCGCCCGGCGCGAGGGCTGGCGGCTGGGGAAGACCAAGAAGGGCCTGCTGGTACAGGGCGACGACCGGGTGGGTGCCGCACACCGCCACCTGCGCAAGCTCGCCGACGCAAAGATCAACGTCACGGCGGCAGACGCCGTGACGGCCGGAAAGGGGCGCTGGGGCATGATTGTTTGGGTCAAGCCCAAGGACTACGCGCGCGCGGCGCGCACCCTGGGCGCCCGCTGAGCCCGACGCTCCGCAACGCCGAGGTTGAGTTCTTCCGCATGCTCAACCGCGTGGTCGAGCCGAGCGTACGGGCGGGATTTGCGTCGCCGCGAATCGTTCCGGGCGGCCTCGTGGTGATCGAGACCACCGGACGAAAATCGGGTCGCCGCGTCCGGACGCCACTCGCCGCGACGCGAATCTGCGGACACGTCGTCGTCGGCACGTTTCGGGGCCGGCGCTCGCAGTGGGTGCAAAACCTCGCCGCGCACCCCGCCGCGCGTTACTGGCTCGGCGGCAAGCCGCGGGACGCCGTGGCCTTTGTCGTGCAGGCCGACAAGCCGATCCGTCCGCCGCGCTCGCTTCCCCCGGCCCTGCGGCAGACCTTGCGGTTTCTCGCGCCCTACACGCTGGCCGGCTGGGCCTTTGCCGTGCTGTCGCCGCCGAACGCCGACGGATAGTCACCAACCCGCGTAGGGCACCCACCTGGTGCCGGGCGCCCGAGGGCGCCCTGGGCGACGACGCCCTTGGGCGTCTACACTTTCGCGAGTCGGGGCGCTGCCCCAGGCCGCGCCTCGTGACCACGTCGGGCTTCCGCCCGAGGAGGAGAGGATATGGCCACGCATGACACGCACTTGTCTTCACACAGTCTCGATCTCGAGAAAGAGGTTCCGTGGATCCTCCGCGGTCTCATCACCGGGGTCGTCGGCGCGTCGGTTGTCGCGGTGTTCTTTTTGATCCAGGACCTATTGCGGGGGCAACCCTTCTGGACGCCGAGCGCCCTGGGCTCCGCCTTGCTTCTCGGCCGCTCGGTGGCACCGGGCGACCCGGTGCAACCCTCGATGGTCGTGGCCTACTCCGCAGCGCACGCCACCGTGTTTCTCGCGGCGGGTCTGTTTGCCGCCTTTGCGTTGGCCGACGCGTCGGTCCGCCAGGTGCGCAGAGGCGCCCTGGCGATCATGATGACCGGAACCCTGTTCACCGCGTTCGCCATGTCGTTCCTGGCGTTTGCCGGCGTCTTTGGTGCCGCGGTGGCCACCCAGCTTGGAGCCGGAAACGTGGCGCTCGCGAACCTGGCCGCCTCGGGCGCCATGGCGGTGGTGCTGGTGTACTTCCAGCATCCGGGCGAGGCGAACGACGACTGAGCCGCCGCGCGCCCCGAAGCCTTTACGCGAGCTTTCGGGCGATCTCGGCGTAGCGGTCCAGAAAGCGCAGGACGGAGCCCTTCCCCTCGTGGGGCACGGCGACGATCGCGCGCTCGAAATGGCCCATGTCCCGATAGCGGAGTAGCTCGTCTTCCGGGGTCGACTCGGGGTCGAAGACCGAGAGCGAGATCGCGTCGGGGTCTCGCCCCCGATTGGCGAGGCGCTCGCGCAGGTCCGCGATGTGGGCGCCCATCTCTTCGCCGTGCACCGCCCCGATCGGCAGCCAGCCATCGCCGTAGTCGGCGACGCGCTGCCGCCCCCAGTGCGATGCAAAGGTGCCGAGGATGATCGGCGGATGCGGCCTCTGCACGGGCTTGGGAAAGCACCAGACACGGTCGAAATTCACGAACTCGCCGTGATAGCTCGCCTCGTCCTCGGTCCACAGCGCCTTCATCGCCTCCACCCGCTCGCGGACCACTTTCCAGCGCTTTGCGAAGGGCGCGCCGTGGTTCTCCATTTCTTCGGCGTTCCAACCGGCGCCGATTCCAAAGAGAAAACGACCGTTGGACAGGCGGTCGACCGTCGCGACGGTCTTGGCCATCACGATCGGATCGTGCTGGCTGAGCAGGCAGACGCCGGTGCCCAGCCGGATCGTGTGGGTCACCGCTGCGGCGGCCGCGATGCTGGTGAAGGGATCGGCGATGTAGGGGAAGTAGGCCGGCATCTCGCCGCCGCCGGGATAGGGCGTCTCCCGGTCGGCCGGGATGTGGGTGTGCTCCGGGAACCACACCGACTCGAAGCCACGCGCCTCGGCGGCGAGCGCGAGATCGTCCGGGCGGATCATCGATTCGACATTGTGTCTCACGACCCCGAGCTGCACGGCGACCCCCTCGCTCCCGCGTTGGGCCCGTAGGCCCGCCGGCGCCGCCGGGCGGCGGGAGCGCCCGGCCGCGGCACCTTAGCGCCCGACGGCCCCGCCGCATCCCGCCGCGGGCGGAGCCTCGGGCGCACCGAGCAGCTCGGTGTCGGGGTGGGCAGCGTGCCAACCGAACCAAAAAGCGCGGTGCGCGGCCAGCCGGGGGCGCCGCTCACCGTGCTCGGCCACCAGCGCATCTTCGTCCACCCGCCACGTGTGCCCACGGCGATCCGTGACTTGGGACGCGCGGTCGTACTCGGCAAAGCGCCGGTCGGAGGCGTCGTAGACGCGGTGCGCGCCACTGGTGTCGGTCAAGACCACGAAGTCCGTGTCGCCCAGCTGGCCGTGGTAGACGGGGTTCGCCCGCAAGGACGAAACGGCGATCGCGGTCGGGGCCGCCTGGGGGCCGCCAAAGCGGAGTGCCAGCACCTCGTCCTTGTTCCGGAGCCGGCGATCGTCGAAGGGCACCGAAAACATCAACTCGTCGGTGGCAAAGTACTCGCGGTAGGCCACGCCTTCGCCGTAGTCGCGGTCGTATCCCGTCGCCAGCGACAAGACTTGGGTGTCGGGGTGGAGCGCGCGCCAGTGCCCCCACGTCGTCGTGACGACCGAGAGGGGCTCGAGGCGGATTCCCGAGCCCGCCAGGGGCCCCAGCACTGGCTCGCCGTGGATCGTCGACCAGAGCGATTCGGTGTCCCGGTCGTACATGAGCTTGTTGGACCGGTAGAGAAACCCACTCGTCCCGAGCTCGTGATGACCGCCCTCGAACTCGGTGCGGTAGAGAATCATCGTGCCACACAAGGTGCAGTACACGCCGTTCACCGAGACACCGCCGACGCGGTCTTTCACCATCT
>CAJIBI010000323.1_pt1 | contig 17012 bp, 14 predicted proteins | sample 9199321 | NCBI WGS metagenome assembly CAJIBI01 (sample SAMEA7708294, study PRJEB35096) | sediment metagenome | biome: marine neritic benthic zone biome [ENVO:01000025]; feature: sediment [ENVO:00002007]; material: shallow marine sediment [ENVO:03000034] sea grass bed [ENVO_01000059] ... | reverse complement strand
GCCGGCGCGGCGTGCCCGCGATTTTGGCGAAGCCGATCGGATCCGCGAAACGCCGCTGTCCGAGGGCGTACAAGTCGAGGACACGCCGGAAGGCCCGCGTTGGAGTCGGGTGCGATGAGCGACGCCTTCCAGCTGGTCTCCGAGTTCCAACCCGAGGGCGATCAGCCCGCCGCGATCGAGGCGCTCGTCGAGGGGGTGCGGCGCGGCGACCCGCACCAGACGCTGCTCGGGGTCACGGGCAGCGGGAAATCGTTCACGATGGCCTGTGTCGTGGAGAAGCTGAACCGCCCGACTCTCGTGATGGCGCCAAACAAGACGCTCGCGGCGCAGCTCTACAGCGAATTCAAGTCGCTGTTCCCCAAGAATGCGGTCGAGTACTTCGTTTCGTACTACGACTACTATCAGCCCGAGGCCTATCTCCCCGCGACCGACACGTATATCGAAAAGGATTCGTCGATCAACGATGAGATCGACAAGATGCGTCATTCCACCACCCACGCCCTGCTGACGCGGCGCGACGTGCTGGTGGTGGCGAGCGTCTCCTGTATCTACGGCCTCGGCGCCCCGGAAACCTACGGCCAAATGCACGCCTACATCGAGAAGGGCGCGACTCTTTCCCGGGACGATTTTCTGCGGCGCCTCGTCGACATGCTCTACGAACGCAACGACTACGATTTCCACCGCGGGACCTTCCGGGTGCGCGGCGACGTCGTCGAGGTGTTCCCGCAGTACGAAGACGAGCGCGCGATCCGGGTGGAGTTCTTTGGGGACGAAGTGGAGACGATCTCAGAGGTCGATCCCTTGCGGGGCCGGGTGCTTTCGCGTCCCCACCGCGCGCTGATCTATCCCGCGAGTCACTACGTCGCGACCCGCGACATCCTCGACCGCGCGATCGCGGGCGTCCGGGAGGAGCTCCGCGAACGCCTCACCACCTTCAAAGAGGCGGGTAAGCTGCTCGAGGCGCAGCGGCTCGAGCAGCGCACGCTCTACGACCTCGAGATGCTCGAGCAGATGGGCTTTTGCCACGGCGTCGAGAACTACTCGCGCTGGCTCGACGGCCGCGTAGCGGGACAGTCCCCGTTTACCCTCTACGACTACTTTCCCGACGACTTCCTGCTTTTTCTGGACGAGAGCCACATCACGGCGCCGCAGATCGGCGGGATGTACCGCGGCGACCGCGCCCGCAAAGAGACCCTGGTCGAGTACGGCTGGCGTCTCCCCTCGGCCCTCGACAATCGCCCGCTGCGCTTTGACGAGTGGCGCGAACGTGTCAGACAGGTGGTCTACGTCTCGGCGACCCCGGGTGACTGGGAGCTCGAGCAGTCCGGCGGCGTGGTGGTCGAACAGATCATCCGACCGACCGGGTTGACCGACCCGCAGATCGAGGTGCGGCGCGCGACAGGGCAGGTCGACGATCTGTTGGCAGAGGTGCGCGAACGCGCCGAGGCGGGCGAGCGCGTGCTGGTGACGACACTCACAAAGCGCATGGCCGAGGAGCTCACGGACTACTACACCGACCACGGTGTCAAGGTCCGCTACCTCCACAGCGATATCCAGACGATCGAGCGCACCGAGATCATCCGCGAGCTTCGCGAGGGCGTGTTCGATGTGCTCGTGGGAATCAACCTCCTGCGCGAAGGCCTCGACATCCCGGAAGTGTCGTTGGTGGCGATCCTCGACGCGGACAAGGAGGGCTTTTTGCGTTCGACGCGCTCGCTGATCCAGACGATCGGACGCGCGGCGCGCAATGCCAACGGCACGGTCATTCTCTACGCCGACTCGGAAACCGAGTCGATCCGCGCGACTCGGAGCGAAACCGATCGGCGCCGCGAGGTCCAGGAGGCGTACAACCGCGCGCACGGGATCACACCGACCACGGTCAAAAAGGAGATCTCGAGCCTGCGCGACTCGATCTGGGAGGCGGACTACGTGACGGTGCCGGTGGTGCGCGACGCAGACGACGAACGCGTACCCCTGCACGAGCTCGAGAGCCTGATCGCGGGCCTGCGCGAGGAGATGCGGGAAGCCGCCAAGCTTTTGGAGTTCGAGCGGGCCGCCGGCCTGCGCGACCGGATCCGCGAGCTCGAAGCCCAGCGCTTGCGGGGAACCTAGTGGCGGAGGACGCGACCGCCCTCGAAGCGCGCGTCGAGGCGTTGCCCCGGGGACCGGGCGTCTATCTCTTTCGCAGCGCCCGCGGCAAGGTTCTCTACGTCGGAAAAGCCCAGAATCTTCGCACGCGGGTGCGCTCCTATTTTCGGCCGGGGGGCGACGGACGCCTGCAGGTGCCCCACCTGGTCGAGCGAACCGCGGACGTCGAGGTGCTGGTCACTCCAAACGTCAAGGACGCGCTGCTGCTCGAGAACGAGCTGATCAAGCGCCACAAGCCGCCCTTCAACGTGCGGCTGCGCGACGACAAACAGTACCTGGGCCTCCGCATGGATCCACGCGAAGACTGGCCGCGTCTCACGCAGGTCCGACGCTTTCGAGAAGATGGCGCCTGGCACTTCGGGCCCTACACCTCGAGCCATTCGCTCCGCGACGCCGTGTCGAACCTGCGGCGGGTGTTCCCGCTCCGCTCGTGTAGCGACGCGGTCTTTCGCGACTACGCCCGCCGCGGCCGGCCCTGCATCGAGCACGAGATGAAGCGCTGCCTGGCGCCGTGCTGCGACAAGGTGGAGCCCGAGGCCTACCGGGAGCTGGTCGAGGGGACGCGGCTCTTTTTGCGGGGCCGCTCCGACGAGCTTGTGCGCCACCTCGAAGGCCGCATGGAAGCAGCCGCCGCGGCGGAGGATTTCGAGACCGCGGCGCGGCTGCGCGACCGGCTCGCGGCGGTCCATCAAACCGTGGAGCGTCAACAGATCGTCGCGGAGAAAGCCGTCGATCGCGACGTCTTTGGCTTTGCCCGCTCTGGTGCCGACCTCGAGATCCACGCGCTCCACGTGCGTGGCGGCCGCGTGGTCGACCACGCTTCGTTTGCATTCTCCGACGTGCGGCTCGGCGACGAGGAGGCGATGAGCTCCTTCCTCGGACAGTACTACGGGGCGCCAGACCGGAAGCCGACCCGCGAGATCCTGGTGGCGCGCGAACCCACGGAGCCCGACGCGCTCGCCGACCTCTTCGCCGAGCGGCTCGGGCGGCGCGTCCTCCTGCGGCGCCCGCAGCGAGGCAGCGCTCGGTCGCTGGTGGAGATGGCGGACCGCAATGCCTCGCTCCGCCTCGAGCAGCGCCTCGCGGCCCGCGAAAGCGTGACGGCGGCGCTCGAGGCCATCCGGGAGGATCTGGGCCTCACCGCTATCCCGCGTCACATCGAGTGCTACGACGTGTCGAATCTCCAGGGGACGCTGGCCGTGGCGAGCCGCGTGAGCTTTCGCGACGGCGCCCCCGAACGGAGCGGGTACCGGCGCTATCGCATCCGCGAAGCGGCTGCCGGAGACGACTATGCCTGTATGCGCGAAGTGCTCACCCGACGGCTCGCGCGCAGCGAGAGCGACCCGCTGCCGGATCTGATGATGGTCGATGGCGGGAAGGGGCAGCTCGGGGTGATGCAGGCCTGCGTCCGAGACGCGGGGCTCCAGCTCGACCTGGTAGGGATAGCGAAGGAGCGCGACGACGAGAGCGCCTCGTTGCGGGTGCGCCGCGGCGGCGGCCTCAAGGCCGAGCGGCTCTTTGTTCCGGGACGAAAGGACGCCATTTTGCTCGACGCCAGTGCTCCGAGCCTGCTCTTGCTGCAGCGCGTCCGCGACGAAGCGCACCGTTTCGCGATCGAGTTCCAGCGCAACCTACGGCAACGGGCCAACATGGTGTCGATCCTCGAAGAGATCCCCGGGATTGGCCCGAAGAAGCGCCGCCTTTTGCTCCGCGAACTCGGGTCGCTCCGCGCGGTGCGGCAGGCGGACGCCGCAACCCTCGGCGCCATCGATGGAATCTCTGCGCGGGACGCGGAGGCGATTGCGTTGTTTTTCGAGCACCTGGACCGCGCGCAGGATGCGGCGCCGGCGGTCGCGAAACCGGGGGTGGGTAGCTGAGTACCGCGAATGGCCCTTTGCGTTCCTACGTGGCGGGCGAAACCGGGCGTGCAGCGCCCCTGAGCCCTGCGGGCCCGGCATTCTTCTTGCTCATCCGCGATGTATGCACCGGGAGACCGCCGACAATCAAGAATCCGAGCGCGCCATCGCCCAGATCGAGCGCTTGGTCGACGCCTTCACCGACGAGCTGCAGAAGCTGAACGAGAGCCTGCAGGTGTTGACCGCGCACCTCGAGCGGCTGCGCACCGACCTCCGCAGAGAGCATCCGCGCATCCATTAGTCGCGGCTTCGGCGCGCGCGTGAACCGCAGGGCGTAACGACTGGCCTGCGGCCTTCTGCCAAGCTGGTGCCCCCGTCCCGGAGCGCCCGATGCCGCAGCTTGGCGGGGCCGTGGTGGCGTTTGGAGCCGGTGTCGTCTGCGTCGGGGCCTCGCGCCAAGCCGCCGTGGCGATGCTCTGCGTGTCCTTCGTGTGGATGCTCGGATCGTCCCGCGCAGGGCGCAAACGGGGCGCTGCGCTGGCGCTGCTGGCGTGCTTTTTCGCCGCCGGCGCCCTTCGCATGCGTGCCACCCTCGCGATCGCGGCGGACCCGCGGCTTTCGGCCCCGGTCGTTGCAACGCTCGAAGGGCGGGTGTGGCGTCGCGGTGCAGGGTGGGTGGACCTCGCCTCGGTCCGCGGCGTTCGACCCAGCGCCGCGCTTCCGCACCGCGTTCGCGTGCGGGTGCCGGCGACGGCCCCCGCCGTCCTCGGGGCCGCCGCCCGCGGTGATCTGCTTCGGCTTCGCGCTCGGGTGGTCCCCGCAGCACCGCAGCGCAACCCCGGTGGACGCGACCTCCATCGCGTCTTGGCCCGCCGCGGAATCGCAGCGCAGGCCTGGCTCGTCGTACCGCCCCGCGTTGTCCGCGTGCACCCCCATCCGCCGCGCGGGCGGCTCCTGCGTGTTGCCGGGGCGGCCCGAAGAAACGCCGCCGAACAACTCGGCGCGCGCGGAAGCGGCGGCGCGCTGCTCGCCGCCCTCGCGTTCGGCGCCCGCGTGGAGCTGGGGGAGCAGCGCGAGGCGTTCCGCTCGCTCGGGCTGAGCCACCTCCTCGCGATTTCGGGGCTGCACCTGGCGCTCGTCGGGCTCGGCTCCTACCGGTTGGGGTTGCGCGCGCTGCTCGTCACCTCGCTCCGCCCGCGCGACGATCCGCGGCGCGGTGCGCTTCTCCTCTCGTGTGTGGTCACCGGGGCCTACGCCCTTCTCGCGGGTGGAGCGGTGCCGGTGCGACGCGCGTGGATCATGTGGCTGGCGTTCGCCGCGACCTGGTGGCTTCGACGCCCGGTGCGTGCGCGCGCGGGGCTCGCGGCGGCTGCCGCCGTGGTGCTGGTCACCGACCCCGCGACTCTTTTCGATGTTGGGGCGCAGCTGTCGTTCACGGCCTGCTTCGCGCTTTCGCTCGGCGCGGAAGCGTCGCGAGACCGGGATTCCGGCGGGCAGAGACGGGCCCTTTCGCGGCTGCGAACAGCACTCTCGAGCGGGCTGCGCGGCAGCGCAGAGGCCATCGCAGCCACCGCGCCGATCGCGGCCGCGGGAGTGGGGGTTTTGTCGCCGTGGGCGCTCGTCGCCAACGCCGTGGCCGTCCCCTGGACCGCTCTTGTGTTGCTGCCGAGCGCCCTCGTGGCGGGGGTGGCGCTCTTGCTTCCGGACCCGCTCGGCGGCGCGTTGATCGAGGCGTGCGCGCGCGTCGCAGAGGCGAGCGTGAGCGCCGTCGCGTGGGGAGCGCGGCGTGTGCCGCCTGCGCTCCGCTGCGACCCGAGCGGAGCGGCGCTTCTCGCCGCGGCGGGCCTCGCGTTTTCGGTGGTCCGCGCGCGGCGCCCGATCTGGAAAGGTCTCGGTGCGGCGGCGATGCCCCCGCTGCTCGCGTTCTGGCCGGCCGCGCCGCAGCTGCCACCCCCACCCCGCGCGATCTTCTTCGACGTCGGCCAGGGCGACGCCGCGCTCGTGCAGGGCGAAAACGCCGCCCTTCTCTTCGATGCGGGGGGGATCCGTCCGGGCGGGGCGGGGCAGGGCGCCTACACCGTGCTGCCTGCCCTCGCGGCCCTCGGTGTTCGGCGCCTCGATGTTGTCGTCGCGTCCCACCGCGACCTCGACCACCGGGGTGGGATCGCGCGGGTCCTGGCCGAGGTCGCCGTCGGCGAGCTGTGGCTGCCCTGGGGTGCGCGAGACGACCCGGCGTTCGGGGAATTGCTGGAGGTCGCGGCGCGGCGGGGGGTTCCCGTGGCCGAACGCGGCCGCGGGTCGCCGCCGCTGATACGCGGCGAATTGCGCATCACCCCGCTCTGGCCGCCGCGTTTGTGGCGCGGGTCGTCCAACGACCGTTCGCTGGTGGTCCGCGTCGACCCGATCGGGCGGGCGGCCGCGCACGGTCGGGGGCGTGAGGCTTCGCTGTTGTTTGCCGGCGACATCGAGACCGCGGCAGAGCGGGCGCTCTTGGCGGATCGCGCGGCGTTGCGGGCCGCGGTGCTGAAGCTCCCCCACCACGGTAGCCGCAGTTCTTCTTCCCGCCGCTTTCTCGCGGCCGTCGCGCCGCGCGTTGCGATTGCCTCGGCAGCCCGCCACCACCGCTTTGGCATGCCCCACCCGGAGGTGCGGGCGCGCGTCGGCGTAGCCGACGCGTCGCTGTGGCACACCGGACGCGACGGCGCCGTGTGGGTCGGCATGGGGCCCCGGCTCTGGGTCCGGGCGCAGGGTCGGTCAGTAGAGACCCAACATGTGCCCCGCGAGCCCTAGCACTGCGAGCACGATCGCCGGGCGCAGCCATCGTTCCCCGCCCGCCAGCGCGAGGCGGGCGCCCAGGCTCCCGCCAGCGGCGTAGCCCACGGCGAGCACCAGCGCGGCGGACCAATCCACGAAGCCGCGCCACAGAAAGACCGGAAGCGCCATCGACACCAGGGCGAGGTTGATCACCACCTTGACGCTGTTGGCTCGCACGAGGTCGTAGCCCGAGGCGGCAAGCGCGGCGACGAGCGGAAGGCCGACCCCTGCTTGCAACGCGCCACCGTAGAGACCGATGGCGAAAAACACGGCCCGCTGGACGCTGCGCGACCACACCGAAGCCGCGTCGCGTGGCCGCGTAGCGGGCCGCCGCACGCCCAACACGGTGGGAACCACCAGCACGAGCATCAGCCCGCCAAACAGTCGCTCGAACGCGCGATCGTCGAGCTGCGTGATCGCCCAGGCGCCGACCAGGGCGCCGGCAGCCACCGGCGCCACCAGCGCGGCGGCGTCGCGCAGCCCCGAGACGCCCTCGCGGTGAAAGCGCAGCGCCGCGCTGGCGCTCTGCGCCAGGACCCCGATCCGGTTGCTTCCGTTGGCGAGTTGCCCCGGGAGGCCGACCAGGTGGAGGAGCGGCACCGTCAGGAGCGAGCCCCCCCCGGCCACGGTGTTCACGACCCCCGCCGCAATGCCGCCGCTGAGCAGGAGCACGACGTGCTCAGCGAGCAAAGCGGGTTTAGAGCAGGTCGGCGCCGGTCGCGCCGCGTGTCGTCCCGGTCTCTTCGAAGGCCTCGATTACGTTCTCGGCGATTCGCGTGAGATGGACCTCATCGGCCCCGTCGACCAGACGGGCGGCGCGGGCGTGTCGGAGCATGTCGCCCAAGTCGACGTCGCTCGAGTACCCCAGGGCCCCGTGCACCTGCAGCGCACGGTCGACGACGCGCCAGAGCGTATTCGCGACGTGGTGCTTGCACATCGCGACTTCTTGTCGGAATTCCTTCCCGCCCTCGATCAGGTAGGCCGCGTGGATCACCATGAGCTTGGCCTGATAGAGCTCCATGGCGCTCTCGGACATCTTCCATTGGATGCCCTGCTTGTCCGCCAGCACACCGCCGTGGAGTGGCCGGTGCAGCGCACGGTCGACCATCATTTCGAGGGCGCGCTCGGCGTTGCCGATCCAGCGCATGCAGTGGGCGAGGCGCGCCGGTCCGAGTCGGGCCTGTCCGAGACGGTGGCCGTTGCCCCGCCCGCCAAAGAGCGCGTTCTCGGGGACCCGCACGTCGCGGAGCGAGATCTCGGCGTGGTTCCCGCGGCCCGCCATGGTCTTGATGTCCCGCACCACCTCGAACCCCGGGGTGTCGCAATCCACGAGGAACGCCGAATTGCGCGCCTGCGGTGGGTCGGCATCGGGGTCGGTGCGGGCGATCACGATCGCAAAACGCGCACCGCGCGCACCGGAGGTGAACCATTTGCGACCGTTGATTACCCACTCCCCCTCTTCGAGCACCGCGCGGGTCTGGAGGCCGGTGGGGTCCGAGCCCGCCACGTCGGGCTCGGTCATCGCGAAGCACGATCGGCACTCACCGTCGACGAGCGGGCGCAGGTAGTGCTCGCGTTGCTCGTCGCTGCCCCAGTGCAGCAAGGTGTGCATGTTGCCTTCATCCGGCGCGTGGCAGTTGAGCACGTAGGCGCCGTACTGGGTGCGACCACATTCCGCCGAAACAAAGGCCATCGCGAGGGGACCGAGCTCCATGCCCCCGTAACTTCGGGGCATGTGGGGCGCCCACAGACCGTTGGCCCGAGCCTTCTCCCGCAGCTCCGAAAGCGCCGGGCGCCAGGCGCGCGGGTCGTCGCCGTCTCGGAGGCGCTCTTCGGTCGGCCCGACCTCGTGGGTCATGAAGTCGCGCACGCGGTCGCGCACGGCGAGCACATCGGGCGGAAGCGTGAAGTCGATCGCCAAAAGGGTCTCCGTCTTGGCAGGTCTCAAAGCGCCGCGGCGACGGCGCCGACACGTGAGTCTAGCCGAGTTCGCCCGGGGCCTTGCCCTTCTGACCCGCAACGGGTGAGGTAGAATGCGCGGGCTGCGCCCGTTCGCCCCTTGGCGGCCGATCGGGCGAGGAGGGTGTATGGCCGATCACGATTTCCCGGTCGACGCGTCGTCGATTCTGCTCTTTGCCTCCGCATTGGGCGAAACCAACCCGATCTACTACGACGAGGACTACGCCAAACGCACGCCCCTCGAGGGCGTGATCGCACCGCCGACATTTCCGATCGCCGCGGCGCACTGGAACCCGACCTACTCACTGCGCGGCGTCCGACAGATCCCCGCGCGTCCCGAGGGGGGTCAGCGCAGCGAAGGGGTCGGCAGCGAGTCCGGTGGTGACCTGACGCGGGTGCTGCACGGGGAGCAGCGCTTCGAATATCACAAGCCCCTGCGGCCCGGGATGAGGCTCCGCGTCACCAATCGACCGGGCAAGAGCTGGGACAAAGAGGGGAAACGGGGCGGAAAGCTGCGTTTTAGCGAATCGATCAGCGAATACCGCGACGAAAACGGCGAGCTGGTCGTCACCGCGACGAGCGTCGGTATCGTCACCGAGAAGGCGGTGGAGAACTGAGATGGGTATCGGGAACGCGAAAGTCAAGGCGAGTGAGCTGAAGGTGGGCGATACGCGAGAAAGCGTCGTCGCGGAGAACCTCTCGCGCACTCAAATCGTCCAGTACGCAGCCGGCTCCGGTGACTTCAACCCCATCCACCACGACGAAGTCTTCGCCACCCAGGCGGCAGGATATCCGTCGGTGTTTGCCCACGGCATGCTCACGATGGGTCTCACCGGAAAGCTGTTGACGGACTGGCTCGGAGACGGCGTGTTGAAGAGCTACGGCGTGCGTTTTGTGCGGCAGGTGTGGCCCGGGGATACGCTCACTGCCTCCGGTGAGGTCAAGTCCATCAGCGACGCTGGAGAAGTGGAGCTGAGCCTGGTGACAAAGAACCAGCAAGGAGAGCCCGTCGTCACCGGTGAGGCGCGTGCCCTGCTGCCGACCTGAGCTCCGCTCGGAACGGCGGACCCGCCCGAACTCCCGCGCGTCGCTCGCGGTGCTCCCGTTGGCCCTCGCGCTCGCGTTTTCGTGCGCGCGCAGTCCCGGCGTGCCATCGGAAGTGGGCGACCCGAAGAACCACCGCCTCGGTGATATTCACCCCCAGGTGTACGTGCGGGGCGGCGAGGTGATCGTCTTTCTGTGTCGCTGGTCGACGGAGGCACCGGTCCCCGTGTCGATCCCGGCGGATGCCAGCAGCGACGAGCGCCGGGCGATCGACGATGTGCTGCGCGCCTACGAGGGCGCCGGGCTTGGGCTCCGCTTTCTCACCGTCGGGGAGACACGGACCGCGATCACCGTCGAGCTCTACGACGACCCGGTCGTCACGCCGGTGGGACCCGATTCGGGAAACACCGTCAGCGATTGTCGCGTTCGGGAAGACCCGGTCCCTGAAGCCGCGACGGCCGTGGAAGCGGAGCTCGTGGCCGCGACGGTGCGGGTCGCGCGGCGCTCGGCCCCCGATTGGCGCGGCGAGCAGCGCGCGCACGGTGCCGGTGAGCTCCGCGGCGTGCTGCTCCACGAGTTCGGCCATGCGCTCGGGTTCTCGGGCCACGCGCAGCGCGGGAACACCGTGATGGTGCGAGAGCTCGACGTCGTGCGCCGCGCGGGCGACGCGCTCGCGGCGGGCGAACCGTTTCGAGACCCGACGATCGAGGCGCTCTATCGGCGTCCGAACGGCCAGATTCTGCGTCGGGAATCGGTCGACGCCTGGCGCACCGATCGAGTGGATCGGATGACGGCGCTCGCGATCCAAAACGCCCTCGACGGCCCGTTTCTTCGCACCGGCGAGACGCGCACACGGATCTATTGGAGCGACCGCCGCGGTGTCGAGTACGGGCTCGTCCTGGTCAATCTGGTTCAAACCTTGCGCAATCCCGCCGTCGCGCTGGTCGCCCCCGAAGCCCGCACCCGGAGGGCGCTACCGCGGTCGCGCGACCTGCGGCCGTGACCCGAACGGGCGGCCGGCAGGCCTAGAGCTTGGGGTCGAGCACCTTGGCGCGCGCCAAGGCGGCGTCTGCCCCTTTGAAGTCCTCGAGAGCGCGGAGAACCAAGCCGAGCCGCTGGTACGCCTCGGCGTTCTTGGGCCCACACTGTACGGCGACCTCGAGGTGGGTTCGCGCGCCTGCGAGGTCCGGCGGGGTCTTGCGGAACAACGCCCAACCCAACGCGCTCTGATACTCGGTCTCCTCCGGCCACAGCTCGACGGCGGGGCGCAGGAATTCGAGCGCGCCGTTGAAGTTCCCGGCGCCGAGCATGATTTCGCCCTTGCGGAACAGCGACTCCGCTTGAATCAGGCGGGCCGCGTCGAATTCCTCGTTGCCGCGTTCGCGGCTCGCGTCGTAGTCCCGCCGCTGTGCCGGGTCCTTCAAGACCTCGTACGCCGAGGCGATGCGGGCGAAGACTTCCTTCGCTTGGTCCTTGACGTCCTCGAGGCCGAGGCGCCCCAACGCATCCGGATGGAAACGTTTGGCGAGCTTGAAGTAGGCGCGTTTGATCACCGCCGCACCAGACTTCTCCTCGACCCCAAGGACGGCGTAGTGGTCGAGCTCCTCGAGGCGTGCGTGGAGCTCCTGAATCTCGGCGCGGAACGCGTCGGCGTCGCCGCGGTCTTTGCGGGCACGGCGCTTGGACGACGACTCGGCGGCCTGCGAATCGTCCGCTGTCGCGTCCTTTCCGCCGCTTCGCGTCGCGACGACAATCTCGTACTCGGGGAGCCGGAGCGGCTGCGCCCCGTCATCCCCCTCCGGCTCGGCGATCCAGGGCTCGTCGCGCAGTGCCCAGGCACCGAGCCGCTCGAGCACCAAGGCTGCGGCCCACGCCACCGGGGAGGCCTCCGCCAGTGCCTGGCCCAGCGGTGCGGTTCCATCCAGCGCTTCGCAGCGAGACCGCGTGTCGGGGTCTGCACCGAGCCGCTCGACGAGATGGGAGGTCGCGGCGGTGGGGTGCGGAAAGCGTTGCGACACGGTTGCAAGCGCTTCGCGTACACGCGCGGGGCTCCAGTGGACCGCGATGCCCTCGAGGGCGAGCGGGACCGGGTCGCAGCGCAGCGCTGAGGCGTATTCTGGGATGGCAGTTTCCTCGACGTCGTCGAAGCGGCCACGGGTCCATTCAAAGCACTCGAGAATCCGCGTGCGCACCAGGCTGCGCAACGTCGCCACCAGCTCCTTGGCATCCACGCAATTCATCGCGAGCACCGCCGCGCCCTCGCCCGGGCCGCGGGGATCTCGCGTCGCTGCGACGACTTTTTGGAACTGATCGCGATCGATCAGGGAGCGGTCGCGGAGCGCCTTGGCCAGGCTCTCGGCCGAGAGATTGGACTCGGCCATCACCGGGAGGCCGCGCTGCCAGAGGATTCGCTTGCGGACGTCGTCGCGTTCGAAGTCGATGGCGCCGTCAAAACGATCGCGCGCGAGACCCAGCAGGAGCTCGGCAAAGGGCGTCTGCGAGAGATCGCCGCATCGAGGCGTCGGGGGGCGCGGCGCCAACGGGGTCACATCCCAAAGCGCTGAAAGTCAGCGATCTGAAACGCCGCGGCGATCGCGCCCTGGAGGTCATCCCGGACCACGAGTGCGCCGCGCCCAAGGCTCGACACGAGGCGGGCGGAGAGCGGCGAGGCACCGGCAATCACGGCTTCCGCACCCCAAGACTGAATCACCTCGACGACGCGTTCGAGGGCGACCGCGGCGAAGCCGTCGTCGACAACCGCGCCGCCGAGATCCACGATCACGACGCTCACAAGTTCGGAGCCCGCGTCCATTGCGACCCCCTCCACCGCCCGGGCGGTCTCCTCGCCCGCGTAGGGCACCACCATAACCGGACCCCATACGTGCACCGCAGACGCTTCTTCGTCAAAGCGTGGCTCGGTCGCGGCAGAAGCCGGTGACCCCTCGAGCTCCTGCTTGGCCTTTTCCCGCAACACGGAGAAGGGAATCGAAGCGCCCCGCGGATCGTCCACCGCGAGACGCGCGTGAATGCAGCACGCGCGGTCGCCCGCGCCCACACAGGTTCGCTCGACGACGTAAAAGTCTCGCTCCAAAAGCCCGGACAGCCATCCGGATACATAACCGCAACTGAGCCAACAGGACGGTCCGCTGCGGGGCCCTAGCGAAGCGAGCCGCGCCTCGGCTTCGACCCGCTCGGGCAACACGCCGTCGAACACCGCCTCGTCGACCCGGGTCAGCTGGACCGCGAGCATCGGGAAACTTGGCACCGCGTTGGGGGCGCTGCTTTCGAGCCGACGCATCACGCGCAGCGCGTCGCGCAACCCGTGGAACACGCCGGCCTCGAGCAACACTTGGCTCGCGTGCTCGGCGTCGAGCCGGTGGTCGAGCTCGCGGTGCAGGATTCCCAACAGACGGGGGTCGAGCAGGATACGCGGGTCACGGACGAGACCATCCTCGAGATTCGCGCGCAGGGCTCGATCGTTTCGCTTTTCGCTCAACCCGGACCCCCGATGAATTCGTAGATGTGGAACGCGGCGTCTTGCCGGAGGAACTGCTCGCCCTCCCGCTCGAGGAGCCGGACCATCGCCGCGGCGCAGTTCGGGTCGAACTGCGAGCCGGAGAATTGGTGCAGTTCCCGCATCACCGCGTTGAGGCCGAGGGCACTCCGGTACGAGCGGTCGCTGCTCATCGCCTCGACCGCGTCCGCGACCAAGATCACCCGAGAGGGAAACGGGATTCGATCGCCACGGAACCGCGCGGGATAGCCCCGGTCGGCCCCGTCGAACCACTCGTGGTGGTGGCGGACACAGGGAACGATGTCGGCGAGGAAGGGGACCGCCTCGAGGATCTTTGCGCCGATCTCCGGATGCCGCTTCATCAGCTCGTACTCCGCCTCGTCGAGGCTCTCCGGTTTTGCCGCGATGGCTTCGGGAATCCCAATCTTTCCGATGTCGTGGAGCAGGGCCGAGATGTAGACGCGCTCGATTTCGTGACGGGGCATTCCGAGCTCGCGCCCGAGCTTCGCGGCGTAGACCGCAACACGCTCCGAATGCCCCTGGGTGAAGGGATCCTTGGCATCGATGGCTTCGGCGAGCGTGCCGATGATCTGAACGAAGGCGGTGCGCAGCTCCTGGTGTTGCTCTGTGAGGTGCTTGGTGCGATCCCGAACCTTGGATTCGAGACTCCGGTTCATGTCCTGGAGCTTGCGGTTTTGGTCGCGGGCGATTTGGCCCAGACGTTTGATTTCGGAGCGCAGGTCGAAGTGGTCAAAGGCCTGGCGAAGCGTCGCTTTGAACTCTTCGTCGTTCCACGGCTTGGTGATGAACCGAAACACTTCGCCGCGGTTGATCGCATCGATCGCGACCGGCGTCTCCGAGAATCCGGTCATCATCATGCGGACGATCTCGGGCCTTTGCTCCCGTAGTGAAGACAGGAAATCGATCCCCGCCATCTCGGGCATGCGCTGGTCTGTCACGACCACCTGGATGGGGATCTGTTTAAGCAGCGCAAAGGCCTCTTGGGCACGCGTGACACAGTGGATCCCCCACGGCTCGTGGCGCAGCAGCCGCTTGATCGCGTTCAGAATATTGGCTTCGTCATCGATGAACAGAATCGAATGCTCGGCCAACTCCACCCCCGATGGCGCCGCGTCCGCGCCACACGGATGGGGAGCTATCCAAGAGTCGTGCCAGGAGGCGCCGAGACCGGATTGTGGGACCGAGACGGAATGCTTGCGGCGTCAGTTGCGCGTTCGCGGCTCGCGCGCTTTGTCTCACGGGTGGGACGCGCGTCGCAAGCGGGCCGGAAGGCACGCGGCACGTTGCCGATTCGCTGCAGGCGCGGCGCGTGCGCCATGCGCGCAGAAGCGGCGCGAAACGGTCGGCCTTTCAACCGTTGCGGGGCGGCGGGTGCTTTGAGGTGCAATCCGTCCGCAGGCGCGTCGGCAGGGCAGTCTCGGGCACGGGACGTCTCCCGATGCAGGCACGTCTCAGAGGTAGACGCCGCTCCGGGTCTGCGGAAGCTGGCCCTTGGCGCGGCGAAACCGATCGACTTCGCTGAGCAAGTCGGCGGTCGAGACCAAGCTCGCGTCTTCGCCGGCCGCCTCGCAGCGAGCTTTGCGCCGCAACACGGCGTGCATCACCCGGATCCACTCCCCGGTGGAGGGACCCTGGTAGTGTCGAACCACGGCCACCCAGTCGACGTCTTCGAACAGCGCTTTCCCGGCGCGCTTTTCCGCCCCGCGAACGTGGATCTCCAGCGCCTCGACGATATCGCCGGGGAAGTTCGGGTTGACCTCGACCACGCGCTCAAAGCGCCGCGGGGTGAGAAGTGCGGGGCGAATACTGTCGGGATGCGAGGTCGAACCCACCACGAGGGTGGAGTCGACGGCGATTGCGCGATCCAAAATCTCGAGCAGGAAGTCCATGATGGGCCCTTCCGGAAGGTCGGGCCGCCGCACGCCAATCTCCTGCGCCTGCAGAAACTCGAGCTCTTCGAAGAACACCGTGACCATGGGGAGCTCTTCCAGGATCTGTCCCCAGGCTTCGAGGAGCTCCCCGACCTTCCCGCCGCGATGGATCACCTCCATGACCAAGCCCGGAATATGGACGCCGAGGAAGGGGGTCTGGGTGCGGGTGGCCAGAGCTCGGGCGAGCAGGGTCTTGCCGGACCCCTCGGGCCCGATTAGCAGCAGCGCGGCGGGCGGGAAGGTGCCCCAGCGCTCGTAGACATCGGGGTCGGTGGCGGCACACGCGTAGGTCAACACCTCTTCTTTGGCCTGGGCAAGGCCGCCGATATCGTCGACGCCGGTGGAGGGGTGGCCCACCATCGTCGTCGCCTTGGAGACGTTGGGAAATTTCCGCTCGAAGCTCGTCCAGAGATTCTGCGCGCGCTCGCCCCGGATCGTCGGGTCATCCGTCATCGGTCGCAGTGTATCGCTTCAGCGGGAAGGGCGGCGAGGCGCGCGGATATTGGGAGCGCCCGCCGCCGCTTTCGGTGGTAGCGTCACTTTGATGGCACGCAGCAACGTCAATCGCGGATCGAGCCCGCGCGCATTCGACGAAACGGTGCTCGCGCGAGCCCGCCGGACGCTGATGCGCCGCGACCCCGACTTGGCGGGGCTCATGCGCCGCGTCGGCCCCTGCGCGCTGCGCCGCCGCGGCGACCCCTACCGCTACCTGGTCCGCGCGATTCTCTACCAACAAATCACCGGTCGCGCCGCGCAGGCGATCGAAGGCCGTTTCAAAGCCGCCTATGGGGGCCGCATCCCGAAACCCGTGTGCTTCGCGGCGCCTCGACCGTGCGCTTGCGCAGCTTTGGTCTCTCGCGCCAAAAAGCCGAGTACATCCGCGAGATCGCGAAGGCCTTTGAATCCGGCGCACTGCAGAGCCGATCGCTCGCGCGACTCGATGACGACGCCGTGCTCGCCGCTGTCACGCAGGTGCGCGGGGTCGGAGAGTGGACCGCGCATATGTTGATGATGTTCTCACTGGGTCGTCTTGACGTCCTGCCCGTCGGTGATCTCGGCGTGCAGAAAGGGGCGCAGGCGCTCTACGGGCTTTCGGAGCTGCCCAAAGCGGCCGACCTCGAACGGCTCGCCGAGCCGTGGCGCCCGTATCGGTCCGTTGCGTCGTGGTACCTCTGGCGCGTCCTCGATCCGGCGGATCAGGACTAGCGGCACCTTGCGGCGCCGCGGATCAGGACTAGCGGAAGCTTGCGGCGCCGCGGCTGGATTGGCCCCCGGGATGCGCCATACTCCGCGCCCCGCGTCCCCATCGTCTAGTCTGGCCTAGGACGTCGGCCTTTCACGCCGATAACGCGGGTTCGAATCCCGCTGGGGACGCCACTCCAACCCCGGATCGTCCGAACTCGCGAGACATCCCCCGCCCCTGCCCCCCGCTGGAACGCGGGCCGCGGCTTGCGCCGATCGTCCGGCGCAGCGCGCGGTCCGCATCACCACCCTTCACACCTCGTCGGCCTCGCCGAGGATGTCGCAAAGCAGCGCTCCGTCGACGTTTCCGCCGCTCAGGACCACCGCAATCTTGCGTCCGGCGTGGCGAGTGCGCTCGCGCAGCGCTGCGGCGAGCGGGGCCGCGCCGGCGCCCTCCGCCACGTTGTGCGTGTCGTGAAAGTAGAAGCGCACCGCCGCGCGCATTTCGGATTCCGAAACCGCCACGACACGAGCGACGTGGCT
>CAJIBI010000364.1_pt1 | contig 17241 bp, 16 predicted proteins | sample 9199321 | NCBI WGS metagenome assembly CAJIBI01 (sample SAMEA7708294, study PRJEB35096) | sediment metagenome | biome: marine neritic benthic zone biome [ENVO:01000025]; feature: sediment [ENVO:00002007]; material: shallow marine sediment [ENVO:03000034] sea grass bed [ENVO_01000059] ... | reverse complement strand
TCGCGAGGTCGAGCGCCATCACCTCGACCGTGCCGCGGGCATCGCCCAATCCTGCGCAAGCCTCTTCGCCGGCGTCGACCCGCCGACAACCCGCGATGACGGTCGCGCCCTGCCGGGCCAGCTGCGCAGCCGTGGCCAGCCCGACGCCGGAGTTGGCGCCGGTGACGATGTAAACGCGGCCGCGAAGATCCTTCTCGAGCAGCGCCGGATCGCACGTGAGGGTGGAAAGCATGGAGAACTCCGGGGACGAGAGGCGTTCCGCAGAGGATAGGGGAAGGATCACCCCGACCATCGGCGGTTCCCGCCCACGTCGCCACGCGCTCGGACTCGAACGCGCGCCTTGCGTCAAAGAACTCCCGAGCGTCTACTCACGGGGTAGCGGGACGGGGCCGCGGCCAAAGCCGCGCCCCCGTCCTCGGCTGCGTCGCCTAGAGCGGGGTGAAGGCGTTCAGCTTGTTGCCGTCGAGGTCGCGGAAGTAACCGATATAGAACTGCTCGAGGCGGGGCCCGGGCGCGCCTTCGTCGGTGCCGCCCAGCTCGAGGGCCTTGCGGTGCAAGGCGTCCACCTGGTCGTGGCTCGCCGCCGCGAGGGCGACCATGGTGCCGTTACCTGACGTCGCCGCCTTGCCGTCTTGGGGTTTGATCACGGCGATCATCGGCCCGCCCGTCGACCAGGCGACCATAGTCTCCGACTCCATCGCGCGCTTCGCGCCAATCACGCTGAACAGTTCATCGTAGAACGCCGCGGCGCGGGAAATGTCGTTCGTACCCAGGGTCACGTAAGCAATCATGTCTAGTCTCCTCGGACACCCGGAGTCGGGTGGGTTGGAGCGCCGGCGGGCCGGCGCGGGGGGACGCGGCTCGCGAGCCGCGCGACCGGCTACTGCACCGCCGGACAGATCTCCTGGCTCACCACGTCGACAAAGGCCCGGTACTCGTCCGGCGTGTCGTAGCTCTGCGTGTGCACCAGATGGGTGGCCCCCGCGTCGCGGTAGGCCTGTGCGAGCTCCACGGCTTCGCTCACGTTGTCGAGCGGGAGCGTCTTCATGATCGCGACCTCCATCGGGCCGCGGCCGGCATCCGCCGCGCGCTGCTGGAAGTCCTTGATCAGCGGTTTGAGATCGCCCGGCAGGATCCCCATCGGCATCCAGCCGTCGCCGCGCGCGATCGCCCGCGGAATCGCCACCTCGGTGGCGCCGCCGATCAAGAAGGGCGGGCGCTTGGTCTGCGGCGCGAAGACGATGTCCTGGCCGTTGCACTCGACCGGGTCCCCTGAGAAAGCCTTGTGCAACAGGTCCAGGGTGTCGTCGGTGATCTTCCCGCGTTGGCTCTTGGGGACACCCAGCGCTTGGAACTCCTCGGGGAAGTAGCCGACACCGACGCCAAAGTGCATTCGCTCGCCCGACAACACCTGGATGCTCTGCAGCCACTTCGCCGTCGGCAGGGCCGGCCGGTAGGGCAACACGACCACCCCGGAGCCGAAGTGGATACGGGAGGTCACGGCCCCGAGGAAGACCATCGCGGCGAAGGGGTCGACGATGTTGCCCATACCCCAGACCATTTCGGGCACGGGGTAGTCCTTCTTCCACCCGCCTGCCGGGAATGCGATGTGGTCATTCACCCAGATCGAATCGAGGGTCGATTCGTCGGCGATGCGCGCGCAGGCGAGGAGGTTCTCGCGCGTCGCATAGGGGCCCCAGTTTCGATAGTTCACGCCGATTTTCATGGGAGATGCTCCGCGGGCCGCGGGAGGTCGCGACGAGCAGCAGAGTATCGAGGAGGCTGCCCCGGACCGCAAATGAGCGTTCGTCCGGGGTTACCGCCGCTTCGGCAGGCGCGCTACCGTCGGCCACCCCTTCAGGCGAACGGAGCGAGCGATGAGCGATTTCAATGCCAAGGTGATGGAAGAATTCCGCGCCAACAGCGGCAACGTGGAAATGTTCAAGGGCATTCCGCTCCTGATCTTGCACCACACGGGCGCCAAGAGCGGCAAGCGCTACGAGATGCCGTTGGCGTACCTGCCCGACGGCGAACGCATGGTGATCTTCGCCTCCAACGCCGGCGCCGAGAAGCACCCCGGTTGGTACCACAACCTGGTCGCGTACCCCGACGTCCAGGTCGAGCTCGGCAGCGGCGAGAGCCGCAAGGCCAAAGCCGTCGTCTTGCAAGGCGCAGAGAGCAAGCGCCTCTACGACGCGCAGGTCGAGCGGGTCCCGCTGTTTGGCGACTACCGCGAGAAAGCGCCCCGCGAGATCCCCGTCATCGCGCTCGAGCCGGCCTAGGCCGCGCCCGTCGACTGCGGCTAGGCGCGCAATCTTCGAGTCGTGTTCGGACTTTCACCTCGTGGTGAAGCGTTCGGTGCACCGGATACCGGTGCGCGATCTCGAGCGGCCTACGGGGCTGCGACGATCCGGATCCCGAGCTCGCGGCGGATTCTATAGAGCGGGGTGGCCGAATACCCGTCAAAGGCCTCCCACGGCCACTTCGATCTCATACGGAACGATCTCCACGCAACCGTGAGGATGAGAGGCGCGGCGCGGACCGCGGTTCGGACGACGGCCCACCACCCGACCTTGGCGACAATGGCCTTGTGTTCCTCAATCTCGAGGAACCGCAAGAACCGACGGACCGAAGCGGTCGTCCCGAAGATCGTCCAGGCGTCCGCAAGGGCCTCGTTGAGCAAGGTTGTGCTACAGCCGAATACGACATGGACGGTGTCGTGGCAGCGGAAGAACTCGGCGGCCTCGCTCCCTCCCTCTCGAGCCTCGTCGAGCCCCGGGTTCGCGGCTCGGTATTCGGCAAGCCCTTCGGCAAGGGTTTGAGGCGAATCCTGCTGTCGATACTGGAGCATCCACGTCCCGGCTGAGTGAAGGATATCACCGACAGAGGTCGGGCCCAGCCGAGCGAACTCGCTTCAGCGAACCACGTTCACGGCGAGATAGGCATATGAACGCGGACCCGAGGCTCTTCGAGGTGTTTCTGGATGTGCAACGCGGGTTGCCGAGGCAGGGACCGGGCTGCGACGAGAGCACGCTTCGTGCGATCTCGCTGTGCAGCGGGCTGCCCGAGGGAGCTGATCTGCTGGACGTCGGCTGCGGTCCGGGAATGCAGACCGTGGCCCTGACCCAGGCGATCGATGGCAACCTGACAGCCGTGGATATCAACCGCGAGTACCTGAAGGAACTCAAGGTCCGCGCCGAACTAGCAGGGATCGCGAGCCGGATCGCGATCCTCGCCGGGGACATGAAGGCCCTGCCTTTCGCGCCGGAGACGTTCGGCGTCATCTGGTCCGAAGGCGCAGCCTATATCATGGGCTTCGAGAAGGCCCTGGTTGAGTGGAGGAAATTCCTCAAGCCGGGGGGGTACATCGCAGCAACCGAGTTGCTGTGGCTCCAGCCCGACCCTCCCAGGGTACTGGCCGAGTTCTGGGGTAGCGAATACCCGGCCATGACAGACGTGCAGGAGAACCTGACGAACATTCGGGCCTGCGGCTACGATCCGGTTGGGCATTTCACCCTGCCCGACGCCGCTTGGTGGGAGCACTACTACACACCCCTGAAGGCGAAGCTGCCCTCGCTCCGCGAGCGATACGCAGGAGATCACGCAGCGTCTGGTGTCATCGAGGTGACCGAGCGTGAAATCGAAATGAGGCGGCGTTTTCCTGACTGGTACGGCTACGAATTCTTCGTCGCCCGGAAGGGTCGGGTAGGCGCGCGCGGGCCGGCGTCCAATCGGAGCGCAAAGGGTCGAGACCTTGCGGCAGGGGCGTGACGGTGGGCCCTCCTGGACTCGAACCAGGGACCATCCGGTTATGAGCCGGTTGCTCTAACCGCTGAGCTAAGGGCCCGCTCCACCATGGTAAGCGCTTCCCGCGCCCGGGTCGCGGGGCGGGCGGGTCAGCGATCGCTCCAGTACCTGCCGCCAGAATGCCCCGAGCTCCGCGCCGCTTGCTTCGGCAGCAACGCCTTCGAGGGCGCTCTGCTGGTCGGCGGTCGGGCGATTCTGGCTGAGCTTGAACTTTCCCTCGATGCGCTCGACCGGGATCTCGAACGCCACGATGGCCCGCTGGAGCTGGGCCCGGAATTCGGCCGGGAGCTCATTGGCCCAGGGCTCGCGGCGTTGCGACTCGTGCGCTGCGACCAAGTCGTCCAAGAGTCGCGCCACGCGTGTCTCGTCGCGGATGATCGCCACGCGCCCGTAGACGTGAACCGCTGCGTAGTTCCAGGTCGGTACCGCCGGGTGTTCGATGTACCACGCGGGGGAGATGTACGCGTGCGGGCCGTGAAAGATCGCGAGCGAAGGCGCGGAGGTCGACTCGAAGTGGCGCCAATGCGGGTTGGCGCGGGCGAGGTGAGGAGACGCGGAAAGACGGCGGGATGTACATCGCGAGAGGCTACCGGGCGGCCTCCGCCGGCGCGCACAGGAGCCCGCGTCCGGGGCTTGCCCCGCCCTCCCCCGAGGTGCGATCCTGGTGGTTCGAGCCCCTTTCGCCGCGCCGGAGGATCCTTGAGCCCGCCCGCCGAACCCCAGGCGAACCCTGCGAACACCGCGAAGACGGATGCGATCTCCTCCGATTTGACCGGGCGGACGGTGGCGGTGATCGGCGGCGCGACGGCGGGCGCCGAAGCGGCGGCGCGCTTCGCCCAGCGCGGGGCGTGGGTCGTGGTGTACGAGCAAAACGTGCGCCCCTACGGAAAGATCGAGGACGGCCTCCCGGTCTGGCACGAGAAGCTGCGGCGCAAAGAATTCAACGCCATCGTCGGCAAGCTCGATCATCCCAATGTCGAATTCGTGCCCAAGACGCGCATCGGTTCCGACCTCGCCTTTGACGCGCTTGCCGGGATGGATTTTCACGCCGTGATCCTGGCGAACGGCGCCTGGCGCGACCGACCCTACCCCGTCGCCGGGGCCGAGGCCTTTGTCGGGAAAGGCCTGGTCTACCAGAACCCCTTTGTCATCGCCTTCAACCACACGAACGACACGAGCTATGACGGCCCGCGCTTCCCGATTCTCGACAACACCTTTGTGGTCGGCGGGGGGCTCGCCTCGATCGACGTGTGCAAGATCTTGATGGTCGAGAGCGTGCGCCTCGCCCTCGAAGAACGCGGCATCAGCGAGCCGATGCTCGAGATCGAGCTCAAGGGCCTTCCCAAGATTCTCGCGCGGCACAACACGAGCCTCGTCGAGCTCGGTGTCCACGGCTGCACGCTCTTTCACCGCGGCTCGGTGTCGGCGATGCCGGTCGTGCAGATTCCGCGCGACGCCGACCCCGAGCGTCGCGACAAGGCCCACGGGGCGCGGCTGCGGCTGGTGAGCAAGGCGATCGAGAAGTACCGCTTCCGGTTGGTCACCTGCGCGCTCCCGGACGGGCTCCTCACCGAGGGAGACCGTCTGGTAGGGCTGCGGATGCGGCAGAGCTTGACCGAGGACGACGAGACCTTTGTCCCCCTCGACGAAACCCACGACTTCCATGGCGCCAGCGTCGTGAGCTCGATCGGCAGCATTCCCGAGCACATCCCGGGCATCGCGATGGACGGCGAGCTCTATTCGTTTTCCAACCGCGAGACGGGCCAGCTAAAAGATCACCCCCACGTCTTCGCGGCCGGCAACGTCGCCACCGGACGCGGCAACATCGTGGCGTCGCGGCATCACGGAAGCCTCGTCGCCGAGCACGTCGTCGAGGCCTTTCTCGGCCTCGACGAGGGCGGGCACAGCGGCGAGGACGAGATGCCGGTCGCTGACGCGGACGGCGCCGACATCGTCGCGGACGTCGCGGATTGGGTGGCGACGCGTCCCCCGATCGACGGAGACGCCGAGCGGGCGCTGCGCAAGCAGGTCGCGGATCGCCAGCGCGCCGTCGGCTACGAGGGCGACCTCCGCGCTTGGATCGACAAGGTGACGCCGCCGGGTTTTGTATAAAGGGCAGATGGCACCCAACCCGCTTCTCCTCGAAACCGGCTGGCCCGCGTTCGACCGCATCACGCCCGAAGACGTCGTACCGGGGATCCGCGCGGTCCTCGCCGACTGCGACGCGCAGCTCTCGCGTCTCGAGCAGTCGATTGAGAGCGGCGCGTGGACACCGGAGGACGACGGCTACGACGCCCTCGTCGTCGCCATCGAGGCGCTATCGGACGCCCTCGAGGTGCCCTGGGGCGCCGTGAGCCAGCTCCTGGCGGTCAAAAACTCCGAGGCCCTGCGCGCGGCCTACGAGGAGGTGCAGCCCGAGGTCGTCGCGTTGACCACACGCCTGGGACAGAGCGCACCGGTATACCGCGCCCTGGTCGCGCTGCGCGAAAGCCCCGCCTACGACGACCTCGACGCCTCCGAGCGGCGTCTCCTCGAGGTGTTGACGCGCGACGCCCGCCTCAGCGGTGTCGGGCTCGCTCCGGAGCCACGCGCGCGCTTCGCCGCGATCCAGGCGGAGCTCGCCGAGCTTGCCACCCGCTTCGCCAACCAGCTGCTCGACGATACCCGCCGCTTCGCCCTCGTGCTGCGCGACCCCGAAGAGGTCGCCGGGTTGCCAGAGAATTGGCGCGCCCTGACCGCCCAGGCCGCCCGCGAAGAGGGAGAGCGTGACGCGACCCCGGAGGCCGGCCCCTGGCGCGTCACCCTGGATGCGCCCTCGCTCCTGCCCTTCCTCGCCCACGCCCGACGCCGCGACCTACGCGAACAGGTCTACCGCGCGTATGTCACGCGGGCGAGCCAAGGCGAGTCCGACAACCGCCCGCTGATCGAGCACATCCTGGCGCTCCGCCGTGAGGAGGCGGAGCTGCTGGGCTTCGCCTCCTACGCCGAGCTCTCTCTCACCTCCAAGATGGCGCCGGACGTGGCGGCGGTCGAGGCGCTGCTCGAGGACCTCCGGAGCGCCTCGTTCGACGCGGCCCACCTCGACCTCGGCGCCCTCGCCGAGCGCGCAGCGGCCGCCGGCGCTCCCGAGGCCGCCGACCTCGAGCCCTGGGACATCGCATTTTGGGCCGAACGGCTGCGCGAGGAGCGCTTTGACTACAGCGAAGAAGATCTCCGCCCCTACTTTCCCCTGCCCCGCGTCCTCGCCGGCCTCTTCGCGCTGAGCGAGCGTCTCTTTGGGGTGGAGATCCGCGAGGCCGACGGCGAGGCGCCCGTCTACCACGAGGACCTCCGCTTCTTTCGGGTCTACGAGCGCGGGGGCGACCCGATCGCGGCGTTCTATCTCGACCCCTACGCGCGCCCGAGCGAGAAACGCGGCGGGGCGTGGATGGCCGATTGTCTCGGGCGCCGGCGTCTCGACGGGAGCGTCCGCCACCCCGTGGCGTTCCTCGTGTGCAATCAGACGCCGCCGGTCGGCGACAAGCCCTCACTGATGAGCTTTGAGGAGGTGACGACGCTCTTTCACGAGTTCGGTCACGGGCTCCAGCATATGCTCACAGCCGTGGACGGGCTGGTCGCCGGCATCCAGAACGTCGAGTGGGATGCCGTCGAGCTCCCGAGCCAGTTCATGGAGAACTGGTGCTACCACCGCGAGACCATGCGTGGCGTCAGCGCACATGTCGACACCGGCGAGCCCCTTCCCGACGCGCTCTTCGAGAAGCTCTGCGCCGCGCGCACCTTTCGGGCCGGCAGCGACATGCTGCGCCAGATCTACTTCGGGCTGACCGACCTCGAGCTCCACCACCGCTATCGCGGTGACGGCGACGAGGATGCCTTTGCCGTCCAGCGCCGCATCGCAAAGCGCACCACGGTGATCCCGCCGATTCCCGAAGACCGCTTTCTCTGCGGCTTTGGCCACATCTTCGGCGGCGGCTACGCCGCGGGCTACTACTCATACAAGTGGGCGGAAGTGCTCTCGGCGGATGCCTTTGGCGCCTTTGAGGAGGCCGGGCTCACCGACGGCGACGCGGTCGCCCGGGTCGGCCGCCGTTTCCGCGACACCGTGCTCGCGCGGGGCGGAAGCCAGCCCCCCGGCGAAGTGTTCGCCGCCTTCCGCGGCCGCGATGCGACACCGGAGGCGCTGCTCCGTCAGAGCGGCCTGGCAAAAACCCAACAATTCGCTTAGGGGCAGCGCCGCGGGTGGGGTAGGCTTGGCAGTGGTCCGATTGATCGCAGCGGGGGGCTCGCGATGCGTCGATGCGTTTCCAAAACGATCGTTTCAGCAAGCCTCGGGGTCGCCACGGCGCTCGCCTTGACGTTGGGGAGCGGCGCGGCCCTCGCCGAACGCGACGAAGAGATCGCCGCCGCGGAGGCGTTGGTGTCGGAGCTCTACTACGAGGGGCTCCCCTACGCGGAAGCGCGCGACTTGACACCCGCCGGGGCGGCGCACCTGACCGCGCTCCTCGAGGATCCGGCGAGTGAGCCCTACCACGCCAATATCGTGTTGGCGCTGGGAATCGCGGGGCACCCCGGGTGCGTCGAAACGCTGATGCGCTACGCCGCGACCCCGCCCGCGCATGCTTCCCGTCACCGAGAGAGCGCTCGGCGCATGGTCCCGCTCGCGATGGGCTACGCCGCCCACCGAGACGCCCGCGCCCTCGCCTGGCTGCGCGAACGCGCCCGGGCCGGCGAGGCCGCGGACCAGATGACGGCGATCACCGGGCTCGCCCTCGCAGCGCGGCCCGAGGCCGACACGACGCTCCGCGAACTCGCGGAGGCGGCGCCCGACGGCGCCGGCGCCTCTGCCGAACGGGATCAGCGGGCCCAGCACCTGGCGGAGGCGCTCGCCTACAGCGCCCGTCTGCAACGCGACGGGTACCACGCGGTGCTCGGGGAGGGACAGTGATGCGCTGGGCGGCCCTGCTCGTCGTTGCCGTCTCGATCGCGATGGGCCCGGGCTCGGCGAGGGCTCAACCTGCTACGTCTTTCCACGACCTCAAGTGGTTCGTCCACGTCGATCTGATTACGGCGCAGCGACCCCTCGGCTTCTACCAGAGCCTCATCGCCGATTCGACCCTCGAGGCGGGCGATCTGCTCCAAGGCTCGCAGGGCCCCTTTGACGACGCCTGCTGTGTGGCGCTCGATGATGTCAGCGTCGAGACATTTGGAACCCCGGGTGACGGCCTCGACGTCATCGACAACGCGGGAGAACGCGACGCGCTGAGCAGCATCGGTCTGCCCGGCCGGCGCGCGTTCATCGTCGAGCGGCTCAACTTTTGCTCGGGGCCAGGGAATCCGGTGGGCTGCGCCGATACGCCTGCTTGCGCCGCGAGCCCCGCAGACCTGAAGTTGATCGTCGCGATGCAGGCCTACGACGAGTTCGACTCCTTCTCGAACACCTTGGCGCACGAGCTGGGGCACAACACCTGCCTGGTCCACGTGTCGAACAACACCTGCCAACTGATGGCCGCGGTCTCGGGAGGCGGCTGCGTCTCGAGCAGTGAGTGCTCGGAATACGTCGAGGAACGCACATCCGTGGGTGGGTCCTGCGGCTGCTATGTGGACGCGAATACCCTCGCCGCCGACGGCACGGCTTGTACCGAGTTCGCGGGAGGAATCTGTTCGGGTGGGCTGTGCGGCGATCCGGCCAGCGAGGCAAGCACCAGTCTCTTCGCGGCCGCGGGTACCGCGAGCGCGATGGGCGACCCCCCCGACAATCCGCTGCGCATGGGGGCGCTGGCTGGCAACTGGAGCGACCTGGGAACCTTTTCGAGCAGTCGCGAGCCCACAGGCCTCGCCTACGCGGCGGAACGGGGAGCGCTCTATGGGGTCGCCGCGAGCGGCGGTACCAACGAGCTGTTCACGATCGACCCGAGCACTGGAGCGACGACGCTTGTCGGGAACGTCACTGGCATCGACGCCGGTGAACCGCTCGTCGCTTTGGCTTGGGATCCCGGCGCCGCCGGCGAGGGAGACGATCGGTTCTTCGCCCTCGACCTGGCAGCGAACGACTTCAACGATCTCTATGCGATCGACCCGGACACCGCCGCAGGCCTCAAGCTGGGGAGCTTCTTCACGACCGGCACCGGCGGCTTCAGCGGGCTGGCCTACGACCCCGTGACGACCACACTCTTTGCGGCCGCTTCCTTTGGCAACGGGCTCTTTGAAGTGGGGCTGGTGTGCACGCCCGGATGCCCGCTCACCGAGATCACCGACCCGCGCCTTTCGGTCAACAAGTTCGAACCCGCTCTCGCCTATTCGGCGCAGAGCAGCAGCATCCACCACATCGGCCGCCAGGGCGTCGGCACACCGCGCACCGAATACGACTCGTACGACGCCGGTGACCTCTCCGCAGGAACGATCACCAAGCTCACCGCGCGGCGCGGCCTCGACGGCTTCTCTACGGGCGGCCTCGCCGCGCTCCCGGTGCCGGAGCCGGGGGCCGGCGCGCTGTTGCTCGCCGCACTCTTGAGTCTGGCGGCGTATCCAAGACGTCTTGGCTGAACGTCGCGAAGGCTATGCCTTCGCTGCGCGGCTCACTTCGTGAGCCTTGCCTAGTTCTCCACGAAGCTCTTGAGCAGGCGGCTGCGGCTCGGGTGGCGGAGCTTTCGCAGGGCTTTGGCTTCGATTTGTCGGATGCGCTCGCGGGTCACCTCGAAGTCCTGGCCCACTTCCTCGAGGGTGTGATTCACTCGTTCGCCGATGCCGAAGCGCATCTTGAGCACACGCTCCTCGCGAGGGGCGAGCGTCGAGAGCACCTTGCGGGTCTGCTCGGCGAGGTTCTCGTGGATCACCGCATCCTGGGGGTCGACGGCGCTGGGGTCTTCGATGAAATCACCCAGCTGGCTGTCGCTCTCTTCACCCACCGGCGTCTCGAGGCTGATCGGCTCTTTGGCGATCTTGAGCACCATCCGCACCTTGTCGACGGGCAGCTCCATTTGCTGCGCGAGCTCTTCGGGGGTCGGCTCGCGGCCGAGCGCCTGCACCAAATGACGCGTTGCCCGCACCAGCTTGTTGATCGTCTCGGTCATGTGCACGGGGATGCGGATCGTGCGCGCCTGATCGGCGATCGCGCGTGTGATCGCTTGACGAATCCACCAGGTCGCGTAGGTCGAAAATTTATAGCCGCGGCGCCATTCGAATTTGTCGACCGCCTTCATCAAGCCGATGTTTCCCTCTTGGATCAAGTCGAGAAACTGAAGGCCGCGGTTGGTGTACTTCTTGGCGATCGAGACGACCAGACGGAGGTTCGCCTCGATGAGTTCCGCCTTGGCCTGCTGCGTGCGCGCGCCCGCGTTCCGCAAGCGCTTGAGGATGCCACGCAGCTCGTCGCGGTCCATGCGGAGCTCGGCGCCGACGTCGGCGATGCTCTCGTCGATCGACGCGAGGCGGTCGACCGCCGCTTGAATCTTTTCGGGATCTCCGCCGAGGCGAAGGAGCGACTCGCGACCTTTGCGGCCGCGCCCGATCGCGAGCGGTGCCAGGGCGTCAAACTCGCGGCGCGACACCGCAAAGCCGCGGACCACGCGGCGGGCCTCAGCCTCGAGGCGTCCGATGCGCTCGCCGAGCTCGCCGAGCCGATCGACGATCTCCTGCGTGCACCCGATGGAGAACCCGGTCCCCCGAAGCACCAGCGTCGCCCGATAGAGCAGCTCGTTCGACTCGGCGCGCAGCCGCGCGCGCGTCGCCTCACCCGTGCGCGGGTTGGCGATCGACGCTACGCGCTTTGCGATTTCCGCTTCACTCTGGCGCAGCACGGCGACCGTCTGCTTCCAATGCCGCTCGCGCTCCTCCGGGCTCGGCGCGTCGGGCGGAGGCTCTTCCACTTCGATGCCGTCGAGCAGGGCCTCGAGCCGGAGCTCGCCGGCTGCGAATCGGTCTGCGGCGCAAAGCACCTGCTCGAGACCGAACTGGGTCGCGAGCACGGCGCGCTGCTGGTCTTGGATCCCCGCCTCGATGCGCTGTGCGATCTCGACCTCGCCCTCACGGGTCAGGAGCGAGACCTGCCCCATCTCGCGCAGATAGACACGCACCGGATCGTTGGACCCACCCTCTCCGTCGGCGAGGAGCTCGCTCGCGCCCCGTGTGGGCCGCGCGCGTCGGGGCCGACGGCGCGTGGGCCCGCGGCTCCCCGAAGCGGTGGCGCCAACGACCGGAATGTCCTCTGCGCCAAAGAGCGCCAGCAGCGACTCGACTCGATCGGTCGGAAGGCCCGCGGGGAGCACCCCGTGAAGCTCGTCGAGGGTCAGGTAGCCCTTGCGGCGTCCTTCGCCGAGCAGGTCCTCGACGATGGCGAACTCGCGAATTAACGCCTCGGCGTCCGGCGCCGCGGCGGCGCTGGCGTCTGCGCAACGACGCGAGGAGGGGGGGGTAGGCGCGCTGGAGGACATTGGGGGGGCTCTCCTTCTTCGACTCTCTTTATGGGCGTGGCCCGGTGCCCGCAGTGCTTGGTGGCAAGCCCTGCTCGCGCCGGCGCTCCTCGATCTGTCTCTGCTTCGTCGCGAGAATTTCACGCGGATCCGTCGTCGGCTCCGCGCGAAATCGTTGGGTGGCGCCCCGAGCCGCCTGGGAGTGGCGGCGGCGGCGAAACCAATGGAGGAGGTCTCGGACGGCTCGCTCTGCGGCGGCGGCGTCGAGCTGCTCGCTTTCGACCGCAAGGGCGGCGAGCTCGCTGCGCGCGTCGATTTCGAGCGTCTCCGAGAGCGCGTGGAGGTCGATACGCTCCGGGCCGTCGCGCTCCGCTGCGGCGCAGAGCGCTGGGAGCAGGCTGTTCCAGGGAGGCTCCGGGCAGAGTGCCGCGATCTCCGTGGCGTCGACGCGGGACGCCAGCAACGGGCATTCGATCAACAGCCGCGCGAGCTGACGGGCGTTGCGGGTCTCGGGGCCGTCGCGGCGCGGTCGCGCGACCGGCTCGCCCTCGGGAGCCCCCCGCTGGCGGAGCTCCCCCCGCAGCGCGTCGTCCACGTCCTCGATGCGGGCGTCGACAGCGAGGGCGAGCTGGCGCACGAACTCGCCGCGCTCGACCGGATCGCTCACACCGGCGAGCTGCCGCACCACGCCCGACACCGCGTCGGCCTTTTCCCAGGGCGTTCCCCGCCCCCGCATCGCCGCGCGCCGAATGAGAAAGGCGAACGCCGGCGGCGCATCGCCGACGATTTTGCGCAACGCCTCGGGGCCCTCGCGCTCTAGGACGTCTGCCGGGTCTTCTCCGGCGGGGAGAATTCCGGCCCGCACCCGCAGCCCTTCGGGCAACAGGACTTCGAGCGCGCGCTCGAGGGCGCGCTCGCCAGCGGCGTCGGCGTCGAAAAGCAGCACGACTTCTCGGGTGCGGCGCCGCAGCTGTCGCGCGTGCTCCCGAGTGAGCGCGGTGCCGCAGGTTGCCACCGCTTCGGGAACACCCGCGATCGCGAGGGCGATGCGATCAAAGTACCCCTCGACCACGACGACCTGCTCGGCCTTGCGAATCGCCGACAATGCCTCGGGAAACCCGTAGAACGCCTCGCGCTTGCGGAAGATCGGTGTCTCCGGCGTGTTGAGGTACTTGGGCTCTTGATCGCTCGAGAGGGCGCGCCCGCCGAACGCGACCACGCGGCCGCGCACATCGTGGATCGGGAAGATCACGCGACCGCGGAAGAAGTCGTAGTGGCCGTCGCCGCCGCGACGTTGGGTGAGGAGACCCGCGCGGACACCCAGCTCGGCGTCGAGCTTTGCACCGCGCAACGCCTTGCACAGCGTGTCCCATCCCTCGGGCGCGAAGCCCAAGCCAAAGTGCTCGATGGCCGCCGCGTCGAGACCCCGACCCTCGAGGTAGGCGCGGGCTGCGGCACCCTTGGGGCTGGCGAGGGAGCGCTGGAACAGCCGGCACGCGCGTTCGTTCATTTCCCGCAGGGTCTGGGTGACGCCACCGTCGGAGCCGTCGCCCTCGGGAATCTCGACGCCGGCCTCCCGCGCCAACACCCGCACCGCTTCGGGAAAGCTCAGATTGTCGTGGCGCATGACGAACTGGAAGGCATCGCCCCCCACGCCGCAGCCAAAGCAATGGAAGATGTCCCGCTCTGGATTGACGTGGAAGGAGGGGGTCTTTTCGTCGTGGAACGGGCACAGACCCTTGAAGCTTCGGCCGCTCTGCCGAAGGGACACGTAACGACCGACGAGGTCAACGATGTCGACGCGCTCGCGGAGCGCTTCGATCGTTTCCTCGGGGATGCGACCCACCTTCGGAGCCCTCGTTACCGGGCCATCTTCTTGAGCTTCTTGATCGCCCGCTTGCGCGATGCGGCGGCCTTCTTTTTCCGCCGCACGCTGGGCTTGTCATAGGATTCGCGTCTGCGGAGCTCCGTCAGGATGCCCGCTTTCTCGACCTGCTTCTTGAAGCGGCGCAACGCTTGCTCGAAGGACTCGTTTTCCTTGACCTTAACTAGGGGCAAGAGGACGACACTCCTTCACTCGGCCCGGGCCTTTCATCCCCCGCGACCCCCGCGAGATGAAACGACCCGGTCTTCGTCGCCACTGCCTTCGTCCTGTACGCGCTGGCTACAGCTCCGCCAAAAGGGGATGAGACGGCGGAGGAATGTGCGGCCACGAGCAGAGGACTCGGGGTTCGAGGCAACGAGCCACGCTAGCGAAGCGGTTTCGAGGCTTCAACGGACGGGCGGCCGGACGGCGATGCCGCGGTCTCGAAGTGCCTGTTTTACTTCGCCGACCGTCGTCTCTTTAAAATGAAAAATCGACGCAGCGAGCGCAGCCTGCGCATGACCACCCGCGGGCCCGTCGTCGAGCGCCGCGGCCAGGTCGTCGGCGCCGCCGCCGCCTCCGGAGGCGATCACGGGAATCGGCACGGAATCGGCAACCGCACGTACAAATTCCAGGTCGTAGCCGCTTTTTGTGCCGTCTCGGTCCATACTCGTCAGTAGGATTTCTCCGGCTCCCGCTTCGGCCATTTGCACCGCCCACTGCACCGCGTCAATTCCGGTCCCGCGCCGACCGCCGTGGGTGTAGACCTCCCAGCGTTGGGATTCTGCTGATCGATTCCGCGCCATGGAACGGTGCGCGTCTTGGTCTGAACTTCGCTCGCCTCCGGCTCGCTGCGCGCTCCGCGGCTCCGCCGCTCCGCTTGCGCGCTTGGCGTCGATGGCGACGACGAGGTTGGCGCTACCGATTTTTGCGGCGGCGTTGGCGACGAGGTCTGGGTTGTGGACGGCGGCGGTCATGATCGAGACCTTGTCGGCGCCCGCATTGAGGAGGTCGCGAATGTCATCGAGCGAACGGACACCGCCGCCCACGGTGAGCGGCATGAACACCGTCTCCGCGGTACGCGACACCACGTCGAGGAGAATGCCCCGCTCTTCGTGGCTCGCGCTGATGTCGAGAAAGGTAATCTCGTCGGCCTCCTGCTCGTCGTAGAGCCGAGCGACCTCGACCGGGTCACCGGCATCGACGTGGTCTACGTACTGCACGCCTTTCACTACGCGACCCCGGTCGACGTCGAGGCAGGGAATGATGCGTTTCAGGAGCACCCGGCAATCTCCAGTGCTCGCTCGAGCGAGACGTCCCCAGTGTAGAGGGCGCGTCCGATAATTACGCCCGCCACGCCATGGGCGCGGCAGGCGGCCGCACGCCGCACGTCCTCGAGCGAAGCGACACCACCCGAGGCGATCACCGGAATCGACAGCGAGGCAGCGAGCGCCGCCGTGCCGTCGAGATCGGGCCCGGTCAACATGCCGTCGCGCGCGATGTCCGTGTAGATCAAGGCCGCCACCCCGGCGTCCTCAAAGAGACGCGCCACGTCTTCGACCCGCGCTTCGCTGGTCTCCAACCAACCTGACACCGCGACGCGCCCACCACGGGCGTCGAGGCCCACCGCGACGTGCGCGGGGTGGCGGACCGCGGCTTCGCGGACGAGCGTCGGGTCTCGGAGCGCGGCGGTGCCCAAGATCGCGCGGTCCACGCCGGCGTCGAGCACCCGCGCCACCGCGTCGAGGCTGCGCAAGCCACCGCCCAACTGCACGGGGCGCTCCGCCGCCGCTTCGACGATCGCGGCAACCGCTACGCGGTTGCGCGGCTCACCCTCGCGAGCCCCATCCAGGTCCACGACGTGGAGGCGTGTGCAGCCGGCCGCGACGAATGCGCCGGCGACCTCGGCGGGGTCCTCGCTGTATACGGTGGCGCGCTCGTAGTCGCCCTGCGAGAGCCGCACGCAGCGCCCATCCAACAGGTCGATCGCCGGAATCACTTCGAACACGGCTGTGTTCACGGGGTCACCCGCGCGCTAAGCGGCGTGCCGCGGACGACCTCCCCAATGCCCCAACGGGCAAACTCGTTGGCCGAAAGCCAGCGGGTGCCGCCGCCGGGGTAGCGCCGCGCCCGCAGGAAGTTCTCGGTCAACGCCTTCTGGGTCTCGTCGAAGCGACCGCGCCAAAGCGTCTGGCCACCGGGCGCGCTGTAAAAGTGTACGTCGAGCGCCACGCTCGACGGGCGGGTGGAGCCCATCGCTTCTCCGCTGCGATTGCGAAAGCGATCGATACGACCGATCGCAACCACGTTGCAGCCAAACTCGCGGTCCGCCGCGAACGCGAGGCGTTGCGCGCGGGCGCGGGCGGTGGCCTCGGGTTCGGCACCGACGAGGGCCGTCGCCTCGGCGGGCCCCACCACACGCAACCCCGCTTCGCTCAACGCCTCGACCAGATACACACCGAGCAGGTCGGCGGTCTGGGGATCGAGCTCGACGAGCGGAGAGATCTCGAAGGGCGCCGCGAGGACACAGGTCGTCGGGATGCCCGCCTGGTTGGGATCCGGAGACCCGGAGAGCCCCGAGGAGCAGGCGATCGCGCAGCATGCGAGGAGCCCGAAGCCGACGCGAATCAGCACTGCGCGATCCAGTGGGCGAAGGCATCGAGTAGGCGACGGCCGGCGTTCTGGCTCTTCTCCGGGTGGAACTGCACCGCGAATAGCGAGCCCCGCCCCGCCACCGCGGCAAACGGGCCGCCGTAGTCTGCCTCGCCCAGGATGCAGCGCGGATCCGCAGGAATCGGCCGATAGGCGTGGACGAAGTAGTACACGTCGCGTTCGGGGAGGCTCTCGAGCATCGGGTGCGAGCGGTCGGTCTTGCGATAGCGGACTTCGTTCCAGCCAATGTGGGGAACGCGCAGCCTCTTTCCATCCGCGCCGCGCTCGGGAAAGCGTTCGACCCGTCCCGGGAGCGTGCCAAACCCAGCGCTCTCGCCGTGCTCGGTGCTCGTGTCGAAGAGCAGTTGAAGCCCGAGACAGATCCCCAGATAGGGCTGCCCGCGTTCGATGCCGTCGCGCAGCGCCTCGTCGAGCCGTTTCGCGCGCAGGGTCTCGGCCGCGTCGCGGAAGGCGCCGACGCCGGGCAGCACCACCGCGTCGGCCCGAGCG
>CAJIBI010000224.1_pt1 | contig 17475 bp, 18 predicted proteins | sample 9199321 | NCBI WGS metagenome assembly CAJIBI01 (sample SAMEA7708294, study PRJEB35096) | sediment metagenome | biome: marine neritic benthic zone biome [ENVO:01000025]; feature: sediment [ENVO:00002007]; material: shallow marine sediment [ENVO:03000034] sea grass bed [ENVO_01000059] ... | reverse complement strand
TCGGCCATCTCGACGTAGGCCTCGCGAAACAGCGTCGCCAGAGCGGGCCATGTGATGCGGTGATCGAGGAGCAGCCGCACCAGGGGCCGGATCAGGCGTCGAAGAGCACTGAGGAGGGCACGCGGCGGGCTTGCGGCGGCGACCGGGTCAGAGTTGGCGGGGCTCATATTCTGCGGGAAATTTTACCACAAAGAGATCGAACTTCTCCCCCGTGGCACGAGAATCCTCCCCACGGGGGCCTGCGGGGGAACTCTCGCGCACTCTCGACGCGAGGTACCGTTTCGCTGGCTCGACCCCAAACCGCTCGACAACGCGCCGCAAACGCCGGCGCCCATGGAGACCCAGCATGCGAATCGGAATCATGTCCGGCGCCCCCGGCGGCGCGCTGCCGCCCGACTCCACCCTCGATGACTTCGTCGCATTCGCCCAGCGAGTGGAATCGCTGGGCTTGGACACGCTGTGGATGGCGCAAATCTTTGGCATCGACGCGATCGCGACGCTCGGGTTCGCCGGCCGCGAGACCTCGCGCATCGAGCTTGGAACCGCCGTCGTACCGACCTACCCGCGCCACCCGGTGGTGATGGCGCAGGAGGCCCTCACCGCGAACGCGGCCGCGGGTGGGCGCTTCGCCCTCGGCGTCGGGCTCTCCCACAAAATGGTGATCGAACCCATGTTTGGCCTGTCGTTCGATCGCCCTGCTCGTCACATGCGCGACTATCTGGAGGCGCTGAACCCTCTGTTGCAAGGCGAGGTCTCGCGACCGAAAAGCGACTCGTATCAGTTCACCGCCCAGGTATCGGTGCCGGGCGTGCCAGCCCCGCCGGTCTTGGTGGCGGCGCTCGGCGACGCGATGCTCCGCCTCACCGGCCGCCTGGCCGACGGGACGATCACCTGGATGTGCGGCCCTCGCACACTCGAGCAGCACATCGGCGCTACGATTCGCGAGGCGGCGAGCAAAGCCGGGCGAGGCGAGCCACGGGTCGTCGCGGGGCTTCCGGTGGTATTGACCGACAAGCCGGCGGAGGCGCGCGAGACGATCGCCAAGCAGCTCGAGATCTACGGCACGCTGCCCTCGTACCGGGCGATGCTCGATCGCGAGGGGCTGGAGGGCCCGGCGGACGTCGCACTGGTCGGTGACGAAAGCGCGCTGCGCGAACAACTCGCCGCGATCCGCAGTGCGGGCGTCACCGACCTCGACGCCGCCCTCGTTCCGGTGGACGACGGAGCGATCGAGCGCACGCTTTCGTTCCTGGCGGCGGAGCGCGCTGCCTAGAAGCGGAGGAGCTCGGCCTCCAAGCTCAGGAGATCGAGAACACCGACGGCGTTGTGGCCCGCCAGGTGGCCCGCGCACTCACCCGGGTTGAAGGTGAGACGCGCGCCGTCGTCCTCGAGCCGAAAGCGATGCGTGTGACCGTGCAGCGCGATGCGCGGCGCGTCGTCGAGCCCCTCGAGCTCCTGCGGGTCGTGGGCCACCACCAGCTCGCGGCCCGCCCAGCTGAGGGAGAGCGGGGGCTCGAAGAACGCAAAGCCGTGGCGCTGCACGGCGTCGTCGAGCGCCCGGCGTTCGACGTCGTTGTTGCCAAACACGCCGAACATCGGGACGCGGAGATGCGCGAAGATCTCGAGGGTCTTGGCTTGGGTGATGTCGCCCGTGTGCACGACCCGGTCGACACCGGCCCCGTTGAAGAGCTCGACGATCCGACCCACGTTGCCCATATGGTTGTGGGTGTCGCTCACGACGCCAATGCGCATGGGTCGCTACGCGGGCGCCTCGAGGATGTGGATGCCGCAGGCGCTGCCGAGGCCGATGACGTGGGTCATCCCGAGGCGGGCGCCTTCGACCTGCCGCTTACCCGCTTCCCCCCGCAAGTGGGTGGAGACCTCGTAGATGTTGGCGATGCCGGTCGCGCCCAGCGGGTGTCCCTTGGAGAGCAGGCCGCCCGAGCAGTTCACCGGGACGCGGCCGCCGAGCGCGGTCTCGCCCTCGTCGATCATGCGGCCGGCCTCGCCGTCGGCGCAGAGCCCGAGGTTCTCGTAGTGGAGAATCTCGGCGGTCGCGAAACAGTCGTGCAGCTCCACGAGGTCGATGTCCTCGGGGCTGACGCCGGCCATCTCGTAGGCCTTGCTCGCGGCGTTGCGCGTGCAGGTGTTGACGTCGGGCATCACGAGGTCGCGCTCCTGCCACGGGTCGCTGGTCATCACCGACGCGCGGATCTTGACGGCGCGATCCATGAGGCCCAGCTCTTTGGCCTTCGCCTCCGAGGCGATCACCGCCGCGGCGGAGCCGTCGACGTTGACCGAACACATCAGCTTGGTGTTCGGGTAGGCGATCATCTCGGCGTTCATCACCATCTCGAGGGGCGTCTCGACCTGGTACATCGCCTTGGGGTTCAGCGTGGAGTGGTGATGGTTCTTGACCGACACCTTGGCGAATTGTTCGAAGGTGGTGCCGTGGTTGCGGGTGTGCTCCATTCCCGCCTCGGCGAAGACCGCCGGCATCAGGCCCGAGCCCAGCAGGCCCTCTTTCGGGATGCCCTGCTTGGCGTCGGCGCTGCCGAGCAGGCCCTTGCCCATCTGCTCGACGCCCACCGCGAGGACCAGGTCGTACACCCCGGCCTTCACACCCATCCACGCCTCGCGGAACGCCGTCGCGCCCGTCGCGCAGGCGTTCGCGCAGTTCACCACCGGCACACCGGTCTGCCCGATCTCTTGGAGGATGCGCTGTCCGACCATGGCGTTGGCCTGGTACAGGTTTCCGCAGTAGAGCGCCTCCATCTGCTGGACCTTGAGACCGCAGTCGTCCAGTGCCAGCAGCGCCGCTTCGGCGCCGATCTGCGGAACCGTCCGCTCCGGAAATCGTCCAAACTTGATCATGTCGACGCCGACCACATACGCGTCACTCATCGGGTTCTCCTTCCCTGCGCCTAGGCCTGTTCAAAGGCTCCGGGGTTCAAAAAAATAGCTGAGGTAGCGGTTGCCCTCGCGGTCTTTGCGGCCGAGCGCGTCCGCATAGATCACCCGCACCGGCATCCCGATCTTCACCTTCTCGGGGTCCGGCTCGATGTTCACCAGGTTGCCCTTGACGGTTCCGCCGCCCTCGAGGTCGACGACGGCGGAGATGTAGGGGACCTCGATTCCCGGGAATGAGCGGTGCACGATCGAAAACACGTACAGGTGTCCGTCGTTCGACAGCTTCTCGGCCTTCATCTGGCCGCGGGTGCCGCACTTGCTGCACACCTCGCGGGCACCCACGAACACCGCCCCGCAGGACCCGCAGCGGTGGCCCTCGAGGTACGGGTCGCCGTCCTCGGGGATCTTCAGGAAATCGACGGCGGGGAGGGGCGGGGCGGAGCTGGGCGCATCGGCCATAATACAAATGCCTTTTCGCGGGAAGCTCTCGAAGACTCCGCACGAGCGAGGGCCGCTCGAGGGAATCCGCGCTGAGGAGGAGACCAAGATGCCAGCCGCGGAGAGCGGACGCAACGAGGCGGCCCTGTGCCGCCTGGACGAGATCGAAGACGGTGGTGCCAAGGGGTTTCGCGTAACGGCCCACGGGGTCGAACACCGCCTGTTCGCGATTCGCCGCGGCACCCGCGTCTACGTCTACCGCAACGACTGCCCCCACGTCGGAACCCCGCTCGATTGGGTCCCCGACGAGTTTCTGGACAGCCGGCGCGAGAACATCATCTGCGCCACCCACGGTGCCTTGTTCCGGATCTCCGACGGGTACTGTTTTGCGGGCCCCTGCGTGGGGGCCTCGCTCGAGCCCGTTTTCTTCGAAGTACGGGGCGAGGTAATCTACGTTCCGACCGAACCACTCGAAGACTACTGATCCGCATCCCGCAGGCCCCCCGGGCCGCTCCGATCCGGCGCATCGCGTCGGTCTCCGGGCACCGGCCGGTCGGCGGGATCGGGCGCGAAACCACTAAGGAGACTCAATATGGCCATTCAGGTCGGTGACCGAATTCCCGACGTCAACGTCAACGTGGCGCGAGCCGAGGGTATGGAGGCGACCTCGACCTCCGATTTGATGAAAGGCAAAGTGGTGCTCTTTGCCGTTCCGGGCGCCTTCACCCCGCTCTGCTCGGCACAGCATCTTCCGGGCTACGTGAAGCACGCCGACGCCATCCTGGCGAAGGGCGTCGACCGGATCGTGTGCCTCTCGGTAAACGACGGCTTTGTGATGGGTGCTTGGGGCAAGGACCAGAACGTGGGCGACAAGGTGGTGATGGCCGCCGACGGCAGCGCCGATCTGGCCCGCGCGTTGGGCCTCGAGCTCGACGCCACGGGCTTTGGGATGGGTGTTCGGGCGCAGCGCTTTGCTCTGATCGCCGAGAACGGTGTCGTGACGCACCTCGCGGTCGAGGACAATCCGACCAAACTCGAGGGGAGCAGCGCCGAGGCGATCCTCGCCGCGCTCTAGCGCGCCGGACGAGCTCGTCCGCGTCCTGTCCGCGGACGAGAGCGTCTCGGTCCGGGTGCTGGTCGGGACCGATCTCGTGCGCGAGGCCACGCGCCGCCACCAGACCTCCCCGACCGCGAGCGTCGCGTTGGGTCGGGCGCTGATGGGCGCGGTCTTGCTCGCGAGCGAGGGCCAGGACGGCGAGTGGGTGCAGCTGCAGCTCCGCGGCGACGGACCGCTGGGAACCGTGACCGTGAGCGCCAACAGCGAAGGCCGCGCCCGCGGCTTTGCGGCGCACCCGCAGGCCGACCTCCCGCCCAACGGGGATCGCTTCGACGTCCCCGGGCTCCTGGGCCTGGGCGCGCTCCATGTGGATCGCAACCATCGCTCTTGGAAGCAGCCCTACAGCGGCATCGTGCCGATGACCTCGGGCGAGATCGCGCAAGACCTTGCGCTCTACCTGCTCGAGAGCGAACAAAAACCGTCGGCGGTGGCGCTCGGGGTGTTTCTCGGGCCCGGCGGTCAGGTGGAGGCGGCGGGAGGGTACCTGGTGCAGAGCCTGCCCGACGCCCACCCGGAGGCACTGCGCCGGGTGGAGGACCACGTATCGTCGCTGCTCGATCTCTCGGTTCGGCTCCACGACGGCGTGACGGCCGGGCAGATCCTCGACGAGCTGTTGGAGGGCATCCGGCACGGAGCCCCGACGCGTTGCCACCCCCGCTTCGTCTGCCCCTGCAGCCGCGCCCGGGTGCTGCGCGCCGCCACCCTGCTCGGCCGGGAGGAGGTGCGCGACATCATCGAACGCGGCGAGCTTCTCGAGGTGCGCTGCGAGTTCTGCGCGGAGGTCTACCAGCTCCACCCCGACGCCCTTGGGAGCTATTTTCCCGACGCCTAGCTCGGACGCTGCGACGTGCGGGGCCGCAGCGCCTCGATTATGGTCGCGCGCGCCGTTCGCCGAAAAGAGCGCTTGTGACTGCACACACCACACCGGGCCGGGCCGTTTTGACGCGCCGCACCTTCCTGGTCGCCGCGGGCGCCTGGGCGGCCACACCCTCGCTGGCCCCGCCGGCGCGGGCGAGCCGGAGCGAGCGCGCATCGCGGCAGATTCTCTCGTTCGACAACCTGCACACCGGGGAGTCGCTGACCATCGCCTACGCGGAAAACGGCGCGTATCGCTCGGAGGCCATGCCGCGCGTCGCCCGGTTCCTGCGAGACCATCGGACCGGCGACGTCCACCTCATCGACCCGACACTGCTCGACTTGCTCCACGAAGTGCAGCGCCGCGCCGGCAGCCGCGCGCCCTATCAGGTGATTTCGGGCTACCGCTCCCCGCGAACCAACGCGCGCTTGCGGGCTGAAGGGCGCAAGGTGGGGCTGCGCAGCCTCCATATGCAGGGGATGGCGATCGACGTTCGACTCGCCGATGTTTCGACGGCGACCCTGCGGGACGTCGCCTGGGAGCTCCAGCGCGGCGGTGTCGGGTACTACCGCCAAACCGACTTCGTCCATCTCGATGTGGGCCGCGTGCGACGTTGGTGACGCCGTCCGCGGCCTGGTGGCGAGCCGCCCTTCCCGCGGCGCTCCTCGTCCTGGTGCCGCCGGCTTCCGCGCAAAACGGTCTTACAGCAGCCCAGGCGATCCGGATCCAGGTGGAAGCGCTGCGCACGAGCGGGGAGCTCGTGGGAGGCGGCGCGGAGGTCGCCGCGGCGGAGGTGCTGGCGGACCTCTACGAACAGCGCGCGTTTGCACCGGCGTGGCCGACCGCAGAGCGGGCGGACGCGGTCCTGGAAGCCCTGGAAGCGAGCCGCGAGGATGGGCTCGACCCACTCGACTACCATCTTCCCCTCTTGCAGGCGCTGCGCGCCGACTTGCGTGATGAAGGTGGCGCCAAGGCGACGCCGATGGGCCGGGCGCGCTACGACGTCTTGCTGACCGACGCGGTGGCGCGTCTGGTCTACCACCTCGAGTTCGGCAAGGTCGACCCCGTCGCCCTCGACCCCAACTGGAACCTCGATCGCACCATCGACGCGCTCGATCCCCCGGCCATCCTCGCGCGGATCGCCGCCGCGGACTCGGTGGCGGCCGAGATCCGTTCCCATCGGCCCGGGCACCCGTTTTACGGGCGTGGACTCGCCGCGCTCGCCGCCCACGAAGCGATGCAGCGTGCCGGGGGTTGGGAGCGGGTGGCTCCAGGCCCCGCGCTCCAGCGCGGAGATGCGGGCGCTCGCGTGGGCGCGCTGCGGCGCCGGCTGGCCGCTACGGGCGATCTGGCGCCGGCGTTGGCCGCCGAGGAGCAAGGCTTCGACGGGGCGCTCGAGCGGGCCCTCGCCGCTTTTCAGGCGCGTCACTACCTGGATGCCGACGGGGTCGCGGGCGAGACAACGATCGCCGCCCTCAACGTGCCCGTCGAGGCGCGCGTCGACCAGCTCCGCGTCAACCTGGAACGCGCGCGTTGGGTCCTGCGCGACCTCCCCGACGAGTTCGTGCTCGTCGACATCGCGGGCTTCGAGCTCACGCTGGTGCGGGGCGGGAAAGAGGTCTGGCACACGCGCGTGCAGGTGGGTCGCCCCTACCGGAAGACCCCGGTCTTCCGGGACGAGATCCGCTATCTCGACTTCAACCCGACCTGGACGATTCCGCCGGGGATATTGCGGCGCGACACCCTCCCCGCCGTTCAGCGCGATCCAAGCTACCTCGCCGAGCGCAACATTCGCGTGATCGACGCCGACGGCGCCGAGCTCGACCCGCACGCCGTCGACTGGACTCGCTACACCGGACGCACACTGCCCTACCGGCTGGTGCAGGACCCGGGGCCGAACAACGCCCTCGGGCGCGTCAAGTTCATGTTCCCCAACCCGCACCTCGTCTTTCTCCACGACACCCCGAGCCGTTCGCTCTTCGAACGCAGCAATCGCGCGTTTAGCTCGGGCTGTATCCGCGTCGAGCGCCCCTTTGAGCTCGCGGAGCTCCTGCTCGACGACGAAGCCAGGTGGAACGCCGAGGCCATCCGGCGGATCGTCGCGGCGCGGAAGACCCGGACCGTGTTTCTCCCAAAGCGCGTCGCGGTGATTCTCTTGTACTGGACGGTGGAGCTTCCAGCAGACGGAAGCGTCCGCTTCAAGCGCGACCTCTACCAACGCGATGCGGCCGTCCTCGCGGGGCTGGCCGCGGAGTTTGGATTCCGCGAGGCCCACCGGCCCTGACGGAGGCCGGCTCGACGCAAACGGAAGGGGCGCGCCGAGCGTAGGCTGCGGCGCGCCCCTTTGATTTTCGCGGCGTGCTCCGCCTCGAGTTCAGTCGAGCCGCTCGATGATGGTGGCATTCGCCATTCCGCCGCCCTCGCAGAGGGTCTGCAGGCCATAGCGGCCGCCGGTGCGCTCGAGCTCGTTGAGCAGGGTGGCGGTGAGGCGCGTGCCTGTGGCGCCGAGCGGGTGCCCGATCGCGATGGCGCCGCCGTTGCGGTTCACCTTCGAGAGGTCCGCCTTCAGATCCTTCGCCCACGCGAGCACAACCGGCGCGAAGGCTTCGTTGATCTCGACGACATCGATATCCGAAAGCGCCAAGCCGCTCTTCTCGAGGATTTTCTGGGTCGCGGGAATCGGCGCGGCCAGCATGATCACCGGGTCGCAGCCCGCGAGAGAGAAGGCGTGGAAGCGGGCGCGCGGCCGAAGCCCCAGCTCCGCGGCTTTGTCCGCGCCCATCACGAGCGCCGCCGAGGACCCGTCGGTGATCTGGCTCGAGTTGGCGGCGGTGATCTTTCCGTCATCTTTGAAGACGGGCTTCAGGGTGGCGAGCTTTTCGACCGTCGAGCCGGGCCGGATGCCCTCGTCGGCGGTCATCATGCTCTTGACGCCGTCCTCGCGGGTGATCTCCACCGGGACGATCTCGTTCTTGAAGTAGCCCTTCTCGGTGGCCTCGGCGGCGCGCCGGTGCGACTCGACCGAGTAGGTGTCGAGCTCTTCGCGGGAGAGGTCCCACTTTTCGGCGATGATCTCGGCCGAGATTCCCTGGTCGACCAGCCCGCCGACGTTGTGCAGGTTGAGGTCCGCGAAGTGCTTCTCCATGCCCGGGCTGAAGGGCTCGCCGGTCTCACCGCCCCGCGTGGAGAACATCGGCACGCGGCTCATCGACTCGACGCCCGATGCCACGACCACGTCATAGGCTCCGGCCATCACGCCCTGGGCGGCGAAGTGGAGCGCCTGCTGGCTCGAGCCGCACTGCCGGTCCACCGTCGTGCCGACCACGCTGTTCGGGAAGCCGGCGTTCAGCGCGGCGTTGCGCGCGATGTTGGTGCCCTGCTCGCCGGTCTGCGATACGCAGCCCATGATCACGTCTTCGATCAGTGCGGGGTCGACCCCGGTTCGCTCGACCAGCGCCTTCAGGGTGTGGGCGGCGAGGTCGACCGGATGCCAGGTGTTGAGCTGGCCGCCCACCTTGCCCCGCCCGAGGGGGGTTCGCACTACATCAATGATCACCGCGTCACGCATCGAAGAATCTCCAATAAATGTTTGGGGAGAGGGCAATATAGCAAGCGGAGCGGCGCTAGCCGCGGAGCGCGCAGCGAAGGCGAAGCCTTCGCGAAGTCCACGAAGGCCGAAGCAAGCGGAGCGGCGCTAGCCGCGGAGCGCGCACGGCAAGGGTCGCAGAGCGACCCGCGCACGCGGCGTAGCCGCGCGGAGTTCATCCGGGACTGGCGAAGCCTTCGCGAAGTTCAAACCAAGACGCGATTGCTCAGGCTTTCTGTCGCGGAGGGGCGTAGCCCCCGAGCGCGCCGCGAAATTCAAACCAAGACGCGACCGCTGAGGCTGCTTGCCGCATCGCAGCCGCGCTCAACGCCTCACAAGCCCGTCGAGAATTTCCTGGTGTCGGGCTCGGGTCAGCGGGTAGCCCCGGGCGAACAGGATCCCCACGGCGATAAACACCACGGGGCCCATCGCCGTCATCCAGCGAATCGCCTGCCGCGCGCTCTCGGCGAGCTCGGTCGGGTCGGAAACCTTCTCGTATCCGAAGGCGTCGAGCACAGCGAGCGCGACCGCGATTCCCAGCGCGCCGCCCAGCTTGCGAACGAAGGTGAAAATGCCGTTGTAGATGCCCTCGCGCCGCTCGCCGGCCTCAAGCTCCGCTTCATCGATGACCTCGCCGATCATCGACCAGGGCATCAGGTCGACGACCGCAAACCCGATCGCAAACAGCGGGGTGATCAGAAAGAACAGGGGCCACGGCCACGTCGGCTGCGCCAGGAGGAGCGCGAAGCTGATCGCCATCCACCACAGGCTGCCCACGATAAAGACCTTGGCTTTGTCGCGACTTTCCGCGATGCGACGCCAGATCAGGTAGCCCACGATCACGAACGCAAAAAAGCAGCCCATCACCGGTTCGAAGAGGTCCGCCCGGAATAGCCAAAACGTGTAGAAGAGCAGCAGCATCGTGCTCGCCACGTCCATCGCGATGCGGCCAAAGAGATACAGGCCGATCAGCCGGCGGAAATTGCTCCGCGCGAAGGCTTCGCGGGCGCTCGCCCACAGCGGAGCCGCGCTCGGGCGCCCGCCAAAGCGCTCAAAGGTCGCGAAGAACACGGCGAACCAGATCGGGATGAGTCCGAGCCCCACCCACCATCCGGCCGTGGCAAACCCCGCGGCGCCGCCGCCGAGTGCGTCGGCGAGGGGTCGCAGGGTGAGCGCAAACACCGCACCGACGATCGAGCCGACGGCGCGGTAGGTGTTGAGCGTCGTGCGCTCGTCGTAGTCGCCGGCCATCTCTGGGAGCACCGCCAGATAGGGGACCGAGGGCACGGTCATCGCCAGGCTGAAGAGGCAGTAGATCACGGCGTAGTAGGCAAAGCGTGCGCCCTCGCTGTCCACCGGGGCTTCGCTCCAGAGCAACGCAAAGAGCACGCCGTAGGGCACCGCACCCAGCAGGAAAAAGGGACGTCGGCGCCCGAAACGGGTGCGGGTTCGATCCGAGAACCAGCCCATCACGGGGTCGCTGAACGCGTCGACGACCCGGCCGAGCAACGGGATCAAGCCGGCGTAGGCGGGTCGGATCTCCGCGACCTGGGGCAGGAAGTAGCCGGCGTAGACCAGGGCCAACGCGACCAGCCCGGTGTTGAGCGAGACGTCGCCCAGCGCGTAGCCGAGTTGCCGGGCGACCCCCAGACGCGGGGCGGGCGCGCCGGGCGTGGGTGCGCTCACCGGGTGCCGGTAATCGTTGGGTCGAGGTCCACGCCGACGGGGCAGTGGTCCGAGCCCGTTACCTCGGGGAGGATGTAGGCGCGCTTCAAGAAGGGGAGGGCGCTCTTCGAGGCGTAGACGTAGTCGATGCGCCAGCCGACGTTGCGCGCGCGGGCGCCGCCCCGCTGGCTCCACCAGGTGTAGTGCCCCGCGCCCTCTTCGCGCGCGCGGAAGGTGTCGGTCCAACCGGCCGCGAGCCAACGGTCGAGCTCCGCGCGCTCTTCGGGGAGGAAGCCGCTGTTCTTGACGTTTTCCTTGGGCCGGGCGAGGTCGATCTCGCGGTGGGCGGTGTTGAAGTCGCCCATCACGAGCACGCGCGCGCCGCCTCGCCGCAGCCGCTGGACCCGGTCGAAGACCGCGCGATAAAAGTCGAGCTTGTAGGGGACGCGGCTGTTGTCGCGGGCGTTTCCGCTTCCCTTGGGAAAGTAGACGTTCGCGATCACCAGCTTCCCAAAGCGGGCGAGCTGAAACCGCCCCTCGACATCAAAGCGTTCTTCTCCCAGGGAGCTATCGACCCGGTCGGGCGCGCGACGGGAAAACAGCCCGACGCCGCTGTAGCCGCGGCGCTCTGCGGTCGCGAAGTAGCTGTGAAAGCGCTTGGGGGTGCGGACTTCGGGGTCGAGCTCCTCCGGCAACGCGCGCACCTCCTGCACGCCGACCACCGAGGCGCGGCTGCCCCGGAGCCACGCCGCGAACCCCTTGCGGCTGCACGAGCGCAGGCCGTTGACGTTCCAGGAGACGACGCGAAGCGGCGCAGGCATGAGCCCTAGCCGCCGCCTTGGCAACCGCGGTAGATCGAGATCGCCACCGCTACCGCGATCCAGACCAGGGAGAGGATGACACGGGCGGCCCCCGGCGGTTTTCGCGCGGTTTCTTCATCGGTCACCTCGAGCTCGCCGGGCTCCAAGACCGGGCCCGTCGCACCGGTCGCGGTGGCGAGATCCTGGAGGGTCGGTTGCCGGAACCCACCGCCGTCGTCGGGCCGCTCGCGCAGCACGGCGCCACCGCAGTGAACGCAATGCCGCGTGCCCGGCGGGTGGCTCACCCGACAGCTCGGGCAGAAGGCTTCGTAGCTCGGTGTTTTCATGCGGACGCGGCCCTCGCGGTGGCGAGCCACGTATCGGCTTTCCGGTGCAGCCGGAGAACACTTTCGTCGAGGTCGAGCGCCGCCAGCTCCGCCGGTGCAAACCAGCGCAAATCGATCGATTCGGCGCTGCGCGCCAGGGCCTGTGCGGCGCCGGCCCGCAGCAAAAAGCGGACGTCGTGGTGCTCGTGGGCGGGCTCGCCGCGGCGCGCCGGAATGAGGTGCACGTCCAGGTCGAGCAGGCCGTCGGGTCCAAGCGCCGGGACGGGCTCGAAGTCGGACATTCCGGACTCCTCGCGGGCCTCGCGCAGAGCCACCCCCAGCACGTCGGTCTCGCCGTCGGCGTGGCCTCCAAGCTGCAGCCAACGCCCGAGCTTCCGGTGGTGCGTCAGCAGTACGCGCCCGTCGTCCGCGGCGACGATCCAGCACGAGGCGGTGACGTGGCCGGGGGCGTAGCAGTCCCGCTCGAAACAGCGCGGCTCCGACTCGACGAGGTCGCGGATCCGGGAAACGGTGGCGCTCTCGTAGGATACGCGGCGTGGTAGCGCGTCAGCAGCTGCAACAATGCCCTTCGGTGCAAGTCGACATCCCAACGGTTGAGGATTCGGGTGGATGGGTCTTCCGGATCCTAGCCGCGCGGCGCTGCGCTGTGCGACTATCGCGCACCGCGGAGGTCGATCGGTGGAGCCGAGCCATACGGTATTCCGAACCTGCCCGCTTTGTGAGGCGACCTGTGGTTTGTCCCTCACGGTGCGTGGCCAGCGCGTGGAAACCGTCCGCGGTGATCCCGACGACGTCTTTAGTCGCGGCTATCTCTGTCCCAAAGGGGCGGCACTCGGGGAGCTTCACCACGATGCCGACCGGCTGCGTCGCCCGCGCGTCCAGAACGGGAGTGGATGGCGCGAGGTCGATTGGGAGGTCGCCTTCCAGCGCGTGGAAGAAGGCCTCCGGCCCTACCTCGTGGACGGCCCCCGCGACGCCGTCGGCGTCTACCTGGGGAACCCCAACACCCACAATCTCGCCAACCTGCTCTTTGTCCGGCCGGTGCTGAAGGCGCTCGGCAGTCGGAACCTGTTCTCGGCTTCGACGGTCGACCAGATGCCGCGCGAGGTGGCCTGTGGGTGGCTCTACGGAAGCCCCACTGCGATTCCCGTCCCCGACGTCGATCGCTCGAGCTACCTCTTGCTGTTGGGGGCTAACCCCCTGGAATCGAATGGGAGCCTTTGGACCGCACCCGATCTGCCCGGGCGCCTCCGGGCGCTCCGTCGCCGCGGCGGGCGCCTGGTGGTGGTGGACCCGATTCGGACGCGGACCGCCGCCCTGGCCGACGAGCATCTCCCGATCCGGCCCGGGACCGATGCAGCCTGGCTGTTGGCCCTGGCCCACACGCTCTTGCGCGACGCGCTCGCGGTGCCCGGCCGTCTCGCCGCCCATGCGTCGGGTCTCGACACGCTGCGCGAGTGGGTCGACCCCTTCTCGCCCGAACGGGTGGCGGACCCCTGCGGCGTCGACGCCGAGACGACCGTGCGCATCGCTCGTGAGCTGGCGGCCGCCGATGGCGCCGCGGTGTACGGGCGGATGGGCGCCCACGCGGCGGCTTTTGGAACCGTCGCGGCCTGGGCCACGGACGTCGTCAACTTCCTCACCGGGAACCTGGACCGCGCAGGGGGCGTCATGTTCCCGCGCGCGGTGCACGAGCGGGTCCGCGCCGAGGCCGAGAACGCCGCCGGCGGCCGGGGCTTCCGGGTGGGGCGATGGCACAGTCGCGTCCGGGGCGAACCCGAGCGACGCAGCGAGTTTCCCGCCGCAATTCTGGCGGAGGAAATCGAGGAGCCCGGCGCGGGCCAGATCCGCGCGCTGATCACGATCGCCGGCAACCCGGTGCTGTCCACCCCCAATGGGAGGCGGCTCGACGCGGCGCTCGGCACGCTCGAGTTCATGGTGAGCGTCGACCCCTACCTCAACGAAACGACGCGCCATGCCGACGTCATTCTCCCACCGCCGTCCCCGTTGGAACGCAGCCACTACGACCTGACCTACAACCGGGCCGCCGTACGGACCGTTGCCAAGCTCTCGCCCGCCGTCTTCCAACCCGACGGCCCCTCTGAGGCGGAGATTCTGGCGCGGCTGGCGGCGGCAATTGGAGGCGGTGGCGCCGAGCGGGTCCTCGCCGACGCGTTGCGCGAGCGGATCGAGCGCGAGGTGGCTCGCGACGCGTCGCCCATTGCGGGGCGTGACCCCGAGGAGATCACCAGCCAGATCGAGGGTGAAGACCCCTGCGAGCGAATTGTCGATTTCCTTGTCCGAACCGGACCTTATGGGGATGCCTTTGGAGTCGACCCGGAAGGCCTCTCGCTGGCGCGCCTGCGAGAGGCCCCCCACGGGTTGGATTTCGGCCCGATGCGTCCCGCCCTCCCGGACACCCTCGAGACTCCGGATGGGAAGATCCACCTCGCGCCGGATCCGATCGCGCCCGAGCTCGAACGCCTCGACGCGGCGCTCGCCGCGCCCCGGGCAGCCGATCTGCTGCTCGTGGGACGGCGCCATCTGCGCTCCAACAACAGCTGGCTCCACAACCTTCCGTCGCTCGCACGGGGTCGCGATCGCTGCACGCTTTGGATGCATCCCGACGACGTCCGCAAGCGCGAGCTCCGCGACCGAGAACCGGTGGAAGTGGTCTCGGAGGTGGGGCGCGTTGTGGTAGCCCTCGAGGCGAATGATGCGGTTGCGGCGGGGGTGGTGAGCCTTCCCCACGGTTACGGCCACAAGGTGCCGGGCGTGAAGTTGGGGGTGGCCGGAACGCGGCCGGGCGTCAGCGCCAACGACCTCACCGAAGGCGAGATGGATGTGGCGTCGGGGAACGCGGTGCTGAACGGGGTTCCGGTTCGGGTGCGCGCGCTGCCCTAGGCGCTCCAGGTGTCCCAGTAGGTAATGTCCGAAACCGGCGGGCGTTTGGCCGCCTTGAAGTCGGTGCCGACGGTGTAGGCCACCGGCACCAAGGCGGCCTGTGTAAAACCACTGGGAATCTCGAGGAGCTTGGCGGCCTCGTCGGCGAACACCAGGTGCAGGGTCGTCCACACCGAGCCCAGCCCGCGGCTGCGCAGCGCCAGCTGGAAGCTCCAGATTGCCGGGCAGATCGACCCCCAGAAGCCCCCCTCGTAGGCGAGGTTGTCGTGGGGCGGGTTTCCTTCGATGCACGGGATCACGTGGACGGGAACCTCGTGCAAGTGGTCGAGCAGATAGTTGGCCGACGCGAAGACACGCATGTCCTGCGTTCCCTCTTCCGCGCCCTTGAGGGCCCCGCGCAGATAGTCCTCCCCGCCGCGTCGGTAGAGGTCGGCGAGCGCCTTGCGTTTTTCGGGGTCGGTCACGACCAGCCAGCGCCAACCCTGGCGATTGCTGCCGGTCGGCGCCTGCGTCGCGAGCTGGAGGCACTCGAGCAGGACCTCTCGTTCGACCGGCCGCTCGAGGTCGAGACGTTTTCGCACGGCGCGTGTGGTGGAGAGCAGGGCGTCGGTTTGCTTGAGATCGAAATCCATCGGGACCTCCGGTCTTGGGGCCTGGCGGGCTGCCGAGGGTACCGCAGCCTCGGGGCCCCAAGCGTTGCGGTCCGCGTCCTCTGATATCTTGTGGCGGCGTCACCCCCCGATCCGTGAGGGACACCCCCGACTGATGCCCTCCCCGCGCCCGACCTGCGTCTCGTTCCCGGCTGCGTCGGTCGACCGCTCGCTGCGCTCACCGCACTGGGCCCAGCTTGACGACGCGGCACTCCTCGAGGTGAGGCTCTGCGACCTCGGCCTCCGGCTCGAGACCAGCCCGCTCGCCGCAGACCTCGCGCGGCTCGCCGATGAGCTCGAGACCGCCGGCCTTCGCTTTCGGCCGGACGCCTGGCTCTCGACCGATTGGTTCACGCCCCACGGCGTGCCCGGGGTTGCCATCCCCTTTTTCTTGGCGCACCCGCGGCTCACGCGGCTCGAACGCGCGATGGGCGGCGACGCGGAGGGCAGCGCGCGCGCTGAGCGCATGCGTCTGCTGCGCCACGAGACGGGCCACGCGATCGACAACGCCTACCGGCTTCATCACAAAGCGAGCTGGCGCGCTCATTTCGGACGCTTTGGTCGGCCCTACCGGGTGGGGTATCGGGCGCAACCCGAACATCCCGATTTTGTCGTCAATCTCGGCGACTGGTACGCGCAGAGCCACCCCGGCGAGGATTTCGCCGAGACCTTCGCCGTGTGGCTGCACCCGCGCTCGCAGTGGCGCGCCCGCTACGCCCGCAGCGGCGCGCTCCGCAAGCTGGAATATGTCGACCGGCTGATCGCGGAGGTGCGCGACCGCCCGCGGCTCTGCAGGGCGCGCGAGCGTACCGACTCCTTGCCGAAGCTCCGCTACACCCTGCGCGAGCACTATCGACGCCGTCGGGTCCGCTACGCGGTCGCCCATGCGCGCGGACGGCGCCATCTGCAGGAGTACTACCGCTGACTGCCACGGCACCAAACCGAGCGCGCCCAGCGAGGCGCGCAAAACGACTGCGGGTCCTGGTGCTGACCCACGAAGAGCTGATTCCGCCCGCGGACATCGACGCGCTTCCGGAGCGCGTCAGCCAACGCTTCCAAAAAGAGCACGACGTCTCGCAGGCGCTGCGGACGCTCGGCCACGACGTCCAATTTCTCGGGGTCTCCGACGACCTCACGCCGATCCGCCAGCACGTCGACGGCTGGAACCCCGACGTGGTCTTCAACCTGCTGATGGAGTTCCAGAACATCGCGGTCTACCAGTCGCACGTCGCCAGCTATCTGGAGCTGCTGCGGGTCGCCCAGGCCGGGTGCAATCCGCGGGGCCTCCTGTTGGCCCGGGACAAAGCGCTCGCCAAAAAGATCCTGCGTTACCACCGGATCCCCACGCCTCCCTTTCGCGTTTTTCGCCGCGGGCAGCGGGTCGGCACCCCAAAGCTTCGATTTCCCCAGATCGTGAAGTCCCTCGACGAGGAGGCCTCGTTCGGCATCTCCCAATCGTCCATCGTGTCCGACCTGGAGGCGCTTCGGGAGCGCGTCGGCTTTGTGCACGAGCACGTCGGGCGCGACGCGATCGCCGAGGACTACATCCCGGGCCGGGAGCTCACGGTGGGGGTCGTCGGAAACGAGCGCCTGACGACCTTCCCGGCGTGGGAGCTCTTTTTTGAGCGGCTGCCCGAAGGCAGCGAACCGATCGCCACCTCGCGGGTGAAGTGGGACCCCCGCTACCAGAAGAAGGTCGGCATCCGCAACGGCGCAGCCGGCGAGCTACCCGCCGGTGTCGCCGCCGAACTCGCGCGTCTCGCCAAACGCGTCTACCGCGCGCTCGAGCTCTCGGGGTACGCTCGCATCGACTTCCGCTTGACCGAAGCGGGCGCGCCCTACGTGCTGGAAGCCAACCCGAACCCCGACCTGCGCGACGACGAGGACCTCGCCGCGAGCGCGGCTGCGGCGGGCGTGTCCTACCCCCAGCTCGTCCAGCGCATCGTGAACCTCGGCCTCCAGTACCGCAGCGCCTGGAAGGAGCTCGAATAGCGGTACCCGCAGCGGATCCGATCCTCGTGCGCCGCAGCTGGGTTGCGTCGCTCGCGGTGGAAGAGCCCGCTTAGTCGACGCGCGCAAACGCAACCCGCCGCACCCGCGAGGACGGCAACCGATTGCTTGGGGTCGGCGCCGAAGGCGCGGACCGCCTCGGCGAGGGCGCCGGCCGTTTCGCCGTCGATCGCATTGCGCGCTTCGGGCCGG